>JACCDX011663846.1_pt1 | contig 116600 bp, 112 predicted proteins | sample 7449681 | NCBI WGS metagenome assembly JACCDX01 (sample SAMN15323450, study PRJNA562643) | freshwater metagenome | isolation source: river surface water | place: USA:Blue River Watershed | collected 2017-08-18
CCGTTGCTGCTGCCGTTGCCATTGCCGTTGCTGCTGCCGTTGCTGCTGCCGTTGCCATTGCCGTTGCTGCTGCCGTTGCCATTGCCATTGCTGCTGCCATTGCCATCGCCACCACTACCATTCGATGATCCTGCAGAGAGGCAATTCTGGATCTTGATTTTTTTCGCTTCCAATTGGGCAAGCGCCTTTTGAATAGATTTGATGTCGGACTTCATTTCTCTTACACAAGCGGTCACCTTGTTTTGTTCCATTTCTGGAATCGCATCGTTTAGTTTTTTGATTGCAGAATTACAAGAAAGACGTGCTTTGTTAGAATATTCCTGTGCTCTATGTCCGCTACTTGTGATTTGTTTAATAGTGACGTCGTCTTGTCGAACTTTGATGCCGTATCTACTGCAATGTCTTAGAAAATCGTCAATGCTAGACATTGCCTTTTGCATTTCTTGAACGCATTCTGTTTCTTCTTTATCGGCTACCTGAATTTTTTTGAAGCTAGCGGCCCTCTGACAATTTTTTAGGTTCTTTAGCTCCGCTGCTGCGGCTTGATTTTCTATTTGAAACAATAGAGCGGTCACTAAAAGAAGTAGTTTTGCGAACATAGGATCGGATCCTTTCAGATGCATTTTGATAAAATGGCCTCAAATAGCTATCGGTAGATCTTTGGATTTTTCAAAGAAAATAGATTCAAATCTTGAGAAGAATCGGCCGTTTAGGGGCATTGAAATGGAAAGAAAAGAGGTGAATTTTAGGAGAGAGGCTGAGAGGAAAACGCCTAGATATCTATGAAATTACAGAATAATGGTATTGGTTACTTCCGCTACCGTGTCCGATTCCGTATTCCGTGATTTTTCGAACTCGGCCATGACCTAGGAATCCTGCGGTCTTTATGAAAAAATTACGGCTAAACCTCTCTACTGGTGAAAGAAGCTGAGTGAAACAGAAAACCATGGATTTTACGTTTCAGGGAATTGATGGTCTAGATGCTTTCATTCTCTTTAGTTTGGCTGCTTTTCTGGCCGCCGTGAACGTTTATGTAAATCTTGGGCTTGATCCAAAAACCAGCGGAGTCATCATTGGTATTTCTGTTGTTTTTCTGTTGGAAAAAAGAAGAAAGCTCTTTCCAAAAACAAAATTAAAAAAGACCGATCCAAAGCGTATATCTTTTCTGGGGATTCTCGGGGCACTATTTGCTTTCGGTGGATTTACGTTCAGTCTCCTTGGATTTCAGAATCTGATGAATGCTGGGCGAGCGGTTGAAATTCAAATTAGCGAGGTTGAGATCCAACAGGAAGTAAAAAGGCAGATGGAATTTCTTGAGCTTCAAAAAGAAATGGAAGTTCTTGCTTCTGTGAAAGAGATCAAGGCCGCAAAAGATATTTCTAAGACCACGGAAGCCTTGAATTGGAATGAAGTGAAAGAAGCGATTAAAAAAGAAGTGAAGCAAGACGAACAAAAGCTGACCAAAGAAATTCGTGAAAAAATTGCGAATGATTTGAAATTAGGCTCAAATCAGCAGAAAGATATTTCTTTGGGCTGGGCGAAAACATTACTTCCAGTTGGAGCGATTCTTTTACTTCTAGCAGCCTATTTCGAGTCCATGATAACAAGCGGCCGTCGAATCTTGTTTTCTTCTGAAATCGAGAAACCTTAATTCAACGTCGCTGAATGAGTTTGCGCTTGAGCGTTTCCAGATTCGCTTGAGCCCTTATCTCAAAGAAAACAAATAGTAGGACAAATGGTCTTTTAGTTTTAGTGGGTCGGTGTTTTCATAAAGATCCACGAAAAGGAAAAAATATTTTCCCTCTTTGACGACCTTTTCGTTTTCTAAATTTCCACAAGTAAGCTTCCAGCTTGGATTGGAAACATCATCTTTCGTGAGCATGATTCTAGAACCTGGTTGATTCGATAAAGATCGCTCAAAATCAATGAAATCATCTAAGCCTAGAATTTTTTCATCCGAATAGAGTTGCAAGTGGCAAGACTCTCCGTTGAACTTGAGGCTTTTTAGATACGTACGAAAAATACTCTGGGCCACGGACTTTCGTTTCTCTTTTCCTAATGGTGTAGAGATGGATGGAAGTCGAATCAGAATGTGTTCGTCGAAGGTCATGTCCATGGGATCTTTGAATAGATAGGGAGTGCCATTGTGTTCGTTCTCGCCTAGGGAGATCTCGGCCAGATTTCTCGATTCAAAATACGTTTCGAGGCAGCCAAGTCCTGGTCCCGCCAATCTTTCATGCATGGTTTTCGTAACTTCAATCTCACAAGCAAAGGCCGTGGTTGAAAACGAGGCAAGTAGCAATGAAAGTAGAACGGTCATTGGGAGATATCCTTTCAAAATGGGAAAACCTAAAAGGGCATTGAGGGATGGTTGTGCCGGGCCTCAAGTCAAAGATCCCTTTAAAATAACGCGCAATGTTATCTTGCGAATGCAAGAAAGGCAAGGTGGAAGATCGTCAAAATACTAAATTAATTTCAATTATTTACGTGTGTTTCACTGAACTGCCAGCGGTAAAGATACAGAAGCACAAAGTGGCAAGTCATGGCTCCGAAGATGTGCCAAAGAAAGTGGGTTCCCATGGTGAGAAAATCAAAGAAAGGCGATCGTTCTGCTAATCGAGAGAGAAAGGCAAGGCCCGCGCTGATCATGGCAAACCCCAGAAGGTGTCCATGTTGACGCCCATTCTTTCGCAACCAAAAGAAAAGAGAGGCACCCACAGACAGAAACAATGAAAGATATGCAAGCGTGGAATAGAGAACAGATTGAAACCCAAAATACAGCTGCAAAACTGCAGCCGCCAAGGTGGGGGGAATTCCGAATAAGAGAGCCAATTTCCAATTTTGAAAATAGCCATTCCAAAAAACGACAGAAAGAACCCCCACATTGAAGACGATGGGAATCCAATCGAGAAACAACCAAAAGCAATGCGATCGAGTTCCGTGATAGAGCGTGCCGCCGAAAAGGCCAACGCTCGTAAATGCCAGCAGGAAAAAAATACTAGGAAATTTTTTCCACTGAAACTCCAGTCGGAAAGCCCAATACAAAATCAAAAATAAAAAAGAGAGATTACTAACCGTATTCCACGGTTCAACCGGAAAACCCGATTGTAGGGATTCTCGATAGATGGGGCCACAGTCATTGGGAGCCAGTTGGTTCATTTCTTTAGGGTGTAACGAAATAGCTGAGAAAAAGCCATGGAGGCCGAGTCTGCCCCGGCGGAACTTCGCTCTTTTTGTGGGGGTCTGGATCTTGGCCTAGGCTTTCAAAAAATAGCTGCATTTTTCAAGGCTTATACGGGCCCCTTCAATACTGGAAGATTTTTGTCGACTTTCGTCTAGATTCAAGGGATACCTCCCAAGCCATGAAGACTCTATTCATTTTATTTCTGTTCTGTCTTTCACTTTCCTCCCCTGTGGCAAGCGCCGCCACTGGAGAAGTGATCTTTAAGTGTTTTGGTTCGTCCCCAAAATTTCCGAATCCCTATTTTGAACTCTTCTTAAATGAAGATGGAAAACTATCCAGTGCCTATACCATGGGCACCGCACCCATCTATTTTCCCACGTGGACAACTGCTGGAAAGATTACGACACCTCCCGCAAGATTCGTTTCTTTAATGACTAGTTTGAATTCCTTCCGAGACACCGGAATTCATCCTCAAGACGTAAAATTCTTTCAAAATATCTTCATCGATGGAAGTAACACCTTTGCAGTAGAGATGTGGAAACTCATGGACAAAGATCAAAAGGTGATCGGCTGGGTGGCCCATGCGTATAGAGAACTCATCGGTTGTTATTAGATCTTTGAAGCTACAGCTGTTGAATATTCCCTAGAACGAGCTAACGTAGACAGAATGAAGCAGCAACCCCTTTGCCTGGCTCCTTGGGTTCATTCTTTTGTGCATACCTCTGGCGAGAGGGCCTTCTGTTGTGTTTCGGAACGCCAAGCTCCTATTGATTCCTCGTTTTGGAATTCTGAATCTTGGCGAGCGGCCAGAAAAGAGTTGATGGAAGGCAAGCTACCCGGGTCCTGTTCGTCTTGTAGTTATTCGGAATTTCCTTTGTATAAGCAGTTCGATGAAAAATTCGGACATTTGCGGGAAGAGATCTTAAGCAAAACAAATAGTGATGGTGCCTATGAGGGAGAGGCCATCTCTTTTGATCATCGAAATTCTTACGTTTGCAATTTTAAATGTAGAATGTGCAACTCTGAATATTCTTCAGCAAAAAAGAAGGAACAGATAGAGCTCTTTGGCAAAGATTCTTTGCCATTTTGGATGAGGCAAGAGGGACTTGATGACGTATCTAGGTTTCATTCGGAGTTTACAGAAAAGGAATTACTGCAGGCCATTGAGAATCAAAAAGTAAGAGAAATTTATTGGGCAGGAGGAGAGCCCTTATTGAATCCTTTCCATTGGTTGGCCATGGATCGGATCTTTGAATTGGGCTTTCAGTCTAAAGTATTCATTCGTTATAACACCAATCTTAGTAGGGTCGAATTTCAAGGGAGAAACTTCTTCACAGATATTTTTCAGAAGTTAGATCACAGCACATTAATGGTGAGTGTAGATGGAACAAAAGAGATTGGTGAGTTTATTCGAACTGGATTTCAATGGTCTGAGTTTCTAGCGAACTTCCGAAAAGCCTTAGAACTTCAAACTTCGTCTCGAAACGTTGCTATTTCACTTTGCCTTACCACACCAGGAATTCTTGATTTACGGAATTTGCTTTCCTTCTGCTCCATTCATTCTGTGCCGGTGCAGGCTCAATCGGTGGATTTTGGTCAAAAAGCTAATTTCGAAAATCCGCTACACCCTCAATTTTTTCCCAAAAAACTACGCGATCCTTGGATCCAATCGTCTTTGGAAAAATTGACGCCCCTGAGAGATGAAAAGAATGAATCGGTCTTTCAGCTCTTAGAGAGCTTTCTTCTATTACCAGATCAGGATCTAACCGAAGATCGGATAAAAAATATTCGAGGCACACTAAAAAAGACTTCCAAAATTGATCTCCACCGAGGAGGTCCTAGGTTACTAGATTTTCTCGATGATCAATCCGAATTACAAAAGTGGTTATTGCAATTCCAGCACTCGCTCTAAAACGAGCAGCCTTTTTTCTTGAATAGGTTGTCCAATAGCTGGCACTTTTTCTTTTTCTCTTTCTGTTTTACCGGAGCAGGTGCCGCAGGCTCTTGATGTGAAACTATTGGATTGACATCAAAGTTTTCACTGACGATGACTCTTGTGGCACTCATTCCATAGTAGTTAACAAGTGAAAATAGAATCATTGCGTTGTCTTCTTTTTGACGAATGCATCCGCCAGATTGTCTAGTACCGAGCTTGCTTACGTTTTCACCGTAAGTGGCGTGCAATGCAATGCCCCCATTGAAAAAAATAGCGAAGTCCATTCTGGCGTCCCAGAGTTTCGAAGTGTATTTCTCATGCATGCGGAAGGGGGTATATTCTCCCACCGGAGTAGTGGCGACGTAACATTTCGTTGGGGCGCACTTTTCGATTTCGGTTCCCGTGGATACCAACCAAGAGTGGGTAATTTGGCCGTCTTCTTCTACCCACAATCTTTGTTTCGATTTATCGATAAAAATTCTTAAGCGAACTTCTGAGCTGGTGGCCTCAGAGGAGAAAAGATCCACTTCTTGTTGAAGTTCTTCATAGATCTCTGATGGGCTCATTAGATCATCGAGTTCTACGCGAGGCCCACTGGCTTCAGTGGACAAGGTGGATAAAGAGAGGCAGAGCAAAGACAAGATGGTCAACCGAATCAGCATGGTTCAACTCCAACGGTCAAAAGAGAAGGGTTTCTTATGGTAACACCACTCTTAGATTCGGACTGATTGTAATAGAGTGGCGATAGAATACAAGATAAAAATAGTCAAGCATACAAGTGACTGAATTTATTAAAGAAAGTGTCAATTTTCTTTGGGCTCAAGGGTGAAGGAATTGAGGTGTCATTGGGGTTTATTGGCGATCTCGCTGATTCTATCTAATGCAAGTGATGAGAGCTGATCCTAAGGGTAAGAGTTAAGAGTGCGATGCAAATCAAGCTCAGGCGACTCCGATTTTTTTAAGTGAATGAAAGAACTCCATGCAAGAATAAAGGAAACTTCAGGGGGAAAAATGATTCATCAATTCCTATTTCTTGTTTTCGCAGCCTTTACAGCAGTTGCCCAACCACATGACTCAGGACCTAAAGGAAATATTCAAAAGCGAGCAAGCGAAAGGGAAACAACAGAATCTATTCTTTGGAACCAAAGTGCCAGAAGCCAAGGAGTCATTGGTGTTACCAAGGGGTTGCAGCGACCCGTGGAAGACTATGCTGATTTTGGGTTTGTTCTCATGAGTGCTGAGACCAGTGGAATTCAAGAGGCACGAGACTTGCGCAGAATCATTGCTCAGAATCTTCCTGAGGGAGTTTTTTTGGTCATACTTACGGCGGAAGAATATTTGGAAGAAACTCGTCGTACCTATTCACAATGGATTTCACCGGAGCGACTCATTTTAGCCACACATCCAACCTATAGGAACGGATTTTGGGCGAGAGATTCTTTTCCAGTTCCTGTTTATGTAGCAGATAGAGAAATGGGACTAGTGGCCGCTCGTTATTTTAGAAATTTCGATGGTCATTCGGCAATTTCTTCCAGCGTTGGCAATAGGAATTTATTTCCGAAAGAGTTCCGATTTGTGGGCGGCAATTTGCTGGCTGATCACGAAGGAAATTGCTTTGTTGTGGCTAGCTCGCGAATGTTTGGACTCACAGGTGACGAAGTTGCTGCGAACTACGGTTGTAAGACGATGGAAGTTCTTCCTTACAGAGCGGGAATCGGAGATGTGGATGAGGTTGTGAAACCTCTGCCAGGAAAAAGAATGATCACCAACGAAAGTTCCTATATTCCTCGATTGACGGAGCTGGGATATCAGGTCACCGTGCTACCAGATCTAACTGAACGCTATCGAACCTATGTAAACTCTCTTGTGGTGAACAATTTCGTTTTCATGCCTGTGTACGGCGTTCCCGAAGATCAAGAGGCCTCGAAAGTTTATGAGGGATTGGGTTTTCGAGTGATACCAATTCCTTCCAATACGCTATCAGATCGTTTGCAGGGTTCTATCCACTGCCAAACCATGGCGTATCCTAAAATGGACGTTGAACAATTTTTAAAGCTAACGGGACTGAAAAGACTTTAGATGCATCTTTCTATTTTCGATTTCTACAAAAGCGCCCAGGCATGGGAAGTTCTTCGGCTTGCAATTCGTCTAAACTTTTTCAGGGCCTTTCCTCAAAAAGAAAAGACGTATTCCTTAAAGGAAATCTCAGAATCTACAAAAATACCGGAATCTATTTGTAGTTCCTTTCTGCAAATTTTTTCAACCATCGATGTAATTCGGGTGGAAAATAATCAATTTCAGCTGAGCCCATCTCAATTCAACTTATTGCACCCGGAAAGTAGCAGTTACTTGGGTCATCGTGTGGAGCAAATGGAAAAAGAGATTTCTTTTCTGAGAACCACCGAACCAGAGGTCTTGTTGAAAAATTATACCGACAAAGTGCGCGGAGAAAATGCTTCCGATCGAGAAATAGAGGCCAGGCATTTTAATTTTCAGATAAACGATGGTGAGTTTCTGAGCGCTAGTGCTTCTTATTCAGCAAAAGAATTTCTAGAGCAGCAGGAAGTGCCAGATGGTGTACAGATTGTAGATCTCGGTGGAAATGACGGATCGTTTCTTCTGCCAATCATTGCCTCAAAGTCAAATCTTAACGGCATTGTTCTAGACTTAGAACCATTGAAGAATCGCGCGGAAAAAAATATTCGAAATTCTGGTTTGGAGAGGCGAGTAAAATTTTTGGCTCAAAATTTTTTCGACGGCGAGTTCCCACAGGCAGATTGGTATTTTTGTGGATACGTTTTTCACGATTGGCGTGAAGAAGTTTGTATGTATTTATTGCGAAAAATCTATCGAGCATTGCCTTCTGGGGGCAGCTTGGTTTTACATGAAAATCTTTTAGATCATCCCATTCCGTCGATTCGACTCAGTTACTATTTAGACCACTTTATGTACCAGATGAAAAAAGGAGATGGTGGTCACTACCGAACATCGGGCGACTATTCTCAAATGTTACATAAAGTCGGATTCTCTATAAAAAGTGTATTTTATGGCACGGAAAAATCATTTCTTTTAGCTCAGAAAAAATAATCGCCAGCTTTAAGAATCAACGTCTTGGTCTACCAATAGCTTGGGGACTCGCCAGCAGTGGATTTTCTGGCCATGGATGTTTCGGATATCGTGTTCGAAGTTCTTTACGCACCTCTTGGTATCCAGTTTTCCAAAAGCTACTTAGATCTTTCGTCACTTGAACTGGACGAAAGTTGGGCGCTAAAAGAAATAGGGTTAGGGGCTTCCCGTTGATAATCGGTTGATTCTCTAGGCCAAAGAGTTCTTGTAAACGAACTTCAACGAAAGGGCCTTGCTCGTCTGAATACTGAATGCGCATGACAGATCCAGAGGGGACTTTCCAAGAGGAAGGGCATTCTTTCTCTAAGGTGGATCTATGGTCTTCGGGAAGTAGAGTTTGAAAATAAAAAACAAGATCCTTGGAATAAATAGTTTCTAGAGAGGTCTCTAAGTAGGCAGCAGCAGTGCAGCCCTCTCGAATTTGCGCCTCCGTCAAAGAGGGAAATTCACTTTTTGTTTTCTCCAAAGCCTTAAGCCTGGAAACAAAATGAGCTAGGTCTTCATTTTTCTGTAAAACATAGTCCCACTTCTGAAAAAGCACTTCCCCTAGTTTTCCTTCGATCTCCTGGGGTAGAGCGGGGCGATGGTGTTCAGATCCAAAAGAAATTCCATTCCAGTCTCGAGTTTCTTTTACATAAAATCGCTTTTTTTCCTCGGAGAAATACAAGCTTGAGGTCTTTTGGGCCTTTGGTCCGAATTCTTCTTCCGCTAATGAGCTCTCAATTCCCATTGCACAAAATACCGTGGACTCTCCTATATTGGTTTCGCTCAGCTCTAAAGCAAGAAAATATTCAGATTGTTTTACGCTGGTGTCCTTGTGCAGCGCTACTCCTCTTCCTCCAAGCATTATGGCCTCGGAATCGCCTTTCATACGCCTCCGACAGAGGCGATCGGCGTAAGCTCTACAAAAAAGCTTTTGAATTCTCAAATGATCTAAAGGGCTGGAGTCCACAGTTGCTTTGCCTCTCCATTGATTTTGTAATTGATCGGTCAATTGCTGAACGTTTCGTTTGGCGCGATCTCTATGCCAACGTACAAATAAATCATTTTCCTCAGATGAATGAGTGGGAAGACTGGTAGAATTTGTTTCAGAAAGGATCGCTATCCACTCGCAGGCTTCGCGGATTCCCATTTCCTCTGAAGCAGCAAATAAAACTGAAAGCCTAGGATGAAGAGGAAGTTCCTGAATTCTTTTTCCAAAAGTCGTTAGCGAACCAGAATTTTGTAATATTCCTGTGGAAATCAAAAAGGTAAACGCGTTGGCAATGGCGGATTCTTTGGGCGGATCAAACCAAGAAAAAGAAGGAAAATGCTGAATGCCAATAGATGCAAGAGACAAAAGGGTTTCGCTTAGGTCAGTACGGAAAATTTCTGGCACCTCATAGGCCTTCATGGATTTTTCGTCATACTTCGTCCAAGCGCGATACACTTTTCCTGGGGCCGTTCGTGCGGACCGGCCGGCTCGTTGGGTGGCGGAGGCTAGGGAAATTCGACTCAGTTGAAGAAAAGAAAATCCAGTTTTCGGATGCAACTGCGAGGTTCGAGCCAGCCCGCTGTCCACCACAATGGTGACTCCTTCCACTGTGATCGAGCTTTCGGCCACATTGGTGGCCAAAACGATTTTTCGATAGGGGTGTTTTTCAATTGCCAATACTTGTTGTTGAAGGGGTAACTGTCCATGTAAAGGGTAAATCGCCACAGTTAAACTTTTTTCGAGTTCTGTTTTTACCCAATCAATTTCATTTTTTCCCGGGAGAAAACAAAGAATGTCTCCCTCGGAATTTTCTTGTAGAGCCTTACGAATCAATTGACTCATTCTCTGAGTGAACGCCGGTCCAGTGTTCATTACTTGAGATTTATCTTCATAAATGATTTCTTGAGGATAAATCCGTCCAGGAACGTCCACGCTTTCTGATTGTAAAAATGTTTTCAGTTTTTGGTCATCAATAGTTGCCGACATCACCAAAATTTTTAGGTCGGGTCTGGATAATTCCTGAAGTTCTTTTAGGGCACCGATGGCAAGATCGGAATGGATATTCCTCTCGTGAAATTCATCAATCACCACTATTCCCACCCGTTTGAGCTCTGGATCATTGGCTATTCTTTTCAGAAGTAGGGCCTCTGTTAAAAACTGAAGACGAGTTTTTCCATTCAGTCGTTTTTCAAAGCGAACTTGGTAACCAATTTCTTGGCCTAATTTCCATTTTCTCTCTTGTGCGATTCGGTGGCAGGCAGCAATGGCTGCAATTCTTCTAGGCTCCAAAACCCACACTTCCTTATCGGTGAGCTCTAATAGTTTCGGCGGCAAGCGAGTTGTTTTTCCGGCGCCAGGGGTTGCTTTAATGACCAAATTATTCTGCGAGCGCAGCTTTTCTAAAATCTGAGATATGTGTTCATCAATGGGTAAATGATTCATTTGTTCTTGCCTAATTTTTCCGAATTGTGATTACCACGGGCGGGTCGCCTGTAGTAGCGTCTACCTCTTCCACTTACATTTTTAGGTCTAAAAGAACCACTTCACTATAGGTTGCATGAAAAAATGGAGTTTCTGTTCCCACTATTTTCGCTAATCGCGGAGAATAAAGTTCTTCCTCCTTTCCCCCAAAAGGTTTCTCTAAAAAATACCTTCGGTCCACGGCAAATAGAGAGTTTTCGTCTTTAATGGCGAAATGGCTGATGGCAGCGGCATGAATGGAAAGAAACTCTAAGTTATTACAATAGAGAAGTTCTGAAAAGAAACCAACGCCACCTTTTCTCGGGATATCTTTTAGCAGAAGGAAGCAGGACTCATTTCTATCTTCTAAGTAGACCGCTCGACAACGATGATCTTTATGATCTTGATAGATTTTTTGGTCGACGTTTAAAAGGGAGGAAAAGGGTATCTGGCTGTCTATCCAGCCCTTCAACTGATTGGGTTTTCCTTTCGCATTAAACACATAGCGATGGGTTTCGTAAGTTTGATAACCGAAGTTCTGATAGATTGGCACCAAATAGGAGGCCGCTGTGAGCATGGTCTGATGCCATCGATTCTCTTTAAGAAACCCGCTGAATAGTGAGGCTCCGACGCCAGATCCCCTGATGGATCGATCCACACACCATGAACTTAAATTGCAGATGGTGGGCGTTTTACTTCCGTGCTGCGGTGAAAATACACAGCCGAGAAAGCCAAGAATCTTTTGAGCCTCTATGGCCACGAATCCATAGTGTTCAGGAGTGGTCCATTGGTATTCAAAAAGTCTGTTCCATTTTTCTACGGGGTAGCTGTTGTCCATTTCTCGATGAAGAAAGTTCGCAACAGATAGAATATCCTTTTTTTGAACGGGTAAAATTTCCATAGAACTATTGAAAAACCTCACTCACGGATTTCCAGTGACAGTTTTCTTTTTTTAGAAACTGAAGTAGTTCATCGAAAAATACGTTGGCCTCTGGGTCATGATCTTGATGGTGGGTGAGTAATCCAATATAAGTATTCTTAGATTCAAGGGCTTCACAGAGGATATTGAGACATTTTTCTCTACCGGCAAAGTGAGCTTTCGGTTTCCACTTCAATAGATCCAGTTGGCAGTTTTGAATTTTTAAAACATAAGATTGGGTTTCTGTTCCGAAACGAGACATTCCCACATAGTTGTACTTAGGCAATTCGTGTATCACAGATTCGGCAATCTGATTCCAAGGGGGAACAAATACTGGGAGAAACTGGGAGCCGAACTGTTTTTCCAGAATCCGTTTGCCTAATTGTAGGTCTTCCACCATTTTCGACAAATGTCTGTGCTCTTGAAATTCGCCGCTGAGGCCTGTTCCTTTTCCATAATTGTGATGCTGAAATCCGTGTTGAATGACAGTGCATTGAGGCCGATTCTTTAAAAGAGCCGGAAGCGATTCTTCTAGCTTATAGGGAATCACCGACAAGGCCACTGGGATGGAAAAAGTTTCACTGAGATTCAATAACCTCTCTAGTTCAGGCGTACTTTGATAAGCGTCATCGTCTCGAAGCCAGAAGTAGAAAGATCGATTTTCAGCCCGACGAAGTCGGATGACGGTCTGTAGTTTTTCCCAGGAACTCATGGGGTCATTGGTTCAAGTAAGTCGGAGGATTTATTTGTATAGCGTCCTGTGCGACTAACGGCATTATGAAAGCCTGAGAGACGGTTTTGTACATCCCATCGCAAAATGGCGTGAATTTGTCCTTCGTCTCTTTTGTATATAATTTCGAATTCGTTTTCTCTAACGTTCCCCACTTTTGTTTCTTCAACGTAGAGTTCTTCGCCCCGGCGATCAAAAGAATGTTCGTAACAAAGATTCCAGGGTTTTCCTTGCCTTTCGAATTTCCAACAATCTTTGATCTTGAGTACGCTGGGGTTCGATTCAATTTCAATTCGTGCATCAGATTCAAATCGACCAACTCCCCATGCCTCATAAATGCCCTTCCCTTGCCACTGACCGGAAGGAATTTCTGCAAACGCGAAAACGGCTAATAAGAGAGTGATCATAATTATCCTTTGTGAATTTTTGGATTCTGGAAAAAGGATAACATTCCCCATTTCTTTTACCAAGAAGCAGGAAGGTAGAATTGATTTAGGACTTTAAAAGAAACTCATTCCCGTCTTCGTCGCTAAAAGAGGCAAAAGTTCCCATACTGGTGCTTTGAGCTTGGCCCACAGCCACGCCTTTGCTGGCAAAATCGATAACTGTTTGTGCAACATTATCGCACTGAAAAACTATAGAGGGCTTTCGCTCTTGCCAATCGGGCTTAAACGAGCGGGGATACAGCACAATACGAGTTTGTCCTCCGGGAGGACCCACTTCAATCCACTGAAGCCCATTGCCCATGGGGACTTTGGCAAAAACTACAAATCCAATCTTTTGTGTCCAAAACGACTCCGCCTGAGATTGATCGTTCACGAAAATGGCTACGGTGGCAATGGATTGAATCATTTATAGTCCAAAGCCCTTCAACAGACTTTTGCCTTTTTCTTCGAGGGGGTTTCCGCTACCACTTCCCTGCGCGCTGGATTTTGCTGACTGAAGACTAAAGTCTAAATCAGATTTTCTTTGGTTCAGAGATTTGCCCAAGCCTCCGCTTAGGCCGGCGAACTGCTCTTCCACCTTTTTCTTGGCAGGACCTAATTTTTCCTGCACGAAGGAATCTAATTTCGATTTCGCTTCCGTTAGTTTGGCCTGAAATTGTTTTTGAAATCCAGCACTGATCTCTCGACCTAAATTTGAATCTAAATCTAAGTCAAATTGTTCCCAAGTGCCGGTGACTTTAGCGGACATGGTTACCGTTGGAATATCTTTCAATATAGACTGAAGAATCTCCTTGAGTCGGTCATTCTTGGTGTCGAGAAAAAACTCTGGCTTTGAAAATTTTGAATCAATAGTGATTTGCAGGCTCTCTTCGGCTAACTTGGCGAAAAACTTTCCCGAGGCAGAAGCCTCTTTAAGGCCAAATTGAATCTGTTCTGAGTTTGAAAAAGGTAAGCTTCTCACTGGTGCGGCTAAGACTTCAACTTGAATAGACTCCTTAGGTTTTTCGGTTCGATGATCAATTTCTCCAAGAAATCTAAGGCCCTGGATCTCTTGTTTTGGAAAGTCACCAAAAAGTTCGATTTGCATGGGATTCTGTAAGAGCGAGGGCGCGGTAGAAAGATTGCGAATTTCTCCTTTAACGTTACCAGCCCATTCAGATTGTTGGATTTCCGAGCTGATAGCCGCTTTCTTCAACCAAAAAGTGGGGTAACCCGTGGTGATGGGAAAGGAAATATTTTCGCCCTGACCTCGGGCTCTCGGAATCAGCTGTTCTTCTCGTTTTGCCTGTTTCTCTTCTTCCGTTCGTTTTGGCGGCATTACTTTTCTCGCCAGCAATACGTATTTACGAACAGATCCCAGCTTTTCTTCGATTTGGCTGAGGAAGAGTTCGGCAGTTAATGTTTTTGGATCGAGGCTGGGAATTTGAAATCTTTTCTGCAGGTCTAATACGTCATTTGCGGCCATTTTTTCCAGATCTTTGAGTGCATTCGTATACTTGGAAATATCTCCGGAAAAATCTTTTTGAGCCGATTCCACTAAACGAATTTTTGATTCGGCTTCAGACACGATTTCTTTTGCTTGTTTCAGATTTTTCGCCAACTCCAGTGGATTTTTCGTTTTTAAATCTAGTGTCTTTATCTTTGCCTCTAGAGTCTTAATTTCTTCTGGCTTGGGGAGCTCTTGTAGTCTTTTTTGCCATTCCACTTTTTTGGCGTTGAGTTCGGTTTCAAGTTCTTCTGCTCTTAGAGTAGATTTAAGTTCCGCTTGGATATTTTTTAGTTGTTCTTTCGGATCTACGCCGTCGAGTACACTGGCGAGGTCTCCCAATACATTCTGTTGAAATTTCTTTTTTGTTTGTTCAAGAATTTGCTCCTGTGCTTTGGCAATGAGGCTTTCACTAGGGTCTGATGGCGGAAAAACATAGCCAGGGCTTTTTCTAAGCGTGTGTGCTCGAATATCAAGAATGGAGCTTTCCTCCACTACGACCTTGGCTCTCAGGATGGCATCCCAAAGCATTTGAAATCGGATGTTTCCAATCTCAAAGAGGTTTCGACTTGGTTGTTTTTTGTCGGTAACCTGAATGCCTTGTATTTCAAGCGATGCTTTCCAAAAGCTAGATTGAAAAGAGGCGATATTGATTTCAGCTCCATGAACTCTAGAACCCACGAACTCTAATGTTCTTCGTAAGTGCGAGTCAAAAAATAAGAAAAAATAGAGATAGATTCCGGCAAGCACCAACAGAGTGGGAACTAGGGCTTCGGTTCGAATGGGGCTCTTCGCTTTACGATTCTTATTTTCCATAGAGGTTCTCATAGGTGTAATACCATTTGTAAACGGACGTCGCTTTTACGAACTTCCAAAACTTCGTTTGTTGAAATCTTTCCAGCACCGTTTGCCTATAGCGTTTCACTAGTATTTTGCTCAGAACAAAAACAACAGGACAGAGAAGAAAGGCCACCACACCCGATCCCATTACTATGGTGTTGTTGAAGCGGGTGAAGGGCACGATCGGCAAATTGTAAAGAATCGTAAAAATACCCTGAAGAGCGCCAAGTTGTAGGACCACGCTTCCCACGGCATGAAACAAAGGATCTAATGCCCAGGCCACGAAGGAAAAAAAGAAGGCCGACAAAAAGGCCATTCCAATTTGTATTCGAAAGAGAAAAAGAAAAACAAAGACAATAAGGCTCTGAAGCGAAAGGGCTGGGGTCATGCCTAATATGAATCCAGCCGCCACTCCAGCTGCAATTTGATTTTCTCCAGTTTCGGAGTTGAGGAGCCTAAGAAGAGAAAAGAGTTGTTTCAGTAAAAGTGACACATTTACCTCTTTGATTGATTTGGAGAATTCCATCATCATGCATTCTTGGCAGAGGATCAATAGCCGAATGAATTCTGAGGTTGGGGTGGGGCGACCAATATTGCCTATCTGGTTTGTGCGGTTCACGAGATATGGATTCTAGAGATGGTTTCTGGAAATGATTTATAGGAACGAATTTTGTGGCAATTCCTGGGCTGGCAGTCTAAATCTTGCGCGCCGGTTCAGTTTCATTTGTTAAGGAGAGTCCATGAGAGTTTCTTATTTTGTTTTCTTGTTTCTCTTCGTTGTCTTGGCGGGTTGTGGAAAGGAAGAAGAGGTATCTGCTACCTTTCAATACCAATACACTTTGAATGGTTGTGACACCGGTCAACACAAGGCGGAATCGAAAGAAGAACACTGCCAGCAATTGAAGAACGATTCTTTAAACAGATTTTGCGCCTCTAGCTTGAGAAAAGAGGCCTTCGAGAGCAAGGGCTGCGGGCAGTGGGAATAAAATAAAAAACATTTATTGGGGCGGTATATTTTCTCTCTGTGGTCGGTGCAATTCGGGAAGAAAATGGATTGCGCGAGGCATAAAAAGTGTGAAAAAAATTCAATGCGCGCTCGAATCCTTCCAATAGCTTATTCACGACGAAAAGTTTTATGGAATGCTGCCTCATTTCTAATGGCATGATATTCTTATGGAATTCAGAGCCTCATTGGTGCTGACCTTGGCTCTTGTTCTGACACCATCCTACCCATCTAAAAACTTCTGTCTCGATTTGCAGTGTGCTTTCGTCTGTACCTAAGATCGAGGCCATGGAGGGAACTATGAAATTAGCGTCAGCGCTTGTTGTGTTGTTGGGGGTGTTCGCTACAGAAGCAAAGGCGGAGAGATGGATCGTAAAAAATCCTAACTCGTCTGTGTTGACTGCGAATGCTATTCGTTCATTTGAGTTCGGAGGTGACCGCTATGTGGTGGTAGAGGCGCCAAAGTTTTCTCAATTTTTATCTTCTGTTGAGCATTTGTCGGAATCCGTGGTTGAAGACGTAAAAATCTATCTACCAGCTGATGAAACTGCTCCTGCGGAACCAAACGCTCAAAAGGCCTGGCACCCTCAGAAAATGAGATATGCCGAACTTCCAGCGGAAAAGAATGGAAGCGGAGTGGTGGTAGCCGTTTTGGATACTGGTGTGGATTACAATCACCCAGCTCTTAAAGACTATGTTTGGACCAATGCTGGCGAAATCCCAGGCAACCAAATCGATGACGACAAAAACGGTTTCGTGGACGACGTTCACGGATTCGATTTTGAGAGCGACGAAGGTGATCCAATGGACGGTGACGCCCACGGAACTCACGTAGCGGGCACCATTGCTTCCGCTGAAGATGCAACCACTGGAGCCGTTGGCGTTGCGCCAGGTGCAAAAGTGATGGCTGTTCGAATTATTGGACGCCAGCAGATGGGTTTTATCTCCGATGCCGTAGCTGGAATTCAGTACGCTGTGGATAACGGTGCGAAAATCTTGTCGAACTCTTGGCGCGTATATCGTAGCTGGAGCAATTTTGATCCATCAGACGAAAACATTGAGCTTCTCAGAAAGGCCATTGAATACGCCGGTGAAAAAGGAGCAATCTTCGTTGCTGCTGCAGGAAACGAAGGCCGAAACATTGATAATCACCAAGATGCTATGTATCCAGGTGGTTTCACCGGTCTAACTAACCTTTTGGTGGTGGCGGCTTCTGATTCGAAAGATCTTCCCGCTTACTTCTCTAACTTCGGAATCGTAAGAGTTACCGTGGCTGCTCCTGGAGTAGACATCGTTTCCACAGTTCCCGGAGGCAGATTCCAAGGCATGAGCGGAACTAGCATGGCTACTCCCCTTGTTTCTGGTGTTCTTGCCAGAGGAATGAGCGCCGACTTCTCCTCTGTGGAAGCCATGGAAAAGCTAATTGCAACCACCGCTCCTCAAGCTCCTTGGGCCGAGAAGGTAAAAGCCGGTGGTGTGATCAACATCGTAGACTACTTGAAATAGTCACCGTCTTTCGACGAAAGAAAGCCAAGAGACTTTGTCTCTTGGCTTTTTTCTTTGCTCGCCGTCAAAAACCGAATAGTCTTTTGGAAAATGGAGCGCGAGTATTCCTATTTAAAAGAAGTCCATTCTCGGCTGAAAGAGACGTTCGGGAATTCTTTTTGCTTTGCCAAATGGTATCAGGCCAATATTTACCTACAATTAGGTGAAACGCACTCTTGTTATCATCCGAAACCACATTCCATTCCCGTAGAAAACCTGAGCTCGAATCCCCACTTTCTTCACAACACAAACGAAAAGATTCATGAGCGAGAGCAAATGTTATCGGGAGAGCGCCCGAAGGGTTGCCAGTATTGCTGGAATATTGAAGAACTGTCCGATGAATTAATCAGCGATCGGCAAATTCGCAGTGGATCCATTTATCGAGAAGAGCTTGTGCATGAGGTAAAGGCCCATGGCGCTTTTCCCGCTGCTGTTCCCGAATATGTGGAAGTGAGCTTTGCAAATGAATGCAACTTCGCATGTGGATATTGTCATCCCAAATCTAGTAGTCGGTATTTGAACGAGGTCAAAAAGTTCGGAAGTTTTCAAAAAGTGACCGAACATTCCTGTGATTTATCTTCGGTTCGGATTTTTTCAGAGGAAGAGAATCCCTATTTGCAAGCGTGGTGGAAGTGGTGGCCTAAGCTGAAAGAGCGACTCACGATACTTAGAGTAACGGGCGGAGAGCCTCTGATACAAAAATCCAGCGCCAAACTCTTTGAGCTTTTAGATCAACAGCCAGCGCCAAATTTGCAGCTAAAAGTGAATTCCAATTTAGGAGCCAACTTTCATTTAGTCAGTCAATCCATAGACCGAATTGCGAGCCTGCATTCAAAGGCAAAAATTCAGAGTTTTGAGTTATTCACTTCCATGGACGCTTGGGGAAGTCGAGCGGAATATTTACGATACGGATTAGATACTGGAGTGTTCGAGAAAAATTTAAAGTACTTTCTTTCTCAAACGAATTTTCCGCTGACGATCATGATTACCTTTCAGTTATTTTCCGTTGGTGGGGTTAGAGAGTTGTTAGAGAAAATACTGGAGTGGAGATCTGAATTCGGTGAATTTTTGCCAGATGGAAGTCAGCGACTGCGATTTGATTTGTCCTATCTGAAGGAACCCATTTGCTACGACATGCATTTGTTGCCGAAAGAAAAATATACTCAAGTTTTGAATGAGAGTTTGAGATTTTTGGAAGAAAATGTAGACGACAAGGACCCCACAAAATTTTCCTTCATGGATCTCCAGCGCTGGAAGAGGTTGTATCTATATTTCTGTTCGAATCCCTACGATTCCCAAAGGATCCGCACGGGTCGCATGGATCATTTCCATTTCTTTCGTCAGCTAGATGAGAGGCGATCGTTAGATCGCTATTCGACTTTTCCTGAGCTTCGAGATTTTTTTGCTCTTTGTGAAAGAGAAGTGGTGAATGAGATTCGGCCCCATCTATGGATAGATCGGGGCTTGGAAGACACAAAAAAAAGACCGGAAATACTTTCCCGGCCTTTTTCATGATTCTGTCTTGAGAGTATTTTCTATCAGTACAAACTTATTCTTGGATTCGTACTAGGGTGTTTCCCATTCCGTAAGCTTTTACCATGCTGTAAAGCTTGTCGGCATTTTCAGGGCTCTGGCGAACGCATCCACCGGAAGCTCTGGTTCCCAACAAGGCGATGTTCTCTCCGAAGGTCGCGTGAAGAGCGATTCCACCGGTGATGAAAATGGCTCTGTCCATGCGGGCTTTCCAGAGGTTAGAGGTGTAGTTATAGAACATTCGCTTTGGAGTCCATTGGCCCACTGGGGTTCTGGCGATATAGCAACGGGAAGGAGCGCATTTTTGCTTTTCCGTTCCGGTGGACACTAACCAGGTTCCAGTTTCAACTCCGTCTTCAAAAACCCAAAGACGTTGTTTGCTTTTGTCTACAAGCACGTACAAACGAGGAGCTCCAGCAGTGGGAAGAGCATCCACGGCGCCGAAATCTTCTTCCATGAGTTCAGCAGCGATTTCTTCTGGGCTAGCTACGTCAAATAGTTCTACTTCTCCTTCGTTCCAAGCAGCATCGTTTGCATGGGAAAAGGTGGGTAAGCATAGGGCGCCAAAAATGGCTAAAGTAAGAAGTCTCATCTCTCTCTCCTGAAAAGTGGTCGGTTGTTTAAAATGTTGCAGCGCATGAATAACGTTCTTGGGTCGGATTATCAATGGAATTCTAGGTGGCCCACTTGATTGAGTAAGACTTTTTTGGAAGGTAAGAGACGAAAACACTGGCACTTATTCTGTGGCAGTCTTTGCCTCGGATTTGCCGTTTTCTTCGTTTTGGAGGGATATTTTCTTTATTTATTTCAATGGGTTGCGGTTGTTTGGCTTTGCCGTTTTACTCAATTAAGTGGTCCAGCTTGTCAAATGCCCGTATTTTTTGATGGATAAAAAAAGATCCACCAGCGTCGTTTCGCAAATTGAAGCAACGACCTTCGAAAGAGGTGTAGCCGTTTCGACTGAACTTCCCGGGCGCGAATAGCCACGGCTAGGGCCGCCGCGAAGCTTACACCAAAATTCAGTAGGCCGATGCATAAGACGCTGATTCCACCCATGACTAACTCCATGACGGAAAACGACGGTAGGGCATAAAAGGCATAGGTTAAGGATCCTGCGGAAAGGGTTACGTGTCTTACTTCTAAGGGGAGCCCGAAAAATTGGCCTGCCACGGGCACAAACGCCAACAGGAAACCCAGGCATAAATTTCCGCCGATCCCCGAAATGTTTTTTGTGATCCATCTAGCTACCTTTTGGGATCTTTTTCCGAAAATCTGCTTTAAGAACGGGCTTTGGTTCAATGTATCTGGCAGTTTTCGAAGCACGAACCAGTTTTCTGTCCAGCCTGCGCCTATGCTGGAGATCCAAAGAATGATTCCCGTTAGGGCACCATAAAAAAGGGTCAAACTTTGGGTGGGATCCAGGCTAGTGATGGTCTTTCTGGCTGCGTCTTCAGATAGGATTTCGCCCCCAAAGACATGAATTTGAATCCATGAGATCAGTAAGGCAATAGGAATTACCGCGCCAATATTGCCCGCAGCGGAGATAAATTGAGACCGAAATATTCTTGCCACTAAAAGAGAGAACTCATCTGGATTCGAGCCTTCTTTTAAGTGCGAGGCCAGCGATGATGCAGTCATGGAGGGCTGTTTGGTGGCCAAAGTGAAATGACACAATTGCATGAAGAGAAAGCTACCGGAATAATTGATCCAAGAAAAAAAACCTTCGAAAAAAAGAGCAGGATTACTTTTGGTAACTAGAAACTTCGCTAGGGTAGTGAAGGCAGTAACCACTCCGCCTCCAGATGCAGAGAAAAACATGCTCCAATATTCTTTTGCTGTCTGTGTGATGTAATGCTCACCAGATACGCCCGTACGCTCCACTATTTTACGAGAGAGCATATGGAGATTGTGCTTCAAAAAGGCTCTAAGGCTTTTCCTTTCAAGATTGCCAGCCACGAGATTGGCGAGAAGTTTCAGAATCGCTCGATCTTTCTGTTGATCTTGAAAGTAAGCAAAAACCAACAAGCGCAAGCGTTGGAGAAATTTCTCCATTCTTTCTAGGCGATACACCAGCGAAACACTGACACCATGTTCTTCAAGGTGTGCAAAACCCGAAAGTATTTCATTTTTACATTCTTCTTCAATTTGAGAATACGCTTCTCCATCCAGTGAGTTAGCGCGGATGGCTTCAAGAAGAAAAAAATGTAGTTTGGAAAATGCGCTAGAATTCGCCGACCGAATATACGTTCTTTTTCGAATTTCTGTTTGTAATCCTAAGGATTGCAAATGGGCACAAACGATTAGAATCGCTTCAGACAAGCAAGTAAAAAAATGATTTTGAATTTTCGATGCAATAGTTGGCTCGCTTAATATTAACTCGCAAATATTGCTCGCAATGGCACCATCGATATTTTCAAGCCAATCAGGATCCGTTTCATCGTCGAAAATTCTAGAAAAGAGTTCTCCCAAATCTCTTTCATCCCTAGGCGATGGCAAAAGAGACTGAAGCACACGCTCAGAAGCTTCAGACACAAATCCTTCTTCCGAGTTTAAGCCGGTTTCTGATAAAAGAGGAATTACCTCTGTTTCCAGAATAAGAGACTGTAGCAGTCCCGAAACGGACTTTTTCCAAATCTCGTTTTTTTCTAGGGTTTGAAGGAAAAAACGTATTCTTACTGAACGCAACTCTCCACTATTCAAGCGAGATTCAGTGGAAGGGACAATTCGAATCCAGTCCACTAAAGCTTCGATCCACTCTACTTTTTCGCCGATGGTAGAGGCAGCGCCCGCTTGAATCATTAAGCTGGAAAGGTCATTTCTAAAACCTTTTGACAGCTCAAATGGAGAAATTTTTCCCCAGGATCGGTTTAAATTTCCCATTCACAAATTATCCCATGTTCTACTTTTAAGAAAAAGAACTTTTCTCCCCTGCTAGCGGGTTTCCCGTTGGAACTAACTTTCCTAGAATATAACAAGTGAAAAAGAAATTTCTGATTCTTCTTTTGTTCGTTGGCGTTTTTGGTGTCGCTCAGGCTTCAGGCATTACGTCTTATTTTCATCTCGAATATTTAAAAGATGTGGAACTATCAGGAAAAAATTTTGTAGAGGAAAATTTCCTTCTCAGTTCAATTTTGTTTTTTTCCTTCTATGTTTTTGCCACAGGATTATCCATTCCTGGAGCAGCGATTTTTACACTGGCTGCAGGAACATTTTTTGGACTTTTTTGGGGGACGATTCTAGTTTCTTTTTCAAGTACCCTTGGAGCCACCTTTTCTTTTCTGCTCTCAAGATACCTGTTTCGTGCATGGGTAGAAAAAACGTTTCACGCAAACTATCAGACTATCGCGAAAAAAATTGAAATGAATCCCATAGAAACTGTGGCTTTTTTGCGCCTAGCTCCAGTATTCCCATTCTTTCTAGTGAATGTTCTCTGCGGCATTTCGCCGATCTCGCTAAAAACCTATTATTGGGTAAGTCAACTTTGTATGCTCCCTGCCACAATAATATTTGTAAATGCAGGATCACAGCTTTCCCTTCTAAATGACCCAAAAGAAATAATTTCTTTTAAGCTCGTAGTATCATTTACGTTGTTGGGAATTTTTCCGATCTTTACGAAGTGGATCTATAGGAAGTGGAAAGGCTACACATGAGTCTCCTGCGAAAGCGAGTGGATTACGATTTAATTTGTATTGGAGCAGGATCAGCGGGATTAGTATCGGCTTATTTGGGCTCTGCAATGAAAGCCAAAGTTGCCCTTATTGAAAAATCAAAAATGGGTGGGGATTGTCTGAATACGGGTTGTGTGCCCAGTAAAACCTTTATTCAAATTGCAAAAATTTGCTCACTTAACGGCAAGGCTCAAGATCTCGGATTAAAATCCATCAAAGTGGAAGTGGATTTTCCACAAGTAATGCAAAAAGTTCGAGAAGTAATTGAAACCATCGCTCCCAACGATTCTGTGGAAAGATACCAAAAGCTTGGGGTGAATTGTATTCAAGGTAGCGCAAAGCTGCTCTCGCCAAAAGAAGTTGTGGTGAACTCCACAGTTTTGAGAACGAATTCCATCATTCTTTCCACGGGCGCAAGACCCAATTTGCCAGCGATTCCTGGTCTCGATAAGGTTCAACCTTTAACTTCGGATACCGTTTGGAATTTAAATGTGCTTCCGCGAAAGCTCTTGGTTCTTGGGGGAGGGGTGATTGGCTGCGAATTGGCACAGGCCTTTCAGCGCTTAGGCTCTCAAGTTACCTTAGTAGAAAGAAACGAAAGACTTCTTCCTCGTGAGGATTCTATTGTCAGTGAGCTGATAGAAAAAAAGTTCGTCGAAGAAGGCATTGAATTGGTGCTTAGCAAACAGATTCATTCATTTGAAATCAATCAGGACGGGAAAAAAGAAGCCATATGTGAGGGTGGAAAACGAATCTCTTTCGACGAAGTCTTTGTGGCATTGGGACGTAAGCCCAATGTGGAGAGTCTTGGTTTAAAAGAACTCGGCATAGAACAACGATCTGATGGGTCCATAAAGGTGAACTCCAGAATGCGAACAAATGTCTCGGGCGTTTACGCTTGTGGTGATGTGGTAGGGATACAACAATTCACGCACTTTGCCTCTCTATCGGCCACGACGGCAGCATTGAACGCGCTTCTTTTTGGGCGAGCTTCTCGTTTAGACATGCGAGTTTTTCCTGCAGTTACGTTCACGGACCCAGAAGTCGCAAGGGTGGGTCTATCTGAAAATGAAGCAAATGCCCTGAACATCTCCTACGAAAAAGTTGTGCTTCCCATGGAGAGGGTAGACAGAAGTGTATTAGAGGGAAAAACAGAAGGGTTCTACCAATTGTTGACTGCCAAAGGGAGCGATAGAATTTTAGGAGCAACCATCGTGGCGCCCAATGCAGGTGAATTCATTTCTGAAGTTGCTTTGGCAATGAAGTATTCCTTAGGAATCAAAAAGATTTTGAACTTAGTACATGCGTATCCCACAGTCAGCGAAGTTCATCGCATGGCTGCTGGCGATTGGCAAAGGTCTCATGTACCGAATTGGTCTCTTCAGGTGTTAAAGAAACTATTTGAATTTAGACGGAAGATGGGAATTTAAAGATTGTGGGCATTTGGGGCCGAGCGGGCTCAGCTTCTAATAGATCGCCCTTTTCGGCAATTTTACAACTGTCCCAAATCTCGCCCCGATTCACTTGAAAAACCAAGGGAGAAAAGTCGTTGGCCTTAGACTTTTGTGCCCGGATCAACTGTTTGCCCTCTTTTTTACAGATCCAACATTCCGTTTGTCCTTTTCGTTCGAGGCGCTGGCTTACCACACGCACCCTAGAATCTTCTATTGATTCGGCGCCAACCTCTAAAACGAAATACGAGAATAGAATGGCTTCTTTCTGCATAGATGCAGCAGATCCGATGGACTGAATCCAATCGGGAAATTCACAGGAAACTTCTTCGTGACACCAATCTTCTGGTTTCACTAGAGCTCCACAGTTTCTATTGTCCATACAAGGCAAAAGAATGGAATGGTTCTGTTTGCAGAAATCTTTGAGTTCCGATAGCTCTCTGGAGTTTGCTTTAGAGCCAGGCTCTATGACAATCAGGTATCTTTTCTTTTTGTCACCCTTGGAAAGCTTACGCATCGTATCTAATAGCTCTTTGATCTTTTCTTTTCTTTCATCGAGGGACGGGTAGATCTCCGCGATTGAATTCATAAAGCACAAATGGGTAGCCTTTGCTTCCTCTAGGTGCCGCAAGATGCTTTGTTTTTTTGTGGAGGCAAAATTTACTTTCGCATTTGCGTTTTTGTCTTTGGCTATTTTTTCCGCGATTCGCAAGAAATGATCACTTTGATCTATTCCTAAAAAATCTAATCCCACATTTCTTTCTTGTATCCACCACTCTAAACCCAACCAAGAAGTGCCAGGGCCCGTTCCTATATCAAGCCAAACATTCTGTTGATTGGGGAAAATATTTCTTCCCAGCAACAAAGCCTCCTCAAGCACCAATGGTACTTTTAGGCAATTGATGGGCATATAATAGGCCGCATAGGCTTGTGCTTCTGAATACTGAAAGGAATAATGCGATTCCTTTGTTTGTCCACGTTCGATGGCCAGTTTTCTCCACAGGGTCATTAAAGATTTTGCGTAGATTTGCTCACTCTTCTTTCCCTCCGGAAAAAAGGCAGCCTCCATTTTTGCTTGAATGGAAGAAGGGAATAAAATTTTTTCTCGTAAAAAAAACATCTATTTAAATTCTAGAGGAAAGGTACAAACAAATTCCGTTCCTCTACCTAGTCCGCCCTCGAGGTGAATTTTTCCTCCGTGACGAAGCACAATGTGTTTCACAATGGCTAACCCCAATCCCGTTCCACCCTGTTCTCGGTTTCTACTGGAATCTAAACGATAGAATCGTTCAAATACTCTGGCATGGTGTTCTTCTGGAATTCCTGGGCCATTGTCTTTAATCCGAAGACGATAATTCTGGGTATCTTTTTCCCAGATGACTTCCACGGTGCCCTTTGGTGGCATGTATTTGAAAGCATTCTCCAGCAAATTGAAAATCACTTGTTCGATGCGGCTGGCATCTCCTTGCATTTCTTCAAACTCGAATACTTTTCTAACCACTTGCTCTTTTGATGCTCGAATAGCTTCTAGTTGCGAAAGCGCTCGTTCGGTTACGGACACCACAGAGAAGGGAGCTTTTTGAATGTCGGCTCCCGATTCCAAGGCCGATAGATTTAGCAAGTCTTGAACAAGGGCGATCAATCGGTCGGTGTTCCGTTCGATGGTTTCTAAAAACTTTCGAGCGTTAGAGGGCTGGGGCAATTCCTCTTTTAAGGTTTGGGCATAACCCTTAATGGAGGTAAGCGGAGTTCTTAATTCATGAGACACATTAGCCACAAAATCGATTCTCACTTGGTCCATGCGCTTAAGCTCGGTTACGTCGTGAAATACACCCACGGCTCCATAAATAGATCCTTCTTCCATTTTTAGAGGTGCGACTGAAACAGAAAAGTGACGGTTAAGAGTTTCACCTTTTAGTCGGAGTTTTGTTTCAATTCCGTGGGGTTTGCCGGATGCAATGGTGGAACGGAAGATATCGAGAACCTCTGGATTTCGAAAAAAGTCGCTAAGTCTTGTGGAATTCTTTTTGGAAAATTCTCCAAAAAAAGAAATGAACTGAGAATTGAAAAAGAGAAGTTCTCCTTTTTTATCCACGGCCACCACTGCCTCTCGAATGGCGCTCATGATGGCCTCAATCTCTTCTCTTTCTTTTGATAGAGATTGATCTTTCTTCTGCATGTCTCTTCCGATGCTATGAAGCGTTGATTCTAAATCGGACCATTCGCCCAATTCATCTTCATCGGGGGTCAGCTCTCTTGGAGGCGTATAATCACGGCGTAAAATGGAGCGCGCTTTCACCAAAATTCGTCCAAGGGGAAGTACCAAGCGAAAACCGGTCCAAAGAGAAATTCCAGAAACCACAAATGCCATCACCAGGGCCAAAAACAAAAAGGCTTTGTCATAAGCATCTATAACTTCAGCGGCGGACTGTAGGTTAGAAAGTTTTTGTTCTAAAAAAAGACGCGTAAATAATGCCACTAAGAACAGGGCTGGAACAACGCCGAAAATCTGCTGATACAGGAATCGAAGAAAGAGTTGTTTTGGGAAAAAGTTCGGTTTTCGAAAAAGCATTTACACTCTATTGGTGATTCGGTAGCCCACGCCACGGACGGTTTCGATAAGATCGGCTGAATCGCCGAGCTTTTTTCGCAAACCAAACACATGGGTGTCGATGGCTCGTTCCACTACGGCTACGCCACTGCCTTGAACTTCTTCAATCAAGCGATCTCGTGTGAGCACTCGACCTTTGTGTTGAATCAATGTTGCCAGTAGCTTAAATTCATAGGGCGTTAACGAAATTAATTCGCCTTGAATTCTTGCTTCGTGGGCGTTTTCGTCGATTTGGATGGGGCCAAGCTCCAAGAGAGAGCCCTTTTTTTCTTTTCTACGTAGAAGCGCTCTAGCTCGTGCGGTGAGAACAGAAAGCTCAAAAGGCTTCATTAAATAATCATCGGCTCCAGATTCCAAACCTAAAATGAGGTCTGCGTTGGTGCTTTTTGCTGTAACCATCAGAATGCCAAGAGAATCATAGGAGTGATTTTTTCTTACTTCTTTGGTGATCTCTAGGCCGCTTTTTTCTGGTAGCATCCAATCTAGAATCAATAAGTCATAAGTTTTTTCGGAAATCTTTTTGAGGGCCTCGCTGCCGTTGCCACAACTTTCTACTGTGTGTCCCTCTCGCGACAAATGTAGGCAAATCAGTTCGCGAATGTCGGCTTCGTCTTCTACGACTAAAATCGAGTATTTGCCCATGAGAATTACTCCTTCTTGTGTCCTGATCCGTGTCTTATATCTTGTCCAGTGACAGCGAAAATTACGTCTTCGGCAATGTTGGTAGCGTGATCGCCCAATCGCTCTAAGTTTCTAGCGATCAAGATGAGATCTAGGGCTTGTTCCACCCTAGACGGGTTATTCGTCATAAATTGAATGAGATCTTGGAATACTTTATCTTTAAGAGAATCCACAAGATCGTCTTTCTTTAACACCTCTTTGGCAAGGCCGCCGTCTTGTCGAACGAAAGCATCCAGAGCATCTCGCACCATGGCGCGTACTTCCGCGGCCATTTTTGGAATATCCACTAATTCCTTAATGGGGTCACCTTCCATATAGTCTTTCGCGTTGTAAGCAATATTCACGGCTTGGTCGCCCATGCGCTCTAAGTCAGTGGAAATCTTTAACACCGCAATCACCAAGCGTAGGTCCGCGGCAAGGGGAGATTGTCTTGCTAAAAGCTGTAAACAAGATTCATCTACTTCTATGTGCTCTCGATTGATTTTTGATTCCAATTCATGCACGCGCTTAAACATTTGCGGTTGGCGTTGAATTAGGGCCTGAGTGGCAGCTTCCACTGCTTCTTCCACATGGCTTCCCATCTCTAGAATTTGTTCTTTTAGGTTCTTCAGTTCTTGTTCAAAGTGTCTTTGCATAGCTCTACTTTTACCCTAAATTTGGTGAAAGTTTTTGATACTTTCTCTTTGCACTCGCGTTAGTTTGTTGTTGCGATGCGCCTATTTGTTTGCATCATTTTTATTTTTTTCTTGGGTGTAACGCTCATCTCCCACATACTAATTCTGACACGGAAAAATGAGATTAATTTCTTGTTAGGATTCGTGTCGAGATATGCACAGTGTCGTCAGATTCTCTGGGGTTTGGTTTGATTCCCGAGGAATTTGCGCTTACACTGCTGAACCGTTATTTTTTTGTGCGGCCGGAATCGAGAGAAATACACGGAGCCGGCTTTAGAGGGGGAAAACTGCACATATGGCAACGAAAGCAAATAAGACAAAAAACGTATCTGCTACTCAAACGAAACCCGCCACGTCTGAAACAGGAAAAACTGTAGAGGCAAAATTGGCAAAACTCATGGGCGTGACGGAAGAGGAAGCAGAAAAGATCTGCGCCAACTTGAAGGCACATGGTTTAACAAAAACTCAAGTAGTTGCTTTGGTGGAAGCGATTCGAAGAGATGAAAACGAAATTATCTTTGGTGAGAAAGTGATCAAAGGTGAGCTTCAAACCAATCAAGAGGATTTGATGGACGAAGCCGACCTTGCTTCTAGTGATATCGAGCAGGGGATGAAAATGCGGATGGCGAACCGTGAAAATTTCAAGGTGAAGCGTCTGCACAAGGCTTTGGATAAAATCCGTGAAGGAACCTATGGTGAATGTGAAAGTTGTGGAGCCGACATCGGCTTTGCAAGACTTTCTGCGCGAACCATTGCCGAGCTTTGCATTGCTTGCAAAGAGGAAGAAGAAAGAAAAGAAAACCTATCTGCAGTGGGCAGAAAGCCAAAAAGCTTGGGCCACTCACTTGGCAGCAAGTTGACCGTTAGCTAGTCTGTCTAATAAATTTAGGCAAAAAAAAGGCTGGGAGTTTATCCCAGCCTTTTTGTTTTTGTAGATGAAGGCGAATTTTATTCTGGGCGTTTTTCCACGGTCAGACGAAACTGCTTAAACCCCGCCATTCCTGCCGTATACATTACATGTCGGATGAGCTCATAGTTCACGCTCTTATCTGCTTGAACCATTAGGTCTCCTGTCCATTTTTTTGCTGCCTCCACTGGGTCTGGTGCACGAGAGGCCAACAGGTCAAACTCTTCCTTCTTTCGCTTCAACACATCGTAAACTGGAAGAATTCCTCGGCTCCCCACATTCCCACTGTTGTCCATGGCTCCATCAGGGAGTTGAAACGTTGGAATGGGTTTACCCTCTGCAGATTGCTGGGTAGGAGGGAGAAACTCCAATACGGGCTCGCTATCAATCGTGATTCGATCTTGAGCGATTACCAGAACGATTCCCTCACCAAACATCTCTGTAGACTTAGAAACGGGAAGCTCCAATTTGTCTTCTTGTGCGATGCTCATGCTGGAGAGTCCATAGCTTTTCAGCAAGAACACCACAATGATCATCAAAATATCCATCAAACTCGTGATCTGAAGAGCGAAAGAGTTAGGACGTTTTCGGCGCTTGCCGTTACGGCCACGCCCTCCTCCGCCTCCACCACCTAATGACATTCCACCCATAATTAGTTCCCGCTGAGTACGTTTCCAAACACTACGTTGGGAAACAAGTATTGATCTGGTTTGTCCACGCCATCTTTTTCATCTGTGTAATAGAAGGGCGGATCGGTTTTGAGGAGCAAACGCGAACTATCCATGATCTGAACGATATCGTCGTATTTGATATCTCCAGTGGGCATGAAGACTAGCGTTTTCTCTTTGGGAAACTGCTGGCGAATGGCCACTAAAGCTTCATGCAGTTTCTCTAGGTCATAGTTCTTGTCGATCTTCGGAAACTTTTGCTGAGGCACTCGATTAAAAGCGCTGCTCAGCTGGATTTCTTCTGGCAAGATTTTCAAAGTAAGCATTAATGGCTTTTCTTTATTTTCATCTGGCAAGTTGGAAACCACAGGAACCGGAGTGTCGATCAAAGTAACCGCTAAGAGCGAAGTAGCGAGGAGAAGGAACGCGATCAAGGTCACAAATGCGTCCATGATCGGAACGAGAGGGAGTTCGATATCCCCGGTACCTTTGCTCTTACGGCGATGCGAAGGGCGTTTTAACATTGTGGCCCCTTCTTAGAGGTTTTCTTCAGTGGAGTGTTTGTATTTTCTAGCCGAAAGAAGATCGATGAGTTTTACAGAGTATTCATCTACTTCTTCGATCAATACAGAGGCTCTAGCGCTCAACCAAGAGAATGCAATCATGGCAATAATAGCCACGATCAATCCAAAGGCCGTACAGTTCAAGGCTTCTGCGATACCGGCAGAAAGAACGTTCTGTCTTTCGGCGGCAGGAGCTTTTGCTACTTCACCGAATGCGTAGATCAATCCAGAAATGGTTCCCAACAATCCCAAGAGGGTAGCTAGGTTGGCGATCAAGCCGATGTAGTGCAATCGTTTTTCAATTTTTGGAATTACTTCCAAAGAAGCTGCGTCGATGGCGTTTTGAATTTGGTGTTCATCTCTGGATGCACGCTGCAAACCAGCCTTGATCACTCGAGGTAGAGCCGCTCTTCCAGCTCCATTGCAAAGACGAATAGCGCCGTCGATGTCGTTCGCTAAAACATATTTTTGAACTTCGAACATGAAGCTCGTGCCATCGATATTGTATTGGTAAACAATTCTCATGACGCGTTCGATGATGATGGCCATCAAAATGGCCAATGCCAACGCGATGAAGTGCATCATCCATCCGCCCAATTGATATTGTTCAATGAGGAAGCTGATAATGTTTGTGTGAGTTGTCGCTTGTACTGCTGCTGTAGTTGCTGTTGCTGTCGTCTGTTCCATAACCCTCTCCTTGGGAAAATAATCATCCATGAAGCCTAGACATCAGTTCCATGACAACTAGGCTTTGTTTCTTAAATTATTGTCTTATTTCACTACTTTGTCGATAACCCCTTTGATTGCATCGCGAGGTTGGTTACCGACGAGCTGATCGACCATTTCTCCTTTGTTGAAGAAGATCATGGTGGGGATACCTCTTACTTTGTACTGTTGAGGTGCATTTGGACTTTCGTCCACGTTCACTTTTACCACTTTGATTTTTTCTTTGTACTCTTCGGCAAGAGCGTCCAACACGGGACCGAGTGCTTTACACGGACCACACCATTCGGCCCAAAAGTCGACCAATACCGCTCCAGGGTGTTTTAAAACTTCCGCCTCAAAAGTCTCGTCCGTTGCTTCAAAAATAAATTCGCTCATATTCTCTCTTCCTTTTTCTCCGATGAAAAAACCAAAACTAAGTTTACCTTGAAAGACAAGTATGTGTAAATCAGTTGAGTAGATATTGCGTAGTGACATTCTCAAGCATCTGACGCGGGAGTTTCGGTGAAAAATTTATTGTCGTCCCATCCCTTATTACTGAAGCGATTTATTGCGAAGTCCATTGATATGGTGATCGTGATTGCGCTTGCCAGTTTGCCTTTGGGTCCTGCGGGGCCTTTGGCCGCGTTTTTGTACATTTTGATTTCTGACGGAGTGCGAGATGGGCAAAGTGTGGGGAAGAAGATAATAAAGCTTCGCGTTAAAAGCACGGAAACAGGTAAATTGGCTGACCTAAAAGATTCGATCATCCGAAATTCTCCCGTCGCAATACCTGTGCTTTTTTCTATAATACCTTTGGCTGGTTGGATCTTGGCGATTGTGATTGGAATTCCAATACTTGCAATCGAGGTCTACCTCATGACAAGATTAGATCAACAAGCTCGTTTGGGTGACACGATGGCCGACACGAAAGTGGAGGAGACGGCTGAAACCTAAGAGAGTGTAAAGTTTTAAGTTCAACGATCAACAACGCTTCAAGGAAGGAGCAAAAAAGATGAGTGCAGAGAAACTAGGACCCTGGGACGCAGAAACCATCAGACGCGCAAGGAAGACGCGCAATTTAACTCAAGCAGAGTTGGCTGAGGGGCTGGGCTGCCGGCAGCAGACGATTAGTGAGTGGGAACTTGGAATGTACGCGCCAAAAAACGCGTATCAAAAGTTGCTTACCATGTTTTTCGGATCTGCTCCCGTAGTAGCCGAAGCAATGCCATCCCAATCCGTGTGGGGCAGCGATGTGGAAATTTCCCCCATGGCTTCTTCCTCGATGGATACCAACACTCTAGCGAACGTAGAAAAGAACTAAGTTTCTTCTCGTGGCTAGAGATTTCGGGCGCTTTGGAGTAAGCCAGTAGCATGGCTTCCACCAAGCGCCCTTTGTTTTGTCTCATTGATGCTTCGTCCTTTATTTTCCGCGCCTTCTACGCGGTAAGACCTCTCAGCAATAAATCCGGTTTGCCTACCAATGCCCTCTTTGGCTTCGCCAATATGATGCTGAAAGTGTTGGAAGAAAAAAGACCTAGTCATATCGCTGTCGTGTACGACACGAAACATCCCAGCTTTCGAAAAGAATTATATCCTGAATACAAAGCCAACCGCGGAGCCATGCCCGAAGACTTGGTTCCGCAAATTCCCTACATCAAAAAATTTGTGGAATGTTTAGGTTTACCCGCTTTCGAACGCCCCGGATTTGAAGCCGACGATGTGATCGGAACTTTGGCGGAACAAGCTGCCCATCTTTCGAAGGAAGAAGCAGAGGTAATGATCGTATCCAGCGACAAAGACCTCATGCAGTTGGTGAATGACCACATTTATTTGTTCGATACCATGAAAGAACAAAAATACACGGCCAAAGAAGTAAAAGAAAAATTAGGAGTATCTCCCGAACTAGTGGCCGACTACCTCGGAATTGTGGGAGACACATCCGACAATATTCCCGGAGTGAAAGGTATAGGACCCAAAGGGGCCGTTTCCTTATTGGAGCAATTTGGAAGTCTGGAAAATATTTTCCAAAACTTATCTGCCGTAAAAAAAGAAGCCCAGAGAAAACAGCTGGAAGATTGTAAAGAGCAGGCCATTCTTTCGAAGAAACTGGCCACCGTGGTTCGAGACTTACCCCTAGAAACCGATTGGCATTCTTTGCGTTGTGATCCGAATCCTGGGGAGGCGATGTTTCAGCTTCTTCAAGAAGTAGAATTTCAAGCCTTAGAAAAAAGATTGCGCTCCTGGAGCTCTAAGAGAAGTTCTTCTTTGGAGCAAGAATCTGGAGGTGCGAATCCTGACGAAGTTTCAGTCGCTCAGATGTCCGCCGAATCTGGTAGCGCTTCTTCTTTTGCGGTGGATTCGGGCGATTTCGTGGCCAGTGTGAAAGAAAAATATTCCATCCTTACAAAGGCCAGCCAATTGCAGTTGGCCTTGGACTCTCTAAAAGATTCACCCGTGATATCAATTGATACGGAAACCACAGGCCTAGAAATTCGTGATTCAAACTTAGTGGGATTTTCTTTTTGTGGAGATGGGAAAAATGCTTTTTATGTTCCGCTAGCACATAAAATTGAAGAACAGATTCCCAAAGACTTAGCTCTCTCGATGCTAGGAAAGTTTTTAGAGAAAAAGAAAATTTGCGGGCAAAATCTGAAATTTGATTTAAGTATTTTTCGAACTGCCGGTCTGAATGTATCGCCTGAACAAGTGGATTTTGATTCCCTCATTGCTTCCTATGTGCTTTCTCCAGAATCGCGGCACGGACTAGATTTGTTAGCCGAAAAATACCTAGGCCACAAAAATATCTCTTACGAAGATGTCTGCGGATCTGGAAAAGAGGAAATTTCCTTCGCCGATGCCCCCATTGAAAAAGCCGGCGAATATGCGGCGGAAGATGCTCATGTTGCGTTTCTTCTTCGAGAGATTTTGAAAAAAGAGTTAGAGAAAACCCCACAATTGGAAAAAGTTTTCCGTGAAATTGATATGCCTCTTGTGCCTGTTCTAGCGGATTTAGAATGGCAGGGCGTAGCCATTGATTCGACTCATTTGCATCAGGTTTCAAAAGATTTTGCCAAAGAACTAGCACAGCTGGAAAAACGTGCCCACGAACTGGCTGGAGGCGATTTTAATCTTTCGAGCCCAAAACAGTTACAAAAGATTCTTTTTGAAGATCTTCGTTTACCACCTTCGAAGAAAACGAAAACTGGATTTTCCACCGACGTGGAGGTTTTGGAAAAGCTAGCTCCGCTGCATGAGTTGCCCAAACTTATTTTAGAGCATCGAGAGTTGTCGAAGCTGAAGGGAACGTATGTGGATGTACTTCCCGAGCTAGTAAGTTCGGTTTCAGGTCGGGTTCATGCACAATTTCACCAAACTGTTGCGGCCACAGGAAGATTGTCTAGCTCCGACCCGAATTTGCAAAACATTCCCATTCGCACGGAAAGTGGAAAATTAGTTCGTCAAGCTTTTGTGGCTCAAGAGGGCAATGTTTTGTTGGGCGCAGACTACAGCCAGATTGAACTTCGTATTTTGGCGAGCATGAGCCAAGATCCTCATTTATTAGATGCTTTTCGTGCGGGTAAAGACATTCACGCCATGACAGCTTCGCAGATTTTCTCTCTTCCCTTAGACAAGGTAGATGATGACAGCAGACGAAAAGCCAAAGCCATTAACTTTGGATTGATTTACGGAAAAAGTGCCTTCTCTTTGGCGGAAGAATTGGGAATCACGCGAAAAGAAGCGGCAGAAATTATTGAACGCTATTTTGCCCAGTATCCCACCATTCGCGCCTTTCTTGATCAATTAGTGGAAGAGGCAAAGAAAAATGGATTTGCCGAAACAGCCTTTGGAAGAAGACGTTGGATCGAAGGAATTCATTCGAAAAACAAAATGATTTTGGGAATGGCCGAAAGAATGGCAGTGAATACTCCGATTCAAGGCACTGCCGCTGATTTAGTAAAAATTGCCATGATCCGTTTGCATAAACGTATTCGCCAAGAAGAACTTCAATCGAAAATGATTCTTCAAGTGCACGATGAACTAGTTCTTGAAGTGCCAGAAGGAGAATTGGAGCAAATGAAGAAAATGGTGAAAGACGTAATGGAAAGCTCTGGGCAAGAAAAGATCATGGTTCCTCTTACTGTGGAAGTGGGAGTGGCGAAAAACTGGCTAGCTTTGTAGAAACGCCCATCCGCTCGATCGCTCGAAGGATTGATCGACTGATCGATTGAGCAAATGAGCGATTGGAATCTTTTTAGACTTTCGTGATCGTAACCTTGGGCATCACTTCTTTGATTCTCTGTTTTAGTGCAGCTCGTGAATGAGAAGAGGCCGCAACCCAAGCCCAAACTTTTAATCGCCTACTTCCCTCTGGAGACAAGAAGGGCAAAAAGTTCACAATAATGCCTCGTCCAAATTCTTGAAACTGAAGGGCTTCATTCAGTTGAGTACGCCAAAGAGGAATCTCATCTAAAAGAATTTCATCTTCCACGGCACAGTTGTTCAGCTGCAAAAGCGTGATTTCTCGCGCCTTCTTGGAAACGAATTCATTCACGTAAAATAAATGTGCGGGAATGTCTCGTAATCGATCCTCGTGCCGAAGATCTAAGGAGAATAAAGAGTCCAAAACGTCTAAAGGCCTGAGAAGGTCATTGAGGGGAATGTCTTCTGGCTTTTGATTTTCTAAGAGATAAGCCAGTTGGGTAAAAACTTCACCGGCCTCTTGGTTCCTTCGACAAATCACTTCTCCTGTGAGTCCGTTGTGCAGAATTTCTGTAAGTTTAATTACAAAAGTAGAAATGGCTTCCGGAGCTTGCAAAATTTTTAAAACGCCTTTTAGGGAATGGGCAGACGCGTAGAGATCTTCCCAAAAAGGAATATAGCTCTGGTGTGGGCTGGTTTTGCCCAGGTCTTCTCCAATTTGTTTCAGATTCTGCACGAGGTCTGGCAGGCGATCTGAAAAATGGGGAAGATTAAGTGCTTCGGATAACTCTGGTGGACTTGAGTCCTGCGGCATTCTTTGCCCTCATTTTTTTTAGTGCCAAAAGTAAAGCTTCTGCTTTTGCAACTTCATCGTAATTTGATTTTCCCATTCGTGTGGCCACACTGTACAACTCAGAGGCTAAGGGCTCAGAGGGTGTAGCATGCATGGGCTCACTTCCCTCAGAAAGGGAATCGGAAATGGTTTTTTCTAAATCGGGAAGATCCGTGGATCTTCGAAAAGAAGATTTTTCTGGAGATAGATCTAAAAGTTGTAAGGCTAGTTCTGCAAAACGCATGAGAAAGTCATTACTCCAAGCTGGTGAATGTAACTTCTTCTTTCTTTAAATTTTGCTTGAGTTTGCCTAAAAAGTCTTCAGGAAATGTGCTTTCTGCAACAACTACATTGTTCATTTGAATAGAGCGTAGTTTTTTGAATACTTCTTTCGATTCGAAAGTGTCATCGAGATAAATGAACAAAAAATTTGTTGGAATTCCTGCTCCTGGCACCCAGAATAGATCGCCGTTGGAGAGCTGCATTTTTTGCAGTTGTTTGGACACTTGACCGTGTAGAATCCAATCTGCAAGTCCCGCAATTCCATCAATCGTCGAAGCTAATGATTTTTGTTTTTGCAATCCAATCACAATCCAAGAATCGCCCATGGAAAGTAGCTTCTTTTTTAGCGCAATTTTTTCCGTTGGGGATAGGCTAGCCATCTCAGATTGTTTCTCTACCTGCTGCCATGCGGATTTTATCTAAAACCCCGTTGATAAAAGAGGACGAATCTTCGGAGCCATATTTTTTCCCAAGCTCCACGCACTCATCAATCGTAACCTTGGCAGGAATATCATCAAAATTTTTTAATTCTGCTGCGCCGATACGCATGATGTTTCTGTCGATTTTCGTCATTCGGTACAGCTTCCAGTTTTCGCTATACTTCTCAATTTCTTTATCTAGATCATTCAGGCTCGATTGGATGCCGGCCAGAATTCTTCGCAAATAGGGAACATCGGCGATCTCTTCCACATTTTCTGGGGAAAAATTGTGAACAAAGCGCTCGATGGTAGAAGATAGATCTTCTTCCGCAATACCAGCCCCGTTTTCCATCGAAAACAGGATTTGCAGAGCATATTCCCTAGCTTTACGTCGTTTCATTATTTAGCTCAAAAGTTCATTCTTCAGTTGAGACTGCGTCTCTCTTTGAATTTCCGTTAAAAATTCGTCTACGTCTTTAAATTCCCGGTAAACCGAGGCAAATCGGATGTAAGCCACTTTGTCTCGATTTCTTAGGGACTCCATCACATACCTGCCAATCTCTTGGGAAGCAACCTCTCGGGTGCCCAGGGCCTGAATTTTTAATTCTACCTCTCTCACAATTTCTTCAAAATCGCCGGCAGCGAAGTTTCGCTTACGGCAGGCCACGCGAACACCTTGAAGAATTTTCTCTCGGTCAAATTCTTCTCTTCTGCCATCTTTTTTGATGACCAGGGGCATAAGTTCTTCGACCCGCTCATAGGTCGTGAACCGGGAATTACATCCCTCACATTCTCGTCGACGACGGGTGATATCCCCTTGTTGGCTAATGCGGGAATCGACTACACGATTTTCGGTACTTCCACAAAACGGGCACTTCATGATTCACCTTCCTAAGTATTGGAAAATCATAAACTTTTTACCTGTTAGAGGGCATTGTATCAAAGGTTCCTAGGATGAACCTCAATTTTTTCAAGGATTTGCAAGATTCTGCCGATAGGTCAGGGAGAGGGAAAACCCGTGGCTGAAAATAAAAAGTCCAGCATCAATAACAAGAGCACTTGTCATCTCTTGAATATCAAGCAACCAGAACGGGTGGCGAACCGTCTCAAATTCACATTCCAGCGCACCACCGCTGTGATCAGTTTGTTGAAACTAGACAAAAACGTAGAAGCATCCATCAGCATGGTGGATATCTCTGAGGCAGGAGCGGGGGTTTTCACCTCTGAGTTGTTGTTAAAGGGTTCCACGGTGGAGCTTTGTCTTACAGAGCCCCGCATTTTGAAGGTGAAGTGTTTGGTGGCTTGGTCTGTTCCCGTGCAATCGGGCATTCACAACAAGAGATATCCTTTCCGGTCCGGCCTACAATTCGTTTTTCAAAATGAAATGCAGCGTTCGGCGGTGATGGAGTTCATTCAAAAGATCAACACCGATCCCTTGGAAAATATGAAAACCTCGATCAACGAGGCTCGAACGACAGGCGGATCGAATTCCGACGGAACGAACCCGGAGATGCCTGCCACAGCCACAGCACCTGCTGCCACTACAGATGCCGCAGCCGTTGCTCCAGTAGCTTCTGCGGAAGCTCCCGCCGAAGCCGCTGCCACTGCGGTCACCGGGAATGGAGTTGCAGGCGAATCTACTGCCTCAGAGGCTGCACCCGCAACCGCGCCGGTTGTTGAAGGCGCCGCCACCGCTGCTCCCGTAGAAGGAGCAGTCGCTGCACCTGAAAGCAATGCTTCCCCTGCGGCCGCTGAACAAACCGCAGAAACCGTGCCTCCAGGCACGGGCAATGGCGATACTGGCGGGTCTCAAGCCGCCTAATATCCACTGATAGTTTATCGATAAATAGGAAATCTTTCGCAAAGAGCCTTCACTTCTTTGCTTAATTTTGCGGCTACGTCTTGAGGTAGTTCCCGTTTCTCTCCAGCTTGGGCCTTGAGCGAATCACAAACTTCGCAGATCCATCCAGCAATTTTTTGCATCTCAGTCACGCCTAAACCTCTTGTGGTAATGGCTGGAGTGCCAAGGCGAATTCCGCTGGTAACGAACGGTGATTTGGTTTCAAAAGGGATGGTATTTTTATTCACGGTGATGTGAGCTTTGTCTAAAGCGGCTTCCACTTCTTTTCCTGTGAGTCCTTTGGCGCCCACATCAATCATCAAAAGGTGATTCTCGGTGCCACCGCTGATCACGCGGAATCCCTTTGATTGAAGTCCTTCACAAAGAGCCTTTGCATTTTTTATGACGTTTTCTTGATACGTACGGAATTCTGGCCTCAACGCTTCTCCAAAAGCCACGGCCTTGGCAGCAATCACGTGCATTAGAGGGCCACCCTGCATGCCAGGAAAAACAGCACTGTTAATTTGTTTGGCAAATTCGGGTTTGCACAAAATAATTCCACCTCTTGGGCCGCGGAGAGTCTTGTGAGTGGTGCTTGTCACAAAATGCGCGTGGGGAATGGGAGATGGGTGTAACCCCGCAGCCACCAATCCTGCGATGTGGGCCATGTCTACCAACAGATAGGCGCCACATTCGTTGGCAATTTTTCCCAAGGCTTCAAAATCAATTTTTCGAGAGTAAGCGCTTGCCCCTGCGATGATAAGTTTGGGTTTCAGAGACATGGCTTGTTCACGAATTTTTTCGTAATTTAGGCGCTCGGTTTCTTTGTCTACGGTGTAATGGTGGGCTTTGTAGACTTTCCCCGAGAAGTTTACAGGCGAGCCGTGAGTGAGGTGTCCACCATGAGAAAGATCCATGCCCAATATGGTATCTCCCGGTTGTAAGACAGAAAGAAACACCGCCATATTGGCCTGAGCCCCGGAGTGCGGTTGAACGTTGGCATGATAGGGATGGCTGCTAGAATCGTCGCACTGGAAAAGTTTTTTCAGTCTTGAAATGGCCAACTCTTCCGCCACATCCACATTGGTGCACCCGCCGTAGTAGCGCTTGCCGGGATATCCTTCAGCGTACTTATTCGTCAGAACGCTCCCTTGGGCGGCCATCACTGCCGCAGACACATAGTTCTCCGAGGCAATGAGTTCCAGTCCATTTTCTTGGCGCTCTAATTCCGAGGTGAAGGAACCGAAGAGTTCAGGGTCGGATTTTAAGGATTCGGGAATGGAATAAAAAAAGGATTTCATTTTACTTCTCCAAGGCGTGAATTTTGTCGATTCGTTTTTGGTGGCGACTTTCAAATTTTGCATTCAACCAAGCTCTCACCATCGCTAGGGCTAGGCCTGGACCCGTAATTCTTTCTCCAATGCAAAGGACGTTGGCATTGTTGTGTTCGCCCGCCAATTGAGCGGTTAGTGTAGATTCCGAGTGAGCGGCACGAATGCCGTGGATCTTATTGGCGGCGATGCTCATGCCAATGCCACTTCCGCAGATCAAAATGGCTCGTTCGTTTTTTCCGCTTACCACGGATGCACAAGCTTTTTCGGCGAAGTCGGGATAGTCCACGGAAGTTGCGTCTTGAGGACCAAAGTCTTCAAACTGGTGCTCTTGAATTTCCTGCTGGATCAGCTTTTTGAGTTGTAGGCCTGCATGGTCGGAAGCGATGGCGATTTTCATAGGCGTTCCCTAATCCTCCAGAGCAAAGATGATTGACAGAATTGGCAAAAAATCTTTGAGGCAGGGTAGCTTTATACTTTGGCGAATACAAGAGTGGCGTTTGTGCCACCGAAACCAAAGCTATTGCTCATTACTGCTTCTAGTTTACGTTCTACGGCCTTATGAGCAGCGTAGTTCAGGCGGCAATTTTCGCTTGGATTGTCTAGGTTGATGGTGGGGGGAATGATCCCGGTATTCATGGCCATCAAGGAAATTGCAGCTTCTAAAGCACCGGCTCCACCGAGAAGGTGACCCGTCATGCTTTTGGTTGAACTCATCACTAAGTTTTTCGCATGCGCGCCAAAAACTTTTTCCACTGCCATGGATTCATTTTCGTCTCCTGCAGGAGTGGAGGTTCCGTGAGCATTAATATAACCGATGCGGCTAGGGTCAATTTTCCCTCTGGAAAGGGCAAGAGACATACAGCGGCCTGCGCCTTCCCCTTCTGGGGCGGGGGAGGTCATGTGATAGGCATCCGCAGTGGCGGCATATCCAATCACTTCTCCATAAATTTTTGCGCCTCGTTTTTTCGCGGACTCGTAGTCCTCTAAAATCAAGGCCGCACCACCTTCACCCATCACGAATCCGTCTCGATCTTTGTCAAAAGGACGGGATGCTCGCTCTGGAGAATCGTTTCTAGTGGACAAAGCCTTCATGGCTGCAAATCCGCCAATACCCGTTGGGCAAATCACAGCCTCAGAACCACCGGCAATCATCACATCGACATCGCCACGAGAAATCATCAAAGCTGCTTCACCAATGGAATGAGCACTGGAAGCGCAAGCCGTTACGGCGCAGAGATTGGGGCCTTTGGCATTCAGCATGATGGAAAGTTGACCACTCGTCATATTCGGAATGACAGAGGGAATGAAAAAAGGAGTAATTCTTCGAGGACCTTTGTCTCGAATGGTATTGCAAACGTCTTCAATCACAGGAAGACCGCCCATACCGGCGGACATTAGCATGCCCACTCGTTCTGGATTGAGTTGGTTCTCATCGGCTTTGCCTTTGAAACCGGCATCTTCCCAGGCTTGCATGCCTGCCCCGATACCAAGATGAATAAACCGATCCATCTTTTTTTGGTCTTTCGGGGAAATGTAGGGGTCTGCAGAGAAGCCTTTTACTTCGCAGGCAAAGGTGCACGCATAATCTTTTGGATCAAAATGAGTGATCGTGGCGGCGCCAGATTTTCCTTCGATAGCTTTTCCCCAAGTTTCCTTAAGGGAAAGTCCTAGGGGAGAGATGACTCCCATCCCCGTTACCACTACTCTTCGCTTTTCATTCGGCCAGTGGGTAAGGCTCATGGCACCTCCAAAGAAGGTTTGTTTACGCGCCTTTTTTCGACTTAATGTAGTTTACTACGTCGCCTACAGTCTTCATTTTTTCAGCGTCTTCATCAGGAATATCGAGCTCGAACTCTTCTTCCATGGTCATTACAAGCTCAACGATATCTAAGCTGTCAGCACCGAGGTCATCGATAAAGGAAGCAGTGTCCGTTACTTTTTCTGCTTCTACGGCTAGCTGGTCACAGATGATATTCTTTACTCGCTCTTGAATGTTCATGATTTCCTCTCATTAGTTAATGTTCAGTTTTATACAGAATGTTCTAGGGATTCTCACCCTTTTTTTGTGACTTGATGCGCAATTTGTGACGCATCTGGCACTTCTATTTAAACGTACATTCCACCATTCACGGCCAGAACCTGTCCGGTGATATAGCTGCTCTTAGCGCTCGATAACCAAACCACGGCATCTGCGATTTCTTTTCCAGAGCCCATTCTTCCCATGGGGATGGATTTGAGCATTTCTTCTTTTGCCGTCGCTGGTAGGTCATGGGTCATTTCTGTGTCGATAAAGCCAGGGGCAATGCAATTCACTCGAATGTTTCTTGAGGCAAGTTCTTTGGCCAAGGTTTTCGTAAGCCCAATGAGACCGGCTTTGCTGGCAGAATAGGCCGCTTGACCCGCATTTCCCATTTGTCCAACCACGGAACTCAAATTAATGATTACGCCCTCTCGAGCCTTCATCATGGGGCGAACCACGGCTCTTGCACAAAGAGCTGCACCTTTGAGGTTCGTATTGATTGTGTCGTCCCACTCTTCGTCTTTCATACGCATAAAGAGGGCATCTTTGGCGATGCCGGCATTGTTCACCAGAATGTGCACAGATCCTTTGGTTTTGATGATTTCGTCGAAGGCTTCGTCCACACTTTTGGATTCAGAAACGGAAAATGCTTTCACCATGCCGTCTCCACCTTTTGCTTGAAGCTCTTTTAAAACGGCTTCGGCTTTCTCTATGCCTCTTGAAGTGCAATTGAGAACCACAAAAGCACCTTCTTCGGCCAAGGCAAGGGCAATCTCTTTTCCAATTCCTCTGGAAGCTCCGGTAACGACTGCTACTTTATTTTGCAAAAGTTTCATTCTTTCCCTCTCTCCTGATCTCTCGATGATTTTTCGTGAATTCTTACCAACGCACCAAGGCGCCGGCCCAGCTGAGTCCACCACCGAAGGTGGTCATCAACACTAGATCGCCCCTTTTGATTTTTCCCTCTTGAACATATTCGTCGAAGCAGGTGGGGATGGTTGCCGAAGAAGTGTTTCCGTATTTGTGTACGTTCAAGGCAACTTTCTCGGCTGGAAATCCAAGTTTTTTTCCCACGGCTTCAATGATTCGAATGTTTGCTTGGTGTGGAACCAGCCATTGAATTTGATCGGTGGTAAGTTTTTGGTGCTCTAAAATTTCTTCACAGATGGAAGCCATGTTGCGAACGGCATGCTTGAAAATTTCTTGTCCGTTCATTCGAATGTAATGGAGATTGTTTTCCAGAACGTACGAACTGGCGGGACATTGACTGCCAATTCCAGGTATATCCAAGGCGTCGCCGTATCTTCCGTCGGCTCGTACGCGAACTTCTAAAATTTCACCTGGGTCGCCCTCTTTGCAAGGCTGCACTATGCAAGCGCCCGCACCATCTCCGAATAAAACGCAGGTGCCACGATCTTTCCAGTTCACGAATCTCGATAGGGCTTCAGTGCCAATTACTAAAATGTTTTTGTATTGACCGGTGCGAATAAACGAATCGGCAATCTGAAGGCCCGTCATCCAACCGGCACAGGCGGTAAAGATATCGTAAGCAGCGCAATTATTGGTGGCACCAAGCTTCGCTTGAACGGTTGCCGCCAAGGACGGCATAAATCGGTCCGGAGAAGTAGTGCATCCCAAAATGAGGTCAATTTGAGAGGGATCCATTCCTGCTTTTTTTAGGGCGGCAAGAGACGCCTTTAAGGCGATGTCGCTATTTTGTTCGTTGTCGGCAAGTTTGCGTCGCTCTTTAATGCCGGTGCGTTCGCTGATCCATTGGTCGGACGTATCAACAATTTTTTCTAAGTCCGCATTGGTCAAAATTTGATCGGGAAACCCAGACCCAAAGGCAGTGATTTTTGCTCTGATGGTTTTCATAGCGCTCCTTCAAACCCACAAAAATTTCGAAAGTTCGTAGGTTTTACCACTGCATTAGCCGAGGCAGGTATGATTTTTTGCAAAAAACACCCCCGACGAAACAATGTTCGTTATTGAATTGCTAAATATTAAGAGAGATCAGAGCTCAGCGCTTTTTGCGGCTACCACTTGCTTGCCGTTATAAAAGCCACAGTCACCGCAAATACGGTGGGGCAAAACGGGAGCATTGCAATTTTTGCAAGAAATGGTGTGCGCGGCTTGAAGCCTGTAAGCACTGGAATATCTTCTTAAATCGCGACGAGCGCGGGTAGTTCGTTTCTTTGGTACTGCCATAGTGGGGCAGAATGTAGTCGAAATTATTTTGATTTTCCACCGCTTTCCCCGCTTTTTCGAAAAAAAAGCGCTTCCATTGGCAAGAAAACGGGCTTTGGGCGCATGCGCTGCACAAAATATTTGAAATTAATAAGGATTTTTCTCGGGTTTTCTTGACTCTCCCTTGCCCAATTCTGACGCTTTGGTACACTTAATTTAGGAAAAGAGGTTTAACAGGGAGGTCCCTCTTGTCTGAGACAAATTTTTTTCTATCACGTTCAGGTCAATCCGAAGGTCCGCTTTCTTTACAAGAGGTAAAGAAGAAGCTGAAGGGCGGAGAGATTTCTTATACCGATTATTTGTGGGTGCCCCAGGAAGAGGGATGGAGAATGCTTGCCGATTATTTCTCCAAAGACTTTCCCGCACCTAAGGATCCACCTCCGGGAATCCAGGTTTCCAAAGAGGGCGCTTTAAAAGAGCGAGAGTTTGGCGGCGAATCCTTCTCTCAAGATTTGGGGATTTCCAACGAATCCATTTGGTTTTTGTATCGAGACAATACCAAGTTTGGTCCCTACCGTTATCTAGAGCTCGTGCGTTTGTTGCAGACAAACGCCTGTGCGCCAGACGATTTTGTGTGGAAACCAGGCTTCGATGATTGGACACGCTTAAGAATGTGTCCGGAGTTTGAGGACGCTGTTCTCAAAAAACTAGTACACCTAAGAAATTTTGGTACGGAAAAAGTATTTATCCAACGAAGGTTCCCTCGGGTTCCTTACGAGAGCGAAGTTATTTTGCACGACGAGAAGCGAGTGATTTTCGGAGCTGCAAGGTCTTTGTCAGAGGGTGGAGCGTTTTTAGAAGTTTCAAAGCCTACGCATTCCAAGGGTGACCGAATTAAGATTCATTTCACCCCTGGTGCGGTTTCGGTTCCATTCAACTGTATCGCTGAAGTGACTCAGGTTTCTAAGGGGCCACCTTCTGGATACAACGTTAAGTTTATTTATTTAGAGGAAGAGGATCGCAAGCGAATCTCCCAGTATGCTGAAGCCATAGTTTCACGTTCTGTGGGATGAAGTGCATGAAATGCGATGAGTGAAAAAAAACGCTACCTCGTACGGTCAGCGGGTGGTGAGCTGGCGTACGAGTCGGAACAAGAGTTGTTAAATTCTTATGCGGGGGGCATGTGCAAACCCTCTGACTTTCTGTTCGATTATCAAGCCAAGCAATGGTTTCGTTTAGGTGACCATCCAGCCACCATGAAGTATCTGGGTTCGAAGCCAATTCAGTTTCCCGAAAAAAAGTTGGTCTACTTCATGGTGCCTGGGGCTCCGCCCAAATTAGTGGGACCTTATAGTGGGAAAGAAATTCAACAAAAGGCCGCAAATAGAGAATTTTCGGAGAATTGTTGGGTCTTCGTAGATGGCGACAAAGAATGGCGTCAGATCAAGGCCGTGAAGCTTCTTTTCGAAATGTTACCCAAGCTTCCCACTGATTTGCCTGCTTTTCCCGAGAGCGGAACGGCGGAGATCGATTTGGGATTGGAGGCTGATAGTCCACCGGCGTTTTCTGCTACCCCCAATGGCTCTTCGGAAATCGAATTAGGCGTTGGATCACCGGTTTCTGCGGGAGATGAAATTGAACGAGAAGAAGCTACCATGGCCTTCTCTCCCTTAGGCCTTTCCTCTTTGAAGATGGATCATTCAAAAGCAGCGGCTCCAGCGGCGGTGGCCTCTGCACCTTCGGCTCCCCCTACGACACGGCCCACAACGGCTCCTCCTACGGGCGCACCATCTGGTCCTCCAAAGGCCCCTCCGTCTGCAATGGGAGCGAAGCCGGGAATGCCTCCGAAGGCGCCCTCTTCAGCGCCTCCCTTGGGAGCGCCCACACAAAAACCACCAACAATGACACCAATGCCTGCTGGCGTAACGCCTGGTAGAGATCCCGATCAGGGAAGTTTTGATGGAATCACCGCTGAGATTCCCACTGATCCCATTTGGTTGGTGAAACAAGCAAATTCCGAAGCGGTGTCTGGACCCTTTCGATTCTTAGAAATCGTAAAGTTTTTAGAAGAAGGAAAACTCAACAAATCCGACAAAATTTCGAAAGTCGGAACCAATCGTTACGTAAAAATTCAGCAACAATACGAATTCAACGTGAAGTTTTCCATCGAGACCGTGATTGAACATGGCGTCGAAAAACAAAAGATTTTTATCAAGCGCCGACACCCCAGAGTTCCTTATTTCACTGGCATTCAAGTCATCACCAAAGAAGGAGTTTTGGCTGGTGATTGCGTGAACATTAGCGCCGGTGGAATCTTAATGGAAAACATAAAAGCCGATTTCAATTTGGGAGATATCATTGACGTCAAGATTTTGCCTGGATTGATTACGAAGCCAATTTCCGTAAGAGCCTTAGTCATTGGAAAGATTCCAAAAATTCCTCCGGCCTTTGCTCTTAAATTTGAGGACCTAAAGTTAGACGACAAGGAGGCTATTGAGATTTACGTTCAGGAAATGTTGAAGCGAGAAATGTTGAAAAACGGTTGAAACGTAGGAGTGAATAAACTTGGACAGAAAAATTTTTATCATTGATACCAACGTTGTTCTTTTTGATCCCCATGCCATATTCAAGTTTGCAGAGCACGATTTGGTGATTCCAATCGTCGTAGTTGAGGAAGTAGATAAATTCAAACGAGACATGACAGAAAACGGCCGAAACGCACGAACGTTTTCTCGCTTAATTGACGACCTAAGAACCAAAGGACCGCTGTCAAAAGGAATCCCCATGAAAGGGGGAGGGAAAATTTATATTGATATCGGTGTGACGGAGAAAATTCCGGAACTTCCTGATCTCGATATGAAAAAAGCCGACAACCAAATGTTGGCGATGGCTAAGCGCTATTCCAAAATTCACAAAGACTCTGAAATTATTTTTATCTCCAAAGACATCAACCTAAGAATTAAGGCCGATGCTTGTGGAGTTCGAGCGGAAGACTATGAGCCTTCAAAATTTGAAGTGGAAGATATCTATACGGGTACCGCCGCTATCAATGTGAAGGGTGACCTCATTGATGAGTTTTACTCTAAGCGAAAACTTTCGTACGAAAGTGAAGAAAAAAAGCTGCATCCCAACCAGTTTATTTTCATCAAAGACGAGTCGAATCCGAACCACACCGCCATTGGACGCTTTGATGGCCCTCAAGGAGCTATTGTTCCAGTGTTCAAGCCATCAGAGGGTTTGTGGGGAGTGTATCCTCGGAACGCAGAACAGGCCTTTGCCATCGATCTTCTCTTGAATGATGAAATCAAGCTCGTGAGCCTGGTGGGAAAAGCCGGAACGGGGAAAACCCTTTTGGCCATTGCCGCAGGTCTTTCGAAAACGGTGGATGAGGGATTGTATTCTAGACTTTTGGTCAGTAGGCCAGTGATGCCCATGGGACATGACATTGGATATTTGCCAGGAACCATCGAAGAAAAGCTGAATCCTTATATGCAGCCCATTTTTGACAACATCGATTTTCTCTTTGGCGTGAGCTCTGTTTCAAAAACAAACAGACGTGGCGCAGGAAAGGGAACTCAAGAGTTGATCAATCAAGGGCTATTAAGTATCGAGCCACTGACCTATATCAGAGGACGCTCCATTCCGAACCAGTTTATGATTGTGGATGAGGCGCAAAACCTAACTCCTCATGAAATAAAAACGATCATCACTCGAGCCGGTGAGGGAACAAAAATTGTACTGACCGGTGATACTATGCAGATTGATCATCCCTATCTCGATAGCATGAACAACGGATTGGCGTCGGTGGTAGAGTGTTTCAAAAATGAGGCAATTGCTGGTCACGTGACCATGGTGAAGGGAGAGCGCTCCAAGTTATCCGAACTGGCGACCCAGTTGATGCAGTAGCGAATTTCCATGTCCAGATCGAATCCGTTTTATTCTCCTCCAGAGGTTGCGCTCCCTAACCAGGGAGACGACCCCCTGGAGGTTGTTTTGTATCGAGGTGCCGGAATTGAAAGCCGACACCGAGTTCAGGTTTTGGTAATGAGGGATGACGGCAAAGAAGAGTTTCGTTTTGGACGTAGAGACTTTTCTTTTTTTCCGAGATCCACTCTAAAAATGGTGCAAGTGATTCCATGGCTTCAGATTCCTGAATGTGGAAAAATTGTCGAAGATCCCAAACAGATTGCCATCGCCTGTGGTTCTCATCACGCGGAAAAATTCCATGTGGAGCTTGTGGATCAGTGGCTGAAAAAAATTGGGGCCAATGAAGCAGATTTAGAGTGTGGTGCCCACGATCCTTCGAATAAGCAGGCTTTCATTGAAATGATTCAGAGGGGTGAGAAATCTTGCCAGATTCACAACAACTGCTCGGGTAAGCATTGTGGTTTTTTGACGTGGGCAAAGGTGAGGGGATGGGAGTTTTCTGGCTATTCCAATTACGAGCATCCGCTACAAAAAGAGCTTCGAAAGTTTATCTCTAATTTTCTAGAGGGTGATTTTGAAAGTCGCGCCTGGGGAATTGATGGTTGTGGAATTCCTACTTACAGCACGGAACTGCAAGAGTTGGCTCTTGGGATGACGAAATTGGCGGTTCCTGAAAAGAGTGACTCTAAGGCAGTGATAGAAAAAATTCAGGCTGCCATCAAAGAGAATCCCTTATACATTGGGGGAACTTTGGATTTTTCCTCTCGCATTGTGGCCGAAACGCAAGGACGAGTTTTTGCAAAAGTAGGAGCCGAGGGAGTATACGGATTGTGGATTCCTAGTCACCAACTCGGCATCGCCTTGAAGTGTGAGGATGGAAACCCTCGCGCGTGTGAAACCGTCATTGTTCGGATACTTTCGGAGTTGGGGTTTTCTATCCAGTTTCATTCGAGTCTCATTCGTAGATGGTCCGGAGAAGTTGTGGGACAACTTCACGTCGGATAGTTCTTTAGTGTTGAGTTTTTTGGTTCGTCCACTCTTCATGTAAGCGTTTGTAGACTTCCACTTTCAATCGCTTTTCTTCGTTCATGGCAAAGGCTTTCAGTTCTTGGGTGAGAGATCTTTCTTTCAGCGCTGCCATCAGTATTTCTCCCTTGACCACCGTTAAAAGGTGATGAGGGTAATTGGAAGCTTCTTTTCTGTATCGATCTAACTCTTGGAGGAGGTCAGATTTTTCCATCTTTCCTAATCGGTTGCGGTAGCCCTGAAAGAGTCGCTGACATTCCTTCAGGGTGCGGTATGCTTTAAGAGAAACTACATTTTCACTCATAGGGCGTAATCCTTCTTGATATCGACCCAAACACTTGGGTGAGAAAACATGCGGCCAAGAATAGCATTAATGTATTAAATTGGTCAACAATTATGTGGGCGGAGGGGTTATGGCTAAATATTTGAAATTATTGAAAATTTTTACGACCCTTGGACTGTTCCTGGGTTGGGGCTTTTTCGGTGCTCTTGACGGCGTGGCGTCCGCTTGGAACGGCCAAGCCAGCGGGCAAGAGCTGGAGGGAGTGAAGTTAAGCGCGAACTTAGAGCAAACAGTGGGGGGAGAGAAGCTGATTTTTACTTCCGTGGGGAAGGGGCTTCGAGTGAAGAAAGTGATCTTTGTAAAAGCAAAGGTCTATGTGGCCGAACTATTTTTCACGAACCCTGAAAAATTTGTGAGATCTGCGGCCGAGGTGCTTTCTTCTCTTGAGGCATCGAAAGGAGTGGCTGTAAAAATCACCTTCTTAAGAGACGTGGATGGCGGAGCATTTGTTTCAGCGTTTCGAGACGGGTGGAAAGCAAACCAACTTTCGGATCAGGATCCATTCTTAAAAACATTTTTAGAAAAAGTAAAAGAATTAGGAGAGCAGAAGAAGGGTAGTGAGCTCGTGGTTGCTACGATTCAATCTGGAAAAACGGAAAGAGTTTTTCTCAACTCCTCTAGTGGATCCAATTTCGAAATGGAAGCAAAGGCAGAGGATAGAAAAAAACTATTTTGTCTGTGGTTGGGGAAAACTTCAGATTCCGGTTTAGAGGATCTACAAAAAGAGCTTCTGTCAGGAAAATAGTGCCCGGGCCTTGTGGAGGGAAAGTCTAGGTGACCCGGGCACTACAAAAACTATCTTCTACCTTCTAGGGCGGCAATTCTTTCTTCTAGCGGAGGGTGGGTGGAGAAAAACTGCATCCAGCCTTTTTTCCCGCCAGAGATCTTCATGGCAGAGAGTGAATCCTCCTGCATAGGCATCTCTACCTGGCGCTGAAGGGCTCTTAAGGCGGCGATCATATTTTCTCTTCCGCCTAGGGTTGCACCGCCTCTATCGGCTCGGAATTCACGAGCTCTCGAAAAGGCAGCAACTACGATCATTCCCAAAATGCCTAAGATGATTTCGAAGAAAATCACCCCAAAGAATTGCACCAAAGGTCGTTGTTTTTCATCGAGGAACTGCGCCAGGGTGTGCACAATCACTCTTGAGATAAACATAACGAAAGCGTTCACCACGCCTTGCACAAGGGTCATGGTCACCATATCGCCGTTGGCAATGTGAGCCACTTCGTGAGCTAAAACCCCTTCCACCTCTTTTTTATTCATTCGGCGAAGAAGGCCAGTGGAAACGGCCACTAAAGAATTAGACTTGCTTGGGCCCGTGGCGAAGGCATTCATCTCGGGGCTATCGTAAAAACCCACTTCAGGATTTTTCGGAAGACCGGCGGATTTAGCCAAGCGCAAGGTGGTTTCTCGTACCCACTGTAAGTCTGGATCGTGAACGTTTTGGTCGATGATTTTTACTCCCATCATCCACTTGGCCATCATTTTGGAGATGAGCAAGGAAATGAAGGCGCCGCCAAAACCCCAAACTAAGCAAAAAACGATGAGGGCGTTGTAGTTGATGCCATTGGCCTGAAGCCAAGGCTGCACGCCTAAAACCGACAAAACAATCGAGATCGTAGCAACGATCAAAATGTTCGTGAGCAAAAATAAAAAGATTCGTTTTCCAATAGCCATAAACTTTCTCTCCTCGTGAAATCTATTTTACGGAGAATTCATGATTTGCAAAAATAGATAAATAATTATTAATTCATCGAAATAAGCGATAAATTTAGCCCGGGCAGGGCAAGGTAGGTAGCGGAGCCTTCAAGTCTTTAGGGCGTTGAGATTTCTTTCTTACGGCCTTGTGAGGACCTTATTCAAGGCAATACCATTCCGTACCATCGGTGCCCTTTCTGGGGCTGTACGATCCGTTTCCTTTGGCCTTGGGAACTAGGGGTTCACCTTTAGCGTTGATAAGTGCGGTTTGCGGGTCTGTGAATTCAAATTCAATTTGGTCCTCTTTGCTCTGGATAGAAGATTTAGGAACAAAAATAAATTGATTGGATGATCCCTTTTTCGCAGGACAGGGGCTATTTTTTTCCATAATGATGCTGACGTTTTCGATTTCTAAACTTAGATCATCCAATGCGTATTTCTTTGATGCTGAAACCGCCAGCACTCCATCTGAAACATCTGTATTTTTGTAGTATCCCTTGTGATTGTATGCACCGGAGTTCGTTGGTAACTCCAGCCTTACCCATTCTTCTTTATTTTTTGCATGAGAAGAAAGTCCGTCCATTAAGCCTTGGAGTTGTTTGTTTTCTTTGGCTTGGACTTCTTCAATGGCACCTAAAATTTTCGCATCATCGTTTGCCTTCGTGGGTGTGTATCCCTCTAAGAGAATCTCTGCCGGAGTCTCTCGTTCTGTCATTAACTGTTTTTTCCAGTCTGAACTGTCTTCAAGCTGTGCCAGTAGAAGGTTCGATAAGAGACCGATATTATAGGATTCCACATCGGCCACAGGAGGCAGACCTCCGTTTTTTTCCATCTGGCTCACCAATTTGGCTAGTGACTCCTCAATTTTCTTTTGCGTTTCTTCTTTCGACAGCTCACAACCATGTTTTGCATAGATACTGGCCATAAAATCAAAATACTTGGCAGTACCTTCACTGATATCGGAACCATTGGTGCGTTCGTGTTCACCGCCAGACTCTTCATACTTTTTTTGCCAGTGTGCGGCCTCTGCCAGTAGCTTTTCTTTCTGTTGCGGATCTTTAGAATTCACGGCTTTTAGCATGGTTTCAAACTGCATCCGCCGAAAATACCTTGGCCCTGCCTCTAAGGGGTAGTCGGAGTAACGATTCATCACTCCTTCGCTAATCTCTTTTTCTTGGTCTTGAATGACTTTCCAAGGATGGTGATGGCCATCATTGGGGTGGTGAGTTCCTTGGCCGTAGGCATGAAAACTTTCGTGAACCACGGTAGTAAAATCCACGTCAATGGAATTTGCTTTGTTCTGGAGATAGAGTTCTTTCGTCAATTCAAAATCTTTTGGTACGCGGCCAGATTTTTTCTGCTTTTCCACCTCTTGCAGCTCTTCTTCGAAAGTTCGAAAGGCTCTTTGGTTCAGAAGTAAACTTACGGTATTTCGTCCACGGAACTGATTGAAACTATATCTAGACTGAAAGACGTCTTTGTTTTTCTCTAACTCTTTTGGGTCTAAGCGCTCGAGTCCGCCTGGGTCTTTGGCGTTTTTAAATCCTTTTGGCGTCCATAACCAAGGTTGTTTGGTGATGGGGTCTACAAGAATGACTTGGTAGGTTCCAACCCCAGATGATGGCCAAATTTTATCGGCACATTTTGGAGTAAGTGCATCTAATTTGGAGGTAATGGCGAGAATGGCTTCTGGGATTTCCGTCAGTGGAGCGAGAGCACGTAGAGTGCCTTCGTCCATGGTGCTGGGAGAATTTTCTACACAATTAATATCAGCGGGTGGCCGTGCATGAGTCACCGTGTTTTGTAAAGGTAGACCAACGCAGCTGAGCCAAAGGAAAGAGGTGAGAGTCAAGATTCGAAAGTAGGGATTCATTGTAGTAACCTATCGACTTTTTTAAGGAAAATCTGAAGGGATTCCAAATATTTTCAACTTGAAATGAAGCAAGCCAAGAAGCCCTTTCCACTCTCGAGGTTAGGGCGGGAAAACTAAATGTTCCTGTAAAAAAGTCCGATAGGAAGAGGCGATAACGTGAAGGATTGCATTTGGCAGGCAGGTTGTTGCTAAGGTATTTTTCGACACATTGATTCTTGATGAAGGTTACATGTTGAGATCATCTATTAGGGCCACCCAATTAGCCTACCTCATCTTTCTCGCAAGTGGCGCTAAGGCGTATGCTGTTGAGTCTGTACTTTGTACTAACCTTCACAATGGGGAAACAGCTTGTTGGCTTCCGAGTGCGGCAAAAGCCAAGTGTCGGCAACAGGTGGACGATTTGCTTAAATCACACTCCGTCAGCACGGCGGTCTTTACAAATTTTTCCTATTATCCTTACGACCCACAAAAGAGTCATCCAAGGTTTCCTGTTGCCGAAGTAATCGAGCATGGTGATTTTTTTATTGCTCAATATGAATACGATTTTAACGGGAAGAAGATATCGGTTTCGGCATTGCAGTATCCAAAGTCGACGTCAAAGTCTAAGTCAGAAGTATCAACTTTTGAGAAGTTGAAGAGTACTCTGGAGGAAAGTAGGAAAAAGTTGATCGAGGATCAGAACTGGCGAATGAGTGGTATTCGGGAAGTGCTGGATTCAATGAGAAAGATCAATAGCAGTTCCGTGGATCCTTTGATCGTTGATAACAATTACGAGGAAACCAATTCGACGAAGCTAAAAGCAATTGAAATCGTTTTTGGAGCCGCCACGCTAAAGAAATTTGAGGAGTGTAACCCCATTCTACGTATCGATGGCAAAGAAGTGGCTGATGAAGTTTCTTTACCTGCAGAGAATCGAACGGGCCCCGCTGTGGTTACGGGAAAAGGAAGCGCCAAAATTCAGCCTGTGAAGACCAACGGGTCTGAGCGTCCTTTGGAAAACACAGAGAAAGAAGCTTCAGGATCTGCCCGTTAATTCCTTTTTGCTGGACAGTCCCCGCTTCAGGCTAAAATTTGAAAGTTTGGCGACTCCGGCAAGATTCGAACTTGCGACCCTCTGCTTAGAAGGCAGATGCTCTATCCAACTGAGCTACGGAGTCGAATTTAGAAAATAGCGCATTCTCTAGAATCTAGGTTTGTATGAAAAAACCTGAATGAAGGCAAGAACTTCCCCTAAAACCGAAGAAAATTCTTAAGAGAATTGAGTGGCCGTAATGATTGGGGGAATTTGCTGAGTCTTTCCAAGTCCCAGCCTTTCTTATTTTCTTCGAAGGTTAGTTGAGAACCCATTGAATAAATTAGCTTTGCGCGTTGTTTTTCTCGGTGAACGTTTTAGTATGAAAAGCGGAATCCGCAACATTAGAGCTCGTTTTGATTGGGGTTTGAGTGAAAGTTCCGTTTTATAAACTGCATGGCGCCGGCAACGATATTTTGGTCGTGGAATCGAAGTTTCTGCCTAAGAAAAATAAGTCGAAGTGGATTCAGAGATTTGCATGCAGGCAGCTTGGCTTAGGCGCAGACCAAGTGATGGAAGTCAGGAAGAAGAACCCCCTGCAGTTCTTTGTTTGGAACGCAGACGGCAGCCGAGCGGAAATGTGTGCCAATGGTTCGAGGGTCTTGCTCTATTTGTCGAACCGTCTCGGTTGGAGTCGAAAGAAGGAAATCCCCTTTTCCATCGGCAAAAAGAAATATGTGGGCTATCAAATTTCCAAGAATGTTTTCGAATTATCGCTGGGGAATCCGATGTTCGAAGGGCAGGAAACCCTTGAAGCCTCTTTAGGAAAAATTCCTTTTGCCCGCGTTATTGTGGGCAATCCTCATGCCGTTATTTTTTCTAATGAGTTACCGGCCTTTTCTTTTCGCGAGCTTGGGAAAGAAATAGAGCATCACAAAGAGTTTCCCCAGCGAACCAACGTGGAGTTTATTCGCGAATGGAAGAAGCAGGGCAATCGAATTGATGCCACTGTGGACGTGTGGGAGCGTGGGGCAGGGGCAACTTTATCTTGTGGGTCTGGTGCAGTGGCCGTTGCGAAAGTACTAAAAGAAAAAAGTGGCCTAAGCCACTTTCAAATTAAAATGAACCAATTTGTTTTAAAGGTCCGTTTCGAGGGAGAAGAGGCCTATTTGTCAGGTCCTTCCACCCTCGTCGCCATTGGCGATTACGTTAGTTCGCTCTAGCGAGCAAAGGATTCATGTAGAGCCGAAACGTTTTGTCTTTATTTCTTCGAATTGCGATATTGTCGTTCTCTTTTTCTTGAACCAGTTGTTGGTAGAGATCCGGATCAGCGGATTTTACATCTCTTACGGTTTGACCTTCGTATTGGCCGAAATCAATGATTACATCACATTCTTCAATCACACCTGTTAGAGGACTTACTGTACTCATATAGTGGCAACTATCTCCTAAGTTCTGCCGGCGGATTTCCTCCAAACAATTCCTTTTGCTTGGATTCGCGACATCGTCTTTACTCTAACTCGGACGGACCCCGCCATTCAAGGATGGGAAAAAGATTAATAATATCAAGATATTATTAAGGCAATGCCAGATTGTTTTGATCGGGCATGGGCTGGTTTTTTTAGAAGGCTACCTGGAATCCGCCCAAAATCTGGGTTTGTCCGCCTTCTGTATAAACGGAATCCGCTGCTGTAAGGCGAGTGTTGGAACCCGAAAAGGAGCTTCCACCATTTTCCAGTTTTGCTTCTTGGCTGGCCAAGGGAAAGAAATAGCGAAATAGGAAGTTCAATTGCATGGTTTTGGAAATACGAAGTTTGGCACCGGCGCTGGCCAAGCCCCCGAAGGCATTCTGCGAAAGGCTTCCTCCAGAAATCGAGCGGCCAGAATACGGATCGGCAGAGGACTTTTCTTGAAGGGAATTCATTCGATAACCCAGTCCTGCTCCTAAATAGGGTCTTAATCGTTTGCGGGAATCCGTAAGGTGGCCTTGGATTTCTCCGCTGATCAAATGTGAGCGAACGCTAACATCGTCCTTGGAAGGGGTAGGAGAAAGAACACCTAAATCCGATTCTCCCCCTCTTGAGCTGAGTCCAATGTTTCTGCTTTGTCCGGAGTATGAATACCCTAGTTCCACTCCAAAGTGTTCGTCGATGGAGGTGCCAAGGCTGGCGGATATTCCCAGCGAGGAAGAAGAATTCTTCAGGCTGCTAGAGCCCAAAAGCAAACCAGCATAGGTGGCGTCTTCAAATTGGTCCTTTTCTCGTTTCCGGCTGGTCTCATAGCTCTCGGAAATTTGTTCTTTTTGAGAGGGCGTTTCGATGGCCACCGATAGCACTGGGGCTGGCGCAGTTTGCACTGAAGGAACAGGAGCGGAAGGATTCGAGCGCATGGGAACTGCGCTGTAGTTAGAGACCGTGTCTACCGTTTTGGGTGGCACATAGGTAGTAGGTTGAGGGTTGCTGGCGGCTTTTGAATCGGAGGGGCATTGGGTTAGATACTGGCCGTTAATCACTTTATAAGTGCAACCATCGACGGTTTTTCCTTCTAGGGCGAAAGCCATGGGGGAAAAAAGGGCAACCCATAGGGCGGTGGTTAAGGGGAATCCGAGAGTCAAAAGGGGGCTCGTCATTTTTTACTCCTCAAAAAAGGGGTCTACCATCAAATGACGCGTTGAATCAATATCTTTCTTTCCTTTGGATTGTTGTGAGATTCGGGGCCCAAACTTGACCTACACCTCGCAAAGCGATACGGCTGAAACAGATGAAAAAGAAAGGGAAAAATCCGGAGGAGAACGAAGAAGAGGAGGCCAGTCTTCCTATCCTAAGGCCCACCTCTGCTTTAACTCCCACGGATCCTTTATTGGCCTACCTCTCCGAGCTTCGTAAGTATGAAGTTTTGGATCCGGAAGAGCAAAATCGGCTGGCCATTCAGTTAAAGGAAACCGGCGATATCGCCATCGCAAAAAAACTAGTGACCACGAATTTGCGTCTTGTGGTGAAGATTGCTCTAGAATACCGCTCTGCCTACTCTAACGTTTTGGATCTCATTCAAGAGGGGAATGTGGGCTTGATGAAGGCGGTTTCCAATTACGATCCTTACAAGGGAACTAGGCTTTCTTATTACGCATCTTGGTGGATTCGCTCGTACATCCTAAAATTTTTGCTCGATAATTTTCGTTTGGTGAAAGTGGGTACTACCCAGGCCCAAAAGAAACTTTTCTATAATTTGGTGCGAGAGCGAGATCGGTTGGAAGCCCAGGGAATTCACGCTGGCCCAAAACTTTTGGCGGACCAACTGAACGTAAAAGAAAAAGAAGTGCAAGAAATGACCTTGCGACTCTCGAGTAAGGGGGGCGAAACGTCCATCGATCAGCCCTCCGGTGATGGCGATGAAAGAAGTCCCAGAGATTCCTTGGTGGATCCGTCCATGCCCATGGACGAGGCTCTAGCGCAGAAGCAATTACAGGGAATTTTGGCGGACCATATTGGCGTTTTTGTGCAGACGCTAAATGAAAAGGAGCGCATCATTTTTCAAGAAAGAATGATGAGCGAAGACCCAAAAACGCTGCAAGAAGTGGCCGATCAGTTCGGCATTACCCGAGAAAGGGCGCGGCAGATTGAATCGAAAGTAGTGGAAAAGCTGCGAAAGCACATGAGTCAGCATATCGACGGCATAGAATTTACCCCAGAGAGTAAATAGCGCAAGGCATCATCGCTTGCGAAATCCACCCCGCCCGTGGTACCTCAGGGCTATCATAAATAGTAGAAAAGGTTAGAAAAATGAGTATTTCGAAAAAAGACACTGTAAAAAAATACGCTCGTTCGAGCAATGATACTGGTTCTCCTGAAGTGCAAGTTGCGCTTCTCACAGACCGAATCAACCACCTAACAGAGCACTTCAAGTCTCACAAAAAAGACCACCATGGTCGTCGCGGTTTGCTCAAATTGGTAAGCCAAAGAAGAAGCTTGTTAGAGTATTTGAAGCGTAAAGACGAGAACCGTTATTCCGCTTTGATCAAAAATCTTGATCTAAGAAAATAAGTACATTCGGGTAAACCCCCTAAAAATATCGTTCAATTTTTATTAGGGGGCGGGGCCGTAGTGTATCCATTTGGTGCCGCTCCCGGAAAGTAAGTATGCTAAACAAAAAAACTGTAGTGAGCTGCGAATTCGGCGGCCGTACGATTTCTATTGAAACCGGCCGTATGGCAAAACAAGCCGACGGTTCTGTGTTGGTTACCTACGGAGAAACCGTAGTTTTGGTAACCGCTGTTTCCAACAAAAAACCAAAACCAGGACAAAGCTTTTTTCCTCTGACCGTAGATTACGCAGAGAAATATTATGCTGCTGGAAAATTCCCCGGCGGATTTTTCAAGCGAGAGAACCGTCCTTCCAACGACGCAACCCTAAACGCTAGGTTGATTGACCGTCCCATTCGTCCGCTCTTTCCAGAGGGATACTTGAACGACACTCAAGTGGTTGCCTCGATTTTGTCTGTGGATAAAGAAAACGATCCAGAGATCGCAGCTTCCCTCGGAGCATCGGCTGCTTTGACGATTTCGGATATTCCTTTTAATGGTCCCACCGCAGCTGTTCGTGTGGGTCGTATTAATGGCAAATTTATTATCAACCCAACCTTAGCTCAGCTTGAAGAAAGCGATATGGAAGTAATGGTTGCTGGAACCGAAAACGCCATTATGATGGTGGAAGGTGGAGCCAAAGAAGTTCCGGAAGATGATTTGCTTAACGGAATTTTGGAAGGACATCGCGCCATTAAAGTGGTGATCGATCTACAAAAGAAATTGCGAGAAATGGTTGGCGTTCCTAAGCGTGCGTTTGAACCCGCAAAAGTAGACGAAAATTTGAAAAAGGGTCTTCACGATTTTGCCCATGGCAAAGTATCGGAAGCCTTTCGCATTAAAGAAAAACACGCCAGACGAGACGCTTTGGATGCCATTCATACGGCAGCCAAAGAGACTTTGTTGGCTAATGTTTCTGAAGAAGAAAAACCAGCCAAGGAAAAAGAGTTGGCCGGAATGTTCGAACTTCTTTCTTACAACGTAATGAGAGAGATGGTGTTGAACGGCGCTCGATTGGATGGTCGAAACACCACAACCGTTCGCCCCATCGAGTGCGAAGTGGGAATTTTACCAAGAACGCACGGATCTTCTCTGTTCACCAGAGGGGAAACTCAAGTTCTTGCGGTTGTTACGTTAGGAACCAAAGACGACGAACAAATGGTAGATCCATTGAGAACTCCTTCTACCACCAGAAAATTCATGCTTCATTACAACTTTCCTCCCTTCTCTGTGGGTGAGGCTGGAATGAGCCGAGGACCTGGTCGTCGAGAAATTGGTCACGGAGCACTTGCCGAACGAGCCATTTCCGCAATGATGCCAAAACTTGGTCAGTTTCCTTATACGGTGAGAATCGTGTGTGAGACTTTGGAATCTAACGGCTCCTCTTCCATGGGTTCCGTTTGTTCGGCTTCCATGAGCTTGATGGACGCAGGGGTTCCCTTTCCAAAACCAGTGGCTGGTATTGCCATGGGTCTTGTGAAAGAGGGCGAACGCGTAGCTGTTCTCACTGACATTCTAGGCGATGAAGATCACCTTGGTGATATGGACTTTAAAGTGGCCGGAACCAAAGATGGTGTCACTGCCATTCAGATGGACATTAAGATCGAAGGCGTGAACGAAGCTATCATGAGACAAGCCTTGAAGCAGGCTCATGACGGAAGAATTCATATCTTGGGTGAAATGGCTAAAGCCATTACCCAGTCTCGATCGGAACTCTCTCCAAAAGCTCCAAGAATCCTCACCATGACCGTGAAGCAAGATAAGATTCGTGACGTAATTGGATCTGGCGGAAAAGTGATTCGAGGAATTATCGAGAGCACTGGCTGTAAGATCGACATCAACGATGACGGCTTGATCAATATTGCTTCTTCTGATTTGGATGCTGCGAGAAAAGCGATGTCCATCATCGAAAGCATCGTGGAAGAAGTTCAAGTTGGTAAGGTGTATACCGGTAAAGTGAAGAAGATTATGGATTTCGGAGCCTTCGTAGAAGTGACTCCCGGAAACGATGGTCTCTTGCATATCTCCGAAATTGCACACGAGCGTCTTCGTCAGGTGACTGATGTGCTCAAAGAAGGCGATGTGATCGACGTGAAAGTATTGGACGTGGATCGCCAAGGAAAAATGCGTCTTTCTAGAAAAGTCCTTTTAGACGCACCCAAAAAATAAGTTTTAGAGGCTGTAAAAAGGCCCTGAAGCAGAATACCTGCTTCAGGGCTTTTTTCTTTCTGACTTTCTAGGGCGAAACTTCAAAATTCGCTTAGAATATTCTTATGCCTAAGGCCAAAACCTTTTTTGAAAGATCTGTTTTAAACAATGGCACCGTCTTAGTGACAGAAAGAGCGCACTCCTTCCAGAGTCTTTCCATCGGTGTCTGGGTAAAGGGTGGGTCTCGCCATGAAACACCCTCTCAAGCCGGAATGGCCCACTTTCTAGAACATATGATGTTCAAGGGCACGGGCAAACGCTCGTCTTTAGATATCGCGAGAGACGTGGATCTTGTGGGCGGCGATTTTAACGCCATGACCACTCGAGAGTACACCTGCTTCCATTTGACGCTTCCTCATCGGGAAATGGATTTCGCCCTAGAACTTCTCACAGATATTCTCAAAGATTCTCGCTTCGATCCCATCGAACTAGAACGAGAGCGAATGGTTGTTTTGCAAGAGTTTGCCATGGTGGAAGAGAGCCCAGAAGAGTGGGTTCACGAAGTGATGTTCGACAAGGCCTTTGGTGGTCATCCTTTAGGTCGGCCGATTTTGGGAACGGAGAAAGTGCTTCGATCGTTCACTAGAGACGATGTATTGGCCTATTTTCAGCAGCACTACTACAGCAAAAATATTGTGATCACCATGGCTGGTGATTTGAACCACAAACAGGTGGCCAAAAAACTAAATAAACTTTTGGAAGGCTTTCAAGGAATAAAAAAGCCATTACCCAAAAGTTGTATGGTTCGCCCTAAGTTTCGTTCCGGTCTTCATATTATTCGGAAAGATACAGATCAGGCCCATATTACGTTGGCCTGCGAGAGTTATCCCATTCAGCATAAGAATCGCTTGGCTGTCTTTTTGTTGAATGCTTTTCTCGGTGGAAATATGAGCTCTGCTCTCTTTCAAGAGATTCGGGAAAAAAAGGGTTATGCCTATACGGTCTATTCCTCTTTAGCCCCCTTCACCGATACGGGGCTGTTTGGAATGTATGTGGCAACGAGCCCCAAACAGGTAGAAGACTGCATGTATTTGATGCGTGAGCAGGTGGAAAAATTGAGATCCACGCCCATCGACGACAAAGACCTACAAATTGCCAAGAATTCTGTGAAAAGTGCGGTTTTGATGGGCAGTGATTCCATGGAAACAAGAATGTATGCTCTGGCCAAGAGCGAGCTTTTTTATGAAAGCCAAAAAAGCGATGAAGAGATCTGTCAGATGATTGATCAAGTAACGGCTTTAGACATCTGGAGAATCGCAAGGGAGCTCTTCGGGAAAGATCGTTGGTTGATCGTTGCTCTCGGAGATGTGAAAAAGTCTCAACTAAGCGCCTTTCATAAAAAGAAAAAGAAAGCCTAACAGAATTTTGGTTGGAGATTTCCCTTCGACCCTTTAGCATTTATTTATGAAAAGGACTTTCAGTCTCTTGGCCACGATGGCCTTTTCTTTCCCATCTCTGGCCAACGCAAATATCAAGAAGCAAATTCAACTCGACTACATTCAAGAATATGTGGAAGAAGCTGCCGCCAAAGAGCGATTAGAGCCGGCTTTGCTTAGAGCGATCATTAAAGTGGAATCAAACTTCAATCACAAAGCTGTTTCTCCCGTGGGAGCCAAGGGCTTGATGCAATTGATGCCTGCCACAGCAAAAGATTTGGGGAAGAAAAAGGCTTTAGATCATAGGAATCCTCGAGCCAATATCTTGGCCGGTGCGAAGTATATTCGGTCTATGATCAATCGATTTCAGGGCGATCTGAAGCTGGCTTTGGCAGCCTATAATGCAGGCCCCGCTGCCGTTGATAAGTACAAAGGAGTTCCTCCTTTTAAAGAGACGCAAGGCTATGTGTGGAAGGTCCTTCAAGAGTTAAAAAAAGAGCGAGAGATCTATTTGGCGGGAAATAAATAGATTTTATCTTGTGTTGCTTGAGTCCTGTCTTTCGCCAGGGCGAAAGAATTTCTTTTAAACAATCTAAAAGAAAAACGCCGCTTCTGATGGTCAAAAGCGGCGTTGAATTTTTTTCTAACGTTAAAGAGGGGACTACTTCTTTTGTTTTTTCTTCCAGAGGAAGAATCCCACACCGGCAGCAGCTAGTAATAATACTAGGGCAGCAGCACCTGCGCCTTCATTGCCTCCGCCTGTTTTCTTGGCTTTGGCTCCTTCACCAGTTTCAGCAGGGAAGAGAGGGTTCTCTGTTTCAGAAATTCCGGCTCCAGCGCCGCCTTGGTTCACGTCACCAGGCTTTCGAAAAGCACGGAGAGTTTTTACCATAGCTTCAATATCTGGAGCGTATTCTTCGTATTTGTCTTTTCTTACCGAAAAGGTCACCAAGATTCCTAGATCGGATTCCACAGTGGCAAGGTAGCGAGTGTAAAAGTCAGGGATTTCTGATTGAAGGTGTAGAGAGTCGATCCACTGTTTTCCAGAGATATCGAGTTCTTTTACGTATCGAGGTTCAGAGGTGATGTTCTCTCCGCTCAACGATTGATAGGTCTGGGCTTTTTCTAAGTGGGCTTTATATACGGGCAATTCATCCATGCCCGCTTTTTTGATTTTCGCCGCTAGCACGATGATGGCGTCGCGTTTCTTTTGCTCGTCGGTACTTTGGCAAACCCATTCAGTTCCGTCGAGTTGGCATTCCCATTTGTCGGGAAGATTGAACTCAATAAACTGGTTCGCAAAGGTTTTCGCATATGCGAGAGAGGGAAGAAATACCGACAACAACAATAGCGAATAAATCTTTTTCATATCCATAGGTTATTGTTGAGTTTCTAGACTTGCAAGCCGAAAGTTTCGAGCGAATTTTTCTATTCTTCTAGAATGATCTGCCGAACTTCAAAGCCGGGCCGCACACGGACATTTGCATCGTATCTTTGATCTACACGCAAAAAGGAATCTCGCGCTCTTGCCACTTCAACTCTGGCAAGCCCCAGCGGTTTTTTCGTTCGATTGGTAAAATCTTCCGGCTCGAAGATTTGAAACAGATCGCCGGCTTTTAGTCCATCTTGTTGCCCGTAGGCAATTTTTAGATAGTTTCCTTTGGCGCTAACTTTCAACACGGTAGCGCGAATTCCGTAACTAACCACGGCCCGCTGGCGAAACTCGTAGGGTTCCTGTTCTAGTTTTTTCAGCTGTTGCTTTCGGAACTCTTCATAACGAAGTTCGGGAACTTGATAGGGGCGCCAAGCGAGTCCTAGGGTGGCTCCAAAACCTTTGGCGGTATTAATTCCGCTGGTGGTAAATAGGGGACCACCGGAGAGTTCCCATTCTTTCGAGATCAATAAGCCCGCGCCTATTCTTGCCGTACGAATAACGGGGTCGTCGCTCTTAAAAAGATAACTTCCGCCGGAGAAGGGGTCGGGCTGTTCAGGATTCAGAACAAATCCACTTTCGGTGCCCAATCGTTCATAGGAAGAATAATCTAACCAAAATCTCCAACGATGAGATTGCATGAAATGAAAATCTGCCCGCAGTCCCCAGGGCATTCCATTCTCGTAACCAGCGGTTCGGTGGGTGTAACCAATATTTCCACTGAACCCCAACCAATCTAAAGCGTACCAAACGAGTCTACCCAAAACGGTGAAGTCGTTACTTTGATTTCCCAGTGGCGGAGCATTTGTCTTGGCTCGATCGTACATCGGGAAAGCCCAGGAGCCCTCAATTAAAGCGAGCCAAGTTTCCGGAGCCCATTCCGTTGGATATACTTTATCCGTAAATCGACTTCGGTAGAGCAACCAGCGAATCCCCAGAGCCGCATCTCCGAATCCGTAGTTATCGTCGTCAGAAATATTACTGAATTTGGAGTTCACCATGAAAAGGCCACGGGCGTCGGCCTGAGCAAAAATGCTGACTCTTGGAGTAAATCCAAACGCGCTATGCACTTTCATATTGCCATAGCGAACATGTTCCATCTGCGCAGGCTGATTGACTATGCCGGCGAGATCATAGTTTTCTTTGGTGTAGAAATACGAACCATCCACACTGAAGTGGTAGTTTCCTTCTCCCAAAATATAGAAACGCGGCATATCCGAAATGGGCCACTGAAAGCCCGGAGCCTGTGCCATTGCGACGAGGGGCAATAGAAATGAGAAAAAGAATGGGAACATTCGTTCTCATTCTAATCGATGCAGAGAAAGAGGAAAGTGGTTTTTCGATACGCTTTAAAGGCGTATTAGAAACGAGTTAGATACTGACTTGAAATGCAACAGAGGCGTATTAAAGTCGGCCAGTATTGGCCAGTTGCTGATACTTCGCCTTGATTTGTTCAAAGATCGTGGGGTCAGAAGCGTACACTTCAGAACCTACGAAAACAGATTCGTCTACGGCTTCCGCAGGTTGCTCTGAGGCAAGCTGTCTGGAATCTACGACTGGATTTCCGTTTTGATCAGGAGGAAACAGTTTCGCCAACGCTTCCGCGAAGGGATTTTTCTCGTCTTTGGCCGGTCCACCCGCTCCACGAAATGCGGCACCACCACCACCACCAATTTGATATTCGCCAGCGGTGTTCCCCGTTCGGCCTCCGCCAGATTTCTTGCCGCCACCACCACCGCCTCCACCACGAAGAGAGCCAGCTCCTCCTCCGCCACCTGCGGAGCTCACGCCAGATTTTTCTACCTTCATTGCAGCAGTAGGGGCAAATCCCTTTCCGCCTCTAATGCCGTTGCCTACGCCACCTCCAGCAACACCAAACTCTCCAGTGTCTGCGCCAGGGGTTCCAAAATCGGTGGGGGCTTGGGTGCCGGTGCCAGGAGCCACTCCAGGAGAAAGCCCGCCGCTCTGACCGGAGCCAAGTCTATAGCCAGGAATCATGGGTTGTTGAGGAAGTTGTCCCATTCCCATGGCATTCTGCTGAGCTTGTCTAGACATTTGAAGGGCTTGTAAGCCAACTAGAGTGTCAGCAAGACCGGTCACCATATTTGCTTTGGCCAGGTTGTTGGCGGCGTCTGCTTGTTCCTGACTTTGAGTGGACGCACTTTTCATTCGTTCAAAGTTTGCATAGGCGGCTTTATCGGAAGGCAGGCCTTCTTTCGAGGCAACCTCATAGAAACAAGTCTCTTCACTTACATCGGTGCGGGTAGAGCATGCTGCCGCTATTTTTTTGTGACCTTCAGAAATCGAACTCGCCGCAGCCTCCGCTTCGCCGGCTGAAGTTTTTAATTGCGCAGCACCCGCCAACTGCATTCCTCCAGTGGCGATTTTCGTAATGGCTAAGGCTTGCAAGATCTTTTGCTGTCTTGCTTGGGCATCATTCTGAAAACCACTCGTTTGTTGAGCCTGCATAGCAGAGTAAGTGGTGGCAATGGCTTGAGCGGAAGCGGATACTGCTTCTTGTCTAACGGTTACATCCTTCACGGTATTTGCAGTATTTTTACAAGCTTCACCCTTCCAGTTAGTGCCTCGGAAAAGTTCAGCATTGTTGCATTCGCCAGACTCTGGGTTGTCTTTGTGTCCAAATTCTTTCTCTTCGCATTCACCAGTTTCATCATTAAATTTAAAATATTTAGCTGCATTGCCGGTTTTTGAGTCGCACTTTCGTCTTTCGGCAGCAATGTCAGCCTTTTGGTCTTCGCATTTCATCGAAAGAGTATCAGCCCTACCTCTATTCACGCTGTTCTCGCTCTCCATGCGGCTCAAATCGTGCTTTTCCTGATCCGTTCTTGTGGCCTCTGGCTTATTTCTAATTTCGGCGATTCGAGCGTCTAAATTTGCTATTGTGCGAACGACTTCACTGTGCCGGTCGCAGATCGCAGGATCTTCTCCACGGGCAGTCTTGGAAGCAAAAACAAGGAAACTAGAAAACAGAAAAAGCATTACCCCAAGATTGCATCTTTTTATGGGGTGGCTAGGGGTTGTTTTTCTTACAGTCTTCATCAGATCCTTTATCGGTTGATTTTCTTCAGAAATTTAATTTTTCACCTCTACTGCCCCAGGCCCTTGCAGGCGGCCAACTTCCATCATTTTAAAGTACTTAGAGCGCACGGCCTCGAATAGGGTGCGATCTTTATTGCCCACGCCCGCCATTGACCCTACCTCTTCGGTGCCATCTAGGTCTTCTGTGGCATGCCGATAGATCTGGTTGGGGTTTAGGCCAGTGGCTTTTGATTCGGCACCACTTCCCATCAGGCTACCGAATAGATCACCTACGCCGGCGTCGCCTCCAGACTTTTCGCCACTGCCCCCGCCGTAGCGAGAGCTATTTCCGCCGGCCAAGGAAATTTCAAAACCTTGTCCAGCGGTTTCTTTTCCATCTTTGTTTGCTTCAGGAGTAGCTTCGCCCTCGGCGGCCGGAGATGCTCCGCCCTTCGAGTTTGCGCCGCCAACGCCACCGGGTGACGAAGAAGAACTTAGGCCACCTTTAGCTCCAGCAGTGGAGGCAAGGGCTCTATCTCCGGTTGGCATTACAGAAGCTCCACCACCGGCCACCACCGCTGTGTTCGAAGCATCGGGACTCGTGGTGACACTGGCGCCGGAATTGTCTGTTGGCAGAAGGAACTGCACGTTGTTGTTTGGATAATAAGCAGTGCCACCGTTATTCGTAGGCTGGGTGTTAGAGATCGTCGATGGAGCTGCTGGTGGCAAATACATGGATTGGTCAATGGAAGCCAAACTAGCCGCTTGATCTTTATTTCGTTTGGCCATCCACATGCTCGCGTAACCCACCGCCGCTTTTCCAGCCCCATACATCATGTGGCTATAGGCCGCTTTTTTTGTCTCTTCTGCTGCCGTGGCCAATTTTTTTACGGCCGCAATATCTTCGGCATTCATTTGCAGATTTCCGCTAACACCAGAGAGGGTTTCCTTCATTTTTTCTAGCTTCTTTTTCTGAGAAAGATACGCATAAGCTCCCATGCTGAAATCTGCGGCCCCCGTGGTGTAGCTCACATAACCAGCGGTCTCTTGAATTCTAGCGGCACCCAAAAGAGTTTCTGATTGGCTCTGATTTTTTTTGATCAACTCTGCATATCCAACGGCTCCGATAGAGCCCACGGCAGCAGCATCAGAAATGCGGCTGGTGTCTGCGAAAATTCTTTGCATCGTTCGAATTTTTTCCGCTTCGCTGCCAAAGGTTTGAGCTTCGGCATTTCTTCGCTCACATTCTTGCACCAACTGTAAGACTTGAGCTTCGCTAACGTTGTCACCTTCGAATTGTGTTCTTTCACAATGGATCTTGATTCCTTTTTTCAATTCTAGTTCTGCAGCCCTCGAGGCGTCCCCGGCCTGGTCGAAGCTATTTTTCCAGGTGTGTTTTCGTAGGAAAGAAGGAGAATCTTCCACGGGTGCTTCAGCCTGGACCTCTTGTTCTGGCTGAGTGGCGTCTCTAGCACCGGGAACAATTTCAGTTCCAGCGGCAAGGGCCGAACTTAGGCAAAGGAAGAGCGCTAGCAAACTGCTAGTTCCGATAATTAGGGTAGATCTTCCAGTGGTGCGCATTCGTCTCGCCTCTGTGGGGTCTTCTCTTATCTTATCGACGAACTTCTGATTTACCTTGAGCCAGGTATTTATTTTAAGTAATTGAAATTACTCATCAATTTCTGATAATTTTTCGCCAAGTCCGTGCAGAACCCAGCCTTTTTTGAGGGCTCGTACGTGGCAGGCCCGCACACGAGGAAATAGCGATTCACTATCTTCTAAAAGCACGTCACCAGCGGCCTGAGCGTGTTCAGAGGAATCGTTTAAATTCGTATCGAAGGAATCACCGCCAAGAGAATCAGGATCTGTTAATAAATCTTTCATTGGATCGGCAATACTTTCGCGAGGAGTAGAGGATGAATTTCCCGAACCACCACCATATCCAATTCCGCCGCCACCACTGAAACCCTGAAGAGCTTCTTCCGTAGCTGCCGAGGTTGCGGGCACTCTCGATTTTCCATCGCCGCCAGATTCCGATGAACCGGATCCTCCGTTTAGTCCAGAGGATGAAGCGGTGCTTACGCCATTTCCAGAGCCGTTGGCGCTGCCTAGTGAACCTTTTGTGATATCGCTTGGAGATTCCTCTTCGCCGGTAAAAGCATCAGCATAGGGCGAAGAGGCATCAGGTGCGGATGGACTTTCTGCCGATGGCGTTTCCGGAGTTGGAGTTTTCGATTCTCCCCCGGTGGTTTTGGGATTTAGTTTAGCCGTGGGCAAGGGGGCAGGAGGGGCGTTTGCGCCAATTCCACTTTGAAAGGGATCTTGAGCCGGAGGCGTGGGCGGCTTTTGCATCAACATGCCGGCTAAGGGAGCAAGTGCTAGAAGATCGGTGGGTTTGAATCCGCTGAACAGTCCACCTCCGTCGTTTCCACTACCGTCATCGGTTCCGTTACTTCCGTCGTTGCCGTTGTTTCCACCAAGATTGTCTCTTGCAGTAATATTGTCCGCTTTAATTTTAGAAAAATTCGCTCTTGCGTTCAAAGCTTCTTCTTTTGCTTTAATCAGATTTCTCACAAACTCAAAAGTTTGAGCGGCTGCAACCGCATCTTTTTTTGCGTCAGCCAAGGCCGGTGGATTTGTTGTGCCTGTGCCTAAATTCTCGGAAGTTGAGGTACTAATGGTACTTGCTGGTGATTTATTTAAATTTTTCGCATCGCTCATTGCGTTCGTTTGGGCTGTTACCACGGAATCAAGATAATTTTTCACCGCCGGAGCGAAGCCGTGACCTGGAGTTTTTGTGTAGTTGCGTAAAGGATCAGAGTGATCCTTACTTTTATTCAAAGCAGTTCGAACTACTTCATCAACTTTTTCCGCTATGGCATCGAAGAAGCCTTCGCCCTCTCCAGAGAGACCGATTACCTTATTATGGGCATCCAGCGAGCTGACGCCGTCGAGAGCGCTTATTTGGACGACGGATTTTTCGATTTTTTTACAATTTTCATCGTATGTTTTTTTAAATTCATTATACAGAGTTTCAACTTTTGACAATGTTGCAAAACATCGCTTTGAGGCCGTGCTTCCACCCGACGGACAAAAGGAAGAAATTTTAGCGCTGCCACTGGCATCTTTTCGGTATTTTGGGCGCAGTTCATCCGGGCTCTTGCACATGCTAGATTCTTTCTCGTCTGAACTTCCGAACGAGATTGGAGTCCCACCCAGGAGAAGTGAAAGAATTAAAATTTTAGAGACCAAGGTTTTCATCTACTTCTTTGCCAATCCCATTACACAACCAGACTTCAAGCATCGTTCGTGAAATTCACGAACCCGCAGGAACAAGGAAGCATCATTCTCTGCACCTATTCCTGCAGCATCTAGCTGTTCTTCTTCCAAAGCAGAGGTAAAACCATCCACAATGGCCTGTACCATCGTATCGGTATTTTCTCCGTTCATCTGAAATCCGGTATCCAACAGGTTTTGTCCGGCAAAGCTAGAGAGGATTCGTTCTCCGCCTCCCCCGTTACCAGGTGTAAAGGAGTTAACGGAACTCGATGCATTCGGTTTGCCAGATTCAGCGGATGTATTGGTTCCACTACTGCTCCCCAAACCTATAGCCGAACCTGCAATCGAAGCACCGCTCTCTTGACTACTTCCAGAGCTGGCTAAAAGTTTTTTCCGTAAAGCTTCTTTGGCAGATGATTTGCCCAGGGAAGAAGCTGCCCCACTATTCGAGCTTGATACAGGGTCTGTCCCAGTAGATTTTCCGTCGATCAAGAGTTTTCCATCGGCACTGGCCAACTCGGCTGCATTCGTTTTTCCATCAGAGTTAATAGAGGCCTTGCTCAGGGCAGGAATGGAAGACCCAATTCTAGAATCCATTCCCGTAAGGCCCGATCCAGAGGCCTGATTTAGCAGAGGGGCTGCCAACTGAGGGGCAACCATTCCCAGGCCATTCACTGTTTTTTCGTTGATGGCTATCTGCTTTTCAACTTGAGTTTCCACCTCTTGAAGTTGATTTTCATATAAAATGGTAGCAAGTTTTAATTCCTCTGCATTCAAATAAGAATGCATATTTTCTCGCAATATTTTGCTTTGAACTTGGTCAAGCTTTTTCCAGCTTTCTTCAATGGGTTGAAACTTTTGAGTGTAATTCATGGGATTTACATCTCGGTAAGAATCCTGGGAGTTTTCAAATTTCTCACGAAATTCCGCAAGAAGAGATTCGGCCACTCTTGGATCTTGTCCGCCCATAAAAGCATAAGTCTCTTCTAGTGTGTTCAAGCCCACTTGCTGAGCCACTGGACTCGTTTGTGAAAATTCCGGTGTGCCTTTTGCCTTATCGGTTTGATCGATGACGGTGACAACGTTGGACGAAACTTGAAAGACATTCTTTTGTGCCTCTTTCATCACTTTCACAAATGTCGCAAGTTTCGTCTTAAACTCTCGAATGATCGGATTCACTTGCTTTAAAGTATCCATTGCTCCTTTAGTACATCCGCTTTGTCCTTTTCCTTGTTCATGACTTTGAATGCAGGCCATTGTTTCTTGGCTGCTAAGAAGTTTTGGAATGATTTCTTTGCAATTCGCTTTTACCAAGGTGTTTAGTTCCGTGGCCACTTGCAACAGTTTACCAAGCGTTTCTTTGCAGGTTTCTTGGTCGATGGGGCGCCCTTGGCTGGCCTCGCACCGATACTCTCTTTTGTACTCTTCTAGGTTTTCGTCGGTGGCGCCTCTAGGCATATACCCATTAGCATTTGGAGTGCCCGTCGTTTTCATACACTCCTCGGGTGAGCGAGGCATGCCAGGAGCCCCGCCAGCAGGAGGAGAATTTTTTCCATGAGCGTTTATGGTCAATGCTAAAAATAGCATCGATAAAAAGCCCGCATTCTGGATGGTCAATAGGTTCTTCATCAAGAACTTCCTCTACTAGCGCTCACACAGCCTCTTTTTAGGCAGCGATCAAAAACATCTTTCATTCGAGAAAATAGGTTCGCACCATTTTCTTCTCCAATTCCATCTGGTTCAGACTGCAGGTCTTCGCTGGCGAGACCTCTTTCCGCAGCTAATTGTCCCTCGAACTCTCGCACCATCTCTTGAACGGAGGCATCGGTTTCAGACCCCTGCAAGCTGAAGTTTGAGCCACTAGAAAGTTTGGTGGTTCCGGTGAGCATATTTAACTCTTCAGGGGAAAAGTTAGATCCTGAAGCAGATTTTCCGGACGCTCCATTGGCTTTAGGTTTTCCGTTGGCCCCAAGTATTCCTGCGTTACCCGCAGCGTTTGCACTCACGCCATCTGCGCCAGTAGATCCGGAGCCAGCCATTTTCATTCGCAGCTTTTCTCGTAAAGCCGCGGCTGCTGCAGGATCAAGTCGAGAAGCAGCAGTTGCATTAGCTCCTTCTTTTGTAGCCACAGGATTTCCTTTCGAATCTAAAAGGGTAGAGCCACCGGCTGCAGCTAGAACAGCGCCTCCAGTAGAAGCTTTCGTGCCGATATTTGTGGATGATTTGGCCGTAGGAAGAGGATTCCCCATGGCATCGAATTCGCTACTTCCACCAAGACTACCGCCTCCCGCCGATCCACCAGCTCCAGCGGCACTAGCTAGAGTTCCCGCTCCACCAGCGGCATTTGCTAAGTTTTGTCCGTTTTGTCCGCTGCCGGAAATATCCTCTGTTCCCGCAGTCTTGTGGTTAGCCGCATTCTTTGAGGTGGTTTGATTCGCAGCCTTTAAGTCCTTTTCTTGCTGGGCTAACTTTTTATCAAAATCCGTTAGGTTTTCATTAACGCTCTTGGCGATTTCTGCCCCTTGTAGCACTTCGTAAGCGGGCATACTGTCCAAGGCGTTTAGTTTTCCGCCAGAAATGGTGGAAGGCTTTCTTACCTCTTCAATCATACTTGCGAGTTGAGGAATACTTTGGCCAGCGTGCACCACTTGCAAGGCTTCGTTCACAGATCCAGCCCCCGCCTCTGCAGAAGCGGCGGTGGAAATATCTCTGCTGCTTACCGGTACACTGTTGAGGTCCTTAAGGTTCCCTAGAACCTGCTCGGCTCCTTCGATCCCCAGGTTTTTAGCAGCGTCCAATTCGCTCTTCAGCATGGCAACATTTTGTCTGTGTTCCTGCACGAACGAAAGAGCCGTGGCTTGTAACTCGGCTCCTTGTTTCGTGCAGTTCTCAGAAGACATATTAGCTCCGCAAGCCTGATCAAAGTCTGCAAGCTTATGGGCATCGGCGCAGTGTTTTTTTAGTCGATCTTCAGCCTTCCGATACACTTCTTGAAGTTTCGTGTAGACGGCCTGACATTTTTCACCCACTCCGGCCATTTGCATGGAGTTTTGACATTGGTTTTCAGGCGTGAGCTCCGACATATCGGGCACTTGCATGTCGTACGTTTTCAGGCACTCGGCCTCAGTTGTGGGCAGCCCCAATGCAGCTGAAGCGTTTGCGCTCCAAAGTGCGAATAAAAATATACTTCCTGTATTGCATAATTTGGTTTTCATTTTCCTGTTCCCCCGTACGTACAACAAAAAATTTTCCCTGTTTTCCTTACCCGTCTACCGCTCTCTCTCTTCTTTGCTCAAATTCCATTCCATCCATCGTGAAAACTTACTGAGGAAGTTTTCCAAGTCCCAACACCACTAGTCCACGCTCCATACAAAGCTTATGTCTTGTCTTAACTCGTTTGAATAAAGGCGTTTCTTTTCCACCCAAATAGGAAGGCATTTGCGATTTCTCGCCCAAGATCTCTTCTTCTTTCGATGCGTACTGCCTAGATCCACCCCCGTTATCATCAGAAGAATAATTTCCATTGGAATCAAATTCCGAATCATCTGGAAAAAGTGGGGAATCAACGCCACCTTCAGCCAAATCTGAACTTGCGCCCATATCAGTGAAGGGATCACCTCCTGGAGCCATCGGGGGGGTGTCATCAAAATTAAAAAGATCTTTCATTTGTCCAAGTAGGCTTGATACGTCCCCGGTGGGATCTACTTTTTTCGGTGCTGGACCGGAAAGCAACTCTCCTCCAAATCCTTTTAATGGTTCATCTGCTTTTCCACTTCCAGCAGAGCTCACGTCTTTTGAAGCACTAGATCCTTTGCGCTTAAAACCGCTCTGTAGAAAACTTCCACCCGAAGAAAATACTGCAGCACTAGATCCTGGCGAGGTAGTGGCCGCAGCCGCATTTGCCGTTTTCTCTGTTGATTCAGGGTCTTTTGCGTCGGCCGAAGTTTTAGGTCCCGAATCGGCATCGTTGGTTTCTTTGTTCCCTTCAACCAGCTTGGTTCCTCCCATTGGCGCCACGGGGGCCGCTTCTTGAGGAATAGGCAGCCCACTGCCGGAGAGAGATCCAGAAGATCGGCCGCTGGCAATTTGCGAGGAAAGTGCTGCGGCAGCACCCATAGTGGCCACGGTTCCCACGCCGGTAAGTCCACCGGCGGCACTTAGTGTTGAACCGACTTCTTTGCCTCTTTCTAAAAATGGCTTGGCGGCTCCTACGGCCGTAGCTCCATAATCTCGTAAACCGTCGCCAAGACCTTTTCCATCTTTTAGGCTAGCTTGAATTTGGCTTAGGCGTTCCTTGTATTGAGAGAGATTAGTCATGTTTGTTTCTGACCAAGATTTTTGAAACACGCCTTTTATTCTCTTTGCAAATTCCGTTAGGTTGTATTTTGCATAGATAATTTCGTTGGCTAAATGGGCCTGATCCACCCGTTTAAAACCAAATTCCATTTTCCCATTGAGTTGTTGTTCTTTTTGTCGGGTGGCTATCCCGTTTTTACCAATCAGTGTGAAGTATTCTTCAAGACTTGAGGCACCAAACTCAGCACTATTTAAGTTTGTATTAAAACCCACAGTGGCTGTTTTTTTTCCACGATCTTGGACGCTGATCCCTTGTAAGTATTCGCCGTCTCTTTTGTAATCGAATAAAATTCTTTGTAGAGGCTCGCTAGTAGCTTCGAAAAGTTTTTCTAGTTTTTTCGGCGTTCCATCTTTGGCGTTCAGGTTTTTTCCAAGATTTTCGATGTCGGCAATGGAATCTTCTAGCTTCTTGATACAATCTTTTTGCGCATCGCCAACGTCTAAGCAGGTGGCCACTCTGTCTTCGGCGGATACGCGTTTGTCGCAAATGGTTTTGCTGAATTCTTTGAGATGCTTGTAAGCCAAACCCATGGCCTCGTAAGCAACTTCACAGGCTCCGGTTCTTTGCAGTTCCACTTCTGTTGACGATGGTACAGCTACTTTTTTGAGTTTTTCTAATTCCGCTGGAGTTAGGGCGTTGTATTTTGAGCCGAAGATATTCAATTCGTTTAGGCGGTTTCGTTTGCAGTATTCTCCAATGCTAATTTCATCCAGTTGATCTACGCGGATCTCTTCTTTTCCGAGTTTGATTTTTTTGAAGTCGTCGCTGGTGAATTCGGATCTACAAGTCTCGGTTAGCCGGCTAATGGCCTCCGCATCGGCCCATGCATTTGGCGAATGAAGGCTTACTGGCCCAGCCCAAAGAACAGCAGAAGCTGTGAGGCAAAAGAATCTCCACTTGGGCTGAATACCCAAACTACTGAAAATTCTTCGGTTTTTTCTAAAACTGGAAAAACGTTTCATTCCAATGTCTTTATCGGACAAAATCAGTCAGAAATTGAGAAAAAAACGCCTTTCGATCCAGGGCTTTGGACCGAATTCTGGCAAAACCCCCCTGCTTTCGCTATTCTCGGCCCATGTTTGATACCTTACGCGAAAAAATCTTGTCTCCCATCCGTAACCTCGGCAAGGGGGGGCGTATCACCGAGGAGAACCTCGATGAAGCCATGAAAGAAATTCGCCGCGCCTTATTGGAAGCGGACGTTCATTTCAAAGTGGTGAAAGAGTTTCTCGAACAGGTGAAAAAAGAAGCCATCGGCCAAGAGCTCATCAAAAGTGTTTCACCTGGCCAGCAGTTTGTAAAAATTGTCCACGATGCCCTGGTGAATTTCTTAGGTGGAAAAGAAACCAAACCCTTCGAGTTGCGAGCGGCACCTCCGGTGCCAATTTTGTTGGTAGGATTACAAGGCTCCGGAAAAACTACCTCCGCAGCTAAACTAGGTTTGTTTTATAAGAAAAAAGAAAAGAAAAAGGTTTTGCTTGTTCCTTGCGATCCAAGAAGACCAGCGGCCAAAGAACAGTTGAAAATTTTGGCCAAGCAAGCGGACCTAGGTTTTTTCGATAGCGATTTAACAAAAAGTCTCACGGAAATTGTACGCGAAGCCATGGAGGAAGCTAGAAGGCAGGTGTGCGACGTTGTGATCGTGGACACCGCCGGACGTCTTGCCATCGACGAAGAACTTATGGCGGAAATTTCCGAAGTCAAATCTGCCTTAAACCCATATGCTACCATTTTTGTGGCCGATTCCATGACGGGACAAGATGCAGTGAACGTGGCTCAGGCCTTTCACCAAAAAACTCCACTCTCCGGAGTGGTTCTCACGAAGCTAGATGGTGATGCTAGAGGTGGTGCTGCTCTTTCCATTAAATTTTTAACCGGACTTCCCATTTTGTTCATGGGAATGGGTGAGGGAGTTTCGGCCCTAGAAGTTTTCCATCCCGATCGACTGGCCGGAAGAATTCTCGACATGGGTGACGTTCTGACCTTGGTGGAAAAAGCCCAAGAGGCAATATCCGAGGAAGAAGCCCTCGACAGCATGAACAAGTTGGGCAAAGGCCAATTCAACTTAGAAGATTTTCTCTCGCAAATGAAAATGATGAAAAAGCTTGGGTCCATGGAGGGCATTATGAAAATGCTTCCCGGTGGAAATAAAATGTTGGAGCAGTTGCAAGGGGTGAACACGGAAGCAGAAATGAAGCGCACCGAGGCCATCATTTTGTCGATGACTCGAAAAGAGCGAAGAAATCACAAAATTTTAAATGGTAGTCGCAGGCAACGGATCGCCAAGGGAAGTGGCACCCAAGTCTCCGAAGTGAATCGATTGATTTCAAAATTCGAAGACGCACAAAGAATGATGCAGCAGTTTTCGAAAATGGGACTCTTCAAAAAAATGATGAAAGGCTAAGTTTTTGAACCAAGCCATTTGGAACTATCCTTCAGTCTTTGAATGTGAAGTGCCCGCTGATAGTTGGGCGCACGGTTAGGGGCTAGATGATTTTTTCGAGGCACCGGCGGATTTCGTTTTTACGGGTGGGGTAGTGGAAGGCTCCGCCACTTGTAGTTCGGGGCAGGTCCAGCCTTTTACCTTTCCCTCTTTGGCCAGTTCAAAGAAGATGTTTGAATGGGTCTCTGGTCCAGGAGACAAAAATAGTTCCACCGCATCCTTGGCTCTTTCTGTGAGCAATCCTTGCCGCATTTTTCTCGCTCGCTCGGCCCAAAGTTCCGCCTGGTTGACTCCCAATAGTTTTGCCGTTTGAAGATAACTTTTTTGGGCCGCACAAATCACATTCAAGTCTTTTTCCAAAGACTTTGACTCCATCCACGCGGTACAACCGCTCAATATTATTGCGAAAATTACGAAGAGTCTGTTCATTCTCTCAGGTTCGCAAGAACTTTTGCTCGGGGCAATGGTTCCTCTCTGACATCTTCTGAACCTTTTCCCGCCGGACGCCATCTCTTTGTCAAACAACCCCCTAACTAGAGGAAAGAAGTGATTTTTCTTGCTCCCGAGCCAATTTCTCGATACATCCTTTCCTCTAGAATTTTGAGATCGGTCTCGTTCGGCTGGATGTTTCTGTCGCGGACCAACTGTTTAGGAGTTTTTCATGGTTAAGATTCGTCTTTCTCGTAAAGGCAAAAAAAATGCCCCTTTCTACCACATCGTAGCTGTGGACGAGAACAAGAAGCGTGACGGTGCCGTGTTAGAAAAAGTAGGCACCTACGATCCTTCGAAGAAAGAGTGGAAAGCCAAAATCCAGTTGAATACGGAAGCGTATAAAGCTTGGTTGGCTAAGGGTGCACAACCCACAGAAACCGTTTTACATCTTGTAAGATCCGGCACAAACTAGAATTACGTTCCTATTTGTGTTGTGTGATGCGGGCTAGGACTGCCCGGTTTGTAGAGTGGATGTCACGGAGGAAAAGCCATGAAATCGGCCTCTGAAGAATTACGAGAACTCGTCGAATATATTTCCAAAGCATTGGTGGATTTGCCAGATCAAGTGCACGTTCGTTGCGTGGAAGGCGAACAAACCACCGTTCTTGAACTAAAAGTTGCCAAAGAAGACCTGGGAAAAGTCATCGGAAAACAAGGGCGAACCGCCCGCGCCATCCGCACCATTTTGAATGGCGCTTCTACGAAACTCAAAAAGCGCACGGTTCTAGAGATCATTGAATAACAGATTCGTTTTTCGATCGGTCAGAATTTCCTGTTCAATTTCCTTGCCTCCAATATTGCTCTATACGGCCCAATCAGCCTTTTCGGGGGCTCTAAACAAATTCTAATTTGACCTAATGCATTCTTTTTTGCTACACCCCGCCAAACAACAACAAAAAGGACCCCTATTATGTCAAAACTTTTCATTTTGTTACTGAGTCTAGTTTCGATTTCCGCATACGCCGCTGACAGAGATTCCGAGTTCGAAAGAAAGACCTTACTCCTTGGAGATTTGGCCTTTGGAACGGAGTCTTACCAACTGAAGCCGGGCACCTCTGCGAAAGAGATGGTGATAGAGCTCGCCATGGAAGATTCAGGTGAAACCAGAGAGGAATTGCTTGAAACTTTCCTAGTGGACTCTGACGGATCCGATGTGGATTTTGGAGATCAACTGAATTGGGGCACGTTAACTTTGAAGGGAGCCTTGGCCGTCTATTCCATGGACGACGATCAACCAGACGCCATTCGAAAGCGAAAAGCCAAGTCCACACTGGGACTTCAGTTGATTCGTGAGCTCGCAAAAATGGGTGCCAAATTTGGGTTTACCGATGGATCCTCGAGCTATTGTGGTGTTTCTTTTGTGGGCCTTTTGGTGATCGATGAAAAGACTGGTCGGGTCTACGAAATCGCCCTCACAAGCAGCGGAGAGTGCTGATTCTTATCTGCAATCGTTAACGTAGAAAAAGCGCCAATCTTTCAGGGATCTGGCGCTTTTTCCTTTTGCTACCTTGCGTCTTCCTGGATTCTCTTCTACACCAAGAGGCGTGAAGATCGATATCTTAACTCTTTTCCCCCAGATGTTTGCTCCTTTGCTCTCGGAAAGCATTGTGGGTCGAGCCGTGGATTCTGGTCTTTTGGAAGTGAACCTATTGCAGATTCGAAACTTCGCCACGGATAAGCATCGTACAGTGGACGACAGCCCCTATGGGGGTGGCGCGGGTATGGTCATGCGCTGTGAGCCTCTTTATGCGGCTTGGAAATTCGCTAAAGATCGAGATCCCACTCCTTCTAAAACCATCCTTTTTCGCCCTCAGGGCAAGCCCCTGCGACAGGCCATTCTAGAAAAATACAGTTCTGAGGACGTGCGTTTTATTCTCGTTTGCGGACGCTACGAAGGCGTGGACGAAAGATTCGTGGAGCTTTGCGTGGACGAAGAAATCTCTCTTGGTGACTTTGTTCTCACCGGGGGCGAGGTGCCAGCCATGGCCTTCGTAGATGGGCTTACCAGGCTTTTGCCGGGGGTGGTTGGGAATCCGGAAAGCATTGTGGGCGAAAGCTTTTCTCCAAGCCAAGAGGGGGGCCTGGAATACCCTCAATACACCCGTCCTCCGGAATTCCTGGGTTTAGGAGTGCCAGAGGTTCTTTTAAATGGCGATCACGCCAAGATTGCTGAGTGGAGGCGAAGCCAAAGCCTTCGTCTGACGAAGGATCGCCGACCTGATTTGGCTAGCAAAAGTTCGAGAACATGATAACACTCGAAAACCCTGAGGGATTATGCTAGAAACCAAGCCTTCCAGTTGCAGTGTTTATGTAGCTTTGTTACACCACTCCATGCGTGACAAAAATGGCTTGGTGGTTACCACTGCGGTAACGAACTTAGACATTCATGACATTGCGCGTTCTTCGCGGACGTTTGGTGTGAAACGCTACTTTTTGGTGAATCCTTTAGAGGAACAACAATCGGTGGTGAAGCGAATCATCGGACATTGGCAGGGCTCAGGAGGTAGGGATTACAATCCCGATCGGGCTGAGGCGTTCTCTCGAGTGCAGATCTTGTCTTTGTACTCTGAGGCGGTGCAAGAAGTAGAAAAGCTAGAGGGCCAAAAGCCAGTAGTTTGGATGACTTCGGCGCGAAACGTGGAAGGCCTTCCGCAGTTAACATGGCGTAAGGCAAGGGAAGAACTTAGGGATTCCCGGCCCCGTTTGCTGGTGTTTGGTACCGGTTGGGGAATGACAGATGAGTTGCTCCGAGAAGGAGATGCTTTGCTGGACCCTATTGTCCCAGAGGTCGAAAGTGGGTATAACCATCTTTCGGTTCGATCAGCGGTGGCCATTGCCTTAGATCGCTTGCTCGGGGCTTAAAGATTTTTATTTGATTGAGGAAAGAAAAATGCACGCTTCTAAAGAAATTTTGACCGTAGAAAAAAAGATTGCCCGCGCTGAGGCTTTGCCAGAGTTTCGTTCTGGTGACACCATCCGAGTTCACGCAAAGATCAAAGAGGGTGCCGGTAAAGAACGTATTCAATACGTAGAAGGCGTAGTGATTCGCAAGTCTGGAAAAGGCGCTACGAAAACCTTCACGCTTCGAAAAATGTCTGATGGCATTGGCGTAGAAATTATTTATCCAATGAACTCTGGAACGGTTTCTACCATCGAAGTAGTAAGCCGTGGTGATGTTCGTCGCTCTCGCTTGTTCTACTTGAGAGCTCTTACCGGTAAAGCTGCTCGATTGAAGAGCAAAGATAGCAATGCCGGAAACGCTGCCAACACTGCTAGCAAATAAGTTCTCTTGGCTCGAAAAGCGGAATTCCTAACGATTGATGAAGAAGCGTTGCTCTGGAAAGAGAGCGACGCTTTTGTTTTTGGTGTGGACGAAGCCGGACGCGGATGTTTAGCGGGACCCGTTTGCGCTGCTGTTTCTTGTTGGGCCCCGTTCTCTCAGTTCGGCGATTCGCCTCTGTTGGAGGTGCGTGATTCTAAGAAAATGACCGAAATCATGCGCGAAAGAGCCTTTGATCCTATTCATTGGTTTGGATTTGTGCACGGAGTGGGTTACGCCTCGGCCGAAGAAATTGATCGTTGGAATATTTTCCGAGCCACGCATTTGGCGGTTCTTCGAGCAGTGGAAATGGCTCTTCAAAAGCTACATCAAAAAAACATTCCGCTAGAACCGCAGAAGTTTTTATTTCTTGTGGATGGCAATCAGCCCATGGTGAAGCTTGGAACTTTTTTTGTACAACATGAAGAGTTCGCCAAAGAGTTTCCCATCACCAAAACTCTGATGAGAAATTTTCAAGAACGTCCCATTGTGAAAGGCGATTCCAAAGTTTTTTCCATCGCCTGCGCGTCCGTTCTTGCAAAAGTTTCTAGAGATCGGCTGATGGCGACTATCGATAAACAGTATCCGCAATATGAATTTGCCAAACACAAAGGCTATTCCACGGCCCTTCATGTGTCGAAAATTCAAGAATATGGTCCTTGTTTCGAACACCGAAAGACCTTTGCTCCAGTTTCCGAAAACTTGCAGCTATTTTCCTAGGATTTCTTTTTGCTCTCCCTTGGAGAGTGATGAATACAACAGAAATTGGAAAAATTGGCGAAGAGCTGGCTCTCCATCATTATACAATTCAGGGTTATCGTCTTTTAGAAAAAAACCTGCGCTTCAAACGTGGGGAGATTGATCTGATACTTTGTAAAGGTAGAACGCTTTTATTCGTGGAAGTGAAGTATCGAGCCTCTCATTGGCAAATGGCCGCAGATCAAAATCATTGGGGGCAAAAAATGGGCCGCCTCAAGAGAAGCATTTCTCTCTATATTGAGGGAGAGGGCCGTTTTTATGAGGAATACAGGGTTGAGGTCGCCATTGTCACACAAGGCCGTGTAGTAGAAACCTACCAGGTGAATTGACCCGTTCTCCCTTTATTCGTTACACTTTAGGTATGTTGAAAATTACAAAATTTGTATCTCTGTGGCTGTTGCTAGCGATGACGGTGCCGCAAATCAGTTTTGCGGAATCCACCTCTTTGAACGTCACGGGAAAACGAATGAAGATCGTGGGTAAATCTGCCATGTATGGAGCAGGTGGCGGATTGGTGGTTGGCTTAGCAAGCCAGGTTTTTAAAAAGAAGACCAAAAATATTTTCCTTTTTGGCTCTCTTGGCATGTACGCAGGAATTTTGTTGGGAGTGTATATTATTAGCACCTCTAGAACGCCCACTCCATACGAAGGCCCCGATACGTATGAGGACTACGGAGATTTTAGTAAGTCGAACTTCATTCTTCCAGAATCGAATTTCGAAAGCCAGTTAGTCGATAGTGGGCCATCCACTTCGGTTTCACTTTTGCAGCTATCTTTTTAAGAAGTTCTATTTTTTGTTTTTTAGATTTTTGGTTTTTCCCTCGATCCAAAGAGAGATCAAGAGGGCCGATTTTTTCGAAAGCTTCGGATTGTCCAAAATAGATTTTTGTAGTTTTTCTTTTAGATTTTCCACGTCCATTTTTACTTGGCGCAGATTTTCTTGGCGGTCTACCGCTTGGGAACGTGGAAACTCATAGGGAATTTTTTTTCTAGAGGTAGACATACCAATTCTTTCTTCGATTTCAGTTAGGCTGCTCTTCGTTTTTGTCTGTCGGCTTTCATGGAATCGTAGCCGTCGGTTTTCGCCTCTTCCACGGTTTTGGCGTCAACCTTAGTCATAAAACAGTCGCCGTCCACTTCTGTAAAGGCATACCAGTCGGTGCCTAATTTTTGATAAAGAACGTGGGCCAAGCTGTAATCGGAATTTTGTTTTTGGAATTTTTTCTTCATATTTACTCCTCCTGAGTTAGGCCGAATTGCCTTCCATAACTCTTCGGCACTCAGGAAAAAAAATTTAGTTTAATGGGCAAAATTTTCTTGTTCTACATTGGAATTTTTGTCCGACTCTTTTCGTACAGGACTCAAGAAACGAACATCATCCACCCAAATCTCTGAACTCCGATGGGTTTGACCTTCCTTATCCGTCCAAGATCTTGATTGAAGTTCTCCCTCCACAAAAATTCTCGATCCCTTTTCCAGGTATTTTGCACAAAGTTCGGCCCGTTTTCCCCATACTGTGGCCCGATGCCAATCCGTTTCCGTTCGTTTTTCTCCGTTTGGGCCTTTCCCGTCTCGATTGGTGGCCAATGACAGGGTGACAACGGCGTTGCCTTTGGGCGTGTATCTTAACTCTGGATCATGTCCAAGATTTCCTAACAACATGATTTTGTTTACGTTTGATCGACTCATACTTTCTCCTCACTTTCCGAAAATGGAATTTCTCCGTAGAGAGCAAGTTTGGTTCAATCAAAGTTTTGCCGAGCTCGCGTTTTTAAAACAAAAATTCTAAGCGGTGTTTTCTTTCAAAATCGCTAAGGACAAAAAGAACACACCCGATAGGGACATATGCGATCCATCTTCTTTTTTTTCAGTCTTTTTTTTCTTCCACTAGAAATCCAAGCCTTTGATCTTCAACGCTGTGAAAAACCAAAACCCGATGAACCCATCACGTACCGAGACGGTTTCTCTGGAATGTTTGATCTGGCATCGATGAGCGCGCTTTACGAGAAGCATTACCAGAGCGGAACGAGATTAAAGGGGCGAGCCTACTTTGATCGCGAACTGAATTCTTTTGTTCTGCCTCATTTCCAGGGGCCTGTAAAAATTTCGGAAAAATTTATTCGAAACGTAACAAGGCATGTGGAGATTTCTCTCGAGCGTCGTTATGCCGACTTTTTATTTTTTCCAGACATGGGGCACGCCCATTTGCACTTGCCGAATGATGTTTACGATCAGATGAAGTCGGTTAAGCCCATGTCGAAAATGTATGAAGGGTTTTTTGCCTTTGAAGGTTTGCAGATGCTGTACCATACGGCAGAGAAGTTGATTGTTCGAGAGGGACCCAAATATTCTGGAGAATTTCCTCAAGATCCAATTCTTCTTTGGCGGTATTTTTCGCGGAATCCCGTTGGCGACAATAGAGACGGAGAGAACGTAAAAATATTTTTCCAGCTAGAGGAACCGCAGAAGTACAACACAGTGAAAAACATTCCGCATCATAAAGAATACAGCGCTGGTTTTGATATTAGCGCCAGTAAAGATCGTTGTTTCTCTTTTGAGCACCAGGGAAAAAAAATGTTTTTTGATATTTCTCTTGAATCTCTACCTTGCAAAAACTGCGATTGATTTGCTTACGGCGAATTTGGGGCGAAGCTTCAAACGAAGTTTTCGTTTCCTTTGAAAGGCTAATGAGAGTGAGTTTCCTCATTCGTTTTTCCGAATCCACCAAAGAATCCAGCATTAAAGCCCACGTATCCCAATACACCGCCGCCAGCGAATTTTTGCGGACCATAGTGCGCCCCCAACACCAGAGAAACAGGCACATGGTAGAAAAGACTACCATTGGCCACAAAGTCTAAGCCGAAGCCTGCCAAAATTTTCTTTCCTAAGTCCGTAATTTGATAAGAACGAAAAATATCATCTCTATAATTGGCTGTGTAATTTGCTGTGCCAAAATCGGAATGAAAGCGCAGCCCGAAATTTTTCACAAAGAGTGGGTTCGTATTCCATCCCCAATACAAATGGGCGAGGGGAAGGGAATAGGTAAAGTTTGAGGTAATGATTTTTTGTCCAAACAAAGAATCAATGGGATATCCTCGAACTACAAAGTCAGAATCATTTAGAGCTGAGGCTCCTCCTCCTAAATAATAGTTTGAGGCGAGTAACTTATTCGTCGTAATTCCAGCGCTAGCCTGAATTCCAAGGGAATGCGATGGGGCAAGGCCTCTTAAGTAAACTCCGATTTTGGGTCGAAGATCGGCAAAAAACTTTTCTCCCTTGGAGTTTGGATAGAGCCCCGAATACCAGGTGGCGAACATCCCATAGTTTGGATCGATGGCTGCGGGAGTTTTTCCCACCTCGCGATAGGAGAGGCTTTGGTACAGAATTCCGCTTTGGGTTTTTCGTCCGAAAAGGAACTTTTCCTGAAAGGCGGCGCCAATGGTGAGCGATAATGGATGAATGGGAATCGTTGCACTGGCGGAATACTGGGTGTTTCTATTGCTGGAATTTGTGCTTCGGAAATAATTGTTTCGCTGACTGATCTCAAAAAAGAGCGAAGTAGGCATGGATCGGTTTTGATAATAAGCTCGGTACAAGGGAAACTTTGACCTTGAATCGTATTGAGCGGAAACGGCCCAGCGTTGATAGTCTAAGGGGTCATTGCCAGATGTGCTAGCGCCGAGAAGATAACCTTCTTCAGCGGCAGAGTATTCCGGCAACCAATATTGTGGCCACAAAGATGTGGCGACGCTTTTCTGGCTGTAAGGCAAGATCTCCCCCACAGACGCTAATTCCGATTCGGAAGCTTTCTGTGGGGTTTGCATGGGTTCGCCAGAAAGAGCCTCGTGAAGGTCTGCAGCTTTTGAAACGACTGAGTTTGATGGTACTAACTTTGCTTTTATTAGGCTCTGTCCATTGCTTGTCATCACTGAGAGCAGGAACTTTTCGTTTTTCAGTGGGATGGCTCGATCTAAATAAGAGAAGCCAGGCAATGAATAAGTGGTGAGTTGCCCTTTCTCTAGTTTTAGAATTTTTTGATGGGCCGATGGACTTTCTTGACTGGAAAAAGACCTAGAAAAAAGTAGAGTTCCGTCGTCGGAGAGAATTGGATTTCGATCCCATTGATTTATGGAGGACTTTACTTCCGTAATCTGCTTTGCTTCGTTTGAACCGTAGGGAAGAAACCAAATGGCTTCTATCCCCTGATTATTGTGTCTACTAAAGTGTAATCCGGATTTCGAGGCAGAAAGTCCAGACAAACGCTCCATCGCTCGCCCCGTGAATAGCGTTTTGGAATTCGAGGAATCCCACTCCATGACGGAGATGGTGAGATCATCATTTTGTTTTAAATAGAAAATTTTATTTTGATAATAGGCTGGGTCTCGAGCTCTTTCATTGAAGGTCAATTGCTCTACGGATTTAGTGTCTAGATCGTACCTGTGAAGATCAGAAAAAAATCGTTCGAAGGAGGAGGAATCATATTGGGCAAATACAATTTTTTTGCCGTCATCCGATACGGCTACCTGTGAGGGGCCACCAAAGGGCTTTCGAACGAGGCGTTCCATTTGATTTTGATCACAAGGAGCTTCCAGGGAAACTCTTGAAAGGTGAGTTCCATTCTGAAAATCTTCTTCAGAAAAATACACCCAACCGTCCACAGAAAGACTTTGCCCTCCGGTAAACTTTCCAGAGGAAGCCAATACGCAAATTGAGGCTTGAGGCTCTAGCTTCCAGTTTGCTTTTAGTTTTGTTCCCGTTTCAGACCATAAAGAGAACCAATCCTTACCAAAAACGTCTTCAGCCACGGAGTTTGGTTGAAAAGGAATTTTAGAAGCGTTTCTTTCGCTTAATCTCCCCGGAGCCTCTTGCGATTCCTTGGCGGCAGCAGCTTGCAAAATATATCCTAGAGAATAAGGAGTATTGCCTCCGGGCCACCATCCATTGCCATCGTTCATTCTGTGCATGGGGTAAACGTCACTGAGTTCTCCAGCTTTCAGTGCCTCTTGAATTAGGGCGTAAGTGAGAGGAGATCGGCCTCTGCCCGCAGTGGTGAGCGAGGTTTCCGTATATACGGCGAGGCCCTCTACCATCCATAGCGGCTGTAATCCATTGGGTTTTACCCAGCTGCCAAAGATGGAACGCAAAAATCGGTATCCACCAAGAGTCGTATCATTAGCGATGATATGAGTAAGTTCATGGATTGCTAGTTCATTCACCCAGTCATCGTAGTGGGCGAGGCTGGAATCTGATTCAAAAGGAGTCGAATACAATTCGATTCGGGTGGACGGAAAATTCATGGCTAGGCCATTAGCCGAATCGGAAGGGTCTTGCAGCACCACATCGATGGGAGCGGGAGCTTTCCAAAAAAGTTTTTTTTCTAAGATGGGAAGGGATCTTTCTAAAGATACTGCCACTCTTCTTGCGTAGTTTTCTAAAGATGCAGTGTGGTGCACGCGGAAGTTCTGAGTTTTTAGAGTGAACCAGGTTTGTCCAGACGGAGCTGCCGCATCTCCTAGATTTGAGAGAAAAAAGGACCCAACGAGCAACAAAAAGAATGGAAAAAATCGAAAAGGAAACATAGACTTCAGACTCTACCGTTATGATTCCTTATCCGCAAATTGATCCAGTGATCTTTCGTATCGGGCCCTTGGAGCCTCGTTGGTACGGCTTGATGTATTTGCTGGGATTTCTCTACACCTTTCACTTGCTCAAAAAGCATCACAAGTGGATGGGCCTCGAGAACAAAGACCAAGCCGATTCCATTTTAGCTACCTTAGTGCTGGGAATGATTCTCTGCTCTCGGTTTGTGTATGTGGTTTTCTACAATTGGGAAGCCACCATGCAAGGACCTTGGTATGAGCCCTTTGCCATTTGGCATGGCGGTCTCGCCTTCCACGGTGGGTTGTTAGGAACCGTATTGGCCAGCGTTTATGTGTCTCGAAGATACCGCATTCCTTGGTTGCGTTTGACGGACGTGTTGGCACTGTCAACGCCGGTGGGGCTGGGTCTTGGACGGATTGCCAACTTTATCAATGGCGAGCTATGGGGACGAGAAACGAATTTGCCCTGGGGCATGATATTCCCAGGAGCTGGACCTAACCCCAGACATCCCTCTCAGCTCTATGAGGCCTTCTTGGAAGGCCTTCTGCTGTTTCTTATTTTGAAAGTGCTCTGGAGGCTGCAACCGAAAGTGGGCGTTGTTTCCTCGGCGTTCTTGATTGGATATGCCGTTCTACGTTCTTTGGTGGAATTAGTGCGTGAGCCCGACGCTCAAGTGGGATTTTTGTTTGAGATCTTCACCATGGGTCAGCTGCTTAGCTTTGTGGTGCTGGTGGGCGGCGCTGTTCTTCTCTGGTATTCGCTGAAATTCGGTGAGAGTTTCAGCCCAGCTGCGGTCGTAAAAAAGAAGAAAAAATAGGGAAATCGGTCCACTTTACCTGCAATGCGCTGCAAAATTGGACGGGGTGCGGAATCAGTTTTTTGATTCTTCTGGGAAAAAGCAATTTTCTTTTCCTGACCAGTCTGATACTCCTAATCTCGTTCTTTACGAACAATCTTTTGGTTCGCCCAGATAGCTCAGTCGGTAGAGCAACGCCCTGAAAAGGCGTGTGTCGGCGGTTCGATTCCGTCTCTGGGCACCATTTTCCACTCCCTAAAATTCCCCCATACTTTGTTGTCGTCGTCGCGCCCGTTCCGCTGTACTAGCGTACAGCTCACGTTACGCTCCTCCTCCGCCTCGTCTGGGGGAATTTTTAGGGGTGGAAAATCTGGCGACTAGAGATGGTGGCAGAGAAGCGGCGTTTGTTTGCGAAGCAAGCAATTTAGGCGGTTCACAAAAGTGCGCGGATCGCACTTTTGCACGCGAAGCGCCCGCAAGGGCGAATCGCAGGATGCGATGAGTGAATTCCGTCTGTAGGTCGAGAAGCGAGTTTCCCTGGTCTCTCAATTTACTCAGCCGAGGTGCCGCTAGAATCTTCCGAAGCAGCATCTACGTCTTCAGTGGAAGCCGAATCTGGAACGTAGGTTTTTGATTTTGATGGCAAGATCTTCTCTTTAACCTGAGGAGGAAAAACTGTGGGGACAATGGTGTTTAAGTCCACTTCGAATTTCTTGCTGTACTTCTCCATGGCCTTTTTGAATTCTGCTTTCATGGCGGCAGGTGTTTTTACCTTACCCATGTTTTGCCAATTCTTATCCTCATTCGTAAAATTTTCCGCCAAGCGATTAATGCAATTTGTTGCTCTTCCAAAGTTGAACAAAGCCAGATTCGGACAAGTCTTCATGAAGGCTTCTTTATCATAATCGATGTTTAATTTTGTTTTGGCGTAGGCCAGCGCAACAGAGGCATCGAGCCAGTGTTGTAGTTTCTCTAAATCTTGTTCCGTATAAGGGGGTGGATTCGTTTCTCTCGCACAAGTTTGGTCCATGGTGAGTTTCGCATGAGCCGTAAGACCAAAAAAACAAAGGGCGAAAAAAGATAAAATAAGTGTCTTCATAAACACTTATCGGCTTCTTCCTGGTTTTTCTAAAAAAGAATGGAAGATCTCTAATGTATAAGTGGATTATAAAAAGGCGAATAAATTCAATATTTTAGTGCGCCTATTCGGGTAAATAAACCAAATTTCTGGTGAAGCGACACCGTAAATCGATGTTTTCAATGGAAAAGCGATCGAGCGCTAAAGAGACCGTAAAATCTCGTTCCATGACTACTGGAATCTGAACTGTGACATCTCTTTCTACTTTGTCAGAATCTAACTCTGTCAACCTAATGTGAAGGGCTTCGACTTTGCACTTTTTCGACGAGAATGGAACAGAGGCGCAATGGTAAGGAGGTTCCAAGTAAACAGAGTATTCTTTTGAATTTAATGGATTGGAGAATTTTTTATTAATGTAGAAATCCGTCCCGATTGACCGTATCTTTTCAAATTCGCTTAATGGAATGATCAACTCGAAATCATCTTTAGATACTTTCAAATATTCGTATCGATATCGTCCTCTTACATCAGTAATAATGTATTCACTGGGAGGATCGGTTATCAGAGGCAGTTGGATCGTGCATTGTAAATGAGGCAAAACTTTCTTTGATTTATAGAATCTAGCGGGTCTTTCGTCACTAAGGCCATTTCTTAACTGGTATTCAAAACTAGCGATTGAATCTTTCAGACCGGCAATGATGAATTCACAAGCTACGTGTAAATCTGAATTTTTCTGTTTTAAACAAAATTCATTGGCTTCTTTCAAGATTGCTAAACCCTTTTCTCGGAATTCATCGGCGCTTAAGAACTTACCATTTTTTTGACGAGCTCGAATTTCGTTAAATCGTTTGTTGAAACTGTGAAGATGCTCTGAGTCTATTTCGTAAAGATCTTCCGGGAAAGATTTCTCAATTTCCTTATATTTCGCATCTAATTTTTCACGGAATTGGTCGTTTTTATTCATACATTTTTGGCTAACCTCACGATACTTCCGCAGGCTATCACAATACTCTCTTAGCTTTTCCTCTAAGGTCATGCGATCTACTTCAAACTTAGATTTTGAGGTATATTTCGCCTCTAAAATCTTTTGAACAGATCGGTCGTATTCGAGGAAAGTCTCTTCTGCGTCCTTTAGAGCAAGATCTTTTTCTGAGGCAGAAGCGAAGGCCAGGGGAGGTGGCAACCAAAAAAAGAGTAGGAAAAATTTTGCTAGAATCATTTTTGACCTCTTTCATCTCTATCGGCCGAAAATGGATGTAAAAACATGAATAAATTCAAATATTTAATGAGTGATCGGAATATGAGTTGAGACCCTATCTAAGAAATAAATGTCAGTAGAGATGCGAATCTTATTTGAATACAAGTATTCGGGTAGTTCTTTTGGATTGGAATTTTAAATAGAGTGTATTTAATCAATTTTCGGTGCGCACTTACCGAAATAGTCATTAATGAAAAATCGTAAATGCACCCTTCTTCTACTAGTGCTCATCCACCAACTGCTGGCCACGGTCCAAACATTTGCTCAAGAGAAGAGTATCAGGAACAACACACCGCTTTCTCAATCAGAAAAGCAGCAATTAGATTTCTTAGAGTCTCTTTCGTATCTAATAGAGTTGCCAAACGAATCAGATAAAAAGCTGCCCGCTTCAGGCCCAAATATGTATGGATGTTCCTTTGGTGATTTTTCAAAAATTGAATACTGTGCTGCCATGCCAACCCAGTTTCGCGCTAAACAGAGTTACTGTCCTCCCCAAACATATGCAGGGCTTGGGCAAAATAGCTGCGACTTAGAACAAGAGGGTATCTATACATTCTTAGATGATCGCCCGGTTCCTATGGCGTTTAAAGTGAAGAATTTGCCAGGCCTGGCTCGTGTCAGTTTTACTCTTCGATTCAAAGTTGCAATTGAGAAGTTGCCTGATGTTCATAATTTGCCAGTTGTTGGCCTTCCTTGGACCGTAGGACGGACGGCCCTTGCCGTAAGGATGATGCAAGGAAAAATTTTTGATGAGTCGGGTAAAATATTGGGGTCGTTTGATTTGACCTACGAGATTTCAGCAATCGAAAAAAATAAGTGGTCTGGTGTTAGGCTTTGCGATTCTCCGCCGGATTGCTCTACTAAAAATCACAGTGGTAAAATTGAAGTGAACTTTGAGAGCGGCAAAACAGTAAAAAAGGATTTTTCTATCAGGAGCAAGTACTAATTTTTTCCTTCACTGTGAATCGTTTTCGGCTTCTATTACTAGAGTCATCACTTCGTCGCGAATTTTCGATAAAGGAATATTGTTTTGGTTCCCTACCAACACAAAAGTAGTTTCTTGATCGTACATAGCCATCATGCTCATAAAGCCGCGAAGGCTCCCGTTGTGCCAGACCATATTCTTTTCTAAAAACGGTTCCGTCACCCAACCAAAGCCATAGAATTGGTTAGGTTGGGGCATGGGAACTTTTCCCTCGAATAGAAGGTCCTTAGATTCCTGAGTGAAGATCGTATTTCCATAGAGAATATCCGCCCACTGCAAAAGATCGCTAACCGTGGAGCGCACGTTTCCAGACCCCGCGAAATTCGATAAGTCTAAACAACAGGCTTTGCTCCATCTTCCATTTATCAGATTGTAACCTGTGGCTTGGTTCATGGTGATCATGGATTCATGATCGATGGCAGTGTCTTTCAACTGGGCCAGTTGAAAGAATTCGCTCATAAACTTTGGGTAATCTTCTTTCGTCACCGATGAAATCAATTTCGCCAAAACAGAATAACCGGCATTGCTATACACATATTGGTTCACTCGCTCTGGGGCAATCACAGGGAACTGTAACTTTAATACATCAAAGAGTTCCGCTATGGAGCGAAACTTTGCCCAATCGCTAGGGGCAAATTCTGGATTGGCTGGTAAGCCCGAGCTGTGGGTCAAAAGCTGACGGACCGTTAGATTTTTCCAAGAAGGAGGAACCTCTAGATATTTGCCGATGTTTTGATCTACCTGAAGTTTGCCCGTTTGCTGAAGGTAGACCACGCCTGCGGCGGTAAATTGTTTGGAAAGAGAGCCAATGCCAAAGACCGTTTCCACTTTGTTTGGAATCTGGTGTTCGCGCACAGCCAATCCAAAAGACCGCTGAAAAAGAATTCCTTTGGAATTTTTTATGGCAACTGTCCCAGACAAAAGGCCCTGGTCTGCATACTTTTGAAGAGCTTCATGAATTTGCTCGTTTAAAGGAGAGGCATGGGTGACCTGATTCACCCCAAAAAAGAAAAGGGCAACGACTCCTATTTTTCCAACGAAATTTACGTAGTTTGGCACTTTCATCGCTGGCCCTTGATACCATGCGCTAAGATGGGGTGAAAGAAAAACCCATATCCTCCTCGCAGTCGAATTTTTGTTAGAGGTTTCAGCTGCTTGGCGGATTGCGGCTTTAGGAAAAGGGCCTGAGAATTATCTTATACAGTTAAGGTTGGCCGCGCCGGCGTTGGGTGCGAGGGGTTTAGGTTGTTCGAATGGTCCACGGTTTGTAGCAAGGGTAAGATTTGCGATTTGTAATCGTGGCCATCAATGGTCTGATTTTGCACCGGAAAGTATTGTTCATGTACTTTGGAATTCACGCCGTAGTTCGATCGCAAGACGTACTCTCTCCAAAGTTTATTTCCCTTTAGATAGGCTTCGTATTCTGAAAAAACTTTTCTACAAGCCATTTTGTCGAAGCCAACTTTTCGTAGGGCGTATAACAAGAGATCGTTCTTACATAGAGTCAGGTCGATGGATCGCTGAGCCAGGTGCATTCGTCTTGTTTTGACTTTGCCCTTCTCTCGCTTTTCTTCCCAGCTGAGGCCGTTAATTTCATCGAATACTGCCACCAGTCCATTTGCAGAAACCTCTCGAAGTTTTAGTCCATAATCTTCGGGACTATCAAACATTTGAGAGTTTTGCTCCAGGCGATATTCGTTCATCTCAAAGGTATCCACATATTCAAATTTTTCACAAAATTCGATCATGGCATCAAATTCTTCGTCGGTTTCGTGGGGGAAATTGTAAATGAGATTACTACAATTCCAAATCTGATGATCGTGAGAGATTTTCAATTTGTCCTTGATCTCTTTTACCGTAAGTTTTTTCCCCACAGCAGCCAAAATTCGATCGCTTAAAGCTTCCGTTCCAAACCAAAGCTTTATGGCTCCTAAATTCGAGAGAAGCTGGAACATGTCTGTATCGGCATTCTGTAAATTTGCCGAGTCAGAGAACTGAATTTTTACATTCGCCTCTTTTAAGCCTTCATGAAGTGACTTTAAAAAGAATCGGTTCAAATTGATGTTGTTATTGTAAAAAGCAAAGTCCGTAACTCCCGTTTTCTTCAATTCATAAAACATATTCACCAAGTGATCGGGTTTCACTTGAGAGAAGCTATTTTTCCCCCCCGACTGACAAAATGCGCAGGTGAAGGGGCAGCCCGTGGAGAAAACGTAGGGCGCGATCAAAAAAGGTTCAACATCCTCGAGTTGAGGGTAGTGCTTTCGAACCTCGATCGGAAGAATATCGTCGGGCCTTGCCAAAATATCATCTGCATTGTTCGGTTTAAAAACGGGAACAATTTTACCAAGCTCAGTGATGGGATCATCTTTTTGTAAGAAATCTCGAGCCGTTTCCGAATGAAGATCCATTCCCTCTGAGTAGGCTTGCAAAAATTTTGTGAGAGATCCGAAAATATCCTTGTAAGAGATCTTGTCCACAGGATTTTTGTCGAGGCTAGCCAATAGCGCTTCCACGTATTCTTGAGAAATCATGTTCAACACGCGACGACCGCCAAAAATAATGGCGCAGTTGTAACGCTTTTTCAGCTCTCTTGCCAAAAGCAAGGCAAAGCTAAAACAAGCCTTACTAATCGAAGCTCGATATTCTCGCCGGTCGAGAGAAAAGCAAATGGCTAAGTAGGGTTTTTTCGGAAGAAGATCCGCAAGAGTTTGCACCCATTCGTCAATCACTTGGCTTTGACGTTTTCCATGGAACAAATCTTGGAAAGGTACAGGGTTGGCCAAGAGCTCGGCAACTTCGATGGGGCTTAAGCTGCTGGGGCGCAATCGATTTAGGGCCAAGTTTAAATCAAAAACATCAGCATCCCATCCTTCATTTTTCACTGAGCCCGCAAGAAAGGCCGGGCCCATAGATAAACCCAAAGCAGTCTTATCTTTTTTTAAGAAAAGAGCCACGTTTGGCGGGGTGAGAAAAAGAACGGAAGGCTTCAAATTGCATCTCCAGTTATGCGTAAAGCGTTGCACCTAAATGCGCATTCCATGCATCCATTATGAGAACATGAAACCGTGGGAAAAGAAATAATCACCGAAAGACCGATTGAGCAGTAACGAGCCAAAGAGAGTAGGCTTTTTTATTGATAGGCAGAGCTAATTTGGTAATAAACTTTGGCGCACCTGCCCATTCTGAGGGGGGGAAGTGGAGAGGGCTAAAGGGGGTAAAAATTCATTCTAAATGGAGCGTCGAAAAGGTTGAAGTTCTGCTTGGTCACGTAACTTCTGTAAGGTGATTTCTTCCGTGGGTATGGTTTCATTGGGAAAATGATCAATGAGTTTTTGAGGTTTCATCACTAAAGAGAGTGGTTGTTTGGGACCGGGAAGAATTTGATTTTCCTCATACCCAAACTGTTTTGCCAGTCTTTGCAAAAACTGAAACTCTTCGCTTTCATCGGATGTGCCTAAATGCCAAATTCCCTTGGCCGGGTCGTATCCTACGAGGCGAGCAATCATTTTCGCTAGGTCGCCCACAAACAAACGATTCTGAATCACTCCCCGAGGAACGTTTATTTTTTCTCCGTATTGTAGTCTCTCTAAGAATTCTTGAGTTCGTGCCTTTCGGTTGGGGGCGTATCCATGAATGGCCGCAAAGCGAAACACCAAGCCTAAAGAACAGTTTTGTAAGACTTCATTCTCACTTCTAGCCTTGAACTTTCCATACTCAGAACTAGCATTTGCCGTATCGGATTCGTAATAAACCTCTTTGTTGCCTCCGTCCAAGGCATTGGCTGAGGAAGCATACAAAATTCGACCACCTAATCGGTTTGCTTTTTGCGTGAGTTTTTGAAGAAACTGAAAGTCTTCTTCGGATTCTCCTCTCGCTAGATGAACCACTGCGGAGAAATCCAGTGCATCCAAGACCCCGCTTTCGCGAGAAGAAATCTTTATTGGTTTAGCATTAGGAGGAAGTTGAGATGGAAGATGAGAAGAATAGCCCGCTAAGATCGTAACGGAAGGAAGAAGGAAATGAAGTTCCGGCAATAGATAGTGACCAATCCAACTGGAAGACCCCAAGACGAGAACTGGTTTTTCCTTTCTGACCATGAGGATATTTTCTCTAAATCTTGAATTATTTCCACAGAGGATTCTGCTCTAAGTGAAATCCTGCAGTCTGTAGACCCTCTAAGAATTCCCGGTAATATCGATCTGGATCCCCCTTTGGGCCTTGAGGGATAGTTTCTTTTCGTCCATCGGGAAAATAGGCCTCCAATGGATAACCGTTCACGTCCTTCGAGTGTGGATTTCGGTTCTCTGGACCATGGGGCATATAACGATTATGGGGAGAATTTCTCCCCAGTAGTCGAGAGATGGATTGGTTAAAGTCTTGCACTATCTCTTTTTCTTCTTCCGTAATTTTTCCGTATTGAGTTGTGTCCAAAACGGGAGAGGAAGGAAAGTCGATCTTTCTTGCAAAGCCAAACGGATCCACATCGGAAACCAAAAGTTTAGGATCGTCCACATCTGCTGGTTCGGCCAAAACCTGTACGATTTTCATTCGATCCACTGGCTGTCGAAAGGTGTCTACCATCTCAATTTTTCCATTTTGCTCCACCGCAACTAAAGATCCGATTTTAAAAGGTATAGGCACAACGATTCCCTTAGAAATAGCTTCTTCCACTTCCTCTTGAAGTTTGGCCAATTCCTCGCTTGTTGCACTTTTCCCTTTTTTGCTAAGCTTTTGATTTCTCGGAACCATTCCTGCTAGCACTTCATCAGTTGAGCTATGGAATTTATAGCGAATACCTTTTCCAAAACCTTTGTGCATCATATGCCCTACGGCTTCAGATTGCAGCGCCCGAAGAATCACTACAGTTTGATGTTTTTTTGCAATTTCATAAGAAGACAAAGCGATGGTCATTCTACCCAATTGTTGCCTTAACGGATTCAGTATTTGCCCGATTATATCCGCAACTCTTTGATCCATTTCGATTTCATTTTCTAAAGATCGAATTCGTGCGGCAAAAGACTTCGGAGAGGAGCGTTGAAGATTTTTGAGTCTAGCCAAGAGAAACCGCTTTTCTCTTTTTTGTTGAATATAAGCTCTTCTTGCCTCTTGTAGCTTTTGTGAGAAGCCTAGAGATTCTATTTGGAGCTTTTGTGTTTCTTCTAAGGAATGGGGCTTTTCTAAAATCCTTAGAAACAATAAATGGGCTTGCCCCAACAGGTCTTGGGTTTCTGAATCCATGTGCTTCAAGGCATCTACGGGTATAGTGTGGATTTGGGAAATTGGATGAGGCACTTCGAATTTGAAGGCGTTCTCCGTTGTGGCCAGAGAACCCTTTCCTTCAAAGGCGGTATAGCCCTTTGCGCACTTTAACTGTGCGAAGGTCGACTCCGATATCCAAATTGAAAGAATAAGTACAAAAAGCATTACCTTTGACCTATCGGAGAAAAGGCCTCCCAGGACAAAAAAGAAAACCACACGCAAGCAGGTAAAATGATTGAGGTTGATAGAAAGCACTTCGCATCCCATGGAATTTTTCCAACGAATCTCTATCTCACCGTAAAGAGCTGTTCTGGAATTTCCGATAAATCTCCTATGATACGCACTAGAAAATCTTCATTTTCCTCCGTTTTCCTCACCCTTGTTTTGCTGTTCACTTTGGCGCTCAACGCGCAGGCGCTTCCTCCAGAAGTACGCAGGTATTTGCATTATGAAACAAAAGGAAATGCAGTGGCGCAAAGAAGCTCTGAAAAAATTGCCTTAAAGCACTTCGAAATTCCGCTTGAGGTAATGGAAACAGATATTTCCAATCGTTTTCCCCAAGAGATCATGGATAGTTTGGTGTTTGAGAAAAACGGAAAAAAATATGTACGCTGGTTGATCAACCCCGAAGACACAAAATGGAAAGAAGAGACCGTTGCGTTTTTAAAATCGAAAGGATTATCGACTCAGGAACATACTTTTTTCGATGGATATCAAACGGCCTCGCGTTCCTATGTGGTGGAAAATCCAAAAACTGGAGCGACCTTTTCTTTGAAAGTTTCCACGAATAAAACCGGTGGACATTGGACAGACAAAAAACAAACCATGGCAGATTCTTTTGAGACCCGTATTGCCACTGACTATATTCAAGAAAGAAATCGAATTACCCCTTTCGAAAATTTTAAAATGCTCGATGAACCTGGAGCCTTCGGAATCAAAGAAATTGATCAGGGCATGATGGTTCGATCTCTTCACGAATTACCCTCAGGTCAATATAACTATTTGCCCGGATTTTCTGCTATGCACTCCGAAGTGGGAAGACACATTGCTCAGTTAAACGGTTACGATGACCCTCTGGAGTTTTGGAACAAACACTACAACAAACCCTTGGCCCGATCTTTAGCTGAGTTGGCGGCGAAGGCTGGGGTAACTTATGATTCCCCTCACTCGCAAAACTTTTTGATTGAACTGGATAAAAACTTTCGCCCCACCGGAAAAATCATTTTGAAAGATATGGGAGATATCTACCTCAATACGGAAATGGTGACAGCCTTGGGTGGAGAAAAGTTGGTTTCTGTTTTTCCCAGCGAAAATAAATTGAGTCATCGCCTCAACGCTGCAGTGGGTATCATGCATGGAAATAATTTTCCCGACTGGATGACGGATGAGGATTACGCGAAATGGGGGAGTGACTTTTCCGTAGAGTTTGACCGGGAACTGGCGAAACAAACGGGCGTTAGATATGACCTCATTAGTGGCGAATTTGCCCTGCGGGGGCGCTACTTCGCCAAAAGCATCGGCACCAATACTCGACCCTGGCAGGAACATATCTTGAGACAAGCGAGCAAAAACTCAACAGTTAATCAGAAGCTTAATGCCATTATGAAAGAAGGAGTAAAGGGGTCTTGCTCCACTGCTTATGGTTTATTGCGACCTTCAGCCACACTTTGAAGTCGCTGACGTTTTTCTGATTTAGCCAGCAGGAAAACAGCGAACAGAATCAGAGAAAAAGATAACCAGTCCACTAGGCTTGGCAATGGTGAACCAAAGAGCCAGCACCCCAGCAGAGTGGCCGATGTTCCAGCTAGTAGCGAAGTTAGGCGGTTAGCCAATCCTGCGAAAGTGGCACTTCTTCCGCGAACGAGAAAAATAAATACAGAAAAGAAAGCCACCATTCCGTAAAACGTTCCAGAGAGCGAGCCCAAGACCCATTGCGCATGAGGCTCAAAAAGTGCCAAGGAAAATTTTTCCGCCGCAGGTGCAGTCCAAACTCCATTTTTCCAAAGGAGAAGGGTGACTAAGGCAACAAATATCATGGTGCCGGAGGCTGCCAACTGCTCAAGTGCAAAGAAGCCTTGATTGTTTATTTTCGATCCATGGGGATCCACGCTCTTAAAGTAGTTCATAATGTAGATTCGAAAAAAATAGCTGAGAAGGTAGAAGGATAGAATTCCCACCACGAACGGAGATTCTAGAAAGGCAAAATGCTTTTGTGAATCTTCATAAATCAAAGAAATAGCGGCCTGCAAGCTAAGCGCGCCTAAAGCAAAAACCACTGCAAGGTTTTCTTCCCAAAGAACTTTTCGACGATTGAGCCTTTGCCAAAACAGAATCTGGTCCACCATTCGGCTCACGATTAATACTCCCGCTCGCATCAGAACCATAGCGATCATTACGGACATGGGTTGCGAATACAAAAGAGTAGTGGAGGGAATAATAAAGGCAGTACAAATTCCGGAAAGAAAGATGGGCATCAGTTGTTGCCAGCGAAGCCCTGAGGCAAAGCGCTGCCAACGAAGAACTAAAATCACTCCAATACAAAGAAGACCAGAACTGGCAGTGGAATATAACAAATATTCGTAGTCGTTCATGCCTACGAATCCGGCCTCTACTTTTCCTGTAAAATACTTCACCGAAATTCCAGTGAGCACATAGAAAAAGTAATACCCAAGACAGAGAGAAAATAGAGAGAGTTTGGCCATGACGCTTCCTATCACGGAGACAGAAAAAATCCTGCTGATATTTCGTAGGTCCCATTCTGCGGAGCAAAGATTCTATTTTTCGAGACATTTCAGGCATGAAATGGAATGAAAATGTCTCATGATGTCTTCGCTCTTCTTCCTACAAGCGGATCAAAACTGGATTTCCGTTCATTTCACCAAAGGCGTAGACGAAAATTCTGGGAAAACCCTGCAGTATTCTTGCTGGCATAGAGCTTGCTCTTGAACTGAAAAATTTTTGGAGAATTGTTTTTATGTGGATGATCTATTTCCTTCTTTCGCTTTGCGTCCCAAGTTTTGCGTCATTTCCCATCGAAGAAAATTTTTATGCTCCCAAGGCCAAAGAGCAGGTGGTGGAATTTGATGGAGTGTTTTTGACAGAGTGGAAAAGTCTTTCCTCTGTGATGGAAATGAATCTTGAAGAAAGAGAGCAGTACAAACATCTTCGAGTGTTTCCCACCCTGAAGTTTTTATTTGGACCGCTAACCCATCGACAAATCGGAAACCCACAAAGGGGAGAAACCGTGGAATTGCGGTGGTTAGAGGCCAAAATGCAGGGAGATCGAGTTGCTTTGCCCTATAGTTACCGCGGAACTTGGATCTTAAGCGAAAAGATCTCTTCAGGCTTTTCTCTTCCTGTTCCCTTAGATGCAGAAGATCTTTACACTCCGAATTGGAAGCGATGTACGGATTCGAATCCAGATCATCAAAACTCCTATTACTATTGGTACTACTGGGATCCAGATCGTTATGGCTGCGAACACAAGCAGTTGGGTCTCTATCAAACAGTGAAGGTGAAATTCGGTGAAAAAACCGTAGAACAGTCTCTTTCGTTTCCAGAATACGACAAGCTTCTTCAAGGAGGCACGAAAAGAAATGCGCTTCGGATGACGTTTGCCTTTGGTTATGTGGAAGATGTTTCAAACCCCAGGCCCGATACTGATAGAGACGCCGGAATGCGAGGCTATCAAGATTTTCTCTCTCAAGTTCGAGTGCAACTTTCGGAACTGAAAGAAACGGACATTCCACAAGGTGAATACTTGAGTGCCGGTCAGCCGAATTTAATTATAGGCCATCGCTTTACCGGAAGATGGAAAAACCAAGAGGTGGTGGTAAATGTGGTAGCCGCGGCCGGAATTGACCAGATGGAAATTTTTGCCAAAAGCTTTGCCCATGACCATGATAGTTTTTTTGGTTGGTTAGGGCACTCTCGGGTAGGATCGGGGTTTGATGCGGATCGTTTTCGATCCATGCTGAAGCGCAATCCCGAATACTACACCATTTCCTCTCAATACCAATTGGTGTATTGGGGTGGGTGCAATAGCTATTCTTACTATACGCTTCCCTTTTTCGACATTAAGGCACGGGCCTCAGGGGGATCGGATCCCAAGGGCACAAAAGGTCTCGATATTATAGCCAATGGATTGCCCTCGTATTTTCACTTAAATGCAGAAAACGCCGGCATCATTTTCGAACATTTGTTGAACTTTGACTCGAAGCCCAGCTACCAGACAATCTTGCAACAGATTGAAGCTCGAGCTGGCATGAGTGGAATTGATGTGTTGGTTGCCGTTTTGGGTGACGAAGACAATCAGAACTAAAAGAAGCTTTAGGGGCATTCGAAAAGGATGCCCCAATCTTCTTCCCCTTTTGAGCTCTAGCCTGTTTAATGATAAGTTTCGAACCGAGATATTCATTTCGAAGAAATCTCTTGGAAAAACGGAGCGGGCGATGTGGAAACAGGCAGAAAAAAAGGATTTCCCACAAATTCAAGAGATGTGTGAGGCACTGTACTCAGAAGATCCTTCGCCAGACATTAAGTTTCCGCGGGAAAATATGCAAAAAACCCTTCAAGAATTTGAGCGAGTTCCCGTGCGAGGAGTGGCTGCCGTTTACGTTTCCGATGATTCTTGCGTAGCCTACGCCATCCTATCTTCGTTTTGGTCCAACGAACTAGGAGGAGAGGTTTGTACCATCGACGAACTTTTCACAAAAAAAGAATTTCGAGGAAGGGGAATAGCCAAAGAGCTCTTTCAGTCTTTGCAAACAAAGAGTGCAGTTTGGCCCAGAGAAACCGTAGCCCTAGAACTAGAAGTCACTCCCGATAACCATCGATCTAGAGGTCTTTATGAAAGAGTGGGATTTCGAACCATTAAAAATTCGTTGTTACGAAAATACGTTTCCAAGAATTCATAAAGAAATTGGAGTTTCTTTTGAGGCGTAAAATCTAGCAGCCAGAATACACATAGAAATCCACTTTTTGTTTTTTGGATCCAGTAAGAATTCCTAAAAAGGCGTCTCCCTCATATCCAGAGGCCTCGAATATAATCCACTCCTCTTTTTGACCCTTTTCCTGAATCACAATTTTTCCTAAGGGTTTCCCAAAAGACCCTTTTTTATATCCCATACCATCGCAATCCACAGAAGCCTTCAGCAAGGCTTGGCAGCCTTTTTCCGACCACTTTCCTACCCATTGAATGGAATAGTTTTTCTGACCGCAATCCGGCGCATGTTGATCGTAAACTTTATCTCCTAATTTTTTTTCCAAGTCCAAAAATTGCCTCTTCTCTGGGCTGTTCCATTCAGCAAAAAAATAGGTTTCGCCCGAGGACGAGGGATCTGTGCGTACTTCAAAAGAGGAAAGCTCAAAGTTTTTTTTCGGCGATTTGCATTCTTTGAACTTTTTCGTCTCCGATTGGAATGGAATCCAATGAATCATCAAGGAAGTAGGGCGATTCCCCACCAGCGCAAAGGGAGATTCCACCGCCTGCTTCGTTCGATAGCGATAAGATTGAAAGGGTTCTCCGCAGGAATCTGTTTTGGTTTTTTCTTTCGCATTGCCAAACTTTTCCATTGGAAAGGTGACCGTGCCCTTGCCCTTGCCAATCACAGAAAGCGGAGCATTCCCTTCTGGTTCTACCACCAATAAAAAATCTTGCGGCCCCTTTTGTTCCAGAGGAATCAAAGAGAGCTTATGCTTTCTTAAGATAGTGGATTCATTCAAAAATTCCTGTGCATTCGCCTGCGTCAAAGCGAAGAAAAAAAGTCCAAGAGAAAAGAGGATGGTCTTCATTTCCAAAGCATATTTCTAAAATGATGGAAACTCCACTTCGGCCTGCGTTCGAAGATTTGACACTTTCCTTCGCTTCCCAGACAATGAAGGCATGCAATTGGATGAACAAATCAAGCCTAGCTTGACCGGTCGAGAAGAAAAAATTTCCACTTTGCCTCTTTTGGATTCGATTTTACGTCTAGGAAATTGTTATGAGCTCAGCTTTCCTGAGTTAAATCCCTCCCACATTTATCGGGATCTGCAGCAGTTTCAAGAGGAATGGGTTCAGTACAATCCCTATAAAGCCGGAAATCCACGATACGGATTGAGTTTGACCTCCTTAGACGGACGCTTAGGTGGAAGGCCTGATCTCTATTCTCTTCAAGAGTTTCATCGCCGAGAGGGTATTTTGTATCGAGAAAGTGATTTTCGAACGCCAACTCCCGTCTTTGAAAAATGCACATCTCTTCACGAGTTTTTGAAGTATTTTTCTCCCCATCTGGGACGCTCTCATTTTTTGCGCTTTGAGCCCGGAGGTTTTTTTCCTCCTCATCGAGACAGCGCGCTAATGACGGAACCTGATTGTATACGATTATTGATTCCTATCTGGAATGTTTCCACGGAGTCTCATGCATTTTTGTATGATGGAAAGAAAATGCAGTTTGAAATGGGGCGCGTATACTTTTTGAATACAATGGTGGCCCATTCGATTTTTTCCTTCTCGTCCAATGTAATTTATTTGATTTGTAATTTGATTCTCACGCCAGAATCCGTAAAGAAGTTTAAAATGCGCCTCTTAGAGCGCTAAAGGAATCTGGAGCGATCGATGGATACGGTTACCAAGTTAAGCCCCGTTTGGCCCAAGGCTAGGGAGCTACAATATCATCTTCAATGGAAGCCTTGGTTATTCCTTCCCAAAACATTTGAGCCTCAGGGCGCCTTACAAGAGGCCATAGGACTATTGTCTAAATTTGTGTCTCATCGGTCAGAATCGCAAGGGGGAAGTGGGCAATGGAAGGGTTTAGCCTTACGAAGTAAGGGGGGAAATCTCCACCACACCTATGGTTCCGAAAACTATGCTGGACTGAATTATGAGTTCACGGATATCTGGAAATCCTGTGCTGCCACTAGAGATATTTTAGAACTGTTCACCGATCCTGAGCAATGTGAGCGAATTCGTTTTATGTTGTTGGAGCCAGGAGCAGAAATCCTGGTGCATAACGATGCTCCAGAAAAGTTTTTTTCACCGGCAATCAATATTGCTCTAAACATGCCCGAAGGCTGCAATTTTTGGGTAGACCTGAATCCAGACGGTAGCAGAAATTCTTATTCCCAGTGCATTCCCGTAGTGGGAGGAACTGCCTTTTTATTTAATTCATCCAATTTTCATTCGGTGAAAAACGATTCTGATCAACCGAGAATCCATATTATCGCTCATGGACCATTGAGGTTTTCGCAAGAAGAGCTAATTGCTTTGGCCCGATTGCAAAATCAAATGGAAGGCGCCCATTCCGTTTTTTCTGCCGTTTGTAAAAAGAGGTCTGTCTTAGGCTTCCATCAATTTTCTCCAGAGCAGGAGGCCGATTTATTTCATTTGGGAGTTCGCCCCGATTCTCTTCCTGAATTTGCATCCTTGGCCATTTTACAACCGCATTTAGAAGATCCTTTACTTGCAGAAGAAGCCACCCACATCACTCAAGGATCTCTGCATCCTCTCGAGTGTGAAAAGGTTCCGCAGAGATTTTTAGAAAATTGGCTTGAGCAAGAGTCTCGAGGTGGAAAAGAATTTGCCGTGGTGGTGGGGGCGGGTACGTTTTTTCGCTCTTCCCACCGATTTTGGACCGATCTCATGAAATGCTTTCATGGACTGACCAAAGAGAATCAACCGCTTACCGCTCAGATTCTCGTAAAAGAGGGCTTAGCCCCTCACATTCATGAGCAGTTTTTTATTTTGCATTTGCCCAGTTGGGAAAAGGCGGGGCGTCCTTCTTTTCAAAGCAGCGGAAGTATAACGTTTCCTTCCTTTGAGCGTTCCCCCGAGAACATTCATTCAAACTATACTCCCCACTGGATTCGGTCGAAGTCCGCAGAAAGTATTCTAGCAGATGAAGCTACTGAATATGCTTCTTCTCTATTTGGTAGCCAAGTGTTGAAGGCATTTTTGGCGCTGGGAAAAACTATCTCAAATGTTCCCTTGGAAATTAGAGACGGCAAAGAATATGGCTACCCTAAAGATGGTAGAAGTTCGGCCTGGTGGTTACTGAAAAAGACGGTTCGTGAATTTCAAAAATCTTCAGAAGAGAGAGTTTATCCTTTTAATACGGAAAGGCTCCTCGTTCGGAATTACGGAATTCAACCAGAAGTTCTTTTAGCTCCTTGCGCAGGTTTAAAACCCATCGCAATTTTTCGTCAGTTTCAAGGCATTGAAAAGAATTTGCCGTTGGTATTGGTGGAAAAAAATCCTTTCTCCTTGGCCTTCTATCAAAGACTTTTAGAGGCAGACTCGGAAGAACAGTGGCTTTCCGTTTTAGAAAATGAAGTTAGGAAAGATTTTTCCAGCGATGCCGAATCCAAAGAATATGCAAAAAGAATGTTCGAGGCCGATTTGATGGAAGGCTTTTCTTCTTCAGTTTCTATCTTCCGGGAAACCGTTCGGGCTATTAGGAAAAACGTGCACTTCCTGCAAATGGATTATCTAAAGAGTCACGGCGAAATTGTTTCACTGCTAATGAATAAACGATTTTTCTTTTGGCATTCCAATGCTTGGCAAACGAATGCAGCTATTTGCGCCAATGGCGAATTGACCCTTCGATCTAACTATCGGCAATTATTGCTGGCTGTAATGCGGGCATATCAAATGTCTTGTTTCACTCACAAGAGTGCCTTTGAGTCCATATTTGGAGATTTTCATGCGCCCACCGGAGTGTTCACCATGGGCGGAAAGAAAAAAGAGGCACCCAAACGAGGAGCTTTTGAGCTCTTTCCCTTCGAGGAAAAAGCTCAGCCTTTCGCTGAATCTGCCAAAAGAGACGCTTTTTCGGGGCTTACTGTCTCGTAAAATTGTAAAAAGGTCTCATGTCGCTCTCGTCTTCAGGCTAACCACTCCCCAAGAAGCGTTTAAACTACCCTTCTCTTTCGTACTCTATTGGAACGACCTTTGCATTTTCCAACAAAAATAGGAGGAAAAATGGAACGTCTTACGGAAAACATGACTAAAGATCTTATTACTGTGGGTTGGAACCAATCTATGGGAGAAGCAAACCGATTGATGGAAAAGCACCGCATTCGTCACTTGCCCGTGGTTGATGACACTGGTTTGGTAGTGGGTATTTTGTCGAACCGAGACGTGGTTCGCTCCATGGATCCTGCCCGTCCCGATTTTCTAGACGACCTAAATGTTGCTGATCGCATGACCTGGCCAGCCCTAACGGTGGACGAAAACATGCCTATCTATCAGGTGGCCGAAGGAATGGTAGATGAAAAAGTTTCCGCCTTTCTTGTTACCCGAGGAAAACAAGTGGTTGGTATCGTCACCAGCGAAGATCTTCTTCGACTCCTTGCAAAATTAGTGAAGCCCGAGCCGAATAAAAAGTCCTTTATGTATTCTCCCTTGGTAAAAGAGGCCATGCAGGAACTACAGATGGCGGGCATCTAGGTTTCTTAGTTTCCCTTTTTCGTTGATACGCTAGGTTGATGCGGTAAAAGGAAAGGATGCAAGGATTTCGGAAGATCATTCACATCGACATGGACTGCTTCTACGCAGCTGTTGAGGTGAAGCATCGTCCGCAATTAAAAGGGAAGCCCATCGGAATCGGTGGGCCCCCTGAATCTCGATCGGTATTGTGTACAGCGAGTTACGAAGCTCGGAAATTTCAAGTGCGCTCTGCCATGCCTTCAGGTCTTGCCGTAAAGCTGTGCCCGCAGCTTATATTGATTCCTCCAAATTTTGACCTCTACAAAAAAGAAAGCAAAAAGGTTCACGAAATCTTCGCGCGTTTTACGGATCGTATTGAGCCGCTTTCTTTGGATGAAGCGTATCTTGATGTTTCTAATACGCAACATTTTCAAGGTAGCGCCACCTGGATTGCCCAAGAGATAAAGCGATGCATTCGAGACGAGCTCAATTTAACGGCCTCGGCCGGTGTGGCCCCGAACAAGTTTTTAGCGAAAATTGCCAGCGATTGGCGAAAGCCCGATGGGTTGTTCGTGATTCGACCGCAAGATGTCGATTCCTTCGTACAAAACTTAGAGATTGGAAAAATCCCCGGAGTGGGAAAAATCACAGAGCAAGAATTTCAAAAAAGGGGAATTCTTACTTGTGGCGATTTACAAAAAATCTCCTACTCAGACCTAAAAACATGGTTTGGCTCCCGCGCCAATTATTTTTTTGAAATGGCAAGGGGGTTAGATCGTAGAGAGGTGGAAACAAAAGGAGAAAGAAAGTCTTTATCCGTAGAATCCACTTTCTCCAAAGACATAGAGCAATGGTCATCCTTGGAGCGGAAGGTTTTTCCCCTCTACGAAGATTTTTGTCGCAGGTTCCGCACCTCTGAAACCAAGGAAAAAATCCGTGGTCACTTTGTGAAGGTGAAATACAAAGACTTTCAAGTAACCACCCACGAATTAAGCTCGAGGCATTTCCCATCCGAAGAGAACTTTCGAACATTACTCTCTCGCGTTTGGGAAAAACGGGCAGATCCCATTCGGTTGCTTGGATTGGGGGTGCGCCTTGAAGGCGATGCATCAAGTAAACCCCAGGCGCTCAAAGAAGAATTTCCCGAACAGTTGTCTTGGAATTGGTAGGAAAACAGAAACCTTCCCTTTTCAAGGGTGAGATTCTGGCCGATAATTCCTAGCCATATGAGCTTCGACCGTAAACAGCGCGGCCGAAATTGGTTGCAAGAGAAAGCATTTCCCCTTTGGTTTGAGAAGGGGCGAGACGGCCAATCTTTTCATGAGGGTCTCGATTACCAGGGAAATCCAAAGCTCGGTCTCAAGAGATGCATGATCCAGTGGAGGCAAGTGTATTGCTTTTCCGTGGCGTACCAGCTTCAACTTTTTCCTCAACAGCAATGTTTTGAAGTGATTGATCAGGCCTCTGATTTCGTGGACAAAATGTATAGCTTCCCTAACGGTTCTTTCGCTCATGCTATCGATGAGCGGGGCAACAAGGTGATGCCTTTTACGGACTTGTATAACCAGGCCTTTAGTTTATTCGGTTTGTCTTGTGCGTATTCCATCACAGGAAATACGCGCTGGAGAGAGCGATCGCAAAAATTGATGGCGTATCTGTTGGCTGAGCGTTCTTTACCCTTTGGTGGTTTCAGCGAAACCGATGGGGAGCAGACGAAATATGAGAGCAATCCTCATATGCATCTTTTTGAGGCGTTGCTCTCTTGGCATTGGGTGGAATCTTCCCGAAAAACAAAGGAAGCGTCGAATGCCAATGCCCTTTGGAAGGGCGAGGCCATAAAGATTGCCGATCTCGCATCCCAGAAATTCATCGATGGGAAAACGGGATTTTTGGCCGAACATTTTTCGCCAGGGTGGAAGCCTTTATTTGAGGAGCGCGGTTTTATCGCCGAACCCGGACACCATTTCGAGTGGAGTTGGCTTTTCCTCTGGGCCAAGAGTTTGGGGATAGTTACAGTTCCCGGGCAAGAAAAGTTTTCTGCAACTACTTTGGCTAGATCTCTATTTCAAAAGGGAAATGAATTTGGGATTTGTTCGAAACGGAAGAGCATTCACGACGAAATCTATTCAGACGGTTCTCCTCGAAAGACCACCGCTCGTTACTGGCCACCTTGCGAAAAAGTAAAAGCGGCCGTTCGTTTGGCGGAAGTTCTCTCCGGTGCGGAGAGGGAATATTTTCAAGCACAGGCCGATGAGGCCATGGATCTCTTGTTCCGCTACCTAGATACACCTCTGCCGGGACTTTGCTGGGATATTTTGCTCGATGACAATTCGTTCTCTCCTCAGCCTCCTCGGGCGAGTTCTCTCTACCATATCGTAAATGCCATGAAAGAGTATTTAGAGCTTCGTTAGGTGGCAAAGATTGGAATGCCTTTGTTTGAAGGGTGCGAGATTAAAGCATTGAATTTTTTCAAATGCTAGCAACAGTTTCTGATTTATTTTTCACGAAAGTCACATTTCTTGTTTGCAAAAAATTCCTTCTCAAAAATTAAAATCCTATAAAAAATTCCGCAGCGAATTTGTCTTCCTTTGAATTTTTCTCCGTTTTGAAGCTCTATTAGAAAATAGAAGGGTTTGAGTTCCTAAAACATAGGTGGCATGAAATATGCTCTGTGAGCCCCGGAGCGAGCCTAAACTGAGGGCCCGCGCAGAGGGGGAAAGATGAAAAATAGAGTTGAGTGGAAATTAGTGGCGTTGATGGGTCTTGTTGCTACGCCTTCTTGGGGCGCAGAGTTTCAGCAACAGTGGGCGTTAGAAAACACTGGCCAGGAAATTTGCCGTTTCGACGGGAAAAACTGCCAAAAAGGCATCGAAGGCGTAGACATTCGCGCTGCAGAGGCCTGGACGAAGCATACAGACTGCACAAATGTTGTGACAGCGGTGCTTGATTCCGGTGTAGACCAGCGTCACCCTGACTTGATGCCCAATCTTCTTTCCGGAAAAAATTTCGTCGGCGATCAATCTTCTGACGATCCGCAAGACGACAATCTACATGGTACTCACGTGAGCGGAATCATCGCCGCCGCTGGCACCACTTCGAAAGGTGTGATGGGTGTGTGCGCCACGGCGAAAATTTTGCCCATAAAAGTAGGTAGCGCCGAAGGCTATCTCACGGACGCAGACATTTTGGAAGGCATTGAGTGGGCAACTTCTCAAGGCGCCAAAGTGGTGAACGCTTCTTTCGGTGGAGGCCCTTCCAGCGAAAACGTAAAGAACGCCATCGCCAACGCGAAAGAAACCTTGTTTGTGATTGCTGCTGGAAACGGAAATATGTGGGGACGTGGCTACGATATCGATACGAACCCAGTGTATCCGGCGTCTTACGATTTGCCGAACATCATTGCTGTCGCGGCAACGGACAACAAAGACCAGTTGGGTAAGTTCTCTAACTATGGAAAAGGCCGAGTGCACTTGGCAGCTCCTGGGGTGAATATCCTCAGCACCATGCCCATTCAGCCCACGGATTCTATGACTCAATACAAGATTCCAACCTACGCTGGGGCCATTGATGGAACGTCCATGGCAACTCCCTATGTAGCAGGAGCCGTGTCTTTGGTTTGGTCGAAACACCCAAAGCTTTCTGCGGAAAAAGTAAAACAGAAAGTATTGGCTGCAGTAGACGTAATTCCTTCACTTCAAGGAAAAGTTCAGAGCGGCGGCCGCTTGAACTTGAAAAAGCTATTTGAGTAATGAAAAAAGTTCTTCTAGCGATCCTGTTGGGTTCCGCTCTTTTCTCTGTCGTTTATCTGGTGGGGGGGGAGCGGATTTTTTTTCGCTCCAGTTCCCCAAATTCCTCTGAAGAGGCCGGAATTCCTTCTAGTTCCGAGACTCAGAACTCTCAGTCAAGCGTAGGAGCTTCGTCATCTTCTACGAGCCACGGACTAGAAGACGCCTCTGGAGGTTCCCCAAGTGGGACCGAGCCCGTGGCCACTGATGTGGCCAGCAGAGAAAAAGAATTGGCCGCAAGATCTGTCTATTTTCCAAATGCTCCCGAAATGTCTCGCTGGGAAAAAGTAACTCCAGAGGGGAAAGAGGTTCGACGAATCGTGAAAACGAACCTCTCTCAGCCCTATGTGGAAATTCGAGAACGAATTGTCACTCGAGAGGGGCAAGATATAGTGGTGTCTCAAGACGCCATGGTGGCGAACCAAGTGCTTTTACCGAAGCCCGAAGGGGAATGGGAAGTAACGAAGCAAAAGCTTTTTTCCTTAGGGGCGAAAAATGTACAGGAAAAAGGTAATTCCATTTTAGTGACATTTGAAAGCAATCCGAAAAATCCGAGGGCCCTAGAAGAGTTTCTGCAATTGGTGAAACAAGCATTCCCGCAAATTCCTGCAGTGGAACCCAATTATATCCGCAAACTATTTTCCATTGAATAAACCAAGGGTTTCGCTACAGTTTAAGAATGAGCTCCATTCATATACGCTTGGCCACAAAGTACGATGTTCCCGATATTCTTTCTTTCATTAAAGATCTCGCGGAATTTGAAAAGCTATCCCATGAAGTGGTGGCCACAGAAGAGCAGTTGGAAAAAACCCTTTTCGGAGATCGACCTGTAGCAGAAGTATTGATCGCAGAATGGGAAGGGAAAAAGGCAGGTTTCGCTCTATTCTTCCACAGCTATTCCACCTTCTTGGCCAAACCAGGTATTTACTTGGAAGATCTTTTTGTTCGAACAGAATATCGTAGTCGGGGAATTGGCGAAGCTTTACTGCGTGAGTTAGCGAAAGAAGCAAAAAAGCGAAATTGTGGTCGCTTAGAATGGTCCGTTTTGGATTGGAACACCAGAGCCTTAAAATTTTATCATGCACTTGGGGCAAAACCGATGGATGAGTGGACGGTTCAACGAATGACTGAACCCGTATTTTCAAGATTTGCCGAAGAGGAAAAATAAAGTTCATGGAAGTTTGGCAAAAAATTTCAAACTTTTTACGGGGAGAAAAGGATCGATTCCTCGTGGGAATCGCCTTTGCACTTGTTGCCTTTGGCATTTCGTTTTCGTTTCTCCTCAATAAAGATCTCTTTATCGAAAGATCCTGGTTTGAGGGGGCAGGAAAGTTCATAGAGATGGATGATTCTGGATGGAGAACAAAAGCAGAAAAATACTTTCAAGAAAATCACCCTGATCTAGGTGTTTGTGTTTCCGAATGGTTGGGTAGAGATGAAAGATACGTTTATCTTGGACTTGGGTGTGGAAAGTTTCAGCAACATTTGGGAGAGATTACCGTGGAAGGGCAACAAATCTTTTACCCAACCCGGTTTGAAATGGATGGTGAGTCTTTCACTGATGTAGACCAAGTGGAATCCACAAAAGACAGTGGAGCTGTTCGGTCGTTACTTCCGAAAAGGGCCTTCGATATGTATCGATGGAAATCTCATCGAGACAAATTTTTAAAATTGGGTTGGGAAAAAACTAGTCCCACCGCTTCTTTCTAAAGCTAACCAATCATCTTTATGCGTCGATGGCAAAACTTTTGGGAATGCGCTTTTCCCTAGGGCTCCATTGAGGCAAAGAATTTTTCCTTCTCGATTTCCACCAATAAGAAACTGCCCGCCACGTGGAAATGGAGTTGATAAAATTTCCCACAGGCCATCGTAAGGGAACGGCCAAGCTCAGCTTCCATCCGTATACCAAACTCGTGCAATACATACGGAAAACGATTCTTCGAATCCAAAAGAAAAAGTTTAGAAAGGAAACGGTCTCTAACCAAGGAGGCAGAATGGGGGTGGCGTTTGCGGTTTCAAATAGAGACAAAACTACCAGCAGTGAGCTCAGGCTGAGAAAAAGGGTTACCCAGGAACCCCTGCGGTCGCGCCAGAAAAAATAGGTTTCTGCAAGATTCTGGGGATAGAAGTTTTCTAGGTTTTGAAAGGTAACGCCAAAGGTAATTCTAGATTTTTGTTCCACCGCAGAGGCTACGCGTTCAGGGAAAAATTTTCGGTTCGCTAAGAACTCTTTTGTGGGTTCCAAGAAAATGGATTCGGATTTCACTCGAAAGCCAAGAAGAGAACTTTTCCGGCCAAGCTGATAGGCCTCGGCCAAGAGATCCTCTGAAAATACAGTGGGTGTACTTAAAAGGGTGGTTAATAAGGTTCTTTGAAGGAAAATACCGCCACAGAAAGGGGGAGGGGGACTTTTCATGGCGCTTCTCAGGGGAATTTCCTTCACGGCCACTTCTGCCAGCTCGTCTGCGTAGGTGCCCATGGAAAGAGAAATTTTTTCGTCCCTTTCGCAGAGAACGGGAATTTGTACCATGGGAGCCGATTCGAATTCTCCGTTGAGGTAGAGAAGAGTGTGGGAGTTCCAGCTTTCATCACTGTCCGTAATGAAAAAAGCTTCAAAACGGTTGGCCGACTGATCCATTTTATAAATACGACGAAGCATCTCATTGCAAAGAGCCGCTTTGGTAGGTGCAACGGACTGTTGAAACTCTAGAGTCTCAACTTTCTTTGAGCCGGGGGAAGAGAAGTATCTAGTGAGAGCGTAGGCCGCTTCTCTTGTTTCACTATCTTCTTCATAGACACCCAAGAAGATGCAGTAGTTCTCATATTTGAGTTGCTGCAGATTTCCGCGAATCATTTGTTCTAGGTGACTCGCCGATCTCCAGCAGGGTATTACGATGGCGATTTTTCGTTGAGGGAGAGACGTCCAATTTTGGATTTCGCTTTGTAGTACTCGCCGACGGAAGGCTTTTTTTAAGACCCAAAGAACATCGCTAAACAGATCGTCCAGGTGAAGCACTAGGGCCGAAACGATGGTCATGATCATGGCGAAAAGAAATAGAGACATAAGGCCCTCAAAATCCCCCATAACTTATCAATTTACTCAAGAATAGGCAAGGATGATGGTGGAGGGGTTAGCGCGAGAATGACTTCGTAAATATCTGAAATTATTGACTAAAAAATAAGCGGAGGCAATTCCTCCCCCATAGGTAGAGTTTTTGCCGTTTTGGGCTATCATCGGACCTGATTTTCACACTTTTAGGAGGAAACCCAAATGGCCTTTCAACTACCCAAATTGCCGTACGACATGACGGCCTTAGCGCCCACCATCTCCAAAGAAACCCTGGAGTTTCATTACGGAAAGCACCACAAAACCTATATCGATAACATGAATAAGTTGTTGGAAGACTCCCCCTTGAAGGGTTCGAGCCTAGAAGAGATCGTAAGAAAATCCAGTGGTGGAATGTTCAACAACGCTGCCCAAGCCTGGAACCATACTTTTTATTGGTTTAACTTTTCACCAGAAGGTGGAGCTCCTAGTGCCGCTTTAGACAACGCTTTGAAGTCTGCATTTGGTTCTAGAGAAAAATTTTTCGAACAATTCGTGGCTCAAGGTTTGGCAAATTTCGGATCTGGATGGACCTGGTTGGTAAAAGATTCCGGTGGAAAATTGTCCATCGTGAATACTTCCAACGCGGAAACCCCAATCACCAAAGGTTTGATTCCTCTTTTGGTGGCCGACGTGTGGGAACATGCGTACTACATCGACTATAGAAACGTTCGCAAAGGACACTTAGAAGCGTTGGCAAAAATTTTGAATTGGAAATTCGCTTCCGAGCGTTTCGATTCTAATGATGTTTTCGATTGCACTAAGGTGATGAAGGCTTAATCCCTAGTCTTTCAAGAATAGAGAAAATAGAAGAGAAAAAGCCCCAGAGCTTAACTGCTCGAGGGGCTTTTCTTTTTGAGCCAATTTAGAAAATTATCTTGGTACGTGATTCATAAAAACTTAGAAGTTAATATCCCTCACCCAATGACAGGTGTATCCGCCGGGATTCTTCTTCAAATAATCTTGGTGATAGGTTTCTGCAGAGTAGAACTTCGCTGCCGGAACGATTTCGGTGACCACTGGTTTTTTCCACGCTTTTGAATTTTCTACTCTCTCAAGAACTTTTTTTGCAGTTTCTTTTTGCGCATCATTGAGAAAAAAGATGGCCGAACGATATTGGCTGCCGATATCGTTTCCCTGTCGATTTTGAGTGGTGGGATCATGAATTTGAAAAAAGAACATCAAAAGGGATTCATAAGAAATTCGATTGGGATCAAATTGGATTTCTATGGCTTCCGCATGACCAGTGGTTCCGGTTTTCACTTGTTCATAGGTGGGATTCTCCGTAGAGCCTCCGGTGTAGCCAACTTCCGTATTTTCCACTCCTGGAAGTTGGCGAATGAGTTCTTCCACTCCCCAAAAACAGCCACCTGCTAAAATGGCCCGCTCTAATTTCGAGGAACTCCATAGCTTGGCATACTCTCCGTAGCCTTCCTCCATCAATTTTTCTTTTGGAATAAATCTGAGTGCTGCTGAGTTGATGCAATACCGTAATCCCGTTGGATCGGGGCCATCTTCAAAAACGTGACCTAGGTGAGAGTCTGCAAACTTCGAGCGAACCTCCACTCGAACCATAAAAAATTTTCTATCCTTCTTTTCCAAGATAAACTGTGGGTCGATGGGCTTTGAAAAACTGGGCCAACCGGTGCCGGAATCAAATTTATCTTTTGACGAAAACAAGGGTTCCCCAGAAACCACATCCACATAGATGCCTTCTTGATCGTGATCCCAAAACTCATTCTGAAAAGCTCTTTCCGTGGCATCGTTCTGGGTTACCTCAAAGGCCAATGGAGAGAGTCTTTTTTTCAACTCGGATTCAGAAGGTTTTACAAACTGTTTTGGGTCAAATGGCATGGAAATTCCTCTCTTTCTTTTTATCGGAAAGAGAAGCAAAAATCAGGGAGATTTTGTGTTCAGAGCGAAGAAGAGATGCGGAAAAAAGTCATAGGTAGTGACAGCTTTACCCCTACCTTTTTTCATCAGCATGCGAATTCTTCCTACAAAAAGGCGTAACTAGCGTAGAGCGAGGCCTCGGCGGAATTGAGTCGGTAGGTCTCGCTTCCCCAAGTGAAGCCAGGGCTAACTATTAGTCCCTTCACCGGGAGGTAATTAAGACCTAAAAAGATCTTCTGGCCGAGAGCTTTGTCATTAAATTTGCTCCATTTTCCGTTCGTAAAGTGTCTAAGGTATCCAGTGCTGTATTCCACTTTTGCTGAGTATTTGGCGGCGATTCTGTAGGATACAAAAGGTTTGGCACGGGCTGAATAGTCTTCGCGTACGGTTGGTGGGGTCTCAGCCATTTTGTAGTAGAGGTCCACGGGAAAACCCACATACCAATCCCCATCTCGAAATTTCCATCCCGAATTTAAGCCAAGGTTCCATTCGCCATTTCCAGAGTCAAAGGATTTTCCCACATTGCTTTTGTTGTATTCCGACATGGGAACGGTGTATTTGAGTTTGGCTGAAAAATTATAATTTCCTTTTTCGATAATCTTGTCTCTGCCAAGAGACAGAATTGGATCTCTCCATTCGAATTCTTTTCTATTTGGTTTTTTGGGATCTGCCGGTCGGAAGTATTGCCTTGCTTCTAGTCCTACTCCGAACTTCCAGTTCTCCGAAAAACGCCCATCCACATTCAGGTAATTCCTGAGGTTCATGTTTGTTCCTTTGCCATCAAGATTTGCATCTAAATGATCTAAGGTTGGGCCCACAAGAAGGGCGGCGTAAGAGGCATCTAAAGTAGATTGCACTTGGTTCCAATTCAGAAAAGATGTGCTTTCGGGCGTAGCTGACCAACTCGAAGAACTAGTGAAAATGAAAACGAGTGAAAGAAAGAAACTCATATGCCCCTCCAGGTGCGGAAAGGTGTAGCAATAAGTGCGGAGCGTTATATTTTAGGGTTTTGTTAGGTTTGCGAATGAGGCTAGGAACTAAGTTTAGGCTCTTTGCCGTGGAATCCCATTGGTTCACGTTTTTCACTTCAGCTAAAATTAGTCTTTGATGAATAATACCGGCGTACTTCCTGAATTTGTCAGTCTTAATTTGCCGGCGAGATTGCTCGTGGAGGGCGAGGCCAATCCATTTCGGAAGATGATTCGTTCCGGAGACCCTGAGCAGTCAATAGCCTCGGGAAACACATCAATTGCCATGGCAAAGGGCGAATCATCAATCCCGTCTCCTGAGGGAAAGCGAATAGAATCTGCCGATAGCGAACGAGCCCCACCGTCTGTGGCAGGGCCATCAAGACAAGCACTGGAAATAGCTGGAGAGTAACTTACGATGTTTCCGGCGGGATCGGTTACATATTCCAAGAAATGAATTTGGAACTTACCTGCACCGCTTGCCTGTTCGTAGATGTGACTAACTTTTGTTAAGGCCGATGGGTTCGTATAGTCTGGAAGAAAATATAATTCTTCTAAAGTTCCACCGGAAGGGAATCCAGCAATTGCCATGGCATTTGGATAACTCGGGAGTGTTTCGTGGCTTTCTTTTGGAATGAAAATACTCTTTACCGAATTCAGTTCAGAGCTCAGTACTGACATTTCTGAAATAGGAGCAGAGCCTGGCGTGAAATAGAAAAGCTGATAGATGCTATCTGTAGTTAAATCAAAGGGGAAAAATAGTTTGCCAAAACCTAAATGAAAGCTCGGCACCTCACGTCCTGCGGAATGGGCTTGCGATTTCAAGGTTGCCGCCAGAGCATCTCCTAGCGAAAATTCATAGATCCCGTAGTCCGATGGGTTCGCTGTCAAAGCTCCTTTATAAAACACTCTGCCATCGGAAGTAATCTGAATGGGATCACCACTACCTCCGCCTCCGCCTGTTTGGAAAGGCATGCTTGCAGCAGTGGTATGAGAGCGGTCAACTTGAGATCCTGCCGATCCAATTGTTGCGGAATAGATTTTATAAGTACCCGGAGTAATCGCATCGGAAAAGTAGGCAACCTTTGTAGAGTCTGAATTGAACTGAAGATTATAGAGGTTGGTGTTCACAGCGCTGATTGTATGAATTTGTGTTCTATTAAAAGGAGACGCCACAGAAAGATCCGCCGAGAAAACAGAGCGTTGGTTGTTGAATCCGTTCAAGTCTGCAGCATAAACTATTTTTAGAGAGTTTTTGGACAAGAACGGTCTACCCATCACCCCTCCGGTGCCTGGTACATCAGAGATCAACAGAGAGCTGTCATCATCATTTGTCGTCGCGACAAATAGTTCTACGATATTGTCCGTGCCGTAATCCCCGCTCCAGACGACTTTTGCGCTATCGTATGTAAATTCTAGTGAGTTTACTTCAAAGTTTGCTTGCGGAGCTGTTCCGCTGAGTTTTACTCCGGATCCAGCGGCTCCGGTCACGGAAGCACTGTAAAGAGCTTTGATGGTTGCAGAGGTGGATGTAGACACCCAGGCTACTGAATTCCCATCTGGTGATACTTCCA
>JACCDX010386984.1_pt1 | contig 116228 bp, 155 predicted proteins | sample 7449681 | NCBI WGS metagenome assembly JACCDX01 (sample SAMN15323450, study PRJNA562643) | freshwater metagenome | isolation source: river surface water | place: USA:Blue River Watershed | collected 2017-08-18
GTTTAATTCATCAATCACATGGTCTTCACCATAATTGTGCCATAATTCAAGAAATTGTTCTTCACTTGTTATAACCTCATCGTCCATTGTTACAACAAAGTGTAGTTGATATTTCTCGCCATTGTGTTGTGGCTGCTTAGGTATTAGTATTAATAAAGGTGCCTGACGATTATAATCATCAAAATAATTTTTACTACGAGTTGCGGCTGTACACCAGCGTGTACCTTGACCAAGATAACATGCGGCATCTTGTGATAATGGAACAAATGCTTTTAACATTTCATCTTCGTATATGACTTCATAATCGCTAGAATACATTTGTTCTTGCCTAAAGGGATCGGGATACTCATCCATGACGCCCATAAAGTTAGCGAAACTTGTGTATTTGTTGATATCACTTCTAGGGTACTCAAGCATTTTTCTTTTCTTGAGTTGGTGAAACTTGATTAGATAATCTTTTACTTGAGAGAACAAATCTTGTACCCAAAAGTCAGGTTCATTAATGTATGTTCTAATTATCCACTGCATGTATTCTTTGTTAGGGGTAGGATCAGCTTGTTCTAAACTAGCAATGATGTGTTCTACTTGCTTTTCCGGTGGCAAGTGTTTTGTTTCAGGAAATGTGTGGTATAGATTATACCATGCTCTATCTTTACTTTTAATAGTGCGGTCGTACAATTTTTTACCGTAGTTCTTTGCGGTAATTTGACGGTTATATTCTAGTAAAAATTCAGTAGCTCTCATTGATTCCACTTCCTAATAATTTTACAGTTCCGTCTTTAGCAATAGCAATATATTGTTCTAACCATTCACTTAATCCCATATCACTAGAACCTCTACGTGATCTTCCAAATTCATTATCTAAACTGTATTTATAGACTGCTTCTAATTTCTGATATGGAATCAAATCGTTAGAGTTATCATATCCTTCCTTTGCCATATCATCAGCTATCATTTTCATTTCTGATGGGGTCAAGTTGATTGCATCATTAATCTTTTTATACCAATCAGCGGCATCAGGGTTGTATTCAAAGTAATTATTCAAGTTGTCATTATCGTAAATTATTTCCCACATTTCATCTTCTTCCATAGTATCTGGATTAATGATACCCATGTCTAAAGCTGTTTCAAATTGCCATTCACGATAATAAACGTCATCTAACTCCCAGTTAGTAATGACTTCCATTGCATATTGTCTTGCATGTTCTTGTATCTGTTTACCGATATGAGCTAACAACTGGTCGGGCGCAAAGATTACAAAATAATTTATTTCAGGTTCTACTTTTTCAAAAAACGGGAGTAAATTAAATCGTCTTGTTATGATTTCACTTAAGCCAACTGGTTCATCTTCTTCATCCATGAATTGGCCAGACCCAAAGTGTAATTGATACTTCTCACCATCGTATCTAGGCTTAGTGGGTAATAAAATATACAAAGGACTTTGTCTATTATATTGATCAAAATAATTATTGCCCTTCGTAGCCGCCGTGCACCAGCGAGTACCTTGACCATAATAACATGCAGCCTCCTCATCTAAAGGAACAATGATTCTTACATCACCATCACGATACACTTCCTTACTCTGACCCTTATTAGTAAGTTGAATTTGCGGTTCGTAGATACCCATGATATTGTAAAGTTCAGGCCAACTTAAACGCATGATATCTTTAGCATTCTGATTAAAATCACTACGTTTTTTATATTTGTCATAATCTGAAAGCATACTTGGCATCCATGCATGTACATCTTCTAATCGTGCTAAATTACCTTTAGCGTATTCACGGGCTATCCAAGGTACATATATTTTGTTAGGGGTAGGATCTGCTTCTTCAAAATTTATAAATAAATGATTCAATATTACAGGAACGTTAGGTTGCTTATCGGGTGTCTGATACGTAGTATCATAAAATCTGTATTGTTGGCTGTCTCCCCCAGTAACAAAGGCATTCACTAACTGTTTCCCCAACATTTGTGCAGTCTTTTGTCTATTGTATTCAACTAAAAATTCAGTGGCTCTCATTTTCTAGTTCCCACTGCATACATTCCAGTTCCAAAAGAATCATCACCGTAGACAGCACTTAGTTTATTTAACTTTACTGGGTTTAGTCTTTCTTTACCAAATTTTAAAGGGAAAGCAAACGCATAATAATTCCCCCATCTAGACTTCATAGTCTTTCCTAACTTCTGTCCACCTAATGTCATTATGTTATCTATTAAACTTGGTTTCTCATTTATTTCTTGGTCACTGACAACAAAATAACCAGATACGTTAACGTATGGATTTTTAGCTAAATTTAACCACGCACGTTGTCCATCAGGTGTTTGACTGCTACCAGCTACTAACACGTACTTTAATTCATTAAGTAATACGTCATACATAAACTGCGCTAAACCTTTACCTTGATAATCTTTACTCACAGCAAGTGTTCCAACTTGTACAGCGTTGTCTAATGGGAAAGATCCGGGATATTTTTTACTAGTAGATAAGGAAGCTATTACTTTACCAATAGGATAATCTTGGTACGATTTTAGTCTCTTACTATATTCACGGTTAGATTCCCATCTTTTTCTTGCTGTGCCAGTATTTCTTTCAGCAGTACTATCAAACACATATATTGTAGGACCACTTCTAGCTCTTGACTGTTCTACCTTATAATAAAACCCCGGCATGTTAGGAATAGGTATAAGACCTTTAGATTTTTTAAATGGTAAATCAGGTATCCAGTCTTCACCGCTGAGTTTATCTAGACTTTCTATCTCATTGACTAGCTCATGCGCTCTCATTGGAATATCTCGGGATGCTCTTTGCCGTAAATCTTAATGTATTTTCCAGCCATCATATCTGCCATAGCTTCAATAGGGCTTCCTGGATAACTATCACCATCTTTAATCATGTTCAATTGGTGTTGACGATGATGCACTAATTCGTGAAATATAGTTCTGAAAATATCAATTAAGTTTCTATCACCAACGTAGACCCAAATGTTCTCGCCGTCATGAACTCCGGTGTGATGACCTGCTTGTGCTTTTTCAGTATCGGTACTTAATTGAATCTGTGGATATGGTTTTTGCATGTTTAGTGCTTTTAACGACCATGCTATAAAATCTTTAATTTTTTTTTGGTCATCAGACCCTTCAACTTCTTCACCGATCTTTTCTTTATACTTTTTGATCCAATGATCAGGAGTGTGGTGATATTTTGCAACGAATAAATCGTGCAATTTTTTGCCTGTTATCTTATGACGTTTGCTAATGCGTTTCATTAGACGGTCTATGGTATCATAGTCTGTCTTTCTAAGACTAGGCAATTTACGTTTTAATTCATCCGCTGCGGATTCTTCTAGTTCTGATGCTCTCATACTTATATTTATCAGAAATGGTAAAAGCTCACTTTATAGTTTCAGGGTAGCGAATCCTTACTCCTAAAGCCAGCAGCCGGCTGCACCACGGTAACGAGTACCGGTCCTAAGGTGTGTTTCGTAATTTCAACAGTCCAAGCATTCTGAACAGTTGAATGTAAATATATCCCATGTCTAACTCAAACCAACGTTTGCTTAATCTAGGATTTGCAGGGTCTAAGTGATGGTTATTATGAAGTTCTTCGCCACCAATAATAATACCAAAAGGACTGATATTACGACTATTATCTTTTGTACTACTATTACGGTATCCCCACCAGTGTCCGATTCCATTGACTACTCCTGCGGCCCAGAAAGGAATCCATAACATTTGTACTATCCAAATTACTATCCCTAACAAACCAAATAAACATAAGTTAATTATTAGCATTAATGTGATACCTGCATAGGGCTCACCTGCATAAACATGTTTTTCTAACCAGTCATCAGGCGTCCCTACACCAAACTGTTTTACCATTTTGGTATCTTTTCTTGCTTTGGCATATAAAAATGCGCCACCGAATAAGACTTTCAATATACCATGAATCAATGGACTATGTGGGTCACCTTTTAGGTCGCAGTCTTTGTGGTGCTTACGATGTATTGCTACCCACTCTTTTGTATTCATGCCGGTTGTCAGCCATAACCAGAAACGCATAAAATGACTTAGCACTGGGCTAAAAATCAATCCCTTATGTGCTTGTCCTCTATGTAAAAAAACTGTCACACATATGATTGTAATGTGAGTTACTATTAAAGTGTAAATTAGTGCTATCATACAGGACTATAGGGATTTCTATTGTGTTCACGTTCACCCTCTTGCTCAGGGTATACGGGATATTCATTGTTTCGTTCGCTCATGCTATCATCCTAACACTTTCAAGTAGTTATTAAAATTTGCATGTCTTTTATCTAATCCATGCAATCCTGGATTTATTAGTTTTGTCACTAATCTTGTATCTTGAAAATTATCAACCTTAGGTTTAACTCTAGTATTCCAATACCAAATTGCAATTTTGGCTGCAATGTCTGGTCTAGCGGCTAAATCTGGATCATTGATTAAATCTAATCCCAATGCTTTTCCTGCCTGCTCATAGTTATGTCGTCCAGTTAACTGAATATATCCCCTACCGTGATAACGTTCTCCGTCCCCGTGAAACTTATTTCCTAATATTCTAGCTATTCTAGGATTATATTTAGGATCATATTTTCTAGCAAAATAATTCTTACCATGTGGTTTTTCAGTTAATCTATTGAAGTCCCAAGTTTCATGTTTTGCTTGTCCTAAAAATTGTGCTAGTTCAGGTCCTTTTAATCCATAAGAGTATGCTGTTTTAACTAGAGGTAGTTCATATTCTGGACGATTGCTCAATAAAGTATATTTAGGTTCCGTATCTGCAGGCTGTGTGCTTGTAGTTGGCTGAGGCGTTGGTTTTTTTAATAATTGACTACCGGCTGCAATAGCCCCCAATCCACCCAAGAATCCGCGTCTGGATAAATTTTCTTTTAGATTGACAATGAATTCTGTGGCTCTCATATTACATTACTAGTATTTTACCGACTAAACTACTCAATACATCACTGAATAATATTTCCATATCATGTGCTAATGTCTCAGTAACGTATTTAGCCTCTTCTCCTATGTCACTGGTTCGCAAACTTTGTGTGCCGCGCCCCCATGCCTTACGACCGTAATCTTTTTGCATAGGTAATGGATTCAATGTAATATGTCCTGTACCTATATACTGGGCAAACATTTCATAGAAAAATTCATAAGGTCTTTGTATTAACTCTTTACGACTGCTACGTTGTGTTCCTATAGCATTGAACAAAGCACTATATTGTTTTCTTAGATTCCAATTTACTTGTGTATTAAATTGGTTAGTAGCAGTTACATTATAGTAGTCACGTAAGATTTCATTTATAGTTCTAAAAAAATGTTGTTCAGCATTTCGCCATGTGCTGTTTTTGTATTCTCTGTATCTTTCGCTGGCTGCAACTGCATGACCTATACGATGTGCCATTATCCATGGAGTCATCATCACTTTAGCATCACCCTTGTTACCTACGAATACTACAGTTATTGCATCTTCACTACCTTGAATTATTTGCTCTGCGTTAGCACCAAATACTTCTCGTACTTCGTTAGGTCCCATAATACCAAACTCACTGTATCTACCTGTACCTGAAATATTACTGAAGAACAGTCTAAAGTCGTAGGGAGTTTGTTCAAAGAATTTTTGTGTTTTTAACTGACTTGTTGGATGCGGTATTAATTTTTTATCTGTACCGCGAAATGGTCCCGGTTTAGTAAAATCACCCATAGGCGTGTATTGTTTGAGCGCCATTTCATCAACGGCATATTCAACAACAAACTCTAATGCTCTCATTCACGTTCTTTTCTTAATATGCTACGTACAAACCATGCTTTCTTAGCATACAAGTCTTGTAGTTCTGCCATGTAGTTAGAAATTCCCTGTTGATTTTCATTAGCAGCCTCCTGAAACATCATTACTACTAATTCAATCATTTTTTCGCAATCCTGCAATGTTTCTGTAAACATTAATTCAGCACGTGGAATTTTGATTTGATCTTGAATAATGGATAATTCAGCATAACGAGACAAACTGCCAGGGGTATATGCACCTAGTATTCTAATGTATTCTGCAATCCTATCAATTGTACCAGCTACATCACCATATAATGTATCAAAGAATTCATGGTACTGAGGGAAGTTACTACCCTCAACGTTCCAATGAAAATTTTGTGACTTGATAGCAAAACTTTGTGTGCTTGCTAATAGTATTTTTAAATTATCTGTTAACATCTGTAGCCTTTAATGGAATAATAAGTATGTGCCTAAAACGTCGGGTCTGTTTGCTGAATCATCACCGTCGCCCGGCATAACAATTACATTGTATTTAGCCTCATCAGATTCTGGAGTACCCATCATTTCGTCATATGTCAATACTGATCTAGGATCAACATTATATTTTGCTCCTAGTTCTTGCTTAAATTTATTTAGATCCTGCTTGCTGTTCCATACCCAACGACCTTGATCATTTTTATGTACTAGTTCTTTGAACATTTCTTTGGGAACTACACGACTGTGCTTAACTTTCTGGAAATCAACTTTACGTTCTTGACTTGGTTTTGCACCACCGCTGAAATTGATTCTAAAATTCTTTGGCTTAGCACCACTTGCAACATCAGCAATCTTTGTGTAAGCATAGAAATTAACATCGGGATGATCGGCAGCGATACTGTACGCCAAGTCTAGATATTCTGGACTAAAGAAATCACCAGCATCATGCCAACGAATAATAACTCTTGTGTCTTTCTTTCCAAATTTCTTTTCTGCTTTGCTTATTTCTTCATTAAGCATTTTCTTAAATCCATCAGGATCATTCAATAAGAAATTAAGAACACGTGTTTGGCTCATTGAACTAGCCTTCCATTGTACATATCCGCCCTTCATCGCATAGCAATAAATTTGGCAGGCGCCAGCACCCGGGCATGTGTCAACAACTACAAATTGATTTGTTGATTCGTCAACTGCTAAACCTTTAAGTGCAGGTAAACCAATGTTAAAGAAAATGCTACTTGATCCGTCACTATGAACCATCTTTTCATTTTGCTTTAATAATTGTTTAGGACGAGTTTTAATTTCACTTTTTAGTTTTTCTAAATCAAATTTACGACCTGACTCACTATCAATGATAGGAATATTCCCACCATGTACATACGGGTTCTTGTACTTGTCTGTTTTTAGTTTTTTCTTATCAACAACACGATTTAAATAATCGGTCATTTCTGGCTCATCCATTTGTTTAGTACGAGCACCTAACATTTTAGCTTCATCTACTTCATCACTGTACATATCCTCTGCTACTTCACTTTCAGGATCATCTTTTCCTACGAATTGAGGTAATGTAACTACTTTGATGCCAGGTAATGCATCAGCAAAACCATCATTAATATCAAGACTTTCTGCTTGAGTTTTCTTTCTTTTTGCTTCTAATAATATAAGGTCATTGATTTTCATTTGTTATCCTTAAGCAATTTTGCTAATCATTCCAGGACTTTTTGGATCATATTTGTATCCAAGAGAATTTAAGTCATTATTTAAACTAAGTATACTGTCTTGTAAACTTTTTACATTATGAGGATGACCAGCACTAATTGTACTTTTACTTGATTTGATAGCATGTAAATCTGAAATATCCTGATGTAATTCTTTAGCTATTTCTTTAGCAGTAGAATTGTCAGGATTGTTTTCTTCTTTGGTAACAACTTCCTTATCCTTAGGTCTTTTCCCTAATTCTTTATCTACTGGTTTATTGCCTATTTCTTTGTCTGGTGCCCGACCTAGTATTGCATCTAATTCTTTATAAAGTTTTTGTGCAATAATATCTTCACTGATATCTGATTCGGCAACCATACCTTGACGAGCCATTGCGTCTAATTTATCACGTTCTTTTTTAAGACGTTCAAATTCTGCGGTATCGTTTTTGCGGTTTGCTTCAAGCATTTGTTTATGTAATTCTTCTGCACGGTCAAGATAGTCTTGCATCCTCATCGCTTCATCAATTGTATCTCTGCGACCTTTAGCCCACACACTGTAATCATCGCTGTATTCAGTGCTAGGATCACGTAACTTAGGGGCAGGGCGTGGTGTGATTTTAGGATACATCTCTGGGTGTTCTTTTCTGTGGCGCTTACTGTATCCTGCAATTCCCTTGTCACGTTTTAGTTCTGTCTTTCGTGCCTTTGCTTTTTCTTCTGGACTAGCGTAGTAGCTTCTTTGTGTATCTCTTGCTACACTACGGCTGCGTTCTGCGGCTCTCATGTATTCTGGATTAGCTTTAATTTCTTCAACTTTTTCTTCAGACACCGATTCTGCCGGCACACAATTGTTGACTCTTACGCCACCTTTCATTTTAGTACCTTGCTTCTTATAACCAGACCAACATTTAGCATCAAGTCTTTGTTTTTCTTCTTCAACACTTTTTGACTTAGGCTTCTTGTCTGCCTTTTTCATAGCAATGGCAATAGCGGCCTGTTGCGCAGGACTTCCTGCTTCCGCCATACCTTGCTGACCATATAAAGATTCTAGTTCTTGACCTACTAGGGCTAATGCATCAACAGCACTCATGCCTTGAAACTGGCCCATTTCTGCCATATCAACTACAGTGTCTTCCACTTCGCCCATACCATAGTTGTCAAACCATTCTGGTTTATGTCGTTGTACTAATCTCAATACTTTTGAAACGCTTGCTGGGGTAACGCCTTCCGCCACACCTTGCTTTAGACGCTTACCAGCAATAACTTCCACACCATTGATTTCTAAAGGATACCAATCGTTAGCAGATAATCTACTAAATAGGTCTTCTATAGAATCAGCCTTGACGGTCATTTCTTCTTTGCCACCGAGGTAATTGCTTTTATCAACTGCTATTACCTTAAAGACTTGTTCGCTTTCTTTTAACTTGTCTTGAATCTTTTTGTAGCGATGAAAGTTAGCATCTTTATCAGCATCAGTCTTACCAAACTTTCCAGCATCCATCTTCTTATCAATTTCACGCTTGGCATGTCCGGGAACAACCTTGCGTAGAGTCTGTGGCAAGCCTTCCGCCACACCTTCTCTAAACTGAGATACCGGTATAGTTTTCTTTTGTATCGTATATATTTTTTGTCCAGCTTTTCTATTAAGTGCAGTTGCATCTCTTTTAGCTGATTCTACATCGTCATAATGTACTACAGGCTCCATGGTTTCTGTATTGACAATCATATAAACTTCTTTAGTTGGCATAGGAGGTTGTGTTCCAGATCCATATGCTTCATCTAACGCTTCTGTATCACGTACATCAACTGTAACAGTCTTACCACTTTCTGGGCCACGTAATAGTAATTCTACTTCCATTGTGTCAGGAAAAATATCAAGTATATCACCCTGAACTGGTCTACCATTGATAACTGTTTTTACAGTATCTCCAACTCGTAAACCATATAATTCACGACTTTCTTTTACTGGTACACTATTTGCAAATTTTTTGCTTGTTTTTACACCCTGAAAAATACTTCCCTTACCACGTTTCTGTACTCCACCAACTGGTTGACTTACAGTAGCAACTGCTCCGGATGTAGTTGTTTCTAAAACGTGAGGATCTCTACCAAATTTTGGTGCCTGCTGACTCTGGTTTCCTGCTGGATCACTTGAGGGTGTTGTCATTGTTTCTAAAAGCGTGGTAATTTTCATAATAAATTCCGTTATTAAGTATTTATCGTTTTTAGCTTTAAGATGCTATAAATGAAAAAAGCCCCGAAGGGGGCTTTTTTAGAACTCTTAAATTGATTAAGATGTTGGGGCCTTCATAATGAAGAACTTCACAGTAGGTGCACCACTGACAGTATCCAATGCTCTAACATTTATAAAGAAAGAAGTACCAGTAAAATAATAAGCACTTACCATAAAGTATGTAGAGTTTGTACCTGAAATTTGTGCTAAGATATAATCGTCAGCACTAACTTTATTACATTGTACTACGAATGCTTCAAGGTCATTTGCAACCCAAGAACTCTTTGCTAAAGTAATTGTACCGGTTAATTGGTGCAATGTAACACCTTGACCTGTGCCAGTTTGTGTTACTGTACCACCGTTAGCGTAACCAATCTTACCTGTAGCAGTAATATTACCTGCAGTAGATAGATCACCATTTGAAGTTAGAGTAGCTTTAGTAGATCCGGGTTGATAGAATCTTAGGTTTCCGCCATCATTATCAATTTCAAATGTTTGTGATGTGTTTCCTGTGCCAAGCATTATTCGTGGTGTACCACCTGCATAGCCTAGATATACACCTGCATTTGAAGCCTGTGATTCATCAAATGATCCAGTAAAACTAGCATGACCATTTCCTAACACATTGCCTGCCGAAATTCCGCCCGGGGCAGTTAAGGTACCATTAGCACCAAATGTCCAAGTTGGAGCAGTATTTGTACTATCAGTACGGATCAGTAAATTGCCAGTTGTGGCTAGTTGAGGATCACTACCGTTTCTAAATATTTCTAACCAGTTAGCACTAATTGCTGTATCAAAGAAACCTAAGCCACCTGATGTACCTAGATATACACTATTTGAATTACCGGATACTGTGTTAGAAGATTTTAAAGTAACTACATCATCAATACTGTTTATGATGCCTTCACCTGGAACAGTTAGTACACCAGTATTGTCAAATTTCCAATCGTATTGTGTACCTCCGTTGTTGCCGGTGCTGATGGCTACATTGCCCAATCCGCTGATTGGATTACTGAAACTTACAAGAGCAATATTTCCTGGAGCCGTAGTGTACTCTGCCCAACCTGTTACTACACTACTACTGACCCCCACACCAACTACAGTAAGAGATTCATTATCTTGTGATATGATAGAACCACCAGTATCAGGATTTGAGCCTATTGCCAAGTTGCCTGGTGTGCGAATATTACCATCCATTTCAAAGTACCAACTTGATGAACCAGCAATGAGATGAAGACCACCGGTACTTAATGCTACACTATCATAGGAAGAAGAATACGCAGTGCCACCACTGACATAGGCAGTCCAACTTGTCCCGTCAACTGGTATAGTTAACTCAGCATCGTTAAACAACTGGAATTCATTTGCCTCAACTGCCTGCCAATACCAAAATTCATTGGCTTCAGTAGTGCCAACTACACCTTGAATTATTACTTGACCGGTAGAAGGACCACCGAATGAATTTGTAGCAATAGTAACTACTACAGTTGGATTGCCTGTTGTGATATTGGTAATTGTGCCGGTGAACGGGAATCCAACTGGTTTGCCAACGATATCTCCAGCAAGTGTCAATGTACCGCTATCCCCAAAAGTCCAAGTTTTGTTATTACTGTGAATAAACACTTCAGGAGCACTACCAGTATAGTAACCTATTTCAAAACTTGATGCTTCTCCACCTAAGAAAATATTAGCACTTGGTTCATCAATATTTGCGCCCGGTGCTCGTAAGTGAATATGCCCAGGAGCAGTTGGATCAAGTACTAATGACTGTGCGCTATAACCAGGATCAGGTGTAAACACCATTGTACTAACATTTGGATTTATTGGATCTAAAGAACTATTAGCTGGATTCTCAATATAACCATTGCCCGGGAAGGTTAGGGTGCCGTTTGCGTTAAATGCCCAATTTCGTGTATTACCATCACTAGTACTGATTGTCACTCTACCGTTACCGTTGGGACCAGCAGATGTTGTGATATTAACATTACCGGCTATACCTGTAGCGGATTCAGTTTGGCCACCATTTATGTTTACGCTGCCGGCTTCCAAATTACCTGTACCCATACCACCATTTATGTTTACATCACCGCCAATGTTGCCCAAACTGTTTATTCTATCATCATCGCCAGCATCACCGCCGTTAATATTAACACTACCGCCTTGCCCTGCTGGAGCATTGATTTCTTTTTGTCCAGGACTGCCATCGCCTCCATTAATATTGATAGTTGGACCTATCTCACTAATACCACGCTGATTAACTCTAGTTTGTATGTACATGTCACTATAACTTTGAACATACAAGTTATTTTGACTTTCTACACGCCAACTATTGTTGCTACCAAAGAAATAATCCTCTGCATTGTTGTCATAGTAAGAATAGAATCCATCAAGGTTAATACCTGCTGAATCTAATGTCATATTGTATGTGACACCGACAGTTGGAGTTAACTCACCATCTAAGTATTCACTGTCAAAGTACGCATAGAGAGCATTATTATTTGCCACAACGTTTTGATTACTTCTTAAACCAGTCCAGTTTAAGAAACCGTCACCATCAAAGCCTAAGTTACCTGAATAGAACAACTCATTGACACTACTACTAACACCAGTTGCTACCATACAGAAGAAACTTTGATTATACATTACGCAATAATCACCACCGCCAAATGCTGCCGAATCTGTTTGTGGCTCACCATTGGCATATGAGATTTCAGCCGCTAAGTTTGTGTTGATATAATTACCACTATCGTATTGGTCATCACTACCGTCACTAATGTAGTTTGGTGGCCAAGGATAGACACCTGTACCACTTGTATATGCAATTGCTGTTACACTACCGGAGCCGTCAACAGTACCGACTGTTACTTCTAAGTCGTTAGTAGGACTTGCGCCACCTAAATCTGTACCAGCAACGGTAAGAATATCACCTACTTGATAACCTACACCTGCATTGGTTATACCTAGCAAGACATAAGTGCTATCAGCATTTACTCTAAGTCGCAATGTGGCACCACTGCCTGCGCCATTGGTTGTTGTTGTGGCAGAAGCAAAATAATCAGCACCACTACTTTGAGTGAATCTAAAATATTGGAATAGTTCACTAGTAGGGATCTGATTTCTAAAGCTACCGGTGTTGTTGTAGAACTGTGCTTTGATATCACTGGTATCTGTTCTTAATGTTTCACCATCGTATAAAACACCGTCAACAAATGCAGTGAACATATTCCACAAGTCAGCTGGATTTATGGGATTGTATTGACTGCTACCATAGACATTCAACATCACGTGGGTATTACCAGTAGCCAACCCACTTGCATGGAACACATCATCTTCTACTAAGAAATCAGTGTTATAGAATTTTGGTGCTGTTGCGTTTGTGATAATCAACTGATTGACACTACAATCATCACCCCAAATCTGATTCAAACCTGCTTGGAAACCGCGATATGTTTCTGGGTTGAAATATATTCTACCATTGCTAATATTGAATGTTGCTTGACTGTCATTACCATTGTTTAGACTTAGTGTGCCACGATATGAGTTACTTGTCCATTGTTGGAATATAGTTCCCATTGATTGCTCGTTAGTGGGACTTTCATTGATAAACAACTTTTGGGCAGTTGCTGGCGCACTATTAGCACCTTCATTATTTGCGAACTGTATTTCTCCGAAGCCTGGTTGTGTGTTAGCAACAAACGTAGCCACTTCGTATGGTATTATATATCCACCACCTCCACCTCCGCCGGTATAAGCAGTAGTTTGTTCACTTCCGTCAGGGAAAGTTAGACTTGCACCTGTTCTTGTAATGTGAAATGTATTGTTGGCATGATCAATTCTTGCAAACTCGTTACTTGTTTCAAATCCATTAGTTGTAAAAATAATGTCTTTCTTTGTACCTGTAATACCGGTACCTAGTACTAAATTACCGCCGGTTCCACTCAACCCGTCAGCAAAAACATATCCATCACCTGGACCTGTAATAGTATAATCAGGGTCATTAAATTCTGAACTGGTGAATCCAGTTGATATCCATCCTTGTAAATCTGAACCATTATCTGCAAATGCAGTATAATCAGCACTACCAGTACTTAAACTGTTTTTAATAACTGTTTGAATATAAGATTCACCAGCATGGAATGCAACTAAAACTGGTTCTGTCAAACCAGTTGCATCTGCTGAAGGTCCTACATACAGGGTTTGACCTTCACAAAGAATATTACCCTTTGAGTGAATCTGATTATTTGAATGAATATTACCGCTTGCCCCAATGCCACCAGTAACAACGATTGTACCGGTCGTAGAGTTAATACTGCTTATATTTGCATTAGCAATTACTTGTGCAGTAGCAGTTAAATTAGATGCTAATAAATTACCATTGTATGTTGGTAAATATGATGCGACATTACTGTTTCCATATGATGATGCAGCAGTGGTCCAAGTCAAGTTACCTGATCCGTTAGTAGTTAAAACTTGTCCACTAGTTCCGCCTGTAATGTGAACATTAGCGACTGGACCTAAACTTACATTACTTGCACTAGTTAAATTTACAGTACCTGTACTAGTAACGCCAGTTAGTGTACCTAAACTAGTAATATTAGGTTGTGCATTTGTTGTTACGGTACCTGCTGTAGTAGCAGAGCCTGCAGAATCTGCATATACTGAATTTTCGGATGATGTATAATCTAACTCAGACCATAGAGAAACACCGTCTCCAATTTTCATTTTGAGAGTATCGGTTTCAACACCTGGCTCTCCTAGTGCTAATACAGGATCAATACTTGTCCAATTAGCTGCGGTATCTCGTCTTAATTTAATTATAGTTGTCATTATGCATTGCCTCCGTCTATGACGTTATCTAAAAGTTCATTGAACACAAAATCTGCGTAACCACCTTCGTATACATATTCTGTTGTCCCGTTGTGGAAGGGGATAGCAGTACTCCATCTATCCCCGGTGTATTGATATGTAACTGTATTATCCCCAATGTAAACTTGTCCTACACTAGGATTTAGCGGAAATTGAAGTGCCATTTTTGTGTTCCTATATTATATTTATCTATTACCAATTTAAGTTAAGCTGTGTTTGACCCCAAACATTTGCACCCACACATACATATAATGTACCGTTGTCATAAGCTAGTTGTCCCGGAATTCCAGGAGACGTATTACTTGACGGAACTGTTGTCCATATAGTCCCCGGCCATGCAGTGTTTTGTGTCGTACCGTCAAAGAATGTGATAGTATTTGCTATATAATCGGGATCAGGAGTAATAGCAGGACTTAAATCTACCCAGCTAGTGCCATCATAATTAATATAGGCTCGTCCTTCATCTTCATCAAACCATACATTTCCTCTACCCAATTCAGGTTGAGTATTGCTAATAGTGATTCCATTGAACGCAGTTGTTTGCACACTTCCGTCGGGGAATGTTATAGTATTGGCGCTTATATCAGGATCAGGAGTAACCACGGGACTTGCATCAACCCATGTATTTTGATAACTAACATATGTTCTACCGTCAACTGAATTGAACCACTGTTGTCCTTCGGACGTTATTACTGGAGCCTCATCACTTACGTTAACACCAGTGGTATACGTTGTCCAAGATAAAGAACCATTTCCATCAGTAGTTAATAATTGTCCTGAATTTCCACCAGTAATGATTACATTACTAACTGGGCCCAAATTCGCAGTTCCTGTAGGAACAATATTTAAATTTGTTAGATTTGTAGTTCCTGTGCTTGATATGTTATATAGATAAGCGGTGTCAGTGATATTTAGATTTGAACCACGTAAATTACCATTATATGTAATTAAGTAGTTTGCAACGTTGCTGTTTCCATAACTTACACTTTCAATATCTACCCATGTTACATTACCCTGCCCATCAGTAGATAAAACATAGTTTTCATTGCCACCATACAGTTTAAATTTTGCAGTTGATGTTACAATCTTTCCTTGAATGTCGCCGGTAAGTCTTAAATTTCCTAAAATGTTTAGTGTTCTATTTTTACTATCCCATCTAAAATTAGTATCAGCGCCAAATCTATTACTTTTATTGTATTGAACTTCTCCGTTACTATTGCCGCCAGGTGCATTGATAATCTGCAATTCAGGTGTACCGTATAAAGGTGGGTTGGTATATTGGATAGTTATTGTCTGTTCAATCGGTTGTTCTGGCCTAGGAAAGAAGGCGGTATCCTGTGGTCCATAACTAGGATCTTGATTTATGTTTATAATTGTTTTTGGATCCGTTGCCATTTATATATCCTTATTTTCTGAGCAATGGTGGAATGCCGGCTCTACTTACTTTAAAACCAAATGCTTTTGCATTCTTTTTAATTGTATCTGGCTTAACATCAACTGTTAAAGCAGTTTTAAATCTTGGGTCGTTTTTCTCTTTTTCGCTAGGAACGTAGCCTGAGGCTCCTTCACCTACTACTGGTCTATTACGTATACGTGATATTTCAATTGATACATTAGTTCGGTTGGCTAATGCTTTTTCAATTTTATCAGTGGGGCCTTGACCAGGCTTAAGTTCAGCAGCTAAAATTTTAAATACTGCACGTTGATTTTTATTAACGCCAATGAACTCTCCAATTAATGTAGAGTAGTTGGGGTAGTTAGGAGTCAAATCTACTTTAGGATTTCCTAAGTTTTCTTCTAATTCAACCTTTGCTAGTTTAGTATAATAGTTAGGATCTTCTTTCAAATGATCTAGTGCAATTTCTTTAGCAACTTCGTATTTACCAGTGTGTTCCATTTCAACCTTTATACCAATACGTAATTGTTGCTGGATGTGGTCTCTATCTACTTTGTGCATTCTTGCTAATTCAACTACACTCATAGTTGGTTTGTTTAATAATCCACCTGCTGCCTCTTCTGGAATACTTAATTCTTCACTATGTAACTCATCTACTTTATCGTAGAGTTTTTGAATGATTCCCTTACTACGTAATGCTTTAAATGCAAGATTTTCTGGCCCAAATTCACCATTTAAATCTAACCCTGCTTGACGATATTTTTTAATTGTTTTTAGTACATTAGTGATCTTCTGATAATTATTAGACTTTAATGCGAACTCTGCTAACTTTACTAATTTTTCGTACTTTAATTTACTTGCTGATTGGTCAAAATTTGCTCTAGTTTTTCTTGGAAGTCTATTCCATTTATCATTCAATACTGAATACTCGCCCAAACTTATATGCGGTTGATTGCTATCCTGCACATATAATTCAACATCTATGTCGTGAATCTTTATATTATGCTGATCATTATATACGACTTTTTTAGCGTCAAACAATTCTCTGTATACATCATCATCTTTGAATTGTTTCATATCTACTACGATATGTAGGTCTAGGTCAGAGTGTCTTGTGTAGGAATATGCGGCATTACTACCAGAAATAGTAATGTCCTCTACATCAAAACTGTTTATTCCTAAATGCTCCATGAAATCTTCTGCTATTGCTAACAACTGCTGGCGGACCTCTTCGTTCATGCGGTCCCCGTCAAAAATAGCCGGATTCAAGTCTTTATGGAAATAAAGAGCATCACTTAATTTAAAACTGTCTAATTCTTTTAAAAGCATATTGTATTTATGAAAAAAGGCTGCCCGAAGACAGCCCTTTTAGTTAGGAAATTGTTATTTTATGTAGTTTTCTTGCTTGCCGCTTTTCGTACTGTCTTCGCAGCTGGCTTAGGTGTTTTAGCATTTACAGGGGTTGCTACTGCTGGAACAGATGGCTGAGCCTGACGCTTCTTAACTTCTTCTACATACATAGGTCCGATTGTGTTCAATAGATGATCCTGATTTTCCATACAGAATACATAGCTACCGCTGTGACGTAGTAGAACACGTTTATCAACCCAAACCTTACCACCTAGATCACGCCAGTTTTCACAGAAAGTCCAGTCTTCTGAATAATAGCGACCTTGGCGAACTGCTGTATCAAAGTAAGTCTTTAGATGCTTGTCATACTTAGGATCTAAACCGATATCGTTTTTGTATGGTTTAACAGCTGGGTGACTATTTAATTTCTCAAATACATGACGCTTCATCAATAAGAAACCTGTACCTGCTTTACTTACTTCTTGTAATTGATCTGGACCTTCTTCTGCACCCTCAAATCCATTAACTACCCACTTGATGGGCATGGTCTTCATTGGGTATAATCCACCGATAACATCAACGTCACGGTTCAATAGAACTAACAAGTGCCATGGCTCCCAACCAATATCAGCATCAACAAAGAATAAGTGAGTTGCACCTTCTTGTTCTAGGAACTTAGCAGTTAATGTATTACGGGCGCGGCTAATCAATGATTCATTAACCATTGTTTCCAATGTCCAATCAATACCAAGTTGACGAGCAGTGTTTGCCCACTTGATGAAAGACATGAATGTAGATTCAGTTAGCATACCACCATAACATGGCATTGCAATATGCACCTTAGTAGTGCGTAAGAAATCTATATTAACTTGTACTTGACCTTGTCCAGGCTGTTGAGCCTCGGGTTGGCCTTCTTTAATTTCTTGTAGTTTTTCTTGTACCTTTTCTACTGGTACTTTTTTTGCTTCTGCTTTAGGTTTAGCAGTAGTTTTTGCTTGTGTAGTTGTTTTCTTTGTTGCCATATGGTCCTCATTAAATGATAACATTATTTACATGACAACAACGACACGAAATTATTTTTCGTCTAAGTAATCAACGGATTCTGTAACACTTTCGCCCAAATTTTCGTCCTGATCTGCTACGACCGTACGATTTTTTACGTAATTAGGAGCCATTGTAATAGGTCTATTTGCAGCCATTGCTTTAGCAATTTTTTCAGTTGGCTTTGTACCCGGTTTCAACTCTGCTGATACAATTCTAAGTGCGATTTTATTGTTCTGCACTCCAATAAATTCTCCAACCAATTTAGAATAATTAGGGAAATTGGGAGTCAAATCTATCAATGGATTTTGTTGTTCAGTAACACTAAGCAAGTTGTCCCACATTTTTTGAGTTCCTCCCCAAGAACCATATGCAGACTTTTTAAAACCTTTTGAAATTAATTGTTGATCCGTAAAGCTACCACTTATCTGGTTAGGTTTCTTCCATAAAAACTGTGATGATACCGGCTTATTCTTTTTGATTATGTTCATTGTTTGTGTGTAGCCTGCGCCAGGAGGCATATATTCATATGCTTCGTTCTTAATAGTATTCAACGATTCTTTTACAAATTTTAAAACTTTTAAACGCTTTGCATTATCAGCTTCCTTCAATAATGGACGAGCCTTCTCAATAAACTCTTTTAGTTTCTTAGTTTGTGTTTTAATAATCTTCATGCGTTCTTCTGCTTTATGCATCAAGTCTAGAACTTCTTGGTCGCCTAACGCTTGTGGCATATCACGGCGCCATACTGCAAACTTATCTTGTTCACTTGCATTAGGATTCATCAGTATTTCACGCATTGGAGTAGCACGTGGGCCTTCTTCATTAGCATACTTGCTATTTGTTTCTTGTCTGCTAATGACTTTTAATTTCTTTAGACCCATTGATTGATATACCGGTACACCTTCTTTGTTTGGCTTCTCTAGGTATTGGAACGCTTGCTTTTGATCTGCTCCTACTACAACGATAACACCTTGATAACCTAATCCTGCTAGGTCTGTTAATGCCTGATTTAGATTACCTTGTGGTTCAAATATTTTTGCATACTTTGGAAATACTCGTTGATAGATGTGTACTTTTTCTGCTGGATACAATGGATCGTCTTTCCCGACTGTCTTGCTAATAAAGAAATAAGGATCTGCGTTCATTGCCTTCGCTTGTGCGATAACTGCATCAGCGAGGTACATGTGACCTGTGTGACCCATGCCACGACCCCATCCTACTACTGCTAGTTTGCTATTGCCTGTTCTTTTCATAGTTTTCTCGGCTTCCAATTCAATTGGTCAATTAACTTTAAGAATTGACCTGGTAAGTCATACTTGAAATTAATCTCAGGATGTGCTTGTACGTATCCTTCAGGATTTGTTTGCATCAACCCACCATGTAATCCTAAACTCAATGATTTGATGATTTTCATCTTTTCATTAGTTAATGCTTCTACAGCACCTAAGGTTGCTTTCAACCCTTCTTTGTCTGCTAACATATTTTGTGCTTTGCTTGCACTTAAATTTTGTTGCGCCCAAGCAGGGAAATCTTTGAGTAAATTTTTTGTTCTCAAGTGCTGATTAAGATAACTGTATAACTCACCACCTGGATTCTTTAGTCCTGGCTTAGGTGCAAGATAGTTATCAATCTTTTGTGCATTTGCTTCAATAAATTGTTCAATTCTATCTAATCCCTCAGTTGAGACACCTGGCATTTCTTCAACATATGTTGTACCTTGCACGATAACATCATTCGTGCTTAGTTGTTCTGCGTTAGGAAGTCTGCCCTCTTCACCACCTATTGTAGCATAGTATCCTGTAGCGGCTACCATTACTTTTGCTTTTGCGATTCGTTGTCCTAGATCACTATTAGCTGGTACATGGAATGTAGTAATGTTGGGTTTAAAGTCATATGTTTTTGTTCTTGGATTTAGTTTTGGCATAGCAGATTCACCATCTGGTTTAGTACCAGGATAGAACAATAATCCACCTTCTAAGTACCCACGCTTAGGACTAATTTTTTCAAAGTAAGGCCATAAACTTGCAAACTGTTTTGCAAATCCTGCTCTGCTGGCATCCCCGTCACCCGTGCCCATGACGAACTTATAAACGTCTTCTGCACTATTCATTATAGTAGAAGCGCCACTGCTTGTTTGTGTCTTGCCACTCTTTAAATATGCCCAAGCATTCTTGGGTATCATATGAAAGACACCTTTCTCGTCACGACCCCAGTATACAACAGGCATACCATCCCACTTTAATTCAATGCTATCGTAACGGTCAACCATATACTTCATGCGCTCAATAGCATGTAGTCCACCGCGACTTCCGTTGGTGATGACTAAATCTTCTATGTGCTGATATTTGCGACCTACTTGTCCAGTCGCTTCTAATAATGTCGTTACCTTCATTTTAATATAGTCATCATGTTTTGAAACCACTCATTGACACCAGGAGTAGCTTGTTGCCAGCTATGTCCTGCACGTGCCATATTCATGATTTCTTCTCTGCGTTTCGGATCTGTAATCTTTGCTAATATAGATTCAACAGAACCTAAATCTTTACCTACCGCTCCCTTGCCTAATAGATATTGTGCAATCTCATCCCAATCGTCACTTAACAATTGTGCTTTCTTACCGTTTTGGTCTCTAGCATATAATCCTTCGTCAGGACTCCATAACATATTCTGGCTACTTGCTAATGCATTCATTACAAGTTGCTTATTAACACCTTTGTATGGACTACCTTTTGGTATCTCATGTCTATGAAACTGTGCGACCTTTGCGGCTTTAGGAACTACTTTAAAGTCTACTTGGTAGAAATCATTACCTAATGGGACTCTTGTGTGAACTGTAACACCTGCTTTGTATGTCTTTAACCCTTGTTTTTTTAGAAAGTCATCTAATGCTTGTCTTGTTGATTTTGCATCTGCTGTTTTAAAAGCACGTTGTAAAACTTCTAAATCTAATAACGCATCTAAATCATTACTGGGAACAACTTTACCGTCTTTGTCATAACGAGGTGAATATGCGCTACCGATAGTTAGTACTCTTGCACCCAATGGATCAATATATTTCTGTGCAGCCTGTGTCAATGGGCTACCTACTTTGGTTGGATCAAAGTTTGTAACTACGTCTGGCCAAATGTTGCCACCTTCAACAATAAACATATTAATAACTTACTTTCAAGTATTGAATAACGCCAGAACCTGCATAATCTGCAAAACTGACCTTTGCACGTAGCCAAACAAAATTACCGTTTAAGTTATGATAACTTGTTTGTGTGGTGTTGTTGCCGGTTATTTGATATACTTGAAACCAGTCATCATCATTTGCTTCATTAGGCTCAGATGCTAATGTTGCTTGAATATAGATGGTACCTTTAAAACTAGTAATGTACCAGTTTAGTGTTTGTAAATCTTGATTACCAAGATAATATGCGGCAGCTGGCTGCTTTGTCCCGAAAACAATGGTACTATTAGTATAGTATGTTTGGGGCAATAACTGTAATGTAGTTGCTTGAGACATTATGCTAAATCCACTTCTACAACGACGGAGTCACCCACTAACTCTTGGGCGACTTGTGCTAATGCTTGTATAGAATCATTAGTTATTGCGGGTACTGGGTCCGCATCAGTGTCTTTAACGATTCTGCTGAATTTAAGAACTACAACATCTTCTATAATCTTTGCCATGGTAAATACCCTATATTAATAGAGTATTTATCATTAATCCGGACGTTTCTCTAGTTTGAACTTTTTTGAGATTATTCCATCAAATACTAACATAAACAATGTCAATGTTGATTCATTATCATAGTCAAAGAAATAAGAACTTGAACAATATCTACGTTTCCAAGAAGCCCAGGATGTTAGGTTTGATGGTACAGGTTTTATCCAATCACGTAATGCTCTGCTAGGACTCATTTTAGTATCGGTTTTCTCGTACCTAGCAAAAAAATCACGCAATTTTTCGTTAAAATCTTCCGGCATTCTCTTTGACTTCAAATAAACCCTATACTTATGCTTGGGCTCATTTACAAAGTATTTGGTACCTTCGGGAATACTTTCATCAATCTCAGTGTAATCTATTTCTGCCCCGGTAGTTTCTAACGTTTTTAGAAAATCTAAATCATTAGAGAAAAATGCGGCTACATTAGATTCAATCCTAAGTGCATAATTGCACTTCTTTTTAGGATTGGCATTTATCCAATTAAAGATTTTAATCAGAGTTCCTTCGTCAGCATTTGCAAAACGCTTAGGATGACCTTTTAGTCTATTAATAAGATCCTTTTCATCCTTAGCGAACCACAATACATTGACACCTGTTGCATGTACTCTTGCCCTATATCTATGTTTACTATAGTAAAGAGAGCCACGGTTGTCAATATAACTTACGCCGTCATTCCGTTTCTGTTTTAATTTCAATAATGCCATTTTCGCCTACACCTGCAATTAATTTTTGCTGTACGTCAAACACGATTTCGTCATTGACTCCTACATGCACATTAATTGTAGCATTTTTGATACGTTCAAACAAGATTTTCTTTGACAGAGGTACCCTAATCAATTCATCTATTTTGCGAGCCAAAGGACGTGCGCCCATCTTTTTGTCATAGCCCTTATCTGCAAGATACTCAACAACAGGTTCGCTTAGATTTAATGTGATATTGTGCGCTTCACGCAAAGATTTCTTCAAATCGTCGGTAAATTTAATAACGATCTTTTTAATTGCTAGTATGTCTAGTTTACCGAACTTGCAAATTAGGTCAATACGATTCCTAAATTCAGGCTTGAAGAATTCTTTCAATGCTTTATCATCTTCTCCGGCTTTTTCTTGACTACCAAAACCGATATTATTTCTCTCACTATCAGCACTACCCAAATTACTAGTCATAATCACAATGCAATTTTTTGCATTGACTTCTTTACCGTTAGTTCCAGTAACTTTACCGTCATCAAGCAATTGTAGGAAGATATTGAAAATATCAGGGTGTGCTTTTTCAACTTCATCAAACAACAGAATAGCATGTGGATTCTTACTCAAGTCATTGATAAGTTTACCACCACCTAAATTACCTTCACCATACCCAACATAACCAGGAGGCGCGCCTAGCAATGAACTGACATTAAACTTTTCAGAATATTCGGACATGTCATACTTGATAAGTGGCATGTCAAGATTCTTGCTCAACAGTCGGGCAAGTTCAGTTTTACCTGTACCAGTTGGACCTAAGAACAAGAAACTTGCAAGCGGTTTAGTTTGGTTGCCGATACCGGCAAAACTAACATATACTCTATCCAAGACTTGGTCAAGAACTGTTTCTTGTCCGTACAACTTGTCTTTGATATTGGATTCAAGATTATGAACTCTATCGTAGTTTTGATCCTTCAATTTATCTGCCGGAACACCTGCAATGCGTTCTACTTGCTCAAATACTAATTCTTTTGAAATTGTAGTTCCCTTATTACCAAGTACACGTTGTTTAGCACATGCCGAATCAAGTAGGTCAATAGATTTGTCTGGATTTTTGCGGTCATGGATATACCGAGTTGCACTATCTACTGCGGCAACGATAGCATCTTCCGAAATCTCTACATTATGGAAATCATTCAAACGTGTGCTTAGGCCTCGTAGAATCTTAACCGTGCTGTCACGATCAGGTTCATCTACCCCCACACGATAGAAGCGGCGCATCAACGCACGATCCTTTTCAAAACTTTCGTAGAATTCTTCCCAAGTCGTACTTGCAATCACTTTTAAATTACCCTTCGTGATTGCGGGCTTAATCATATTAGCAAAGTCAACACTTCCATTATTAGCAGAACCGCTACCCTTCATAGTATGCGCTTCATCAATAAACAGAATCGCTTTCTTCTTGGTAATTAACGCTTCTAAAACTGCTTTGATTTTTTCTTCAAAGTCACCGCGATACTTACTACCCGCAAGCAAGTTACCAACTTCCATTGAATAGACTTCATGGTCATTCAAAAATTCAGGAACTTCTTTATCAATAATTTTACGTGCTAAACCTTCTACAATAGCCGTTTTACCTACACCAGGGTCACCGACCATTAGTACGTTTGATTTGAATCGTTTAGCCAAGACATTAACAATGTCATCAAGTTCTTTACTACGACCAATTAGTGGTTCAAGTTTATTGTTCTTAGCCAAACTTGTTAGATTAGTAGTGTATTCTTCCAAAATTTCGTTTGCTTGGGATTCAGTAAGTTTTGATTCACTACCATCATTTTGATAAGTCTTTTGCCAATGTGCGGCAAATTCTTGTTTAGTGACTCCGTATTTCAGCAAGAAATAGTGTGCATGACTATTAGATTCACTAGCAATACTAATATACAAATCTAACGTTGTAACTAATTTACGACCAGTGAACAAAACTTGTGTAATGCTACGATTCATCACACGCTCTAACGAATTTGTTTTTCTAGGCTGTACTTCTTCACCATTGTTATTTACAACGATGGCATGCAAAGTATCAACATAATATGTTACTTCTTTGATAAGTGTTTCTGTATCTGCACCATATGTTTCTAAACATTTATTGAATGGTTGATGAGTAATCAATGCCAATAAAAGATGCTCAACTGTACAATACTTATGTGATCGTTCTCTCGCCAAATTAATGGCTTGTTCAATAATTGATTGAATCTCGGGTGAATTCATGTTCATTGGTTTCTTTCTATTGGTATTTACTTGTTCTTAAACTGCAAAATGCTATCAGTTATACGAGAATCTATATTATCAGGAATATAGGGTTTTAGCAATATGAATTGGTCTCCAAACCCATTTTTATTGGGCATACCTTCTCCTGCTAGTCTTAGTTTATGACCAGGTTGGGTTTTTGCGGGTATTCTTACAGTCAGCACTTTTCCCGAAACTGTTGTGAAACTGAAGGTAGACCCAACGATTAAATCTAAAACATCCACATCATGTATAGTGTAAAGATTAGCATTATCACGCTCAAATTTATTATGAGGTGTAATTCTGAATTCAACTATAAGAACTGCATTTTTAATCAGATTATCATAGCGCAACGTTTGTCCATCTAGTACACCTTTAGGTACTTGAATCTTTATAAGCTGACGTTGACCATTTATGTTAAATTGCAAAGTTTGTTCATCACCTGTATATGCTTGCTCTAACGTCACATTAACTACTGTCTTATAGCTAGGAGGTTGAGGTTGCTGAAACCCATGGCCAAAGGCGGTACCGAAAATGTCATTGATATTAAATCCATTAAAATTGAATTGAAATCCACCGGGAAATCCTTGTCCAAAATTAAAACCGTCAGGAGCTCCACGTGCCCCGAAAGGATTGGGATTATCATATGCTTGTTTCTTTTGAGGGTCGCTTAGTGTTTCATAAGCCTTTTGAACTTCTTGAAATTTGGCAGTGTCACCGCCCTTGTCAGGGTGATGTTGCGCTGCCATTTTTCTATATGCTTTTTTAATTTCGTCAGGACCAGCATCACGCTGTATCCCTAAGGTTTGATAGTAGTCAGTCATAATATTGATTGTAATGCCTTAATGCATCTTTATCAATATTTATTTTGCTGCGCCTTCTAATTTTTCTTTTGTTCTGCCATATGCGGCAATACCTAGAACTGCACCCATTGCAATATGATACAAACCTGCACCTTGTAATGTTAATGGTTGCCACTGACTTGTAACTTGACCCTTACTCATTGCTTGTAGTAAAGACCATAACACAGGGAATATAACAAAGTCAACTGTACAAGTTAACATATACATCCAACCCATTGCAGGACGCCATTTCTTATTGATCCAGTCACTGCTCTCTTTGTCATGTGCAACTAATACGTCTGCTCCTTGGGCGGCGTTTGATCCTGCTTGTGTGAGGTTTTGTTGAGGTTGCTGAGGTGCGCTTCCCATTCCGCCTCCGCTAAAGCCGCCTGCTGGTGATCCGAAACTGTTTGATGCTGAAAACCCAGTTGGTTGGGCAGAACCAAATGCTGATGGGCCATTTGAAAAGTTAGAGAATCCATTTGAAGCTCCGAAAGTACTTCCCTGTGGGAATTGTGGGATTGATGAATCATTCGCTAGTTGGGCGTGGTGTTCGTCATCTGTTGCTACGGCCATGTCAGCAGGCCCTGATTTTCTAGCTAATAATGTTTGCGGCATGTTATCTCCCTTATAATCCAGCTTTTGCAATATAGTTTTTTAGTTCTGTGTCAGGATCTTTGAATTTCTTTTTTGGATTTATTCCTGATAAATTTTTCATCTCATCTATTTTTTCTTCATTCTCGTCCTCATCTCCGAAAACTTCTCTATATCTATGAGGACTTAAAATCATTTTAGATTTTATAATTTCTTCAGTTGGTTCATATTCTTCATCATCAATGATTACTTTCCAATCTTCTAATGGTAGATCAGTTAGTGTTTCTAAATCATCTAGTATTTGCACGATTCTTTCAGGAACCGTTGACCTTCTATCCATTTCAACGAAAACAAGATATTTTCCAGGTCTAATTTCACCCTCACTTACTTGGGAATCAAGTATAAAATTATATCCTCGTTCAAACCAATCAGATAAATCATCTCCGACTTGATGTCCTTTTACTGTGAACGCTAACGTAACAACGTCATCATTTGAACCCATTTTAGCGGCATATTCATCAACAGTAACTTTTGGCTCAATCTGGTTGAGCAAGTCTAGATAATCAAATCCTTCAACTAAAATTTGTTTCATCTTACATTCCTGGCATCGGTAAAGGTGGCTGTCCGGACATTGGGGCGGCTTGTTGAGATTGCATCTGATTCTGATTATCTTCTTGACCTTGTGTAGATTCTTTATCTAAATCATCATCATATGCTGTATCTAATTCTTCTAAGTCAATAGATTGTCCAGCTAAGTCAATCGTACCCTCTCTAATATCATCCATCAGTGTTTTAGGTATGGTAATGTTAATCAACCATACTTCACGTTCTGCCATCTTTGGATAGTGTGTTCCTGGTTTGTAATCGCCAGGATCTTTAATTTGTACAGGGACTTTAATTACAGTCTTTTTAAATTGAATATTACATCCAACTCCTAAAAGGCGATTTGCACCTCTTGGGTCGGGCATTAATTTTCTTGGGTACATAAACATACAAGAAACTGTATAACGTCTAACGTTTGGACCGGAAACTAATTCACCTAAATCCCAATTTCTATATGCATAAAGATCACTCTGGTCTAACACACGCTCAAAATCTAAGAGGGTGTTCATGGAACCGTCGCTGGTATATATGCCCTTGATTGTTTCAATAATGCTGGGATAATCTATATCTTTAAAAAAGTCGTCTGCTTTTAGTTTACTCATGATCTATTATTTATCAAAAAAATTTGATTCTATGAGCTTTTGAAAAATCAGTTACAGCCTAATATTTATCACGAAAAACTTTGCAATAACTATACTAATATTATGTTATTCACGGTGTTTAAATAATCTTGAGTTTTATGAGAACTCAGCTCGACAAGAAGGAGATTACTTTGAGCAAAAGAAAGACAGGCGTTTTACGCAAAACTGAACAAGACACACGCTACGCACACTCAAAAAAATATGATTCTCAGACTTACTTTACAAATGAAAGCAAAACTATAAACTTTGACCAAAGCAGGGTAAAATTAGATAGAAAACCTATTCAATTAGTACCTAAAACAATCAATCAAGAAAAATACATCCTCGCACTCTTAGACGAAAATACAGATATTGTAGTCGTAGGTGGTCCAGCGGGAACGGGAAAAACTTACTTAGCAATGCAGGCAGCAATCAAAGCACTCAAGGCAGGTGAAGTTGATCGTATTATCTTGACTAGACCGGCGGTCGGAGTTGAAGATGAGAAACACGGGTTTTTGCCAGGTGACATTAATCAAAAAATGGAACCATGGACAAGACCGTTACTTGATGTACTACGTGAGTATTATACAGCGAAGGAAATCGCCCACATGCTAGAAGAACAAATAGTGGAAATTGCACCCCTAGCATTCTGTCGAGGACGAAATTTTAAGAATAGCTTTATAATATTAGACGAGGCTCAAAATGCAACACCTGGTCAACTCAAAATGATTATGACTAGAATCGGTATCGGCAGTAAGATTGTAATTACTGGCGACATTGAACAAGCCGATAGAAAAACAGCCGACAACGGGCTACTAGATTTACAAAATAAGTTGAGGAAGGGGGTGATTCCAGGGTTGCAATTATGTAACTTTGAACTAAAAGATGTTCAAAGACATAAAATTATTGAGCACGTTTTGAAATTATATTCGTAATAAAAGGGGCATTGCCCCTTTTATTACACTGAGAAGGATTTTTCAATTTTATCAACTACGTCAGGATATACCTTTGCATAGTAATCACGAAGTTGTTGCCATTCTTTAGTTAGTGTTTGCCCTTCAATAACACACTTTTCTACTTTCTGTTCTTTGAAATCCATGATGATATTACAAGTCTGCAAGTCTTTAGGTTTTAAATTCCTAGACACTTCTACTTGTTCATCAATTTGTCCACCAGGCTTTCTGTAATATGTAATCAACAGATATCTCATAATTTTATCCTTTATAATATTTAACTTGTTAGTTCAACCAAGGTCGCTGCCAAGTTAATTTCAGGAATCCCAACCAAACTTAAATTAGCTAACCCGTTTCGTATAACGATGATACTAGCGTCACGTTTTTCGTCAGTGTCACCCCACAAATCTAAGTTGTTGTACATCCAACGATACAAATCTTCAATACGTGTAGGATACAAACTTAGATATTGCAACAATAGTTGTCGTCCTTCAAAAATCTTTTTGTTTTTGAACAATCCGACTGCTTCAACCAACATTCCATCTTCACTATTAGTTTGATTGTTAGGTGGCAACAGTTTACCACTGCTACTATTGACTTGCAGTTGATTCAAACATTTACGCAAATCAGGATACGTAGCATTTACATAACTATCAAGTGTTTCTAAATCAAACTCAACGTTTTCAGAAACTAGAACAGTTGCTACCCTCGCAGTAAATTCTGTTTTATCAGTCTTGTTAATATGGAATTCATGGCATCGTGATTTCAATGCTGGAATGATTCTGTATTCATAGTTACAAGTTAGAATGAATCGTGCAGTCATATGATATGCTTCCATATCATTACGTAAAGCTGCCTGGCCTGCTGGAGTCAAATAGTCAGCCTCGTCAAGTAATACTACCTTGAACTTGCCGAAAGGCATAGTTTGTACGAACCCAACAATCTTATTGCGAACCACATCTACTGAGTTTTCACGACTTGCGTTAATCTCTAACACATCGTATTCTTCAACTCCTAATTCGTTGATCAGGACTTTTGCAAGTGTAGTCTTGCCAGTACCCGGGTCACCGCTGAACAATAGATGCGGAATAGACTCGTCTTTGATCCAACCCAACACTTGTTCTTTCTGTCTGTTATCTACAAAGACATAATCATCCACTGACTGTGGACGATACTTTTCAACCCATAACTGATTCTTCATCGTTTCAATGCTTCCATAGTAATTATTTGTGCAATACTTTTGCCTAATTCTTGTTCATCGTTAACAACATAAAGATTAGTGTCTACTCTATCATTTCTGCTGTCATATTGTCTAAACTCAATTGCCCAACCACCTGAGGCTTTGAACATTTTAAATTGAATCGGCTCACTTGAAATATGGTCGCTTTCTCTGACTTTAATTGATCTAGATTTGGCAGTCATATTCACTAACCCAATACCTGTCTGTGCTTCTTCTTTTTCATTTTGAGACTCTTCCCAGGCCTGTTTGCACTTTTTAGCAAACCATTTATCAAACCATTTCATTTTATACCTTATCGCTAAATGTTTCATCATCCCGAGGTTCATCGGAGACTAACAGTATATCATTTATGTCAACACGGCGCAACGTGTGCTTTCCCGTTTCATCTTCAATGTTAATACCGCGGGTCCAACGACCGTGACTGACTAAGATCCATTTACCGGGTTGCAGTTCTGGTTCTTTCTGATCAGGTCCTACTGCGTAAATTTCTGCCCATCGTGGACGTATACCCTCAGATTTCATGTCATCTGTAGGTATAATAATACCACTACGAGTGATACGCTGGTCAAATTTCATATCAGAAACAATGACATGCTCACCGATAGGTTTAAAACTTTCTTTAGTTATCTTATGTGGCTCAAAGGCTGCTTTCACTTTTCAAAATCCTCATCATCGTCAAATAGTTGTTTTTCTTCATTGGTCAATGGCTCATCTGGTTCAATCATTGATTTTTTTGCAGGAGCTATTGTTTGCGGTGCTTGAGCCGCAGGCTTAGTAGGTGCTTGTGCAATAATCTTTTGGTAACTTGCCTTAACTCGTTTGGTATTGTCTTTAATAACTTTGTTATTGCTATCAAGAATATCACCACGTGCGTTAACGTTCATGTTACCCACTGCTCTGACTTTTTCATTTTTGGCAACAATGGAAGACATGTCAATCATCTTACCTTGTGCAGTTCTATGTAATGGCATAATTTTCTCCTAAAACGAACTCAAATGTATTTAACTTTTCATAATATACTATTATTTTAAAAATTCATCAATGGATAGATCATAGTATAACGAATTGATTTTGTGTATACCTATTAGATATAAAACATAACTGCTAACACTACTACCTCTACCAACACCCCAAACAACATTATTTTTCCTCATCGTATCAACAAGGTACTTACAATATTGCAATAATGGAAACATTTCTCTTTCTTGGAACAACAATAGTTCGTGACCCACTCGTTGCAGTTCTTCATCTGTATTGCACAAATCAAGTACATATTTTGCAATATCCAAATCTTGATATTCTTTTGGCATAAACCACTGATTTTGCATTGTATAGTCAAAATCAGAAATTGATAATTTTTCGGGTTTGTAGACTTCAAAATTTATTGAAGTTGTGATTTCCAAATCACTGTGAAAGTTCAAAGGTTTCTTTAGTAATACTTTGCCCAGAACATGATCTGGGCTTTTCAGAAAAATATCACATAAGTCATCTTCGGACAATATATGTCTTCCGTATTGGTCTATATCCATAGCATGATTATTACACAGGTCAAGATAAAATGCAATTACAGTTTATCCGTTTTGTTTTCAAAATCTACCATTATAATATCGCTGAATTCATCTTTTTTGGATAAAGTCCAACCCAGCATAATGTCTTCCCAACTGTTGGATGACTCTTTTAACTTAACTACCTTTTTGTTTTTGTTTAGTTTAGATGTGTTTGGGCTGTTGTCATTCCACCAACCTTTGCCTACAAAAGGTCCTACACTTTCTTCTATGCTGTGAAGATAACTTACCCCATCGCTTAATCTACTAGCAATACGTATATCGGATACTATCAATCTGTTTTCTGTAATTGCATTGATTTTTACCATGAGCATTATACCTATGATTTGGTCATAAGGATCTTCTGGTAGCAAAATATGCTTTAGTCCTGATGCACTAAGTTTTTCAATAATATCTTTTTCATCTTGATTTACAAAAATTGCATTATCAATTTTTTCTACAAAAAGGTATTTAATTCTATCTAATGCAATATTTTGTTCGTAAATGCTATCAGTCTCTACTAAAAAATTAATTTCAATGTCATATACATTCAATAGCAAATCATTGTCAACAATGATTCCCGAAACGAATTCAAATTCTCTTTGTACACGTGCTGTCATGTGTTATTTTTAGATATGTTAATTTTATTTGATAGATTTTGTTTTTTATAGATTTCGTCCATACGCTTACCATATTCAGCCTTATAGCTTTCTATAACCATCTGCAATTGAGATATCATTGGTCCATTTTGAGACCTATAAACAAAATTCAATTTTTTAGTTAAATCTTGGATAGTATTTTGCAAATCTTCTATTGATTTGTCACTGAGGTCAGATATAAAAGGATGTTGCATATTTTTATTTATAAGGTATAATCCCTACATTTAAAAACCTGACAATACTACTCTTCCCCAGATAGGATTAATTCCGTCATATACTCCTACACAAAAGTACACGTATCCTGATTGATCCATACACATTTGACCAGGGAAATCGCCTGGCAATCCTAAACTAGTAGGAGTTCTAATTGAAAGTTGCGATGAACGTTGATTTCTGTTTACTGGAATAACATCAAGTGTGGTTCCACAATCTAATGTGCTGAATTTTAGAATTACCTCTGTAACTCCATTTGGAGCAGTAATATTATTAGTATATTGTGCTGTATTTCCCGTAGCGTAATAGTTTTCTAAGAGTTTAACACTATCACGCATACCTGCTACGACTTCTCCTGCATTTACAGTTGAGGATGGAAATGTGATTGTGGCTGAAGTATTAGCAATAGTTAAGTGTAATTCAACATTAGATTGTGTACCTGTTGGTGCCCAACCACCAAAGTTGATAACAGTGTTTGCTTGAATAGATCCATACTGAACGTCTGCTTTACTAACATTAATAGTTATTGTTCCTGACAGATTCTCACCCAAATTGTATGTCTTTGCTCTGAAACCATTAACTAATGCATTGCTTAACGGAGCACCTGACATGTCATTATTTAATAATGTGCCAGTCAACGCTGACTTCAATACAGCCTTTGATTGTAAATCTGTTAGCTCTGTGGCTGCAGTGTTTAGGTTATTTTTGATGCTTGAAAAATTATCTCTGAACCCTTGAGTACTGTTGTTGACTCCTGGTACAGGGTAATTTACATCCATACTGTTAGTGTTAATTGCGCTCATAATTATATTCCGTTATATATTTATTGTTGATTAGTATCCGGCAAAATGTTTGTTCTAGGGAATAATACGGGCAAATCGTATGTGTCCACTGGATCTGGTGTAGGTGTGGCTCCCGGTAATGTTCCCCAACTACCCAAACCAGTATACAAGTTGTAGTTATATGTAGAACTCTTATCAACCAAAAATCTGTCTATTGAGAAATCAACCTGATTCAACTTATGAGCCCAGTATGAATTTATGTTATTTTTAATAACTCCTGATTTACCTGGTAAGGTATAACATATAACCCAAACTAATTTAAATCCTATTGTGTTACCATCAGCCTGTTGACTAGTCATCCATAATGGTAATAAATCTTGACTGTTATTATACGGTAATGCAGAAATTAACTTATCTCTCATGTTTACTGTACTAGCAGGATATAATCTTCTTACAATAGTAGTTCCCTCGCTTGTATATAAAATCGTTGAACTTGTGTAATAAGAAGTGCTGGTAGTATAGTAAGAGTCAGTTCCTATTACAATATCTTGTGGCCAATATATTTCACTGGGTATACTTTTTCCTTCAGGTGTGATTAAGTCGTCAATTACTTCAGAATATACAACTTCATATAAAATCTCTCCACTTGAATTTGTTGCTATTGCAGTTTTCAATTCTCCTAAAACTAATTTTCTATTATAAAAATTAGTCGTGCTGGCTTGTAAGTATGCTTCTAGTTTATTTGCTTCTATGCCATAAGTCATTACTACTTTAACATTTGATGCTTTGCCAAAGTTTATATCTTCGGGTCTATACAAATAATCATCAGGTATTAAACTTGTATCAGTTAGTAATGATTGGATTATTAATCTACCTTCAAGATTAGGGGTAGCCTTGAAGTATACATTTTCAACTGGCGTGCCAAACTTTTTATCTACTGTTATAGTAAATTCTTTTATTGACGATACAACTGGATAGTCAGTTAAAAATGCTCTTACAGAAAATGTAGTTTCAATTTTTGTATTGGTAGGGATAAATTCAGATTCAGGTTCAAATGATACTTTTCCTATTATGCTTCCATTGGGCAATAGAGTAAGATTATACGGTAATCTACCAGAATCTAGTTCATATGTTATATTACCTATTCCAGTAGCATTTACATATAGGTTACTAGTGTCTCCATTAAACAATGTACCTAAATTACTATCTGTTTTCCAAGTAATAAAATCTGTAACATCTTCCTCAATGTTGGTTATTCTTAATGTAAATTGCTGAATACTTGATTTAACATTTGGATAATCAGTTTTATAAACAACAACAGTAAAATTGTAATCTGCAATAGAATCAGTTGCTATTATAGGTTTACCAGTAACCCAGCCTGTTTTATTATTTCCTACTAATCCAGGTGGCAACGCACTAAACGAGTAAGTTAACCCATCCTCTTCAAAATCATATCCAATGAATTTGAAATTAAAATATTCATTTGCTCGGACAGTTCCTAAATTACTGGTCTCTAATAGATAATAGGAATAATAAGGATCGCTGTCATCTAATGGTAAATTCAATGGATATTTGTTAAGTATAACTGGGGCAATCTCATGCTCTGATTTAGTGAGTAATTGATTTCTGATTTGTATATTAAATGATCCGTTGGTTACTCCGTATTCACTAATTAGTTGAACTGTAAATGAAAATACTTTTGTAGTGGGAGAACCATTTTCCAAGAAAGGTGGTTCTGGATATCCAGTTATTCTACCGGCAATATCCATTGATAATCCAGGAGGGAACACTCCTCCTGATACTTTCGTTATGTAGGGTATATTTGAATTATTCACTATGTTAAATTTATAATCAACATATACACTATCTAATACGTTCAGTATTCTTCCATTAGGTGTCGCAAATGTAGGTAACCCTTGACCAGCAACTGTAATTGAAAAAGTTCTGTCAGATATATTTTTATAACTATCAGTAACTCGTAGCGTAAAATTAAAGTCAGTTTGTTCAGCAATATAGCCAACAGTACCAGTTAGGAGTCCGCTAGGTTCTAATAATAATCCACTAGGTAAATTACCGTTCAGCAATGTAAATATTAACTGATCACCTATAACATCCGGTGTTGCAGAGAAAATATATTGTAGTGTTGATCCTGAAGGATAAGTACCTATAGTTCCTGCAGTAGTATTCCAAACTGGTTGTCCCATATTAATGTGCGCCTAATGCCTCTAAAGCTATATGATAATGATGTTTTCTATCTTCTAAACCAATAGTTCCACCATTTATTCTCTTAGTTAATAATATAAAATCATCTTTATCGCAAATTTGATTTAAATTATTATTATCCCAGAACCATCCTGCGCTAGATACAGCTCCTGCCGGTGTTTCTAGATAAGCCACTGTTTCATCAATACTGATACCCAAATCCTCTGCAAACTTAGTATAGTTTGCACGACCTGTCAATTGAATCAATCCACGACCGCAGAAACGATATCCGTCACCCGATGCTTCATCACCGTTACTCATACGATTAGCATAAACACGATTGGCAATCTTTTGCGGTTGACGTTCATACTGCTTTGCTAATTCTTCTGTCGGGAAATACTTTTTGAATGTAGTCATCAAGCCCTTAGCACTGTAATTTAAATTCTCTTTAACAAAATTGAAACCACCTGATTCATGTGCGGTTTGTGCTATAAAAGCAGCCGCACGTTTTGGGTTTACGTACATGTCGTAATATTCTGCAACTTCGTGCAGGGGGAGAGCGTATTGCTCTAATACACTTCTTTTTGTTTTCGGGCATACTGCCTGTAATATTTCTAATGTAATCATATAAACTCCTATTAACCGTAGACACCAACCATTGAGTACCATTGTGCAGTTCCAGTAGCAATCATCATAAGTCTTGCACCTGTACCCAATGAGAATGATGTATTAAGTGCAAGGTTATCAATCCTTGCACTTGTCGCTGGATATACCTTAACACTATTAGCACTGTTATTAATAATAACTATCTGCATACCTATTGTAGCATTTGGTAATCTAACCCCATCTGCTGTACCAGTTACTACTGTACTGACTACGTTGTACTGACTCACTATAGCGTGTGCAGTTGACTGTGAATTTCCTGAAGCAGTAATTCCACTAGTTACGCTGGCCAAAACAAAGTTACCAGATATTGAATTTGCTCCCGTGATTGATCCTGATGTAGAAAGAGTCAAGTTAGCTAAAGTGCCCACACTTGTGATATTAGGCTGTGATGCTGTAGTTACAGTTAATGCCGATCCAGAAGTAACTGCGCTTGATACTCTTGCGCCACCTGTCACTGTGCCAGTACCTGAAACAAATCCTGTATTAGATGTAACAGCAGTACTAAATGTTAGTGCAGTTGTGTTACATGATACAATTGTTTGAGTACCATTCAATCCTACAGGTAATATGTTTGCAACAGTTACTGATTGTCCAACGTCAAATGGTGCAAATGATTGTGCTGGATATGTAATTGTCGCAACTCCTGAACCAACTAACAATCCAGTTGCAACTATTCTATTATTAGCATTCAACAAGTTTAAGTTAGTAATACTGTTGCCATCACCATTGAAGAAATTTGCTGTAAACAAGTTTCCAGAAATAGCACCAGTTCCTATTGTAATATTGCTATTTGATGTGTTTATTGTTGTAGTTGTTAATGCGCCTGTTGTTGCATTTCCTACTGACAAGTTACCACCAGTAATATTACCTGTTCCTGTATTAATAGCACCGTTGTCTGTATTCAATGCTCCGACGTTTGCAGTACCTATCAATGTCATTGATGTACCACTAGACCTTACTGTACCACCTGATACATAGGCAGCTATCGCACTACTTAAATAAGATACTGATGTTGCATTGGCTGCAGTAACAGTAAATGTACCGTTATAGCCCACTGGATTCACACTTGCTACTGTAATAGTTGAACCAACACTAAAGGGGGCAGTTCCCTGATTAGCAAACGTAAGTGTAGCAGTTGTACCTGTTCCACTAGCGCCTGTCACGTTAAGTGAAGCACCTACCGTCATTGCTCCTGTTGTAACTGCGGTTGCAAGACTAGTAAATACTGTGATTCTGTTGGCAGTTGCATTCCCAGAAACTGATAAATTACCGGTGGAACTTAAATTGTTTCCAGTCAATATATCAGCCGTCATTGACCCGCCGACACTCAAATTGCCAATATTGGCGTTACCGGTTACACTCAATGCACCACCTGTTGTTAAATTACCTGCGCTTATGTTTCCTGTAACTGTACCAGACGAACCAGTAAATGATTGAACATCTAAGTTTGTAATATTAGCATTTCCTCTAATATTCAATGCAGTTCCACCTGTTACAATTCTACCCAACACAGTTGCAGTACCTGTTGTACTACTGCTATATGTAACCTGTGAATTGTTTCCTGATGCTACAGTAAATGTTCCATTGTATCCTGATGGAGTTACACCAGATACAACAACTAAAGAACCTGCAGGGAATGGAGTAGTTGACTGTGCAGAGAAGGTAACTGTTACAGTTGATCCAGAACCTGAAATACTTGCAATACTTAAATTCGCACCTACACCCAATGATGCGGCAATACTTGCAGTTGTTCCTACTGTTAATGTGCTACTTGTAGTTACTGCTCCGTTAGAAACAATATTTCCACCTATAACATTGCCCGTAGCACTAACTAAACCGGTTGCTACTAAATTTGCAGCCGAAGCATTACCAGTCACAGATATCGTACTGCTATTAACAATTCCTAAGTTAGCAGTAGCAGATACTGCATTTATTACAGCTCCGGTTATTGTTAAATTACCACCTAGTGCAGAAGCACCTGTAATACTTAATCCAGTACCACCGGTAACAATAGTTCCTACTGCGCTTGCTGTACCGTCTGTACCTGTATTAGTAAATGTTACTTGTGAGTTGCTTGCAGTTAAAACTGTAAACGAACCGTTGAAACTTGTAGGAGTACAACCACTAATAATAACAGTTACTCCTACCGGGAACGGAATATAATTTTGTGTAGTAAATGTTAGTGTTGTTGTATTAGATGCTCTAGTAGCATTTGCAATATTTAAATTTGCACCAACACTAACTTGTGATCCGATACTTGCTGTGTTCTGGATAGTTAATGAATTGTTTGAAACTAGATTACCAATTGTAGCCGTACCTGCAACACTTAAGAATCCATTAGTAATGACGTTACCACTAGTCATATTACCAGTAACGTTAATCAACCCTGATTCCATTAATGCGGCGCCAGTAAGATTACCATTCATTACAATACTGGATGTATTAACATTTCCTACATTAGCATTACCAGTAACACTCAATGCACCACCTGTTGTTAAATTACCTGCACTTATGTTTCCTGTTGCGGATACTAATCCAACACTGGTGATGTTTTCTAAGGATGTATTTCCTGCAGTTAACGTACCTGATGTAGATAAACTCCCACCAGTAACAGTACCTGTTGCAGAAATTAATGTAGTTAGTAAATTACCTACAGCCGCATTACCAGTAACACTCAATGCACCACCTGTTGTTAAATTACCTGCACTTATGTTTCCTGTTGCCGAGACTGTACCACTTGTACTTAGATTGCCGGCTGAAGCGTTGCCAGTAACACTCAATGCGCCACCAGTTTCTAAATTACCAGCACTTACGTTACCTGTAGCAGTTAACGTTGTTGCACTAGCATTTGCGATACTAGAATTTCCACTTACTGTTAAATTACCTGTTGTACTTAAATTGTTACCTGATAATGTGTCAACATTCATTGAACCACTAACACTTAAATTACCAGCAGTAATATTACCTGAGGCTGCAATAGTTGCCGCAGAAACTAAACCGTTTGTAGTTAGATTTCCTACGTTGGCGTTTCCGTCAACTTGCATGATCCCAGATGCAATTAAGTTTGCACCAGAAATATTTCCAGAAACACTAACTATAGTACCATCTAAACGTTGTGTTGTTATGTTTCCTACGTTTGCATTACCCACAACTTGCAAGAAACCATTAGTTGTAATATTTCCACCAGAGATGTTTCCAGTTGCGCTTAAAACACCCAATGTAATTAGATTTCCACCTGTAACATTTCCTGTGGCAGCAAACGTACCACCTATAGAACCGTTACCAGTAACATCTAATCCACCTGAAGATATTAGATTTCCACCTGCTACATTACCGGAAATACTTAATAAACTTGTTGCCTTATTAAAAGTTAAACCAGGTACGGCAGCAAAATTACCATCATCATTGAACATCAGTTGTGTGTTGCTACCCGGTGCAGTTAATGTAACTTCAACGTTCGGCGGATACGTAATATTTTGAACAATAAGTTGAGGTACTTCTAGTGCACCAGTAACTGCCAAATTACTTGCAACTGCTAAGTTACCCTGAACAGTCATTTCTCCTGTTTGCAAACCACCTTGAACTACTAAATTAGTTAAATTACCTAAACTCGTAATTAACGGCTGTGAGGAGCTTGTTAGTTCTCCACCTAGATACGTGGCGGTTACGGTACCTACACTTAAATTACTAGAAACAGTCAACGAAGGAATAACAAATCCACCTGCATCAGTTGTCATGGTTTGCTCACCTAATGACAACGAATTACCAGATAAGAACAAGTCTTTGAATCTATTAGTCGGGCTTCCTAAGTTATAGATTTCATTACCTGCAGGAATTAGGTTTCCTATTAAAAAGTTTCCAACTGTCAAATTACTAGTTGTCAATTGAGATGTTACATTAGCATTACTTGTAGTTAAGTTGCTTGTTATGCTTGCATTACCGGTTGTAGTGTTACTAGTAATGAATAAGTTAGATACAATTATACCTGATGTATTGGATCTAATATTTTGTGTTCCTATATTAACATTGGTCGCAATAAAAATGTTACCCCATTTATTAGAGGAATTGCCCAATTGCATAGATGTTGCATTAGGAACCAATGAACTTGTAACTAAATTACCTACTTGAAGATTTGACGTTGTTAAACTCGTAGTAAAAGTTGCGTTTTGTGTTGTTATAGAATTAGCTAAATCTATATAAAACGGTGTTGAGAAAGAGAAAATATTAGCAGACTGAGTATTAGATGGTGCACCTACACCAACTGTCAAATTAGAACCAGTCTGTACTTGTATTCTAGGGAAATTACCTTGAATTAAAATATTTCCTGTAGTACTGTTCTGAGTTAATCCACCAGTAACTGTTACTTCCGTTACACCCGATGAAAAGAATGTACTGTATAATTCTGTGAAGTTGTTGTTAATTTTTTGGAACGCTGATCTAATTGGATCTGCTGTAGGATCGTTCGGAAACGTACCAAAATCAATATATTGTTGAGCCATGTTAATAGTCTACCTTATCTAGTATTTATCGTTTTGGTATCTATACTATGTCCAAAAAAAAGCCCGGGGTTAGCCGGGCTGTAAAGATGCGGTTTATTATTTTATCCCGCTTAATTTTTTCCAATCTGTAAGAGCTTCTGCGACAGAAACTTGTGTTGGGTTCCCGACAGTTCTACTAGATTTCATTTTATGTAAATCGTTACCCATAGACAACAATGCTTTTAGTTTAGCTAGTTCAGTGTCAGCCATTGCGTCTCCGCCTGCGTCATTAGCAAAGTTTTCTTCTACTTGATCATGTCCACATGAATGTCCTTCGTACATAGAACCACCGCACTCATTGCACATTTCTTCGCCTTCGTGAACTTTTTCCATGTCGCCGTCGCCATCTAAGTCAGCTTCTTTCTTACCAGCTGCACGTGCTTTTGCTAGATTACCAGTAAACTTGTTACCTTCTTCTACATCATCTTCTTTTACCGGGTATTCTTTTCCACCGACTTTCATCTTTTCACCTGGCTGAACTCCGTCAGATTTTGCCTTTGCTAAAGCACCGGTGAATGCATTGCCTTCATCTGTCTTTTCTTCATCATCTGATTCTTCTTCACCTGAATCCGCTGGTTCTAGCATCTGCTCTTCACCTTCTTCATCTTCGTAGTCATCAGAACCTTCTTCTGAACCTCCCATGTCAATACCTGTCATTTTCTTAATCAATGAGAGCATATCATCGCCATCAGCTACATCTGGGGCAGGCTGTGGCTCAGTTCCTGTTCCTGTAGGTTCTTCTTCACCTTGGGATGCTACACCGTACGCTAATGCTGGTTGCTCATCGCCGCCGAACATGCCGATACCTGCATTTCTTAAAACACCTAAAAGTGTTTGTGCATCTGCATCAGATGCAGTGATGCTAACAGAATCTGGAGCACCTTGTTGTCCTGTACTTGATGATACAGTGATACCCTCAGTTAGTAAACTGTTTAATTGTTTTTCCCAATTTTCTAATTGTATGTCTTTCATATTTGTACTTTCAAATGTTGGTTTTTTCAACCCTTTTACAAAACCAGATACTTTTCTACCGATTTGTGCTCCTGTGTTAATTGCTCTATCTGTGAATGCATTAACTGGGTCAGCAGACCAAGGTGTAGGTTTCTCAATTGGTAATGGTTTGCCTTGGATACGACTTGGTTTGAATGGTTCTCTCGTTGGCTTCCCAGTAACAGAATCAATTGATGTTCTTGCAATTTCTCTAGAATCGTTTGGAAGAATAGTTTCATCCATTAATGATTCTTCATAATTTGTTAATCCGGATTCTTCTAAACAGTAATCTTCAAGTTGAGTCTTTAATGTGTGTGGACGACGGCGGAAATTGTCATCCATGCTCATAATACTTCTAATGATACGCTGTGCTTTTTGCATATCCTTATTCATTACTGCATCTTCAAAATTTACTCTATGCTTATCTGAATGTAACACATCGTTTAGGTATTCAGCAAGGTTCATGAATGCACCTTCTGTTAGAATCTCATTATCATCTTGAGCGGATTCTTCAACTTTGCCTTTGTTGTGTGCTTTCCAAGCAGTAGCATAAGCAATAGATTTTTCTTTAGGAGTTATTTTACCGTCCTTAGCGTAGCTCTTTTTAATATGCTTAACCATGCGTTCAGCTTTAGCCCCTGGTGGAGCTTTTTCTTGAACTTGCTTTTGATTAGGAATAGCCATACTAGGTTTGCCATGAACTTGAGCACCTTGAGCACCCATTTTTTGTTGTAATTGTTTTAACAATTGTTCATCGCTTCCGTGTCCTAATTTATTTAAAGCAGTTGAGCCAACTTTCTTTAAAGTATCCATAACACCTTCATCAGTTAGATCACTGCCGGCTAATGTCATCTCACCTTTGCCAATAGACTGCTTGATCTGTTGTGCTAATTGTGGATTTGTTACTGTACCTAAGGTCTTGTTACCTTGCTTAATAACTTGAGTATTTTGTTGTGCGGGAGCAATAGAAATTTGTTCAGCCTCATCTATCTGAGTTTTGGTTGTTGCAACTTCTTCAATATACTCTTTTAGAGAATGCTTTTTAGAAACTTTGCCTACTTCTTTCTTTGGCTTTTGGCCACCGCCGAAAACAGAACCTAGACTCTTAGTGTCATACTTCTTGACTTCACCGGATTCGTCACTATCTTTCTTTGGGCGGCCACGACCACGTTTTACTTCTGGTTTCTTAGCTTTCTTTTCATCACCCTCTTCATCTGTGTCAAAGTGGCGACCATAACTACCTTTGTGAACACGACCTTTTTCGGTTTCTTTCGTTTCACCTTCAGTAATTGTACTCAATGATTGTAATATGTTTCTGAAATCCATTATCGTGATCCTTGTTTCTTGTCTAATTTTTCTTCAATCCGCAAAAGCTGTTTTTGTAATTCAGCAAGTTTGTCGTTGTTTTCTTGAATTTTTACTGCGGCGATTTGAACTTTAGTATCTACCGCTTTAACATTATCGTTCATAGTCATGTATCCAGTGCCACCTATACTACAAGCACCTATAACTATCCACGTTAGTTGACTAGTGTTGAAATCAATCATTTTGCCTTACTAGCTCCAGTTGCAGGTTTCTGAGGACGAGTAATTTTACTCATTGGACTCATATGACTTTCTTCTTTGTTGTTCTTTGGTGCTATCGGTGTTGGTTTTGCAGAGAACTGCATTTCTACACTTGGCTTTTTAGGAACTACTTTGTCTAGATATTGGTTTGCATAATCTTTGCTTGCCTCTTTACCGTTATCTTCCATTTCTGGTTGTAGTAATAGAGGTGAAGCATCTACTTGATTTTTGTATTGTTCTGTTTGTTTTTCTATATTATCTGCAAAATCTGTTGTTTGCATTCTGATACGATTAATATTGCAACCACACGCTTGAGCGCATTGTTGAATCATTGGTTCTGTTGCAGGGTATCTGAATTCTACCTTCATGATAGTTAGACTGTCATTCTCTGCATCGGGGAATCCAGCAATATTCTTTTGAATAGGGGTAGTCTTAGGGCTATCAATCTTTACAGGATCAAATTTTGAAAGGTTATACTTAAACATATCCATAAATTTATTATCAACATCTCCTAAGATTTTGATGGTATAGTGATACGTTCTAGCACTTTCTGTTAGATAATGACGCAGGTTTTTCATTTTACAATTCCTATATATTATTTATCAATCAATCGGATTTTTTATTTGCTAAAATCTGTTTCAATAATTCATTACGATCTAACAGACTTCCTTCACCGACTGGAGTATTTTCTATTTCTTTTGTTTGAGACAATGCTTTTTGATCTAGTTGAGCCTTCTTTAATTGAAGGTCTAGCATCTTTAATTTTTTGTTTATTTTAGCAGTTTTAGCTGTAATAGCATGACCTAACATAGTACCTGCTACACCAAATATTTCACTAGCAAACCTACTGTCTACTTGCATTCCTAAATCCATCAAGTCTTTGTAACTATCTTGTGCAAGTTGAGCGAGACTATCCATCTCTGTATCAGCAGCCTCTAATCCTTTTACTTCAGGTAATGCTTTTTCAATTTTGTCTAAATTTGTTAGTGCTTCTTGTGTTACTTCCTGAATTTCAGCAGATTCAATAATCTGTTCGTTGAGGCTATCAGGTTCGTCCGCTTCAGGGAGATCAAATAATTCTGAAAGTTTTTTTGTCATGAGGTGTCCAAATAATAATATATTTATTATTTGCGACTACCGTTTCTAAACAAATCGTCTTCGGTTATTACTCTGAACGTGAATCCGTTTTGTTTACAGTACGCCATTGCGGCGCCCCATTTTGCATGATTAATTGCTACTACGGCTCTATCTTTAGCACTCGCAACTCTACTTTCAATTAAACTCTGTTTCTTAGGTTTAATTTCAACAATTTCTGCAAGTTGTTTTCCGTACTTGTTTTGATATACAATGAAGAAATCTGGAATATAGTTGCTTTTTTTACCAGTGAGAGGGTGTAAATATGGAATGGCGATTGCTTCGCTTGCCCATTTTAACACTGAATCATTGTTATCACAGAATTGCATGAATGTGAATTCCCAACCACTACGATATTTAGGCTTATGCTTTCCTATATATTTGTCAGGATTCTTCGGTGTGTAAATTCCTTGTGCCCAGTTAGCCATAATTATTGTACTATGTTTCGTTGAACCATTTCATTAGGCACCGGAAAATTAGCAATTCCGTATAATGTAGTTTTGCTTTTTAGACTGTTTAAATAATATGTCATCAATGATGATGCAGTCAATGCATCTGTTTTCTTCATTTCATCTAATAGAGTTAATGCATTTTCACCTGTAATATTTGATATTCTAAATAGAATACCTGTAAAATTAGTAGCTATGGTTTTACTATTAGTTGTTTTTAAAAAATAAGAATATACAATATCATACTGACTACCATCAATTACTAAATTAAAATTATAGAATTGATCAAATAATCGTACAGTATTGTCTAAATTGTTACGTGGAGCGTCAATAAGTTGTGCCATATAGTTATTTATGAAACTGAAGGTGGCTTGTTCAACATATTTTGAACACCTTGTTGTACTTGTCCAGGTACACTCTTAATAAATGTCGCAGCCTCAGTAGGGAAACTAAACCCAGTATTTCTGTTAGGTGTTCCAGCTAACGCACTTGTTGCAATACCTATAGCTTCTGATTTAGCAATATTAAGAATGTTTTGAGGATTCTTAAATGTATTCTTTGCTGCACCTGCCTTTTGAATTGCACCAAATATATTGCCGCTAGATAAATCTTCCATAATACCGCCTGCGGCGTCTAGTAAACCGCCTTGACCTAATATGGCACCATTTGACCCTGGACGAGCGATAGGGCTAACTGTCTTATCATACATTCCGTTAACTGCAAACATCTTAACTATTTGATCTGGCTTTCTTCCATCAATAGCACCCTGAAAATAGTTTACTGTTTCATAAGCAACTGTCATTTGATTTTCCATAATGCCATTTGCTTGCGAGTAGTCATAAGTATCGTGACTAAAACTTTCAATGATAGGGTTCAATAATCTATACAACACAAAGTTGTGTTGGTTAAAACCGTAAATGTTTATTGCTCTAAAGAAAGGTGCTTTAGATTTACCTAAGGCATTTGCTGTATTTGTCTGCGGAGTAGATGAAGTTTCACCTATATATCCCCAGTCATCACTACCAGAAATACTAGAATCATATATATTTCTTCTATTCAAATCTGTTGTAGAGGTTGATGCACTGCCAGGAGCTTCACCAAACGCCCCAAAATTACTTGATGAAGATTTAGTTTGTTCGTATTGATCTATTTGCAATCCATCTTTGTAGTAATAGCTATAGTAAGCATTCCACATATTGCGAATCAAATTTCCATTGTCATCGTGAAAAGTTATGTTGATGGGGTCGTATTTTAATTTTGTTTGTACTAAACGTTTTCTATTATATTGATTGAGTGTTGCTACATCAACTGTAAACTTAGGCAATTGAACAGTCTTAACGGCTAATCCAAAATTGCTACCTGCAGGAAATTGTGTTGGTATATACTGTGTGTTTATGTCAAAATAAACATGGAATAAGAACTTGAACTTAGGTGCGTACTGGTACGCATTGCTTCTAAAGGTAAGACTTGCGTGAGTGTAATCACGCAAGTACTCATTGCCGAAGAACGCTTTGGTAGCGTCCCCCAAAAGGTTTTCAAAAAAACCAGCCATTTAGGCTCCTTAATTAACTGCCAATGCCAGTTACTGAACCGCCACCGAATGCACGACCAACATTTGTACCTACGCCAGATGTTAGTGGGCTTTGGATTGCGTTATCAAAACGTACTGTCAATGAAATTGTTGCTGGTTCGTTTGTGCTGTAATTTAAGGTATTGTAGTTAGCTTGTTGTACGAAGCAACCATATAATTCCCAAGTTTCTAATACTGTGGGAGTTAATGTACCGTTACCGCCATCAAGAACTTCATAGTTAATTTGGAACTTATAGTCTTGACCTGTTGCCGCACTAGCTTGCTCAACGAAATCCATTTGTTTCTGAATTTGTTGTCCTACTAATTTAGTTACGTTACCTTGTGCATCATCACGTAAGTTAATTGTTGTTGCTGCCCATTCGTGCTTACCAGATAGATATATCTTACTGTTGTAGATATCAATCGGTATTTCTGTAAAGCTAACGCTAGGACGAGTAATATCAATTACTTGCTTTGTCAATTCTGTAGTGCTGCCACCAACTCCAAAATTCAAGAACAACGCTCTAAAGCGGTATTGCAATTTCGGCATCAACAAACCTTGACTATTGGCAGCATTATCAGATGCTACGGTCATGTTGAACAATGATTGTGAGGCTGTTGCCATGTTGTTTCTCCTGTTTTATATATTTATCTTAAATTGAAGCCCTTTCGGGCTTCAATTTTTATGCTCCGCCGCTAGCGATTTCCCCTGTGTTTAGAACACGAACTGGGATGTAGATGAATTCAGCAGCTTTCACTGGCTCAATCGCAACGTCAATCCACAATTGATTCTGATCAATTCTTGCAGGAGTATTATTACTCTCGTCACATACTACTAGGTAGTCATATAAACCACGTTTAGCAACTAAGTCAATAAACAATGACTGTACTACACCAGCAATCTGATTTCTAGTAATAGCATCATTAGGTTCAAACACGAATGGACGTGCAAGAACTTGTAGACGTTCACGGATATAGCAAATCAATCTTGCTACGTTGATTCTATCAAGTGCAGATTGTGTATCCTTAGAGTTCTTGTTACCATAATTTAACAAACCAACACCAGTAAAGAATGCTAGTGGGTTAATCTGGTTGCTATATAGAACATCACGAATAGACACTCTGTTCTTAATAGCTACAAACTCACCGGTAGTAGCATCAATATAACCAATGTTTGTAGCATTGTCAATATTACCACGGCGTGTACCTGCTGGTGCTAACCAAGGATAAGCAATTGTATCATTGCGTAAAATTGTTCTTAGCATCATGTGACTTGCTGGCACAACAACAGAAGAACCATCTGTTGGATTTACTGCCATACCGCTTGGATAGAAAATACCCATGTATTCATTGCGTGTTACTAAACCATCTTCGCCGGTGCTTGCAGCGCCTGCTTCGTTCCTAGCCCAATTAGTAATAGCAGTAGCTTGGTCAGGCAATCTTAGTGGTGTATCACCAACAATATATGCGGTGTTGTTTCTATCGTTGTTTAATACAATCATATCAGGTTGTAGTTCAGGATAGTTGGGGCAAGCAATCAAGTTAAAGAATGTATCTTCTTCACGGATTGTTTGGTTAGTACCGACAGAAGCCTTCATTGCTTGGACAACTAAATTACGTTGTGCCTTACGGCCCATGTAAGCAGCTCCATTACTCTGTAGACCACTTACACTTACCCATGTATAAGAATAAGAAGGTAGAACTTCACCCGGATAGTTCGCATATGTAAAGTAGTTTGTTGTGAACTGTTTTACGTTATATCCTGAACGGCGTGTGTTCCATAGTAACATACCTTGAGGATATGCTGCTGGATCAGGTGCATCTAGATCAAGGTAATTACTTGTCAACAATGAAACAATTGTTGGGATAGGATCATTAACTGGATCTACGTTACCAGCTGTACCCCAACGTGCGTCAGCAAATAGCAAACCATTTTGACTTGTCTGATCGGTGATATCAATTTGAACCCACTGATCTTGATCGTCAACACTCTGCCAACGATAAATCATTGGATAGTTTTCTAAATCATTAGTATCAATCCATAGATCACCATAAACTAATGCTGTACCATCAGACTGAGTTGTTGGCTCGGATGCAGACATAATAGGACCATTAGGATCAGTAGTGTTTACACCAGTTGGTAATGGATGTCCGCTAGAATCATAGTTAACATTACGATAGCCCTTCCAAGCACCGTTCTGATTTACCATAATATCAACTTCTGAAACTGTACTGTAAAACCAATTTGTTCCATTAGCTGGATTAGTTGCAGGAGCACCTTCATTAGCAGTGTAATCTAGCCATTGCCAATTAGATAGTAAATTCCAATATTTTATATTTGGTACACCTGAAACATAAGACCAAGTAGGAGATACTCCGCCTACAATTTCAATAGTCAAGTCATTTTCAGGAGATGAACCACCTAAATCAGTTCCGGGAATTGTTATAGTTTCGTCTGAACTGTAGACACCTACGCTTGTGCGTGTGACAAAATAGTAGTTAGTAGCTACTGTAATTGCAAAGTCTGCTCCTCCGATTGGCTCATTGTATGTGAATACATTGAAGCCATTAAGAGGTGCGCTGACGATAATATCTTCATTAGAAGCTGTATCAAACCCGATTTCATCTAGCAATCCATTGCTATAACCAGTTGAATCTACATCTGTTAAATAAATTTCTCCACCCTTCAAGTGAGAAATTTGAATAGCACCAGTTGAAGATAATGTAGCATCCGTATTAGGAATGTTTGCTGCCAACCAATCCAATACGAAAGATGTTCCGGTTGTACCAGTCATTGTTACGGTGTAGTTAGAAAGACTAGAACTTCCTGGTGTACTTACTAGAACACTTAGGACTGATCCAATTGTTGGCTCAGGTGTTGTAGTAGAGCCAGTGATAAGTGTTGGTCCAACTGCTTTTCTAATTAAAGTACCATTAGGGAAACCGCAACCAATGACAGTATTAGCAGGAATATTTTTTCCACCTGTAGAATCTAATGCACTATCTGCTAATTCAGGTGTAATATAGAATGTAGATGCAACACTATTCCATGAAGCTGTAGCAGTCTTGTAGACATTAGCAGAAAGATCAACACCACCACCTACTGCACTGGTCTTTAACCATACAGAACCAGTTGGGTGAGGCTGTGTTTGACCTACAGTCCATAACGGCATCTGTGAAGAAGAACCATATGTCTGATCAGGTCCATATATATTTTTGTTTATGTAGCTAGTTAAACCTAAAGTAGCTAACGGAGAATTAGTACCATCTACTAACGTGAAATAAGAATTTAATCCAGGATTAGAGTAATAGATATCTAATGTAGTTCCGTCGGTTTCAGCATTTAGGAAGCCGCCTGCTGCCGCAATAGCTGTCTGAATAGCATAGATTCCACCAGTACCATCAAATTCAATTTTCTTTTGATATCCAGAAATACCATTAAAGACAATAGTGAAATCGTATGATGTAGCAGATGTTAATGACCCGGTTGGAGTTAAGCTGACAGTAGGTAATGAAGCCTTCCATTCAGAGCTTCCTAAAATTACCCAGTCGTTATTTGAATTCTTATAAAAATATGTGCCAGCAGAGAAAGCACCATCAGTTTTGTTACCGGGGATAACAGCATAAGAACCAATAGTACCTAAAGACTGTATTGGATAATCATTGTCTATATTTACAGCATCAGTAATTACTAATGGTATCTGATTTGTGAACTTACCAGTACTTGCATTGAATTCAAAAATACCCCAATCACTATTAGTTGTATCTACCCAATACGTATCATTTGCAGGAGCACCAGTTGGACGAGACAATGTTCCAACTAAACTTGCTAAATCAATATCAGCACGTAAGATGAAAGCACGATTTGTTGCACCCATTAAAGAGTAAGCTGCTAATAATCCATATTCGTTCAACTCATATCCTGGAATAGGAGTATTGTTTGTTGTCTTATAGAAGAACGGATTACCGAATAAGCTAACCAAGTCACGCTGACTGGTTACTGTATATAATTTATTTGCGTTTGCGGCTGTAGTCGCAGGAGCGATAGCAGTTCCAGTTGGATTAGCTTTGTTTTGTGCTGTTGCTAATAAAATTAGAGGAACTGATGATGAGGCTGGAGGTAAATATTGACTTTCATCAATAATCGTTACTTCTACGCCTGGTGATACTAGTGCCATTTTGTTTTCCTTTATGTTATGATTTTGAGGGTTAACGCCCTAAGTCGTATTAATATTTAGCGAATATTTTAAAAAAGCACCAATAACCATACCTTTAAAGGTTTTTTGTTAAATACTTTTATGAAACGGCCAATCTGTAAGACTTGTAACAAAAATTTATGTGCTGTTAATTATATCCGCAACGGAAAAACCTACTATCGTAGTATATGTGATGAGTGCGGGAAAAAGAAAGTTAAGAAAAAACCTACTACGCCTAGTTGGCAAAAGGCTGGCTACAAGAAAAAACCCACATGCGATGTATGTGGGTTTAGGAGTTTATTCTCAAGTCAGATGATGGTTTATCACATTGACGGAAACTTAGAAAACAATCAATTTGTAAATCTCAGAACGGTTTGCTTAAACTGTGTGGAAATTATTAAGCGTAAAGAAGTCACGTGGCGCAGGGGCGATTTAGAGGTTGATTATTGATTCTACGTTTTTATGTAGATCATCAATAGTTCCATTATTATCAATATAATGGTCATAATTTAATCCAACACTAGAGTATTCACTAGCATGAACTTGGTGTCTGTCTAATTTTGCTTTACTTAGTGACCACTCGGGATTACCATCAGGACCTTTGTTATATGCAACTGCGGCATTATACCATTCAGGGTTATCTCCCCTTAGGACTCTAACAGTGATTCCACCTGCATTTTTAATAGCGGTAACTTCATTGCCAAACCTACAGTCAGTAATTACAATATTGTCCGTAGCGGTTCGTAATTTATTTTCTACGCTTGCAACCCAAATGTCGTTATGAAATCCATTACGACAAACTTCTGTGCCCCACTGCTGTAGAATATAACGAGGGGTTATTTCCATACCAAGACGAGTACTCCACCATTCATCTTTGATTTCTCGCCATTCACGACTAGTTTTAGTTGTACCCTCAAGCAATTCTCTATCCCATCCAAAAACTGCGGCTACTGCATCTTTTAAACTTGCCGCAAAACTTAACCGTTTGAAGCCATGAAATGTACAAAGATAATCTGCGATAGTATCTTTACCCGAACCAATAAACCCAGTGACACCTATAATCATAAAGAAAAACTCCTGTAATACTTATTATATTACAGGAGTGTGTCAAAATAAAGAGCAGTTTAACCAATAACGAATGAATATGGTTGACTGTAATCAACGTATCGTTTCAATTCGTCAATCAATCTGTCTTGATCTGCCTTAGACTCGGATTTTAGAGCAGAACCATTTAGTGTTGTGCCACCACCTGGACCAGCAATGCTTGCAAATTTTTCACGTGCTTCACCTAGAATACCCTTTAACACTGCTAATGTATAATCACCTATCCAAACTCCTGCGCCCGGATCTTGCAATAATTGTTCTTCTGGTCTTTGTACATCTGCCCAAATTAAAATCTTTTCACCTGTCGCTTTAGGATCACGTACAATTCGCAATTCTTTTGTTACAGGGTTAAACGTATAGATGACATAGCCACCGAACATACGTGCAGCCAATTCAATATACTGAGCATAGAAATCATAGGTTGCCAAACCACCTGCATAATTATAATTCAATAAGTAGGTGTTAAGAATAGCACTACTGAACGGATCAAAACTACTTGCGGCGGGGCCTGTTTCAAGACCGACTGTTCTACGAAATACCTGACGTACATTAATGAATTCACTAGGTAAAACATAAACATCACGGTTCTTGTGAATTTCCATCAATGTATAGGATTCTTGCGTAGAATTTTGTGCTCTTTGTCTATATAGTCTGATGCTATAATTGTAAGCCGCTTCGTAATGTTCGGGGTCAAGTTCAACATCAACCAAACCATCACCCAAACGTAGTCGTAAATTATTAAATAGTTGGTCTTTTAAATCCTGTAATCTTTGAGTAGCCATGGAAAAACTCCTGATATATTATTTATCAGGAGTTAGGGTTACTTACAGATCGCCTTCTTTGCGGTTCTCACTATAGAATGCATCAAAGTGTCCGCCCGGGTATCGTGCTTCAAGTTTACCTACATTCTCAGCGATAACATCGTTAGGGTCATATCCAAGTGCCCTACATGCATTGATCCAGTACCAGAAAATATCACCGAGTTCACGCTTCATGTGGTAGCGATTATCTTCATTAAAAGGTTTACCCTGAAAGACCATCTTTTTGACAATCTCACTGAATTCACCGCCCTCACTTGCTAAACCGATACTACCTGTCATCAGCAACGGAACGTTCAATCCTTGTTCTTGTAATTCAAGTACACGTGCAATGAATGTACCTGTATTGTTACTTGCGTCACTTGTGACTGCTTGGACAAAGTCCTGATATTTATTTAAGTCAATTTTTTGTGTCATTATACTCTTTCTGCTAAATGGTTCATTGTAATGGCCAATTGTTTTAGGTCATTGTCTGTAAGATTGTACTGGTATACTGAGGAAAAGTCAACATTACCGTCTTTGTCCAAACACTCTTGCACAAATTCAATAGCATGTAGGCTTTCGGCCATGCCTGCCTTCCAGTGGCGTACTCGCAAACGGAAAGCCTTCTCGTCTTTCACAATCATATCTGTTTTTGAAACTTGCATTTTTATCTCCTTAATTTACTCCGAATAATGCGTCACCTGCAACCTTGTCAAAAGGTGCGCCCCAATTAGCGATACCCTCCATGTCAAACCTTTCATCCACGCCCTGACTGATGCCGATGTAATATTTGAAATCGGCTTCTCCTGTTTGACGGTATTGTTCTTTTTCATGGTCTTGAACGATTTGAACAATACCAATACAATCACGACTTGTATACCAGCGAACACCTGTAATCATATTAAAATGCCTTCAAAATAATCATGTTTTCGTTAAAACGACCATTGGGAGTAGTCGCAACTGCTTTAATTTCAGTAAAGTATTTTCGTGCCGCGGGCTTTGAACCCATGACCTCTTTGATTTGCTCACCCGGCTTACGCAATGTTTTAATCTCACTCTTGTTAGTGTCAAAGCCAAGAATAGTGTTACCCTTGACAGTAAAGGATTTACTGTACTCGTCGGCAATATAATGATGCAGTTTGCGCTTTGCAGTATCATATACCCACGCTTCACTTGCTCCGTGAAGTTTAGTAGGATGCACACTGACCAAATCAAGTTTATTAGCCGGGTCTTTAAACTCTTTGAGATACTTGAGTTTTGAAACCACCTTCTCAATGGGGACAGCCTTCTTTTTACGAGGAGCCTTACTTGCCTTCTTAATAGAAATGTAACTATTCAGGTCTCCCAACACCTGTTCAATGTATTTGATAATGTTACGAACCTGAATTTTACCCAAATAACTGTATGCTTCTTTTATATCTTTGTCGTTTCCTTCTTGCAGGACCTCAAACTCTTCCTGTTTGCGCTTCCAGAATTCAACAATCATAGGAATGTGTTGTGGGAGAACATTAAATTTAGCGACAACATCAACAACCTTGCCATTTGCTTTACCTGACATAACAAAGTCATCAAACATGCCTTCAAGTTCGCCTGCGGCTTCACGTGCTTTATCACGCATGATTTCCTGCACGTTGGGACGATTGGATGCTGTCTTTTCTTCCACTTTTTCAACTACTTGGGGTTTGGCAACCAACTTGAGAAGTCTAGTAATTTCGTTTTCAAGAGTGGCTTCTTCATGCTCAGTCAATTCAAGACCGCGGAGCGTCATCCTAGCAAGCCAGCAAAGTGTCATCAAAAATTCTTTTTCGTCAATTTTGCGTAGAATTTTTGCATCATTGACACGGTCATGATGTTCCAGATATTGTGCAAGCATTTCCTTAGCATCTTTTTTACCGTAAAAACGGTTGTACCAGTTGAAACCACGGGCAAGGGCCACCCTACGTTCAACATCAAACAGTTGCATCGGGAAATAGGGTTCATCACCCAGATATTTAGTATCTGCATCCCTAGGATTCAGAGCCTTGATAAAATGGTCATCAGTCTTTTTGGGCTTGCGAGTTGCCATGTGTGCTCCTATTAACAATACGTCTATTATATAGCAGTTCCCATTTATTGTCAAGATAATTCTGGTAATACTTTTGTAATAAATAATAAGTAAACGGATTTTAATATGCCTAGACTATCACTTTATCGCCCAGAAAAAACGAATGATTACAAGTTTCTTGACCGGACAATCAAAGAACAATTGATCGTGGGTGGAACTGATTTGTATATACACAAGTATTTAGGTGTTCCGAATACCGGTCCTAGCAATGACAATACACTACCACAGTATGACCAGTTGAATCCTAACAACATTCAGGATTTGTTGTTTTTAGAAAACCGTGATAGAAAATACGAAACAAGCATTTACCGTATTCGTGGTCATTATAACGTACAGAATTTAGATTTTGATTTAAGCCAATTCGGTCTCTTCCTCAACAATGATATTATTTTCATCACAGTTCATTACAATGAAATGATTGACTTGATCGGGAGAAAATTGATGGTGGGGGATGTGTTAGAACTACCCCACTTAACTGACTATCATCCTTTGAATGAATCTATACCGATAGGATTACGTAGGTACTATCAAATTACTGATGCAAACTTTGCAAGTGAAGGATTCAGTCAAACTTGGTACCCGCATTTATGGCGTATTAAGTGTGAACCTTTAGTTGACAGTCAAGAATTCGCTCAGATATTAAGTGAGCCAATACAACAAGATAACTATCTAGGTGATTGGGATGCCGCAAAAACGTATGTACCGGGTTATACGGTTACATACGGTGATAAGATTTATACTCCAAAACAGCCTGGCCCTGTTCCAGCAGGCATACCACCAACAGATACGAATTACTGGGATCTTAGTACTGCTGATAATCTACGAGACATTCTAGGACGTTACAATAAGAATATTGAAATTAATAACGCAGTAATTGCAGAAGCTAGTAGACTTGTGCCTAAAACTGGTTACGACAGAAGCCAATTATATCTTGTACCAACTTACGATGATGACCAGCCTGCACCACCAGTTAACATAATTGTGCCACCTGGAAATCCAACACCCTCTAGAGGTGTTCTAGCAATGATGGTTAATCCGATGTATAGGAATCCTAGTCCTGTAATACGAATCGGAGCAGAAGCTAGAAAGAAGATTGAAAAATTAACAACTAATGATGCAGATGCACTACGTAAATTTATCAACCTGTCATTGACTACTGCGAGACTCGCACCGGAAGTTACGGACACTGGTTCAGGGCAAGTTGAAGGCAATATGGTTCTTACTGCTAAATCTATGGGGGAAATTACAGGTCCATACGGTACGGCTGACAACACATATTCAACCGCTGACAACTTCCCATCATTTGAATTGACTGCGTTAGATATACCAATAGGCAGTACAATACTATCCTTCCAAGCATTCAATGTGTATCAAGATCCATGGCCAGAAGTTGATTTAGCCGCGTCAGTAGTATCACCTAATGGAACTATCATTCCTGCGTTGGCACCAGAGACTAGAGTAGTAAGTGTTGATTTTGAAAATAGCAGATTAACTATTAATTACCCCACTATTGAATTCATTCCTGCAGGAACTGCGGTGACTGTTGCACCTAGCTTCATATACACTGTTACTCCTCAGATGGATTTCAGAGCAGATTGCGATCCTAGATTCACATTCATTGCTAGGTATAGCCCAAGAAGTTTTGGATACTCTAATGGATACATGATCGGTGACGGTACTGCACCAAACGGATTACCAGTTGGTTCAGGAATCACATTCCCAGTGAATCCTAACGTGGGAGATTATTTCTTGCGTGTAGATTATCTACCTAATCTATTGTATCGTTGGGACGGCGCGCTTTGGGTTAGAATAGGTTCAAGTAATAGAACAGGTGTTGCGTTTGATAGCACTATACCTAGCGAACAGAATCAATTAGCATCATTTATAAATAATGATCAAACGTTAGTGTTGACTGACGGTACCGTAGTTCCATCACAACAACCTCTATCTTCATTATTTAAGGCTGTACCAGATTAAGGAAAACAATGGCAAATTATTTTTATGACAATCAAATAAAACGATTCTTAGTTCAATTCGCTCGTATCTTTAGTAACTGGCAAGTTACTAGAGGTAAAGATCCTGCAGGAAATGATATTTTAATACGTGTTCCTATTATGTACGGTGATCAGAGTCGCATGGCTGCTACACAAATTGCAGGAAATTCTATTAGCAGTTTACCAAGTGCACCATTGATAACGTATTATATCAGTGGATTAGAATACGACCAACGAAGAACACAAGACCCGTTCTTTATTGATAAGCTAATTGTTAGACAAAGAACATTTAACCAAGATACAGGAAACTATGAACCTACACAAGGACAAGCATTTAGTGTTGAACGCATTATGCCTGTTCCGTACACATTACGTATTACTGTAGACTTTTGGACAACAAACTATAATCAAAAACTTGAATTGATTGAGCAGTTAGGTGTATTGTTCAATCCTAGTATGGAGTTACAAAGCACAGACAACTTTATTGACTGGACATCATTAAGTGTTGTTTACCAAGATGGCTTAACGTTTACTAGTCGTAGTATACCACAAGGTACAGGTAATCCAATTGACGTTATGACTTGGAAGTTCTATATGCCTATATGGATTAGTTCTAGTGCTAAGATTAGTAAAATGGGAGTTATCTATAAGATTATTGCAAGTATCTTTAAAGGTAATGCTCTTACAGATATGCAAGACGATGATTTATTATTAGGTACAAGACAAAAAATCACTCCATACGGATATAAAGTATTGTTAATAGGAAACAGCTTACAAATATTACCTGCAAAACAAGATTTCTCTCCTCGTAATTCTTCATTAGACTTACCTGAAAATCCTAACACAAGTGTGTATTGGCATAGTGTATTGCAAGTATACGGAACCATACGTCCCGGAATTAGCCAGATATGGCTACAAAACCCATATATGGAAACCGAGATTGTAGGTACTATCGCATATAATCCAAATGACGATAGATTGTTAATTTACAATATTGACATTGACACGTTACCAGAAAATACATTATCACCTGTAGATAGCATCATCAATCCTCAACAAAAATATCCAGGAAGTGGATTGCCTGCTGCCGCAGTAGGTCAACGTTACTTGATAGTTGAAGATATCGGAAGTGACAATATCAACTTTCCCGGAACTATTGCTTGGGGTAACCTAGTAGCAGTAGCAAATGATATCATTGAATACGACGGAACTGACTGGTTTGTTAGTTTCAATAGTACCGATTTAAGTGATATTCAATATGTGTTAAATCTAACTACAGGGGTTCAATATAGATATGCTGAAGGTGCATGGATGAAGAGTTACGAAGGCTGGTATGATCAAGGAGATTATTCTATCGTCATTTAACTGTGATAAATCATAGTATGACTGAGAACACTTCTGCTGGTGTATTTTTCTATGCATCAGAAACAAATAGATTTTTGTATCTTTTAAGAAACGATTCTAAATCCCAACACAATTGGGGAATACCCGGTGGAAAGATAGAAACTGATGAAACTCTATTTGAAGGCATAGAAAGAGAATGCATAGAAGAACTGGGATTTTTTCCAAAAGATGCTAAATTAATACCAATACAAAAATTTATGAATCACACATTTGTGTATCATACCTTTTTCTGCAAACTTGAAAAAGAATTTTTACCCACATTAAATGATGAGCACTTAGGATATGCTTGGCTTGATTCCAGTCAATATCCTAAGCCATTGCATCCTGGATTATTTAATACAGTAAACTTTGATGTTGTTCAAGAAAAATTAAAAGTATTAATAGAAAAAGCCGCATAATGCGGCTTTTCCATTATGTGATTGAAATTATTAATCCCAGTCGTTAACGTCAACACTTGTGTATCCTGTTGCTGGATCAGGATCAGTACTAGAGTCAGTCAATTGTGCAACATATTTGGTTGCGCTATCTTGGTCGTCCCATGGACGGACCCAGTGGTTTGTGATTTCACTTGCAGGGAATGTGTCATCTTCTACTGGATTGTAGTAAGAAATATACATTTCGCCGGGTTCTAAATCAGTTGAATCTGTTGTATCTACTAATGAACAAATACCAACGTGAAACACCTCTCCGTTTGTAGCAAGTCCTGTGCCGTTAGCAGTAGCAGTAAATATTTTACCATATCCTGCGTCCGGACCAGCACCTAGTGCTGCCCAATCAGTGTTGCTTACATTCGCAATGAAATATGTGTTTCCAGCAACGATATACTCATCTTGAATCTCATCTCGTCTTGCAACTAAGAACTTTCTCTTTCCTTTTTGACGTAGTACGATACCTTCACTGTCTGCATCACCATAATAGAAAGCACTATCAGTAACATCTACTTCTGCATTTGCTACTAATTCTAATTCTTCATCATCAGTTACACTATCAACAATACCAATAAATACTCCTGCTGATGTATAAACTTTAGCTCCTACTAGTGATAGTCCAGTGAAATTTGTTCCTGTACCAGTAACTGTGGTACTAGCAGAATCAGTTGTGATAGTTCCTAAACCATTTACTTTGATACAAACATAACTACGTACTATTTGCCATCTATCTTCTGGATCACCGATTACTACACCTGGCTTATCGGTATCATAATTATTATCTGTTGTTCCATCGTTTGGATAGCCGTAGTCAATATTGTCTACACCATTCCATTTATTTGCTTTTATTGGACGTCCCATTTGTTTTCTCCTAATTAATTGTGGGTTCTAGCCACTACGCGGCGGGGACCGCATAAACTCTCAGAATTAAGAGTGTATAATATATTTATCGGATTAGTTTAAATTTACCCAAGCAGTTCCATCATATCCTTGAAACTTAGTACCAGTTTGATTAAAAACCATCATACCTGCCGCAGGAGTAGGAATAGCTGTATCTCTCGCTGTATTACTAGCATAAACTGCAAGTTGCATATACCCCGACGTAGCAGTACTGATTGTAGATACTACATTTGCAGTAACTTCATCTACTACAATGTTACCAGTAACATTAACATTCCCGGATACATTAGCAGTTGTAGCAACAACTGTACTGAAGGTACCTGCGTTTGCTGTTGACGCATTACCTATTACACCCCTAAATGTACCACTAAAATAATTTGCAGTTGCTAAGTTACCTAAATTAGCATTTGTTGTTGTTAAATTACCACCAAGAGTTAAAACTGATGTTGTTTTGTTAAATGTTAAATTAGCTACACCTCCAAATACTCCTCCAACATCATTGAATTGTACGTATGTGTTTGTTCCGCCAGGGGTCGCATTTCCTGAAGGTGTAATTTGTCCTACTATTTTACCGCTATTTGCTGTATAGCTTGCAAACAACGGATCGTAATTAATATTACCTGATATCGCATCAGTATTAGTATGCAGTGAAAATGTATTGCTAGTTCTACGATTTACATAAAATTTATTTGATCCACTGACACCTAATGCTTGCAGTAATCCCTGTACTAAAGAAGGCTGTACATCAGATACACTTGCAGTTGAACCAGTATTAAACAAATGATTGCTTTGTGTTGTGAAAACTGCTAAACCTGAAACATTTCCGATTGACTGTATAACAGCTTGGACTACACCGTTCGTAGTCCAAGTTAGTCCGCCGTTTCCGTCACTGGCTAAAACATATCCACCTACAACATTTGAACCAGTAATTTTAACGTTACTGACATTTCCTAAATTTATTGTTCCGCCAGCAGAGCCTCCTAAATTAACAACAGTCGCTACATTTCCAGAAACTGAAATACCTAACAACTCACCACTACTGACACTACTCATATTCAGTGAAGCATTGTCAGATCCATTCAATCTAGAGAAATCTAGAGATGACGTAGTGGTTAAAATTTCAGAAATGTATTTGTCATCAATTGTAGGTAAGGGTTCTGCCGGATCATTACCTATATATAATCTACCTTCATCAGTTGCATAACCCAATTCACCCACATCAAGTTGCGGTAAATCTACGTTTGCACCTGTCCTAGCTTGGATTTTAGAAATTTGTACGATAGCCATAGTATAATCTTTATGTAATTATACTATTTATCGCTTTTATACGAACTGGGTGTAGTATTGCTCTAACCGTTGAAACCAACGATTTTGCCAACTATCAAATTCAGTTCCCTCAATTATAAATTCTTGATAGATGTTATCTGCTGAACACATAAAAATGACGCCCTTGCGAATGTTAGTACCGTGAACTTCGTTATGTGCAGTAGCGTAGGCGGCTAATTGAATGAAATAATCGTCAATCCATTCTTTTTTCTTGGGTTTATTAGTTTGCTTATGATCCATGATTGCTTCTGACCCATCATGGATACCAACTAAGTCAGTTGTTCCTGCATAAACTCCCGGGAAATATAAGGGAACTTCTGTGCCCCAAAACTCATTACACTTACTTAATCCTTGATAAATGATAGACTCAGCCATTTTATGACTTTGAATTGAGTATGGGTTAGAACCCGGAACTCCTATCTGTCCCGTCTTAATGTAATCTTCTAACCACTTGTGCATTCGTGTACCACGACCTGCAGCTTCGGTAGTAATTGCTTGTGCTTGTTTGTGGCCTACACGATTACGCCACTCGTTGAGTTTCTCAATCTTTTCTTTAGGAGTTGTCGCAGAAAGAACTGTAGTAACACTAGGGAGTTTCTGACCATCTGGTGTAGCGTACCTTCTACCTTCAGGGGTGTCAATTCGTTTTATTGGTTGGTAATTAAATTTATCGGGAATATACATAAAAAAATTGTACTATATATTTCTACATAGTACAATCTCTTTGGTTACTTCATTGCCTTTTTAGCCATTTGCTGTCTGATTTTTTCAGAGTCTCCAGCATCTGGTTCTGGTTCAAATTCTTCTTCGCCCTCTTGACCTTTGAATACTACTTGATCTTTGTTCACGTTTTTAATAATATTACTTAAAGGTTCTTTTTTAACAATATCAAACAAATCAGAAATTTCTAAAGTGATCCCATTGTCGCTAAGATACTTTAAAAACTCGTTTGTATCCATCGGGCGTGAGGTTTTGATGGCTCGGTCTTGAAGTTGCTTCGTGATGGTAGCCAATTTTACACGAAGCGGATCATCTTCAACGAACTCAAACAATCTCATAATTTATCTTGTAGCACGACCGATTTTAGAAATAGCCTCGTCTTCGTCTGGCTCTTCTGGTAGATCACCTAAATCACTATCAGGCTGCTCACCACCTAAATCTTCCATGTCTCCGCCGCCCATATCAGCCATTGGATCTTCATCTCCCATGCCCATATCAGCGCCCATTCCCATGTCAGCACCCATGTCGCCGCCTTGACCAGTAATGATACCTAGACCGCCTTGAATACCTGCTTTGGCTTGTGTCAATGCACCTTGTAATGCACTTAGGGCTTCAGTGACAGAAGTATTGAATTGCTCACCTTGCTGTGTACCAACTTCACTGTTGACACCGTCAACAACTGCAGGTAGCTCCTTAACGAGCATGTCAGAAACTTGTTCAACCATCTTTTGTAGACTGTCAACCATTTCTTGAACTGCTAGGATAACTTGTGATTTTTCAACTTCTTCGTTCTCTACAACCATACGTGTGTTGTACATAGGTAGAGCTTTTAGTTCACCGTAGTGATGCGCTAATGCTTGCTCCATGAATACTAGCTTTAAATAAGCTGGATTCTTTTCTGTGTTTAGTCCGTTGCTAGTTTGACGCATTTCATTCATCAAACTGCTAACCTTACGCATCATACGTTGTGTGTCATATAAACTCATAGTGTCTAATTTGACATCTGTATTGAAATGCTCTTTTAGAGCCTTCTTAGCAACTTGTGCTGGTTTTGCGTTAAATTCTGTTAGTTTCATAGTATTATCCTAGATTACTGATTATGTATTTATCTTTTTCTAAATTATTTTTAGGAGACTAGTTGATTAAACTTTTGGTTCTGCCAATCTTTAACCCGTTGTTCAAACTCCGACAATTCTTTTTTAATGAGTGTTCGTTTACTCTTCCCCTCAACTAATTTTGACATGTAAGTGGATCTTTCCTCATTAGATTTAGCTTTGTCTAACAACTTAGTAAGCAACTCAATATCAAAATTTGTGCCCTCAAGAATAGCATCCAAATCGCTGACTCGTCTTGAGTCTGATATTTTATTTAATTTATACAGTGTAGTCCAAATGACTGCATTTTTTAAATTATAGAACTCCTTAAACAAATGACTTTTATTAGAAGTTATCTGAAATTTTACTCCATTTTTTATAATGTTGTATTCTCCGAACAGTTCATAATCGTTTTGGCTGTTTTGAATAATGATATTTTCAGACAACGCTTTAATTGCATCCTTAGACAACAATTTAGATAAAATTTCAAATGCATTATCATTCATTTGTCATGACCTCAAAGTGAATATTTTTAAGTTCCGGTGAAGTGTCTAAAAAAGCAGACAACTTATTCCATTCAGTGCCATTTTTGATCATGGGGACTCCATTGCAGTCATCGTATAAAGCACCCAATTCGTTTATACCATCATTAAAGACGTTCTTGTGAAAAATAGTGAAGTCAAACTGCCAACAATATTGATCATCCTCATCTTCATAAAGAAACCCAAAATTCTGAAAGTCTTTGAAATTTATCTTTTTTCTAACTGCGTCAGTAGAATCTTCCGGCTGACTTCTTAAATTTATTATTTGTAAAATCGTATCATAGTTACACTGTGAATTTCTGCGAGTATTCCAATCAAGGAGTTCTTGTTCCAACACGTTTATAGGTGGTTTTCTATTCAACACTCCGGTTCGGGTAATGTCAAACAAAGTGTAACATCTAATTCTATAACTCATAACAGTATTTATAGAGGTAAAAAAGCCCGAGAAATTCTCGGGCTCTTGTCAAACTAAGATTAGATTAGTTTGTGAATGTTGCTGTTGCAGCGACACCGATGTTAGCGTGACCAGTAGCAGTTGTAATTGCTGTGTCTAGTGCGGAAGTTGTCCAAGCACCTGTTGGGTATACAGCAACTGCTAGTGTATCATCTGTAGAGTCAGTGTACTCATACAAATAAACAACTGCTAATTGTTGGATAGTCTGAATTGTCTGTGCCAACTGAGTTGTAGTCATACCAGCGTTTGCAGTGACTGTGAAGAAGTCTAACTTAGGACCTTGTGGTTGTACGGTTACACCAGATGTTACATCATTTAGGTTACCAGTAGTATACTCACGTGAGTCATAGTTCATTACTTGTTTAAAATCACCGTGTACTTTAGTTTGTTGTGCCATTTTAATTACCTCTTATAGTTAGTTGAGCCATATAGGCTCTACTTTTATTTATGCCTGTTTAATAAAAATCCAGGTTTGGTGGCGATTTTTAATCGTCTTTTTTGATGGACCTGCTGAACTTAGACTGGTCCCTAGACTTAATAGCATTGATTAGCTTTCTTTCTAGGATCTGTGCTTTTTCTGTGTCGTAGTGCTTATTAATCATTTCTAATAAGTTAATTGCACTAGTAATAATGTGCTGGGCTCGGTTTTCAATGACATGTTTAGTGTCACGATTGTGGCCAATTGCTTCTAATTCTTCAAGCAAACTACGTGTTTTTCTTTGCATAATAGAAATGTGTCCTATTATTATTTATCTTTTTGTATAGTATTAAGAAGTGCTTTTAATTTAGCACCCTGAACGTCACCCACTACTCTTTTAGTATCAGGTTGAACACTACTAGGAACACCGTTATTCTCAACTACGTTACTCTGGACACGCAATTTACTCATAATATCATTAGGGCTAGGTTGTGGATTACTAGGCCTATATGATTGACCATCGCCATCTGGATTAGGGTCTGTAATTCTTAGAGTTTCAACGTTGAACTCTAATTCAATCTTTTGTCCAACACCCGAACTACTACGAGTTTTCATCAATTGTAATTGATACTGCCCGCGCTCACGCATAGACCTGGATGTAAAGATTCCAAATACATTATCTGCCGTATTGATTTTACTAATACCACCACTAATATGACTGTGATCAAATTCAATCTCCTCAACCGCTGAACGGTTCAACTGGGAAGCAGTTACGAATAGAACATTTAGTTCCTTAGCAAGGTTACGCAATTCTTCCGATACATACTTGTCTTTAACGAACAAGTCTGATGGGCTGACTTTTGCGCTGACAGGCATAAGCAAGTCTAGATAGTCAACGCATAAAAAGTCAACCTTCGTGCCTGTCTGTATTTCTAGTTCTTTGCAATATGCCCGTAAGTCATTTACTGTGCTTTGAGCAGGCATATACTTAATACGTAATTTACCTGCTTTCTTAGCTAACATTTTGACCTTCATTTCAATATCGTCAATAGATTTGAAAATCTCACGACTTGACGTTTCGGTCATCATACTATCAATACGCATTGAACACAATCCTTCACTCAATTCAAGTGTGATATATACACCATTGAGTCCTGCTTGCGCCCAGTTGACTGCTAGATTCTGCATGAATAAACTCTTACCTGAGCCTGACCCACCTGCAAAAATCTGTAATTCACCACGATTAAAACCACCATAGAGTTTTTGATCCATACTTGGCCAACCTGTACTGTTCTGTCCGTTGTTAGACTTCAATGCCATCAAACGACCTCTTGGGTCAGCAAAGTAATCTGTACCCATGTCTTTTTGTAAACTGATTTGAACTGCATCTTTGACCAACTTCTCCACAGGATCGTACTCACCTTTTTCAAGCAAGTCTGCGGCTTTAAGAATTGCTCGTTCAAGTTCCTGTCTGCGTGTGAATTTCTCAAATTCATCCAAGAACCAATCATAATGCCCCTGATCTAAGTCGGGAATAAAATCAATCTCTGTTCCTGTAGTTGCTTGTACTTGTGTAGGATCCGGCAATACATTATACTTTGTCGCATGTTCTTTGAACATTTCAGCCACAGGTCTAAGACTTTTATCAAAGTTCTGTGGGTTCATAATATTCGTTACTCTAGTAAACAATTCTGCATTTGTAATCATCATACGCAAGAATAGTTTTTGAACGTCTACGTTATATTCCTTTAGCAATCTGCTTCTTCCTCATCTCTATTTTAATCTTGCTCATTGTAGCATTTTCTATGATTGACAGAATAGTTGCCAATTTACCATATTTAACAACTGCATCGTTTACATCTTTAATGTCGGAGGACCAGTTAGGTAAACTTACATGATATCCCAACTCTAATGCCCTGTCAGTTATTTTTAATCCTGTCTTGTCAAAGTCTGGCACTACAATAATTTTCCTATTCAATGTAGCCAACATCATTGATTGTTCTGTGCTAATATCATCATGCATCAATGCAACACCATCAATAGACATTGCATCAAAAATACCCTCTGTAACTATGCAAACACTCCAATCCGGTCGTTGCATATCCATATTGAACACATATCCCGGTTGCTGTTCGTTTATATACTTGGGAGTACGATGATCTAAAAACCTAGTAGTATGTCCTACAATCTTACCTTTATATGTGTACGGTATAACAATACCATATTTGGCACGATTGATTCCATTTGGTGTACAGTACAAAGAATACTTATCGTAATCTATCTTACGCTTATCTAAATATTCGGAATAAAATTTGTACTGGCTGTCATCAGTAATCTGTTCTGTATCATCCGGGAGTTTAGTGCTTTTGAATTTAACGACTTGAAGTTTTTTCTGCGTTAGATACAATTGTAACAAGTCTCTGTTTTGCAGGCTTTCTAGGTTCCATTTCTGAACCTGTTCCATATCAACGCCACACCACATGAGAAATTGTCTCGTTTTGTTGTTAATACTACGACCTAGCATAAAACTACAAGTATACCCGCAGTTGAAACAATGCATTGACCAATTATGACCATCTAGTCTAATTCCACCACGCATACGTTTATCAGGTTTGTGTCCACGATGGCTACAACAGATAGCATTAAAACTATGCCAGCCGCTGTGCGTGTATTTCTTCTTGCCTGGAATTAGACTTAGAATGTCAAACATTCTGTTATTTTATAATATTTTAGACAAATATTCAAGATTATCTGGCTAAAACTTGTGTGATATTACCAGTAGTACTGGTGAATTTAATTTGTATATATGGATGAAACCCCGAAATACTATAGCCTTGAGAACTGGTTTCGGATAGGTAAGGACCATTGTTGGAAATTTCATAGCCTACTGTTGACAGGTCTGCTCCGTATACAGTTGATCCATAAATCACAATGACCCCACTATAATCTTCCAAATAGCACTGAATATTCAACAATGGATTATCTTTGGTATTGATTACGCTTGTGAAATAATTCACAGTATTTGCATTAGGTATACTATGGGTAGGAATTTGAACATCTATTGCAGGCACAAAACTAGGAAATGTACTATCTACTACTTGGATTGCTCCCCTAGCTCCTGCATTGCTATTAACAAACACAGGTAAGTCGTAATCAGAATCTGAAATTTCAAGACTATAAGAACAGTATTGTGGAATTATATCCTCTATCTCACTTGCAGTTGTTACTAATTCACAAATACCTTTCAACGGTAAAAGGTCATTTACTAACTTTTGCAATAGTATTACACTTCCGCCCTCGTCAATTAGTCTAAAGGTAATGTCTTTACCAGTAATATCAAATGGCTTTTGTTCTTGGTTCAAGAATTGGAATTGAATCTTATTGTCAACTCCCTTGTTTAATGTCAAATTCTTAGCATACACGATATCATATCTCCTGGTAGAATTGCCACTGTAAACTACAACAGTTTGTCTTGGGATATAAAAATAAACACTTGTTGAATACACAGTTTGCTCCTTTTATATATTTATAAAAATATATTGGGTAAAAAGAATTGATAAATATTTGGTATTGATAATATGGTTCATAACGAATTTTTTAGAAAACTAACCGAAAATCACCCGTTCATCACCGTTTGTTCCTATGCAGGCCAAGATTATGTTGGTATTGTGCAAAACCGTGATGATTTAGTTACCACTATATACGATTATGGGGCTATTGCACAGCAAGAATTACGTGAAAGATTTTTAGAATTAGGTGATACGTGGTGGTGGGAATCAAACAGATTGGTTCCCATTAATATGTTTCTAAAGGATGAATGGGCAATTTTTAGACCATATTTACGAACATTCAACAATAAGAGTTTACTAGTGTTGCACGGGCCTATATGTAGTATGCTAGAACTCAGCAAAAAGAAATCTAAAAGAAAATCAATCACTCTTGTCAAGAAAATGCCCTGATTCTTGTTCACATAATAGATTCATATGAACAACTACTAATTGAGCGTATGCAATCGCATGACTTTTCTTAAAACTGTATCCATCAGATCCTTTATCCCATATAGTCTTTGCGACTTCTTTCCAAGGCAATCCAATTAAATGCTTCTTTGCTGGACGAATCACTGCTAGAAACATAGCAAGCCTAGGGATACTATCTATTGGTTCAGGCATCTTCATTAGACTATTGTAGTGGTTGCTCAAGTGAATCAACTTTTCAACGAATTGTTTATCTTTTAATTTATCCCATTTTGGTTCTCGCATCAGTTCTATCAAGTGCAGTTCATCTTTGACATTTCCATAGACATGTACGTTAAGCATATCTAGTTTGATATAGCCACGTTGCTCTGCCGCACTATAATCAATCGTAGCCATGTTATTGATAGCATCATAAGGAATTTCAGTTACATACACTCCAGTTGCATGTTTCCTAATAGGGCTTACATTCCTCATCGCCGCTGGAATGTGTTTGATATGTTTTAAAATATCATCACGATTACCAAAGTCAATATCAATATCTGAGTTAAATTTCATCTAGGTACTGCCAATCCTGCTTTCATTAGTTTCATGTATGCGTCTTGCACTACAACGGCCTGATGTTCTGCATCTTCAACTGCTTTGTGAGTTGTTTTGCTGCCGTATTTCTTATCTTTCAAACTTACACCTGCAATCTCATACAATGTTCGTGTATCTCTAACAGTCCAGAAAGGCCAAGGAATAGGATTAGGATAATCAGTCAATGTTTGACGCATACCCGTCTCACATGCTACTACGTCAAAACTTGCACCGTTACTCCAAACGGCTCTACGATTCCAACAGAACTTGTAGAGAACTTCCATGCAGTCTCTAAACGACATTCTATCACGATCACCCATTGCTTCTTCAAGTGCTTCGGGACTTTGTTCTGCCCACCATCGCAATGTATCTTCGTTGATAATTCTGTTATGAATCTCTGTTTGATCCTCAATTGTAGGACGTAGTTCCAATCGTTCTACTACACCCTGACCTCTAGGATCAAACCTGACAGCACCAATTGTGAGAATAACACAGTAAGGTGTTGTGTCAAGTGTTTCAAGGTCAATCATTATATCATTTGCCATTTTATTTTTTACTCTTTGTGTAAGGTGGTTCTACTCTAGGCATTCCACAATCAGCGCAATGGCATCTAGCCCAAAGGCCACCATAATCGCTTCGTTCTTTAATTTCATAACTAGTCCAACGATGCCAACCAAACCTACATCGCAAAGACTGGATGGGCTTTAAGCCCTGTAATGTCCTCCATGTATTTTCTTGCTCAATATTCATTGTTTCAACGTATACCAAATATATTTCTTTTCTAAGTTGTCAGTGAAAGATTCAACATCATCCATATTATCAAACACTGCACCCTCTATTTGATCTGCATGATTTATGTTGCCAACTCTAGCAACATAATCTTTTAAGGCTGTAATAGGCATTTGATATAATGCACTTTGACTGACCCAGACAACATAACTATTAGATAAAATAATACCAACTTCTATTGATTTGGTATCTCTTGCTATCATATCTAACAAAATACCTGCTTTTTCGTGATAAACACTTAATCCAGTAATGTGCTTATTCCAAGTAACAGCATACTTTTTTCCTATTTGTTTAACTTCGCAAAGGTTAGTTTTTCCACATTTCATAAGTGAACTTCGCTTTGTCTCCCCAGACCTCAATATATAACATGCCACCGGCTAACCAGAAATCCCATGTAGAGTTACGCTCACCTAGATTTCTACGACACCACTTAATATGTTCTACTTCATTAATTTTACGATATCGCAAATCAATCTTGTACAATACACGACCATTATGGTGTGCTACTTCGCTACGGTCTCCTATACTACCTGTCATCGCAGGAGCAAACGTACCTGTACTCATTCCTAAACTTTTTGAAATCGCCATTAAAGATACCTCAAACTAAACCATGTCGCTAATTCTTCTTTATAGAAGGTAAAGACAGTACATCTATTATATACTGCATCCATGGACCAGTCATCAAATTTGGGAGGACGGTATTGAAAATCAAAGTCAACTCCCTGAACTAATCCGGCTTTTCGTAAATCACGAACAATCTCTATTACGTCATTGGGCAATTTATCTATGATGTTTACTTCTATCATTGCGGGAATTTCAATAAGAAAAAGGTCGCATATCTATCGTCCTCAAATGTTAACGTCCACTGCTTACTGACCATACCGGGAGACCATTCATGTTTAGCTATCCAACCCTGTCCACCTATACTGTTATGGATATAATGCATTCTAGGCCCGATATTTTTTGTGAGCCATTGTTCTTCATCAGGTCGCAGTCCATGTTTAAGGTTTATACGTATTGTCATATACTAACAAATCAAATGCAGTAGCATACTGGACATGCGGTTCCATATGAAAACCTGTGCCCCATATAACCCACACTTTACGCTTATATACTTTCTGCCAGAAAATACGTTTACCTGTGATAGTAGTTACCCAAGGCCACCAAACGAATACCTCTCGCCAAGGGTAACAATCAGCTCCATCTTCAATAATAACATATTTCATAGTAGAATTTTTCTGACGGTTGTAATCTATGTTATACCCTATGCTTCTGCCCCAGATAATTTTTATAGCCATCGTAGGATGAACCAAGATGCATCTTTTTTCTTACGAAAAACAAAATAACTGTTTAGTCTTGTCCATTGATTTTCTTTTATATTGTTTCCAATCCATTCAAGGACTTCAACCGCATGCCGATTGTTTTTATAATAAAATTCTATCTCTGTCCAACCGCCTTCAACTAAACAAGCTCGTAAAACATCATCGTCAATACTTTTTGTCATTTCATCTAGTTTTTCTTTGACTATGATATCTATTAATGTCTCGGTCACGTTAACACCATTTTAACAAAAAGAAAGTTAAATCCTCGTCCTTGCACAAAAAGATTTCTCCAGAGTAACTATCATCAAGCCACCTAGTGCCACCGAGTTCTTCTTGGTAGCCTGGCTTACCAAAATTCTCAATACACCATTGTTGAATTTCTTTGCTGTCAACTTCACCCTTTCCGTGCCAGGACACTTGATGAATTTTCTTTTGACTACCGTAGTAACTCGTTGCTCTGTATGTAAAACTACCTTGTTCCATTATTCTAACCTATATTCTTTCATTGTGATATCTTCCAGTACTTCTCCAGCGAATGCATATTTGAATGCAAGGTATGCATCACTCAATTCAAACTGTATGATATCATATGGGTTATTTTCTACTGCGTTCCATATAACATGAAATCTACTGAAGGGGCCTTTACTGGGATATTGCTGACACCAGTTATACATTTCAGTAGACACTCTATCAACTTTGCATCTATAGATGAAATAAGGTCTATTATTACCACCGTCTGAATAAAAATATTCCATTATTCACTCCACAATAACAAAGGCCCTTTCGGGCCTTTGTTAGAAAGCGTCCCAGTAGTTCACTTTCTTTTCAACGATGCGAGTTAGCATGATTGTGGTACCTTTATCTTCAAAGATAAATTGACCATTCTTAACAGTCACAAGAGTGCTTGCGTTGAAGACCTTGTGAATGTATTCAGCCTCATCATTTTCTGGCTCAGGGTCAAAACCAATTTCAACACCATCAGGGCTTAGAGGGTTACCTCGGTATTCAGAACCGTATTCAACCTCACGACCTTCATGAACGATCTTAACCTCGTACTTAGTCTCACCATCAAACTCAGGCTTAGCGTTAAGCATAGACAGGGCCTGTTGAGGAGTTTCATTGTAGCGGTTCATTTCTTCAACAAGAGCCTTCAGCATGTCAAAGTTGAATTCACGGAACATAGTAGAAATGTTCACAATGCGTTCAATTTGATCCTTAGCATTCAAGTTGTCTTGGCAGTATTCACGAATGAAGTTTGCATCCACACCCTTGAAATCAAGCATGTAGAAGATGCGACCTGGACGATTACGCATGTGATAGTCAACACGCCACTTGTCGTTACTAGTCAACAGGAACAGTTTCTTGCTAGGGAACACGCCGTCAAGCAATGTCAGAATCTTTTCTTGGTCATCACGATCATAGACCTTCTCAAATTCATCAAACAGAATAGCGCAAGGCTGTTCAATAGATTGAATGAAAGAATTGAAAGTGTCACCGCACCAAGGTGCGTTAATCACGATAGTAGGAATGTCCATAGACGCAAGTTTCATGCAGACATTTTTAGTCAACAGTGTTTTGCCTGCGCCCTTTTCACCAGTAAGCATAACACCAGTAGCATTGGGACGATCCAAGAAAGTACGGACAACACGGTCAGTATGCTTCAGGCAGTCGCCGTAAATTTTGCTAGGCACGTTGAAGTCATCAATATGCTCAAGAAATAGTTGACCACTCATTGGATCTTTGTTAACAGTATAATTACCACCAGGAAGATGTTCGGTGATATCTAGTGCTTCTTTTCGGGCAATGCGATATGTATTGCCGGATTTCATAAAGTATGCCATTTGCTTCTTTCTATGTCGTTGAAAGTCTATATTATACAACAAATTTGTTTTTATTTGTTAAAAACGGGTAAATTTCCTTAGGCCCACCGCAATTTAAACATTATGATATCTTTTTCATTCTTAAAATACCAAACAGTTCTAGTCCTACCTTCGTTTATATATTCTGCGGGATCTATACCTAGCTTGTACCAATCCTTATCAAATTCTCCGATATACGCATCACACCAATTTTGAATTTCCCACCAATCAGGAGTTTCTAGTGTAATGTGGTATTTCCATTCAGGACTCATGCCCACCTCAATATAAACCACTCATAATCTTCTTTTCGCTTGAAAGCAAAGTGTTGCCCACGACTGCGCCAGTTACGACTTCTGAAATGTTTGTAGCAGAATTTATCTACTTCTTCTACTTCATGCCAAGCAACAGTCTTGGTATAGGGCCAGTAGGTTTTGTTGAATTGAAATCCACCTACCATGATATCCATTATTCGCTGAACATCGTTTTGTTTCATCTGTTCAATATTGCCCACATGTCAAGTTTATGTTTCATTTCATCACGCTCTTTCTGTGCTTCGTACCGTTTGCGTTCTTCACGTTCTCTCATGAATTTTTCAGTAGTGATTCCTTGACGCAGTTGTTCAATCAATTCACTGACTTTCATAGGCTTCATGCTTTCAATTTCATCCAATGCGTCATGTAATTGTTCTTGTAGATAGCGAACTTCTTCTTCAAGGTGAGTGATGTACTGCCCAGGAAGATAATCGTTGCATGTGTCTTTATCTCTAAAGGTGCAAAATTCAGGATCCATGCCCGCTCGTTCAAGGTCGTCTAGTATAGCGCCAGGATGGCGATCCATGTATGTGGCAAGTCGGACACGAACAGGGTCAGTATCAAACTTGATGGTGTAATCAATTAATTCATTGTCAGTCATAACCACCTCAATGCAAACAACATTGCTTTCTTTTCATCTTCTATAAAAATTGTAGGGACATGCCTTGTTCCTGAATCCTGCGCAGGGTTAGTGCTAGGAATCTCGTATGTCATACGTTCATAATACCAATCATCAGTGACTAATTTTCCAGTGCGAATGATTTTTCCCTCAATTGAGTGGGCAATGTTGCCCTCGCCCACATGTTCCCATAACCATTTGATACAGTCTTTGGGCACACCTTGATTGAATTCAAACTTCACGAATACCTCAATACAAAAATAGTGTATAGTTCGTGGTTATGCCACTTTACATTCATCATGTAATGTTTGTTTTTACTTTTCGCTACTGTAGCCTTATATAGGCTCAATTCTTTTTCTATAACACCTTCAGGATCATGTGACATGATGAAGTTATTGAAGTAGCCAGGTTGTCCTCTACGATATTGTCTCTTTATCATTGCCACCTCAACAGAAAAAATGGCAAATATTTTTCGTGGATATAAATGCTATAGTCATCACCGAAGTACCAATTATTGTCCCACTCCCCTTTACCGAAGTGTGTATAGCACCAATCTACAACTTCATACCACAATAGTAGTGGCCAATCTTTTGTTATGATTTCAATCATGACCACCTCAACAAAAACATCACAAACTTTTGTTCGTCAACTACCTTACATTCCTGTATGTTAGTAAAATTTTCTGTTAATTCTACTTCCAATCCGCTGGCAACTTGAAAGTGATGCAACATCCCATCTGATTTTTGATTGCCAGTAAGAACCTTTGCTTCCGGAGGACATTGTGTTATTTTGAAGCCTTCTTTTACACCCCACTTAAACATTAGGTGTTTTACTAATTCTAAATCCATTATGACCACCTCAACGCAAATATTGTAGCATCCTGTTCTCGGGCGAAACTATATTCTAGATAACCGAGAAAGTGTGCCACATGCCAAGGGTTTTGTTCAGTCACAGAATCTCTAAATTTAGCATGGGTTCCAACATTAGCCAACAACCATATATTAATAGGGCTTTCGTCAACAAACTTCCATCCAGGCCTGGGATGCTTTAATCTCACAGTTGCCTCAATCATGACCACCTCAATACGAACCACTCAAGGTCTTTTTGATTTATGAAATATACTTCACCATATTGAATACTATCTTTCCAACGAATCTGTTTAGTAAGATGATTCATGCCAGGTATACCAAAAGTTTTGTAACACCATCTAGTAATCTCTTTGCGATTTTCTTTGGGTGTTAGAAACGCGGCAACATGCCAGGGTACGGGATCTCTCCAATCCTCCTGGTGTTGGTAAGTATGAACAAACATTAGGACCACCTCAACGTGAACAAGATATAATCTTTTTCATCACGGAACAGTATGCTATTGTGAAACTTGTGCCACCAACGACTCCATGCGTCTGGATTAGCAGGATGAGGACCAAATTGTTTATGACACCAATCTTCTACCTCAAAGTAATGCCGATCGTCAAACTCTGCTTGGTACCAATTAGCACGACTGAATTTGTATTTAGGTTCAGGAATTCCTAATGTAACATTAGTTCCATTGTACATAGCGTTTCTAATTTGTTTGTAATAATAACTTTTGCCAATTCGGCTAGCACCGGCGACAACATACAATTCACCGGGCTTCCAAGCCTCAATGTCCATAGCCAACTTCTGTATCACGTTCAATTGATGGTTGTATATTGTCATCGTACCAATTCTTTAATCATGTTGTACTGGTCAATTGCTTCCTGTACTTTCTTCCACGCATCTTCCAGTGCTACATTGCGTTGTTCTTTTATTTTGTGCAGTGTTACACTAGGAGGGTCTTGGTCTGTCCAATCATCAGGGGTAGCGTCTGTCCAGTAGTAGACAATAGCATAACTAGTGCTAACAGATTGGTTATCGCGCCACTCATTTATTTTCTTATCGTAATAGACATAGCCCCAATCGCTATCGTCATCAGCCTTGCCGGCAATACCCCATCCACGATAACTCAGATAGTAACCTGACTTAGGGGGTTGCTGTAATTCTGTGCGATACCAAATGCCTACTCTCATGACCATCTCAATGTTGATAAGATATAATCTCGTTCGTATCTAAATTTAATTTTTATTCCGTTTGTTGTTTCAAACCATCTACAGTGTCTTTCACACTTGTCTATAGTATTATACAGCCATTCTACAATTTCACGATAGCGTTTTGGTTGTCCGTTTAGATTCAACTCAAGTTCATGCCAACCGGGTTTGGTATCATGCCAAGTTGGCCCTTCGCAGTGTAATCTTCTCATGCCCATCTTAGTAAGAAATGGGTAAAATCTTTTTCTCGTTTAAATGCAAAGTATATTATATCATATCCACCGATATCATTCAACTCCATTCTTCCCCATTGGTTTTCGTAGACTCGGTGTATATCGCAACGAAAGTTCCACCTTATCTTTTGTTCACACCAAAATGTTATTTCATGGTACCCATAAATATCTCCGCCGGGACCATAGTCGCATATGTGATGGTATGCGTAATGCTTTGGGTTTTTACAAGCGTATACATATGGATAGCCCTTATAGAAATCATCTATATAATTCGCATACTTTTCAACATCAGGATCACGATTGTGACGGTAATGTGCCCATGACGAATACCCACTCATTCTGAGTTTACGTTCAGCTTTCCATTTACGAAATCTAGCCTTTAACCGCAACATAATTCAAACATCATTGCATCTTTTTCATCAAGGAACCAAAAGTCAATGTAATCTTTCGTAAACCTACATGTGTACTTGTCTCCGGGAAGACCAAACATTTCAATTGCTTTAGCACAAATCTCATTCCAAGTTTCTGTGCCACGCATGGTATCTTGAATCAAATTGTAGGGTATCTGAACCCTATAATCGTGATTCACATCAATACCCCCCAGATAATAGGATTTCTTTGGCTGTTCTGACATTTTCTGGCTCTCTACGAATTTTCAATGCCCATTGTTCTGGGTTTATATAGTCAATAACTATTTTGACATGATCCTGAGTTAACTTATCTAAGAACTGTACTCCGCTATCACTGCAATAAAGTATCCATGGGCTTATTTTACCTGTAGTGATTGCATGACAAATTCTATTTTGATTTCCGTATCTGAATACATCTTTAGGAAGTATTCCATCTTTTTCTGCTAAGTCTATTGTAGTCTCTACACTTCTAGCAATTGCATCAAGTGGATCTTCTTTTCTAAGATACTCAAGTAAAAATTTAGTATATGTAGAATCTGTTGCCCAATTATCAATAGATATTTGAGAGGCTAACAACCAATCAACATATCTAGGAATATTCAAAACATTCACTTGTACACAATAACTTCCGAATTTTACAAAAGCCGAATAGTATGGACTCTTTATAAATTCTTCATATGTCTTTGTATTCTTAGATGCAGAATGTTTTTTGTAGAATTGAACGAAACTCTGAAAACCTAGTCTATTGCCTATCTTATCTTTGTCAAGCCAGCGATGTTTTGTTTCACAGATATGTGTTAGTAACGTTTTTTCCCGTACAAAGGCTCTCTTGCAAAATTCGCATTCAAATTTCTTTTCAATTGCCTCGTTCTTGCTCATATTTGCGAATATCATCTTCACTAATTAAATTTGATAAAATCTCAATATCTTCATGTTTCAAGTTTGGATACTGATTTGCAAGATACACTTTTTTCTTGTGTTCGTCAACAAAACTCTCACCTATCAGATTCAAATCAGATGTGCTTGCATTTGGATAAATCTTGCTGAAATAATCTTTCGCTTCTTTAACACTGGGTGTTTCTTTTAGAGTTGTGACTTTTCTTGAAAGATGAGGGACCCATTGATGAAATTGTTTCCCCATGCCAGGGCTACTTGCACATAACATAAGCCACTGCAACTTAGGATTATTCATTACATACTCGTTAAACAAGTGTTGATTTGAATAATGATTGACGCTACGTATGTAATACTCACCTAGGCCACCTTTAGCCTTAATCTGACTCATCCAGTGCGTCATCATAAAGGGAACAAATTTCTTTTGTTGTTCTTCTGAAAGTCTATCGTAATAGCCATAATCTTTTTTATCCAATGCTTCTAGTGCTTTGAACAAATCAAAATCTTGTCTGTCAAACTTTTCATCAATCGGTGTAGTTTTCTTTGTTGCCATTACCAAGCCTGTTGATAGTCTACAATCTCACAATTTCTGCTAATCTCTTTTACAAAATAGACGCATTGAGGTTTCTCAGTATCATCAATTGGTACGCACAAGAATTGTCCATTCTTTAGTCTAGGAGCATACCACGTAACATCATTATAGATGTCCACGATATCAATGTCAAGGAAGTTTGGTCTAAAACTACTTAATGGGTTAAATTCAAATGCTTTGAATCCTCTATCATTGATACTTGTTAGTGGTAATGTTTCTAAGTCTCCCATTTCAGGTTCACCAATCAATATCTGCCAATCTACGGGCATCTTTATATGCTGGTTACCTATTCGTAGGACTAATGCAGGGCTGTTGAAACTTTCTAAGAAGATTAAAGGAATATAATAATAATCTACATTCTGCGGGTTACTGTTGTCTAGAATTGCAAAGCGCAAGTCATCTACTTCTTCTGGTAAGTTTTCTAAATTATAAGGTTCGTTATTTAAGGTTAAAATTCTCATGTCAATAGTATGTCATTTATAAGTAAGTTTTTCAATATCAAATGGATAGTTTGCTTCTTTATAGTATGTTTTTCTTTGTGTTAAATGTCGTTTTGCGAACTTGCAGGAGCTCGTAATGTCCCAGATTTGGACGAAGTCTTTGTCTTCGGCTTTTCGGATACCTCGTCCAATAGATTGGATGACTCGTACAAACGATTTACCTGGTTCAAGTAACACGAGGTTAAATATACGGGGTATGTTAATGCCCACAGCGGCAACCCCATAAGTTGCCACGATAATTTTGTCTGAGGCTGTTGCGACTTCATCGTATTCTTCTTTCCTTTCAGTCAATTTTGTTTCACCGCTGACAAATACTGCGTTAGGTAATCTGTCAACTAATTCTTTCCCTGCACTGATTCTATCTACGAGGATCAATGTATTGCCACTATCCTTGATCTTTAAAATTAATTCAGCAATTTTATCTAAACGTTTTTTATCTTCTGTTAGATATTTCAATTCGCTTTGATAGTTTGTGAATTCTACATCGTCTTTCAATTGTACAATATTCACATGGCATTGTGCAAGTACTCCTTTGTCTTGTAGTTCACTTGCACTAAGTTTACCAATAACAGGCCCGATACTAACAAACAATGCTTGTGCTTCAAACTTTGCTTTGGGGATAGTTCCGGTAAGCCCCCAACGAATTGGTACATGACTGAATACACTGGTCATTAATGTCTTTAGTGCATCTGCTTTTGCTTGATGGACCTCGTCAACAATTACGCAAACTACATCTTCAATAAACTCACCAATCGGTACTTCTGCTTCTCCCGCTTTAGTTTTCTTTAGCATGTTGTTTAGACTTTGCCAAGTGCAGATAGTGTGAGTCTTTCCGATTTCTTTTCTATCTCCGAAATATACACCAACATCAAGACCTACGTTTCTATAATCTTCTTCTGTTTGCGTAACAAGACTTTTGTTAGGGACAATAACAATACTACGACCATACTCTTGTATGCTATAACTCAATGCCGCAGTCGTGATTGTTTTTCCAGCGCCAGTTGCAACTTCCTGTATGCATTGAGGATTTTCTAAAAAGCGATTTATAACTTCTACTTGGTAGTCACGTAGTTCAATCGGCTCCCCTTCTTTAGGATGTTTCTTAGGCCAAACATACTTACCAAATGTATTTGCATCAACTTTATTAAAATTGAAGGTTGTTTGATATTCACGCAAGTCGTTTAATTCTATATCATAACCTGATTGGTCAAGTAGTGGAAGAATCTCCGGTAATAGATTTATGTATGTACTGCCGCCTAACGCAAAATAACTTACCTTACCGTTCCAACGACCAAGTCGGACACTTGGCAAATACCTAGCACCTGGCATTTCATACTCAAACATCTTCATCAATGTCTTGCGATCACCGAGTTCAAGCCCTTCAAGTTTTACGTTGACCTCGTCTTTAATTATTAATTTACATTCTTTCATTTTATATGTATAGGTGATGAATTTACCATCTGAATTATTTTATTTGCATATGGTACAATTTGCTTATGTGAGATACCTGGTTCAATTATTATAGGATATTCAAATTTAGATAGTTCAACTATCCTACTGAATGGCATTGACACCATCTCAATGTTATGAGTTTTTAGAAATTCTTTTGTGTTTAACAGGAACGTCTTGCTAGTTGCAGTATGTTCCATAAACACAACCGCGTCTGGCTTGAGGTCAAGTATCAAACTATTTAGTTGAAAGTCTCCTATCTCAATTTTAGATACTCTTTCTACTGCAAATCTAATCTGAGATTCGGTATATTTTTCTCTAAATTTTTCAAGCACACTGTCGTGAATCTCTATTCCACATGCAACAATTCTCGCTAGACTATCAAGTGTGGTGTCAAACGAAATATGTTCAATTGCATCATACAACATAGGAGTGATTGATCCTACATAAAAATTTCCGTTAGAAACTTTATAGACAGGATCCCATGAGGTATTCTTAAACTCATCCAATGATTCAATCATGGGTCGCAATACATCACAATAATTTACTTTGTTGAAATGATGATTTATACATGAATCAACTCTACTCAACGTATGACTGCTTGCCGGAATCCTCCAGAACTTGTCATCATGCTCCCACTTAGCGTAGAGGTCTAATTTTTTAAAGTCTTTAACAAATGTGTTTTTGTACGGAGTTCTCAGTATCAATTCATCATCAACTAAAAGTAAGTGAACTTCTGTAAATTGAGGTAGGCTGGGTATAGGTTCACGTGTCCAAGGAAGCGATACTAATTCTTCTGCAAACAATTCTTGCTTTGATAATTGCCTACTATAACGCAGTATAATTTTATTAAGTAGGTCTGATTGATTAGTGGTTAAAGGTTTACTGTTGGCAAGGTGCAACGATTCCAAATTCATCAAGAATTTGCGGTCATAGGTTCCTAAACTTATATGACTTATTAGGTAATGAATTAGTTGCTCTTTGGTTGTAGGCTTCACTTTTAACATTAAATTATTATAATACTTATTCAATGCAAAAAGCAATACTAAAGGCAAAAAAGGAGACCGAAGTCTCCTTTTGAATAGGGGAGGACTTATTGACGTTGCCTCAGCCTTCACACGGCAGGTTAATCTTTCATGCAAGTTGCCTTAGCCAGATTCTTCCAGTTAGTCGGGCTAATCTTAACCAGGTCTGCAATTTTCAGAGCCATACGCAGTGACACTTCACGCAACTTGTTGTGATTGTCCCACATGTAAGACATGACTTCATCAGATTGTTCCTGAGTGAAATCGTAATCCTTGAACAGACCACCATCGGCGTCACGATGCACTTGCTTGATACGCAACATTTTGTCACGCTCAGAGTTGATGGTCAGGTCAAGATAGTGACAACGAGATTGGAGTGCTTCCAAGTGAGCCTTGATTTTAGCACTACGACGGTCATTGAAATTCAAGTTGGTAATGAAAATCACAGAGCCGTTGAAATTGAAAGTGTTAGGAATACCTTCTTCACGAAGAATACGAGAATCCTTGTTCCAAGAAATACGACGGGTCTTGCCCGAATCCAACGCACCTTTAAGGACGTTGAGTGCATCCTGATCTTCCCAAACGTCACAGTCATCAAAGACCAAAACGTTTTTAGAATCAGAATACTTGTACAGGGTAGCGAACAGACCAATACCGCTCATAGCACCTTTGACAATCTCAAAGCGAGGACGCTTGCCTTGAATCTTGTCAAACATAGAAGCCTTCTCCATCTGGGTAGTCACACCATGCGACTTACCGACACCAGGAGGGCCAGACACAATGATAGCACGAATGTCACCATTGATACAAGCCTTAGACATTTCATCCAAAACACTGAACCGCTCGGCAATGCGATCCATTGCTTGGGTTTCAGTTTCAGCAGGAGTTTCCACTTTGGGTTCGGCTTGATCTTTACCTGACATGAATTGAATACATTCCTGATTGTCAACATTGACACGAACTTGCATAGGGCGACCGGGGAACTGACCTTCGTTCTTAACAGTCACGTAACCGCCCTTAGCACCCAGTTGGTAACCTTTGACCAAAGTAAAAATCTCACCTTTGACAGGGGTGTTACGATAAGAACCAGACAGAACACGAATCACAGACATTGAATTTCCTTTTCAATCAATCAATACAATTATTATATGCCCAAACTGATTTATTGTCAAGCCGGTTGCTTGGCATCTTGCATTTCTGAGAGGATAAACTTGGCAACGTTCATTTGTTTACGAACGTATTCAACCGAGCGGGGACCTGCACCCATAGCAAGCATTTCTTGGCAATCAGACATGATTCCCATAACGACCATTTCCAGACCCGAGAAACGGGCAGTGATAGAATTCATGTATTGTTCACGGATATCTTCAACAGACATACCATAGCACTTGCTTTCAAAATCAGTCATTTGAGCTCCTTTAATCAATCAATACATGTATTGTAAGCCCAAACTGATTTATTGTCAAGCCTTGAGTAGCGTCCAATTATGCATACTTAAGTATTCAAAATTATCTAATGTTTTAGTATGCATTTTACCATTAAGAGTTATTGATTGGTTTGTATTAAAAAAGTATTCAATAAAACCCAACAAGTTATTATCAATTTTTGTAGGCAACAAGAAACCATAATTATCTGAGGTTTTAAACCAATACTCATAAAAATCTGTACGTTTTGTTTTCCTACGAATTCTTTTTAATGGGGTTAATGAAACTGTAGACGTACTAAATTTATTACAAACTTCATCACAACCTTTAGTCAAAACTTCCTGTTTAATACTATCTCGTTGCAAATCGTATTCATAAAAAGTAGGTAACCAATATGCAATACCAAATAGATTTTCTTGAATCTTTTTACCGTCACTACTAAGAAGTTTTTGTAAATCTTGCCTATACCCTGATCTATGCGGATGAGTTTCAGTAAGACCAATATAGGTAAATTTTTTATTATAATAATTCCTAATAGCGATTGCTTTATCTCTATCTTCTTGAGTTACTTTTTTAAAGATATTAGGATCAGTGAGTTTTATATATCCGTTACCTTTATTTCTTTCTTGCGTAACTGCCAATGCAATTACATCTTCTGCTAAATCATATATTTCATATTTTTTAACAAATGGATTATTAATATCAACAAAATCATTAGCATTAGTTGTAAGATTGCTAAATCCTTGTAGAGTTACTGCCGGTGATAAAGTATAACTTGCACCTTGTGCACCGTTTATAGAAAGGTTGTTATATGTGATACTTGAAAGAGGTGTTGTGCTTAAAGTTTGTGAAGCCATGATAATCCTTCTTTGTTTACCTGTAAGTTGAGTTAGACTATTGCCGTTGTAAGCTGTCATAAACTAACATCTTCCATGCCTGCTGTGCGTAGTCTGACGATGTGACCTAATTGCCATTGTTTAGCATCAATGCCTTTCATGATTCCTAACCAACGATTACGCAATAATGCTACCTCGTTGATTATGGTTTCATAGTCAATGACTTCATCTTCCCCGTCAACATACTTTTCAGCATCACGACTAGTCAATGCTCTATTATACGCTTCTAAATATTTTTGAAAATGTTTTCGGCGAATTTTCCGAAGTTGAATATTGAGGTGATTCAATACTGCCTCAATTTCTTGTAATTGGTTAAAACGATGTTCAGTAATTCCGGGCAAAGCGGCAATGTTCTTTTCTACGTTTCCGTAAATCTTAACATCGTTCTTTGCCGAATTTAGTTCATGCTCATAGTGAGAAAGAAAGTCTGGTATTACTGAAATGTCTTGACTGACTTTAGTGAACCAATTCATTTAATCCCATTCTTCGTCTTGGTCGTCTTCTTCGTAATCTTCGTAATCTGATTCATGTTCAGTTACGTAATCTTTGAGGGCAGTTATAACCTCTTTGTCACTACGAAAAGAATCTTTTATTTCATCCGTTTCATAGTTGTTTTCAATTAACAAATTGACTAGAGTATCTGCCGCATCTTTTCTTTCATTGAAATCAATATGCGGTCTTAGTGCCTCCCAAACTTCGCTAATAAAATCTAAACTCATTCTACAGTTTCCTCAGTTGCTTTACTACTTAGCTGATTTAGATTTTTTTTCTGAAATTCGTTCATTACTTTATCAAGGCAACCATCATCGTTTGATTCCCAACCCTTACGGAAGAATTTAAGAATCTCACCGTCTTCGGTTGTATAACTCAAGCGATTGCCTTCTTTAGTCAACATGCCTTGACCTTCAAACAAATCAAGTAGACCACTGTATGGGTTCATGCCTGTCTCATAAGGAATCTTAACTTGAACACTTTCAAACGGTTTAGCATAACGAGTTTTCATAACCTTACAGGCTGAACGAATGCCTCGTACTTCACTAACCTTGTTGCCGTCCTCGTCTTCTTTGAGTTTGAGTTTACGCATAGCAACAACGATTGAACTTGCGTAAATAAATCCTTGACCACCTGAAATTTTATCGTCTGGGTCAAACATATCTTGACTTGCATATGTGTGATTAGTAGCGACTAGTCCAACGTTATGACTACCAAACATATTAACACAGTTACGAACAAGCGCAGTAAGTGCTTTAGGTTTACGACCCATGTCACCTTTCATATCACCTGCTTCAAACTGATTAACATCAGTCGGAGTCAGTAGCATACCTAGCGAATCAATGATAAACAAAACTTTAGGACGTTCTTCACCGGACATCGCCTTATAGCCTTTCATAAACTCGCTGATAGTTTTGGCTACGTCATCAATCATAGCCATATTCAATTTTAGTAATTTATCTTCACCGGTATCTACACCTAGTGCTTTTAACCAATCTTCATCAAGTGCGTTTTCGCTGTCAATCAGAACAACGAAAATACCTTGTTCTTGAGCGTGACGAACCAAGTTACCACTACAGATGTAACTTTTTCCTGAACCGCTTTCTCCAGCGAATACAGTAACTTTACCCAGAGGAACACCTTTGTTAAAATTACCACTAATGAGATAATTAAGAGCATAATTTCCTGTTGATACCCAATCAGTAGGGTCATTAAATCCAATGCTCAATCCTTCAATGCTTTTTGTAATATCTTTGCGAAATTTCGCAACGTCAAATGGTTTTACCAATTTTATCTCCTAATTGCTTTGCTAACATTTTATCAGCGTATGATATTTTGTCAAGATATTCAGGGCACTGGTCTGCCATTCTATCTAGTTCATAATCTGTTGGGAAGTGTCGTAATGCGCCCCTAGCACGATCTCGGACAATGCTAGGGACTCTTGGTGTTTTGCCAGGATCACACAACTCTTCCAATAATTTTTTACCTTGCTTGAGGGCTCGGTATCTTTCGTCAGGTAGTGTCATTATAATCTCCTTTGCAATTTAAGAGTGGGATATCCCACTCTTAAGTTTTAGGCAGTTTTTGCCTGTCTTGCACGGATCATTGCCAAAATATCTTGGGCCTTATCACTACTAGGATTAGATTTTGGAATTGAAATAGGTGAAGATGTTGCTTCTGGTTCTTCGTCTTGCCATGGAGCAGATTCTGCTACGGGTGCTGTTGCGGGTGCAGCCACGGTCGGTGCTGCTTCTGTTGGTGCCGCTGTCGCTCCTGCAGGTGCCTCTAATCCATATGGACGATAGTATTGACCCCAACGTTCAACATCGTAGGGCTGACCATCAACACTTGCCTCAAACATTTCTTTGATGATGCGTAATTCTGCTTCTGATGGCTTCTTAGGCAAGAAGTCAGCAAGATTAAACAAACCGTGTGATTCTAGTGCGGCTTGTTCTGCATCTGTTAGTGGGCTTTCTTTACGTGCCCAGTTGCTTGTAGAGTAGTCTGCATAACCACCCTTGCTAGTTTTCTTGATGTTAAAATCAAGACCACGCATATAGTCAGTTGGCAATTCTTCCATTTCAGGATCCATCAAACTAGACTTGATAATAGTAAAGATTTGAGGACTGATAATGAATCTACGAATTGGATTTGCAGGGGTCTTGTCATCACCTAGTGGATTCTGACGAACGAAACCTTGGAATAGATAACTACGCTTTTTCCAGTATTTGTTAGCCATTTCTTTTAGAGATTCATCCTTGTACCAAGGACGAACTTCAGCTAGGATAGGACAACTGTCACCATACATTTCTACGCAAGGAACTTGTACTTCAACACGCTTTACGTTTGCGTCACCTTTAACGCCGTTGAAGGGAAGTTTAATGATTTGTCGTTCTACCCAGAAAAATGTGTTACTAGAATTAGCATCGGGTAAGAATCGCACAGTAGCGATTGTGCCTTCATCCATATTCCAGTGGGGGTAGATTGCGTTATCAGACTGGGTTCCAGAACCCTTGTTGTTTGACTTGTTTTCTTGTGCCGCAATACGGGCACGAATTTCTGCTAGACTTGCCATAATAATTCTCCTTAAGTTGGTCTTTGTTGAGCCTAAATATAAATTCGCTGATTCCCTATGAATCAACTAACATATACAATATAAGTATAAACTACCTGCGGTGCATATGTCAATAGTATTTATTCCAGTTATGGTAAACCTCACTTTTTTCGTGAGGTTTTGTTAGTTAAAATCCACCAGTTAGTTTGTTCAACTCATCTTCATATTGCCTTACTAGAGACTCCTTAAAGAAATCTGGGCCCGGACCTGGTGGCCAATTAGCTTGACCTGGTTTAGGTGCTGGCATTGGTTCTATTGCTTGGGACGGTTCATCCAAATCTAATTCAGGTGTTGCTGGTTTGGTTTTCCTTAACCATCTACGGCAATATTCCAAGTACTTCCTAATTCTTGCTTCATCTACGTCAGGTGCATATATCAACAAACTTCCATCAATTGTTCTACGAATAATTTCTTTAAGTTGCTCTGGATGCCAATTTCTTAAATCAGTTGGATATAAATTATTGTAGATACGAACCATCGTAGGTATTAACTTACTTTCAAGTTCATCTGGTGAATCATTTCTAAGTTCTTCGTTCATACTAACTGCACCTTTAACATTTCTTTGGGGTCTTCCGTACTTGTTCACTAAATCTGATATATCGTCCAAGCCATATTGTCGGTCGTCAGGTTCGGGGTTTTCTTCTTGACCAGTTAATTCTTCTCCGGAAACAGGTTGGTTTTTAGCCATTGCACTATGAACTTCTTCTTGGTCTCCTTTATCCATTGCAGTTGTAGCTGCCGGCAATGTTGCTCCCATTGCTTGTTGTCTAAAGGAAGGGTCAATTTTAGCTAGTAACTGTGTCAATCTATTAATCTTTTCAGATGCGTCATCGCTGATTTCTTCAATATTAGTTAAAAGAGTCTTGGCGTTGTCTTCTGCTTGATTAATCTTTTGATCAATTTCGGCGTACTTATTTCCCCATTGTTGAATCTTTTGTGCGTTCTTTGCTAAACTCTTTCTGAATCGGTCTTCTTTTTTCTGTAAATCGGTCTCTAAGCTACCAATCTTTTCTCTACCCATTTGTTCAATAGATTGTAATTTACTTGACAATGTAGCAAATAACTCATCATCTACTTCTTGTTTTTGATTTAAAGTATTCAGCATTTTCTGAAGTTCTTTGACTTCTTTACCTGAACTCTTTCCGTCTTTTGCTTTCTCAATTTGAGTTTTTAGTTCATTGAACTTTTCAGGATCCATACCTGGCTTAGTTCTTAATGCATCTAAATCACTCAACATTTTTTGAACTTGCTCTTGTGACACCTTAATTAGGTTTTGTTGTAATTCACCTGCTGGTTTGAGTTTTGCACTCAAGTCACGTAATCTTTGAACTTCACGCTCGGTGTCCATAGCAGTTCTTTCATGGTTTGACAACTCGTTTGCTAAGTCACTAAGATTCCTGCGTAATTTTTCGTTTTCACGTTTTTGAGCATTGATTAATTTGTTCTGCTCAAAATCCATTTTTTCATTATCTGCAATCTTGTTAGAAACATACAATTGTAATGCTTGCTCTGGACTACGATCTGGAAATTCCCTACTCGCTTGATATTGAATATCTTGAGACCTACTCAGTGGTCTGTCTTGTACTGCTTCGTTGGCTATGATCTTACTAGCCCATTGTTCTAGTTCAATTAGTTCTTTCATCGCCTAGCCCCGAAAGTTTTTTGATTAATGTTAGGTCTTCATTTTCGCCAACCAACTTACCACGCAAACCGTGTTGCGTTTGTAGTTTATTACCCAAAATAGGCCCTGTAGAAACTTTATCAGTTGCTCCAAAGTAATCACCTGGCTCACCTGCAGGACCTTCTTCTTTAACTTCTTTTTCTTTCTTTTCAGATGCTTTCATAGCAGCCTGCAAACGTCTAGCCAAACTATCAATGTCAACATTTTTCTCTTTGGCTTTCTTTCCTACACGTCTTACCATATCGTCAAACTCTACAGGATCATATCGTCCTGCAATCTTTTCTTCTTTACGGCCTTCAATGACGTTATCAGCCCATTCTTCAAGTTCGTCAACATGCTTCAGTTTATTCTCACTGATGTTTTTGCTTAGTTTACCCAAGATAGGCATTACGGATTCAATGCGTGGATCCAAACTAGATTGCATGAACATTTCACTAATGTCAACATTAGATTCATCTTCTAGTAACGCAGGCTTATAGTTATCAAAATATTCGGTATATCCACGCTTACCGGACATTTTGTGTAACGTTTCACGCAAGTGGTTGTAATGATTAATACCTTCATTTACTAACGACTGTGCAGATTCGTTGAATTGTCTGTTTCGTGTAGCACGAACGAATCCAGCCATCTTTGCATATTCTTCACATAAACTAGTAATATGTTGCCCGCGTTCATCATAAGGTGTACCACCTTCGCTGATGTGTCTTGCATATACACGTGCTAGACCTGGCTTGTTTGTTGGTAATAGAAAACGTTCACCTTGGACATTCTCTACAAAAATCTTTTCAATAGAACGATAACGCTTATCACCCTCTTCCATAACACGATTATGTTGTAGGATAATCTTAGTAGAAGGAACTGCATCATTGTAACTTGTTTTCTTGTTGATAGGATGATACCCTTCGTTCAATCCTTCTACTCTGTCGTGTTCACGCTTTTTCATGTCTGGTTCTAAATCATCATTATCTTTGAGTTTAAAAGAACTTAAACCCTTCATGTACCTAAACTTAGATAGATATCGTTGCAAGGTACTAAAACTTATTGAATCGTGAGAATCTGCTTTAGGACTGTTCTCAACATCATCACCGTAATAAACAATCATTTGTCCGTTGCCGTCAACAGACACAGAAACTTTCCCGTAATCTTTACCGTCATAGATAAAATCAAATTGAAAAAAATCTGCTTTTTCAGCGATGCCAGAACTATCACCTGAGCTTAGGAAACCTTGTGGTTTATAACCGTGAGATTTCAAAAATCCTTCTAATTCACGATTTATTTTTTCTTTTCTCTTGGACATAATTGCTCTCTTAATTATGTATTTATCAATTATCCAAGGACTGCAAAGAAGGGAAGTGGTTCTATAACTTCATCGTGGTCACGAATATGTTGGTCAAGGTCATAATTAAAGTCGCTTAACTGCTGTAGTATACGTACAATTAGTAGACTGGATGTTACCAAATCGTCTGTTTCTCCGATTTTGGCTTCATAACTTCCACCCAAAGCCACGAAATTTTTAAGTTCTGACACTAAACTTCTGCTGTTTAATGTCATTTTTTTGCTTTCCACTAGTGTTTTAAACTTAGCACAAGCGGTTAGTTTTGATTTGTTAGTAGTGTTAAACCCACGCTTTTTCTTTCCAGGCTCGCTTAGAAATATTCCAGGAATGTTATGATAGCCATATTCGTTCAAACTAACTAAAGCAGCTTCGCCCACGCCGTTTACTTCAACAGAATAATATAAGTTGTTAGGTTCTTCGGTACATTCGGCAATATATTTGTTAATCTCTGCGATTAATCTAATCTGACTAGGGATATCAGTTCTATTATGTTTCCATTCTCCTACTTGTGTTGTAGTGTTAGCTTCATAAATCTGTATGGCTGCGTTGTCCCCACCGGTTCCTACAGCAGGATCAAGTGCAACAATATATATGTTTCCCTTTTTAGGTTTTTGATACCACCTTACTTGTCCATGTCTGAATAACGGTTCTACACCCTCTAAATCAAGTAAGGTAGTAGGAGCAATCAATGTTTCATCTGCAATAATGAATTCACAACCAATCTCTCGGCGGAATCTATCTTCACCTAGTTGTGCCTTCATCTGTTCGGCCCACTTCTCGTCACGCTCTGGATGCTCTTGCCAGAATGAACGATACGCTCTAAATCCGTTAATTCCTAGTTCAGTTTTGTTACCATATTCATCTTCACACTTGTTTGCTTGTTTCCAGATCAATGCAAACTGGTCTTCATCACTGTTTGGGGTACTTGTGATAATAGCTTTACCACCAGTTGCTAATGTTGGTGTAATAGATGTCCAGAATTCTGTAGCGATAGTGGGACGCACGAATGCAAATTCGTCTAGATACAAGAGTGTGATAGACATACCACGACCTGTATTTTCAGTCGTTGTTGCACTTACGATACGTGATCCGTTCTCAAAGTCTAACGAACCTTTGTTATATGTAGTAACACCTGCCTTGATATGATCGGGGCAGTTCTCATATGCATAACGAATACGTTGCATAATTTCCTGTGCGCCGGTGTATTTGTGCGCCGCAATAAGAATTGTTGAGTCTGGAACAAACATAGCATACCATAATAGATAGCCTGCGGCACTTGTAGACTTACCTGTTTGTCTTGGCATTAAACTGATTGAATAACGATATCTGTGATACGTGTCAATCAATCTTTTTTGATAGTCCCATGGATGATAATTCATACTACCCTTAGTTGGGTGCTGAATCATAAAGAAGTTATTCATGAAATACATAGGACCTGTATTAGGATCACAACACTTGATAAAATCTTCAAGTTCTTTGTCGGTGTTAAACTTCGTCTTTTGATACGGAGTTTTAATTAAGGTAGGAGTTCCACTCATAAAAATATTTATGTTGGGTTAAGCATTGAGTTATCTATTAAATAACCTTCAATCTGGCCTGCAATAGCATTACCGTTACCAACTGATGCTTGCCACTGTATATCAGTTTTTTCAGCATATGCTCTCGGCACGACTTTTGTAGAGTTATAGTTATCTAATATAGGGAAAGTCAGTACAATATCAATTAATCCATCAGGCTTTTGTGTCCAACTACGGTAGTAAGCCGGTTGATTAGAGCTTTGATACCAATTACTTTGTGTTAGATAAAATGTATATCCAGCTGGCACTGTATAAACAGTCATTTGACTTCTTCCGGCTGTATTGTTTGCCACAGCACCAATGTAGGCTAACGTAATTGTTTTGTCACTGCTACCTACATGTATAAGGCCCACATTATTCGGGGCTCTAGTAAGACTGATATTATTGACTCTGAAAAATTGTTTAGTTGATAGTACACCAGTAGTTCCGTTAGTCAACACTACTGTTTCTGTTTGAGGGACATAATTTGCGTCAAGACCACTAATTAATACACTGACGTTAGTATCTGATGCCGATGCACTCCATACACGGACTACTTGCGCTGTAGGGAAGTAAACATAGGTACCATCTTCCCATGCAGGGTAAAATCCTGTACCCGTTGATTGACGATACCCACTGATACTTAAACCTGTAACTCCCGGAACACGGCCCTGAGCTATTGCTAACTTAAAATCTAAGTTTCTGATAGAAGGTTGGCCACCAGCATTATAATCCATAGCCTTCACAAGATTCAATAAATTAGTTTCTTGTGAATGGATATAATTAGTTGAATTAAGTCTTTGATCTAATTTACCAGAATGGTGATCTGGTGTATACAGTTGGGATTCGTCTGCCATATTAGATCCAAGGTCGGCCCTCAATCAACCCCGTTGGATGTGGGTTAGGGACAACAGTATTACCATCATACTGAGTAGGCAGTTCATCAATGTCATATGTATCTCTAGGATTGCCTGATGCGGCTCTATCCAATGACGCTAAATTTAATTTAGCAACTTGGCGATCTTCTAAAGTTGTCAATCGGCTTATGATGTTTGCTACTCTTAACACAGAACCACTAACGATCCCTGAAGCTACTAATGTTGCTGTTCCCGATAATACTTGATTGTTGTATACAATGTTGTACCATGCAGGATCAACACTTGTTGCTGACTGTATTGCGGTTTTTAATTGATTTACGGTTTGACCGTTATCAATCGTGTAAGAATCATATTCCGCAGAATTTAGTAAACTTTGCACTGATATAGTTATACTAGCCATCGTTATTTCCTAGGATCATACTGCATGTTTGGATACATTGAAACACTGTCTGCTCTTAAATCACTAGGGTGTTTTGGTTTGTTAATATCATTACCAACACTGAGTATTGTTTTATCACTTACATATAGTTCATCCGGGCTGTTGCTATATTGTTCAATGCATTCTGGACAGTCGCATCCAGGGCCACAATTACATCCTACGTCCATAGTTTCTTCCTCGTAATCTTGAACAGGTTCTTCCTGCTGTTGAACATTATCAATCAGGTCAAGCAATTCACGTATAAAATCTGTAGCTCTCATATAATTATTTATCTATAGGCTTCTCACCAGTCAGTTTGGGCAAGCTAAACCACAATTGAAACCACTCAGGAGTTCCCGGTTGTATATTGTGTTTTTTCATGAGTTGTCCCTTTTCAGTTCCAGTAATACTCATATTTGCCCCTTCTGTTGGACCACCAGCGGGTATCCCGGCTAGCTTCCTCATATCTTCAATACTATCTATTGCTACAGAGGGTAAAGGAACGGTCTGAAGTTTATCCAGACCGTTCATTATTTTACTTTGTTTCCAAGGATCGAACGTCATTGAGTATTTATTTAATATCCAATGGAGCCGTCTTAGTAACTACAAATGCGTAATATTTTTCTTTTACAGTTTTTGTTTCTCCCTCAACATCAGAAGGAGCTTCTACATCAAATTCAATCTCGTTAAACTTTTCTACCTTAAATCCTGTTCTGACTAAAAGAGCATTTAACTGATGATATTCCATTATGCTATAATGGTTTTGATTGTATTCGTGTTTTCTATCTGAGCCTGGGGAAGGCACTTCAATATACATTTTTCCGTTTAGTTTCAATAAACGGTTATATTCTATCAATGTAAAAATTGGATAAGGACTATGTTGTAGATAGTGACGCATGAACACAAAGTCAACTGTTTCATCCCAAAACCCATCACTTTGTGGCAAAAATGTCGGATCCCATTCTTTTACATCATGTCCTCTGTCTCTACATTGTTTAGCATTTGCTTCGCTCAGTGTAATTCCAGTAACATCCGTATACCCGCGTTCTTTTATTTCGTCTAAGAAATATCCAGTACCACAACCCACATCTAAAATTTTTGCATCCTTTTTTAGATTTAATGGAAGAACATATGTCTCAACAACTTTGTTTGTTAGTATTTTGTGTAGTTCTGTTTCACCCTCATCGTATAAGTGAGAAGTGTATAACCATTCGTTGAAGAATTTTAACTTTACTAAGTCAAGAGTCTTATTAATATCTAGCATATTTTTCCTATAAAATATGTAATACTTATACGGAAAAACAGGCTAAATTTTATTTTTTATTTTTATAGCCCTTAAATCCAACTACTGGACTTTTTATATTTGTGTTCGGCATTTCTTGACTGCGTAGATCGCCGTGAGTTAAATCTTCATGATAAGATCCTACTGCTTTAAATGCATCTGACAACATTTTTTGTTCAATCGCACTATACGGAGCAGCTAAATTTTCACGACCAATCCAAGATTCTTGATCAATTTTAACTGGATTTATGCCATCTGCTGCCGCTACTGCCATCATTACCCTATTCAATTCGTATACTCTGTCGGCAAACTCAGGATCACGAAACACATCTAATCCAACACTGGCTCTTCCTTGCCTGTTCGTAATCTTGGCTCTCTTTTTAGCTTCAGTTATAAATTCGTTTGCTCTCATTTTAGTTCGTGTATTGATATGAAATTGAGTGGATCATGGGTGTGTTTAGGAACGGACTAATCTTCACTCTTACATTTCCATATCCTATGTCTACGAAATAGTCTGTCAACACTACCCCAACAAATACTGTTCCATACACGCTATATCCAACAGTATTATTGTTATTGTTTTTATTTACTGCCAAAGTTACTGATTGACTATTGTTTGCTCCGGGTTCTCTTGAGTGAACATAAATCAAGCCGTTTCTAAAATCTACTGCTGGCATTTCAAAAATAACTTGATTAGCATTATCATTAGAAGTTGACACTTGTACTTCAGAGATAGACAAGTTTGCTACTTGAAGTTTTCCGTTTGCGACAACATTACCGTCAGCATACAAATTATCAACAGCTAAACTCGCTTTGTTCGTTGGCAATACTGCAATGGGGAAACTAATAATGTTAGCAGATTCTTCTAATTTAATATTTCCTACATATAATCCTGAGTTACCAATGTATATGTTGCTGATTCTATTTGCAGAGTTTCCGAAAGAAACATTTCCCAACATTTGTATATTGGCACCAAGTTGGATTGAGTTATTACTGGAAATATAAGTGAAATTGCCAGTACCATTAGGAATACCGTCCTCATTGAATTGAAATGCGCCTTCCGGACCTTGGGGGGCTAAACCTTCTAGAACGAGAAAATTATCATTAATTTTCTCAAAGGCCGTTCGTAACGGGTCGCCTGTCCCGTCGTTCGGTAAATCGCCAATATCAATGTTTGCTGTTGTTATTGTCATGTCATTATTCCAATTATATTGTATTTATCGCCCAGATAAATAATAGACTATGAAAAAACTACTATCTATTCTACTATTATCTGTTTTAACTACTGCAAGCTACGCTCAAAAACAACCACAAGGAGTAACATATGACGCACAAATCGTTCGGGTAAATGACGGTGATACTGTTGTCATATCCGCACCCTTTCTACCTGCACCACTCAAACCAGAATTGGCTGTCAGAATCTTTGGCGTTGACACTCCCGAAAAAGGATTTAGAGCAAAATGCCCTCAAGAAGATGCTAGAGGTCAAGCCGCAAGTAAATTTACCAAAGATGCGGTTGCAAATAGTCAGAAAAGACAAGTCGTATTATATGACTGGGATAAGTTTGGTGGCCGTGTATTGGGAGATATCATACTGAACGGTCAAAGTTTACGTGGTATGCTTATTAAGAATGGATATGCACGTGAATATTTCGGTGAAGCCAAACAATCTTGGTGTAACTAATTACTTTTTCATATCCTTATTGTAGACTTCTTTACGCATTTGGATGATTTCATTCAATGCCTTTTTAGCTACCCTGCACTCTGTATGCTTGGTATTGTTGTCTACCATGATTTTGATATTGTCACTTAGTTTTAGTGTAGGATCTATGAATTCTGGTTCTTTACACTCATCCAGTAAAGAGGGTGGAAATTCATAGGGATTTTTCATCACTACTGCAATAGGAGTAGATGAGCATCCAACTAAAGCTAATGCTGATATTAAGATTACGTGCTTCATTTAATGTCTTTACCTAAAGAATCGTTGTACGCTTTAAAAAACTCTTGAGGAATTTCGCATTGTCCACCGGGCAAGAATTTTGTATCGTATTTGACAATTTCTCTGTCTACATATTTAACAACATCTTGTCCGCGTTGTTTAATTATTTCTTTTTTGACCACTATTTTTTCAACGACTTTGGTATCAGTGTTTGCTAGTTTTGTTTCCATTTCAGCAATCTGTGTCTTAAGTTCGGCAGCTTTTGCTTCCCATTCACGATAATCTGCTAACGCTCCCTCTAGATAAACCCCTAGAATTAAAGTTAGAATACCAATAATTTGTATCGGTAATTTATACTGTTTGATTATTGGTATAAATCCAAGAACAAATCCAGCAATAGTACCTAGTACTCCTACCCCAAAGATTAAATGAAAGACCCATTCGGGTGCAAAGCTAATGATCCACATACTGTTATTTAGTGTAGTATGCAGAATCCTTTAACCAATCATAGTATTTTTGAAATCCTTCTTCAACATCTACTTTAGGATTAAATCCAAAATCCTGGCGAGCGTTGTCAATATTCAAAGCACCACGGCTAGGGAAATCGGGATCTTTTTCTCTGACTTGAACTGACCCTTTTCCTGCAATTTTTACAGCAAGATTGGCTGCATCTAGCAAAGTGTGACTATGGCTTTTAGTTATATTATAGGTTTTATTGTGTGTGTTATCTGACAATGCGGCCGCAACTATACCGTCTGCGGCATCTTCGACGTAGGTGAAGTCCAAGGTTTCTGTCGCTCCATTGACCTTGAGCATTTCTCCGCGCATTGCTGTGAGCATGAATTTTGATATGACTCTATCTTCAACATCAAGTGGCCCGTAAACAGCACTAGGACGAATGATAGTGTGAGTGAAGCAATCACGACGGCTGTAGTCTTTGACAAGGTGTTCTCCTGCTAATTTCATTATTCCATATTGACCCTGAGGCTTACAATTATAATCTTCTTTAACATCATCTTTGAAATCCCCATATACCATACTTGAACTGATATACAGGAATCGTTTTGCTCCATATTCTTTAGTAGCCTCGCATAGATTAAGCAATCCCTCCATCATAGTTTTTGCACCTAATGCAGGATTTGCGTTTACTACTTTCTGTCTTGGAAAACTAGCCATGTGAATTACAATCTCAGGTTCTTCTTTATAGAAGACATGGTTGACTTGTCCCGATTTTGAAATGTCAAAATTATACAGTTTTTCTATAGAAGGAATTTGTTTGATACGTTCATGCATCAAGTAACTTATTTCTTCACGTGGAATAATGCCATATGTAGTCTGTGTATCCATTATAGATACTTGATGATTCATATGTTGCAATCGTTTGACTACGTGGTGACCTATAAGTCCTAATCCACCTGTTACTAGAATTCTCATTCGTATTTCAATTTATAAAATGTATAATCTTTGTCAGTGAACTTAGCACGTATGACATAAGTGTAGCCATAAGTATGATGGTCAATGCTCTTACACCAATAAGGGTCCTCTATTGCATTGGCCATTACCCACTTACCTTTTTCAGTTTGTTGAAATTGATAAATGGGTTCTGCGGCGTAGATTTCTGGGTCATCTACATCACTCAAACTAAACTTATGGACAATGCAATTAATCATACGGCCATCGTTGCTTTAAGCTGACCGTGACTTTCATATCCTACGAGTTGGATATCGTTCATGGTAAATTTAGTAATATCAGTGATATCAGGATTAAGTGCAAGTGCAGGCATGCCAAACGCTCTGCGAGATAGTTGTTCTTTAACCTGATCAATATGATTCTTATAGATGTGTGTATCACCTGTACTAATTATAAGTTCTTTGACTGTGAACCCACATACTTGTGCAATCAAATGAGTTAGTAATGCATAACTAGCAATGTTGAACGGTAGGCCCAAGAACACATCAACGCTACGCTGGTACATGTGACAACTCAATTCATTATACTTGCTAACATTAAATTGTGCCATGACATGACAAGGTGGTAGTGCCATTTGTTCTAACTCACCGGGGTTCCATGCACTTAGTATATGCCTACGACTGAACGGGTCTGTTTTGAGCCCCTCAATGAGGTTTTTAAGTTGATCCGTTTCTTTGACATGTAGCGTGCCTTCCCTGTTAAAGACATTGCCGAAGTCATCCTTAAACGTTTCTTGTTTATGGTAAACCGGCGTGCGCCAGTGACGCCATTGTACCCCATATACACGACCGAGGTCGCCCTCATACTGCGCTTTCGGCTTCCAATACGGCGCAAGGGCATTTGGTGTCCAGATTGTAACTGTTCCTTCTTTTGTCCCGTGCGTGATTTCAGCCAATCTGCGCTCATCGCCTGTGCCCTCAATAAACCATAGTAACTCGCCACAGACAGCTTTCCAAGCAAGTTTCTTAGTGGTGATGGCAGGGAATCCTGAACGCAAATCAAAGCGAAGCTGACGACCAAAAACACTAAGGGTGCCAACACCAGTTCTATCATCTTTATCTTCTCCGTTATCTAAAATATCTTGTAGTAATTCGTGGTACTGTTTCATTTTCTTTTCCAAATTTCATAGGTATGATCTGTTAGTGTATTTTTAAACCAACACATAAACTCTTGTTCTAATTTTACAAGATCAATGAATGTATCACAAGTATATTCGGCAAATGTCCTTGACAGGTGTATCTCGTCAATATATTGCCAATGACTTTCAACCATTTTGGCTCCGCCGATCAACCAGACTTCTTTTTCTTTTGCAATCAAATCATCATCTGGATTTGTAATACCATCAATAGGTCTTGATGACTTTACCCAATTGATACGATTGGGTAGTGGTTTCTTAGGTAGGCTGTCATAAGTATTACGACCCATCAATACAATTTTTCCGGTCGTTAATTCCTTGAATCTTGGCAAATCGCCCTGGAGCTTATCCCAGGGCAACTTACCATCAACGCCTATTCCTCCTTTAGGATCACAAGCAATGATTAACTTCATAGTTTATTCAATATTTTATCAGTTTGTGGTTGTACGGTTTCAGCGATACTCTCTATGTTTAGAATAAAGTCAAAACTAGTGATTAGCGGATCAAGTTCATGTAACTTACGACTGACCACTTCTTCTATTTCTTCGGGATCAAGACCTTGCTTGAGTAAGTTTTGGATGTTAATGGTGTGTTGTTTTTTACCTGTCATTTTAACAATAATTTTTTTGATAAACTGAACAGGTACTTTTACTTTATCAACATCCTCAATTATTGATTCCCATTTTCTCAAATAATCAGGTGTCATCTACTTACTTACGCTAAAACTTTTGCCTTTGCAGGACGACCTCTTTTCTTAGCAGGTGCTTGAATACTAGAGTGAGTAGGTTGTGTTGCTACAGGAATACCCAACATTTCATTGGCTTCTTGCTGTAATCGTTGTGATTCTGCTAATAAACCTTTTGCTTCTGCTTCCATTCTACGTGCTTGTTGTAGTAGGTTATTTGCCAAATCGTTATCCCCTAAAATGCCTTGTGTGGGCTGATTTACTTTAGGTGCCTCTTCCCTGTTGTTACGCATTCTACGTGCAACATCAACTGGATCTTGTAAACCGCGACTTGCATCAAGTTCTGCTAAACGTTTAACTGCATCTTCTCCTTGCTTCATTTCATCAAGGATCTTATTAAGTTCACTTAACTTGATATTAGTATTTGAGTTAGGAGTTACAATTACTAACTGTGTTTGTACTTTCTTAATCAAGCCCTGAGAATGCAAAACCTGCAAAATGATTTTGCCATCTTTGGTATACGAACGATTCAACGCATCGGCGAGGTTTTCGCTAGTCTGACCAATTTGGCTCTCAATACAAGCCATCATAGGATCATGTATGTGTTGATTTAATGTTTCTGTGTATGCTACAAGACACATGTGTGTCTCACCTGGTACTTCTCTAAAAAGAATAGCAACTTTCTTGTCGTTAATTTTTCCTACGTGACGTAAAAAACTCATAATTTATCTCCTCAAGGATGTATATATTTAACTTGCTATATGCATTATAAAATATTTGTTCCTGCCCAACGCAATTCGTACATCGTTAATTCTGCAGGATTCTCAAAATAGATTATCAACAAGTCGTGAAAAATTACTGTATTTTTAACATCGTAAAGATAACTATACCTTCCAGTTAGTCTAGTTTTTACCCAAAATAATGATTGAGTAGTGAGTGGTGTTGAGGCTCTTACAAAGTGACGTGGCACAAAAGGCAACTCTCGTTGCCCAAAGTAAACCATTGGATTAATCTCATTCATGTCGTGAGTGTTTTCAACATTCTATATTTGTCATAGGCTTCCATTACAGCTGGATTAGTATTATTAATAGTAGGCACTACTTCTAACCAAAGTTCTTGACCGTGTTGAAACCCATGGGGTCCTGAATATCCAGTGAAAGTTCTAGGCTGATGAACTTTGCCACTGTCCCAAAGACGCCTAGCCAATGCCAACACATCATCCAACGGGAAATCACCTAGTTCATAATTATGCCTGTTCCGAGCATAAGGATTACCGGATTTATGATATGCTTTGACTACCGCAATGAATTGTTCAATAGTGGGAGCGTCCGTTCGTGTAACAATCAGAAGAACCTCATTTTCGGACACTTCACCTGCCATGATAGAACGAAGACAGCCACCGAGACTAGTACCAATATACAACATTTTATTTGTCCATGTCAATAAATTTTTCAAACACTTGAGCAAGAATGTAGACAACCACAAAGAATATAATTGCTAGAATTAAAATATCTAAAAAATTCATTTCTTTAGTTCCAATAAAATTTCAATCTTTTCTAAAAGATCATTTATTGCAGGATCGTCCATATATATTGCTTCCCTCATTTTTACAAGTCGTGCTTGTATTTGCCTTTCTTTTTGAATCATTTCATCTATATGAACTAGATGCCGATCGGTTTCACCAATCTTTCTAGCATAGATTGTTTTCCCACCATCCGGAGATTCGTAAACTAACCCCGGAAGTTGGTTAATCATCATCTTTTGATATGGCTACAAAACCGTTTTTCAAAATCTTAAAAAATACATAAAGCATTAACAGAATGACAACGGTGATGAAACCATATCCCAAAATATTTAATACGATTTCCATAATTATTTCTTCTTATGGTCATCGTAGATAGCCCAAGTGCCGAACGGAGGGTTCGGATCGGGGTCACCGTGAATGATCCAAGTAGTGTCGCAGTAATCTTTGTCACCCCAAGAACCAAACGGATATCCATCAGTAAATACAATCAATCGCTTGGGGACATTACCCTCACGTTTGAGATAGTGAAAGATGGCATCAAAATCAGTACCGCCGCCACCAGTGGGTTCATAACTGTCAATAGAATCAAGATTCTCGCTGGTGAAATCTTGAGGGTTATAGATTTCAGTGTCAAAACAGAACACATGAACCTTGTAACCATCAAACGCTTCCATCATGCCTGCAATCTCACCCAAGAATGCCTGTGCTTGTTTGTCACTGATAGAACCACTCATGTCAATAGCGACAACAACATCAATCTCCTCACCTGGAGTCATACCGGGCATGACAGCATCCATATGCCAACCACGGCGACTAGGACGCATCCAACTAAAGTCAGTACGGATAGCACTGGTCAAGTTAGTCTGAATAAGTTCACGCCAGGGCATGATAGGATTAGTCGCTTGTTTAATCAAACGTTCAACGCCTTTAGGCAAACTACCTGCTTCGGCAGTTTGTGCCGCGGCGATTACAGCCTGCTTGACTTCTTGACGGATACGCTCACGTTCTTCGGCACTCAGTTTAGGACGCTTACTCTTGCCTTCTTGATTGCCATCACTATCGCTTTCACCTTCATCGTCACCATCCATGTGGTCATCAATAAGTTGGTCAATAAGTTGATCAACATTAATCTTAGGAAGATTCTTCATCAGGTCATCGTAGATTTCCTCACTAGTCTTGCCGTCATATTTTTGTTCGTACAGACACGGAACAGTAGTAATGAATTGACCGACCTTGTGGCGCTTCAAGTCAGCGTTAACGGTGTAGTCGTTTGCAATGTTCCAGATTTGAGGATCACGATGGTCTCGGCGACCGAGGTGATCATAAACAATGTGCAACACCTCGTGACCAAACAGGAATTCAACCTCTTTGGTTTTGAGCATCATAATGAAACGTGAGTTGTAATAGAAATTGCGACCGTCAGTAGCCGCAGTAGACAACCATTCATCACCGTTGACGAGTTTCAACCGAGTAGCGAGGTTACCATAAAAACTTTGACGCAACAGCAAACCAACACGGGCAGTAACCAGTCGTTCACGTGCTTGTGCATCAACTTTAGGATCCATAGGACCCAACAGTTTGTCAAACTTAGTGTTGCGCTTTTTACCTTTAGTCTTATCAACGACTTCGGACATTTTTACGATATGCATACTTGCTCCTTTACAATACTTATATTATATTGCAATCCTGATTTACTGTCAATAAGACAGACCACGAAAACCTGCGTCAAATGCAATACGTGCATAGGGCAATGCGCTATCAATTGAATACAAAAGTTCACCCTGTGTTTTAGTCAAACCTCGGGCACGGACACTTTGACCTAGAGCATAAAAATACTTTTTACCAGACATGTTTATTCCTTAGAGAAAAAAGGGTGAGTATATTTCTACACTCACCCTGTAAAAGGGGTGTTGCCACCCCTGGGAGTCATAGAATCAGTTACCTGCTTCTACGATATACTTACCATACTTCTTGTGGAAGTCATCAAAACACTTGAGTTGGCTAGGCTCAATCGGGAGTTGATAGGTCTTGAGAGCAATCTTAGCACCCATAACAATCAATTCAGTTTCAAAGTTATTCATCATGTAAGTGATGAAGTGGTCACACATTTCGTGGAACTTTTTGTTGTCAATCTTTTTGTTGTCAATTGCATCTTTGAGTTCATAGCACATTGCAATGGTCAAAGAATACATAGCACTGATTTCCTTGACAGACAACGTAGTGACCTTACCACTGAGAATTTCAGAAGGCTCGGGCATCTTACCTGCAATTTTGCGGTGTGCGGCAAACTTAACAGCAAGACCTTCACCAACAGCACCACTTACCAAGTTAAACAGGGTATCAGTGTCAACATTGTCCTCATCCTTAACAAGGTCGCTGACAAAGCACCAAGAACGAGGAGTAGCGAATGCACGGCTACTAGACTTACTATCAAAGTCGTACAAGTCTTGTTTAGCAAAAGACAAGTAACCAACAACGTCCTTGTGAATACCTTTGTTCACAGCCCAAGTCTGCCAAGAAGCAAAGTCAGGGCGCATTTCAAGGTGAATGAAACGATTAGCAAGGGGCATCGGCATACGATAAGTAACACCCTTGTCACTATCACGGTTACCTGCGGCAACGATAACAACATTATCAGGCAAATGATACTTACCGACACGACGGTTGAGAATAAGTTGATAGCCTGCGGCTTGAACAGCAGGGGGTGCGGAGTTCATTTCATCAAGGAAAAGAACGATGATAGGATACTTGCTTGCGAGTTCCTCGTCGGGCAGATCAACAGGGGGAGCCCAGTCCATCTTACCAGAATCTTTGTTATAGAAAGGGATACCACGAAGATCAGTGGGTTCCATCTGAGCCATGCGAAGGTCAATCATAAGACCATTGAGTTCGTCAGCGATTTCGGAAACGACCTCAGACTTACCGATACCGGGAGGGCCCCACAAAAATACGGGACGCTTAGATTTGAATGCAGTCAGAATTGCCTTGCGGGCTTGAACACTAGTAATAGTGAGATTGTCAGAGACTTGTGCCATTTTTTGCTCCTATTGAATGATGGCTGATTTGTGAAAGAAACTTAATTGTATGTTATGTTGGATTTATTGTCAAACTATTTTAGATGATTTGGGCAAGAATGCGATTATACACATCAGCCTTGCTCATGTAATAATCATAGTCACGCTCACCGGGACGAAAGTTCTTCCACTGGTTCTGACCAGCATAAGAAACAATGTCACGCTTGAGGCTACCATCGCTGTAGTGTTCCTGAAAACCATACAGGTCGTAATGAGCAATGAACCCAGAACACAGATTGATGTATTTGTAACCTGTCTTATTCAGGTTATAAATGTTCTTACATGCCCTAACGACATTGGAAACAATCAATGTTTTTTGACGTTCGGTCAGGGGAGTCAGTGCCATTTGTTTGTCCTCTATTTCAGTGTCAATACAAGTATTGTACTTGATTTTGGATTTATTGTCAACCTTTTTTAAACTTTTTCTCGGCTTTTTCAACAACATCACTAAGGTAGCGAACCAAAAGTCCTTCACGCATGAAAGCCTCACGTTCCCAAGGGCGATCAATATACTTGGCTTTTACACGTTGTCCCAACCAAAAATGCGCTACATGCCCATTTTTCAAGACCTCAGCACGGTATTGCCCGCGGCACATTTGTTTAACATGAACCATTTCGTGGGCTAGGGTATTAAAAAGTTTACTATCTGGGAGATAACTTGCAAGTGCAATAGTAATTTCTTTGTCACCTGTTTTTGCACACAGCCCATTGGTCCCGTCATTTTTCCCCATATTTTTGTCAAACAAAATGAATACTTTATACTTACTATCTAAAATGTTCAGGTGTTTGGCGTAGAACCTAGCAGTCGCTTCAAGGATTGCTTTTTTGGGTTTGCTTCGGGTAAGAACTTGAATTTCCATAGTCTTATTGTATATCAATCGCTATTTATTGTCAAATTTTGACCTTTCCAAAGCTAAATATATACAAGGGATATACTCATGCCAGCAAACATTACGTATCTAGAACCGATAGCGGTCAACACATCTGCGAATTTTACTTTTTCGGACTCCTATGTTTCCAACACGATTACGGTCGGCAACATCAGAACCGACAACCTGTTATATGCGAACGGAAGTCCTTACGACTTAATTACAGATCCAAACGGGTCAAATACACAGGTACAGTTTAACAACAACGGTGTATTTGGTGCTAGTGCTAATTTCACATTCAACAACAGTACAAACACACTTTCCGTAACAAATTTTACTAGTTCGGGCAATATAAATTTATCGTCAGCGTCCAATGTCACGTTAGGTAACGTCAGCAATTTACACATAGCCGGCGGGTCCAATGGTTATTACTTAAAAACCAATGGCTCAGGAAACCTAAGTTGGGGTGAAGTTTCTGATAACAAAATAGAAAACGGTACTAGCAACATTGATATTGCAACTGCTAATGGTAACATAACCATGAGTGTGAACGGAAGTGCGAACGTAGTAACTATATCAAATACTAGTGTAAACGTTGCAGGTAACTTAACTGCAACGAATCTAATTTATGGTTCGGGATCGGGTGGTAATATTACAAACGCTAACGTAATCAGTGCAAATACTTTAGCCGGAACCCTAAGTACAGCAGCACAGCCGAATATCACAAGTGTAGGTACACTAACATCTTTGACTATTACCGGAAACGTTACTGCAGGCAATGCTAGTTTAGGTAATTTAGTAACTGCAAATTATTTTACTGGTAATGGTTCATTACTCACTGATATCGTTGCTATAACTGCACAAACAGTTTTAACGAATGCACAACCTAATATTACTAGCACAGGCACACTTTCAGGTTTAACGGTTGGACCAAATAGTTCAATCATATTAAGTGGCACTACTGGTTATGTGAAGGCTAATAATATACAGGGCATTGACGGTACAGCTACCTTCTATATGTACCACAGTAACGTAGCCGGGGCAGGTGGAGTAAGAACAGATTTAACAGTTGGTACAAGTGGTACTGGTAATTTAACAGTAAATGGCAACGCATCCGCAACTAATGCAAATTTAGGTAATTTAGTCACTGCTAATTATTTTAGTGGGAACGGTTCTTTATTGTCTGGAATCTCTGCAAGCAATATTTCAGGTACTATCGCAAATGCAAATTATGCCTCTTATGCAGGTATTGTAGTAGATGCGGCACAATCTAACATCACTAGTGTAGGCACATTAGCTTCATTAACTGTTACTGCAAATGGTAATATTACTATGAGCGGTTCTGATTCTTTATTAAGCGGTGCTAACAGGGTGAGCGCAACATACTTAACTGGAACTTTAACAACTGCGGCTCAAACAAACATCACAAGTGTTGGTACCTTAGTAAGTTTAACAAGCAGTGGTAATATTACAGCAATCAATGCTAATCTAGGAAACCTAGTAACTGCGAATTATTTTACCGGCAATGGTTCTTTATTGTCTGGAATTTCTGCTAGTAATATTACCGGAACAGTAGCTAATGCTACCTATGCAACTACTGCTGGTTCTGCAACCACTGCAGGTACTGTTACAACTAATGCACAACCTAACATCACCAGTACAGGCACGTTAGCTTCATTAAGTGTATCAGGTAATGCAAACTTCTCCGGTTTAAGTAAATTTTATACAGCACAAGATAGATTCTCAAGTATCACAGGAGCGACCGGGGTCGTTACACACAACATGAGTAACGGACCAATTTTCTATCATACATCCGTAACAGCTAATTTTACACCCAATTTTACTAATGTTGATACTACTGATAATTACATCACAGTAGCAATATTGTTTATTGTTCAAGGAGCAACACCTTACATGCCATTAGCAGACACAGCAAATATTCAAATAGGCGGAAGTAACGTTACAGTAAAATGGGCTGACGGCACAGCACCTGTAGGAGGTGCTAGTGGTTCTGTAAATATTGTAAGTTACTCTTTAATCAGGAATGGCGGGGTTTGGGTCGTAATGGGACAGGGAGGTAATTTCGCATAATGCCTAGATTAGCATCAAGTTCTGGAGTAGATTTTTATTTCTTTCAAGGATCAGGTGGGTCAGATCCAGAGTATAATGGATCTACTATGGTTTTCGCACAATCAGCAGCTCCGACCGGCTGGACTAAAGATACTACATTTAATGATGCAGCATTAAGAGTAGTGAGTAGCACTGTATCAAACGGAGGTTCAGTTGCTTTTAGTACTGTACATAGTACTAGATCAGTTCCTGGATCATTTACAGCCGTGCCAGTATCAGTGGGTGCAACAACATTGACAACTACAAACATGGAAGCTCATACTCATACATATTCAAAATATGCTGCTAGTTCATTAACCATGCCAGAAGGAACGCCTCCTTTACCACCTGGAAAAACCATTGTCTTTAGAACTGGTATAACACCTGCATTTTATACAGGTCCAACTGCATTAGGATCAGGCGGAGCAGGTGGCTCTCATTCACACAGCGTTAGTGCTGTTCCTTTAACCTTATCTGCAACAGCTAACTATAGGATAAAGTATATGGACGTTATTTTAGCAACAAAGGATTCTTAATGAGTACCCCTCCAATTGAAAGTGGTTCTATCACAGTTTTTAGACAAACAACTGCACCGGTAGGATGGACTAAATTAACTTCATATAATGATTATGCTATTAGAGTAGTATCAGGAACAGCAAGTTTTGGCGGTTCCTATTCATTTTCAAGTACATATGTTGACCGACCTGGCGCTGGTACCGTAGGAACTTTTTCTGGTAGTATTGGTTCAGGATCTTCTGTTGTTGCTTCACATACACACCCTTCAGGAACACTAACTACAGGTCCTGCAACACTAGTAGCTCCAGTTGGAATATCTAATCCTGTTACTAGAACTATTGCAATAAGTCCAGAAACTAGCGTTTCCTATACTACTGCGACCGCAGGCTCATCTGTTCCCCACGGACATCCAGTAAGTTTTGGTACTACAACTTATACCGGTAATCCAATTAATTTTAGTATTAATTATGTTGATATAATCATAGCACAGCGAGACTAATTTATGGCAGCAGTATTTCCCTCAGGAACAAAAACACTTTTTCAACAAACGGCCGCGCCAACTGGCTGGACTAAAGCTATATCAGTAGATAATTATACCCTGCGAGTTGTTAACGGGGCTACCGGTGGCACTGTGTCAAACAACAATAATCTTTACAATTTTACCACCATAATGGCTGACACCACTTGGACCGGGACTGCAAACGGTACTAACGGTCCAGGAGTAACCGGGTCCACAAGTGCGCCTGCCCCGGCACACACTCACGGTGCACCTAGCGGTACTAGCGGCACTGCTGCTCCTGTAAGTTTTAGAACTATTAGTCCAGCAAGTCCAGGTTTCGTGCAACGAGTGTCAGGTACAACCGCATCTTCAGGTTCGGCTGGATTAGGTTCTCATAGTCACCCATTCAGTAGTTTGGAAGCTCCTTGGACTAGTAATTCTACTGCCAATTTTGCGATTCAATACGTAGACTTGATCCTAGCAACCAAAGATTAATTTGGACAGTACCTTTTCAGTGTAAATACTGGAGAGGTTAATCATGGAACTAAAGAGAGAAAATTTTTGTCCGCTACTCAAAAAAGAGTGTGTGGGCTTAAAGTGTGCCTGGTTCATGAAGGTAGAAGGGTATGACATGAATACCGGAAAAAGGGTAGATGAGTGGAACTGTGCAGTATCCCTTTTACCAATGCTACTGATTGAAAATTCAGGCCAGCAAAGACAAACTGGAGCCGCAGTTGAAAGTTTTAGAAATGAAATGGTAAAGTCTAACAAGATTTCACAAGAATTATTTCTTGCGGCAGCAACCAATAATGTAGATCATATAAAGACAAACATTTTAAATTTAGAGGATGATTCAAATGGTAGCCAGTAATAGAGTAACCATCATAGTTGATGACGGTGCGGTTTATTTAGATGAACTCACCTACATTTCGTTAGATTTTTCTGATTGTGGAATTCCCGAAGATGTTCATGCGTTGCAATGGTTGAACGGAGAAGGCGAAATAGAATTTCGTAGTAACGAAGTCCAAAATGAAAAAATTACTGAATTACCAGACTGGGCATTAAAGTGTGTAACTAAATGGGAAGAAGCAGATGCTCAAAATTATTTAAGAATTGTAGAGTAAAGTTAGATTATGAACAACATTATCAAAGACAACAATTTTGTTTATATTAAAAATTTTATATCTCCGCAACGTGCATTTGAACTAGCAAAAAGTTTCAAAGAATGTTGCATTCAGAATGCGATTCACGGTGATGATCAAGCAGAGAATTCTCACGCAGCCTATAACTATATAGGATTTTTAGAACTGTTATGTGAAAAGACACCTGAAGTTAGTAAATTTTTAGGTGAGACCGTTTTACCTACATACACATATGCAAGAATATACAAAGAAGGATCTGATTTAAAAAAGCATAAAGATAGACCAGCTTGTGAAATTAGTTTAACTTTACATTTAAGCGGTGATGCAGAATGGCCGATCTTCATTGAGAAACCTAATGGTGAAGAAGTATCGTTAAATTTAGGCTCAGGTGACGCAATGTTATACCTAGGATGTGAGGCAGAGCATTGGAGAGAACAATTTAAAGGTAAAGAATACATCCAAGTATTTTTACATTATGTACGCAGTAGAGGGCCTAACAATTTTGCATTCTTTGACAACAAAGACCCAAATGAAAAAAAGATTTTAATGGATTCCGAAAAACCAGTGTTGCCGGAATCAGCTCCTTTAAGTAAAAAACAATATAGTAGAAACTTAGATGATTACATTAAGGTTTTTGACGATATCATACCAGATGATTTGTGTTATGATATTCTTAAAGAGTACGGAAATAGTGAACATTGGGCTCCTGCACTAGTAGGAGGAAAAGAAGAATTCAACACCATTGACCGTAGAGTAAGAAATTTAGAAAACATGAATATTTCATTAAATGAAATCATTTCATGTAATCCGGAAATTCGCAAAGAATTAGATATACGAATATTTAAATGTGCCGAAAAAGCAATCTCAATGTACAAGGATATATATCCACTTGCACAAATTGAAGAAGATTCTGGATACGAGTTATTGCGGTATAGTGAGGGTTCTTTCTACACTACTCACACTGATAGTTTTAAACATCGTCCTAGAGCCGTGTCCTGTTCATTCGCATTAAATGATGATTACGAGGGAGGCGAATTTGCATTCTTTAATCAGGATTTAAAATATAAACTTAAAAAAGGATCAGTGATAATGTTCCCTAGTAATTTTATGTACCCACATGAAATATTACCAGTTACTAAAGGAGTGCGTTACAGCATCATCACGTGGTTCGTTTAACTTATTAATTTTGCAATAAGCAGTAATTTTTCTAATCTATCAATAGCAGAGTTTATCTCTGCTATTTTTTCCTCTATCAAATAAGATTTACGAACTCGTCTGGCTTCTACTTCTAACTTACTTAGATTAGTAACCATAATATCAATGTTATGAATCAGTACACGGAGGTCGTGGTTGTAGGGGAGTCGGTTGATCTGTCTAGTCAACTCTGCCCCTACGTCTAACCATTCTAAAGAGCTTTTGATTTCCATACCCTATTGTATCACAACTAGGGTATTTAATCAATTATGCAAATAGTTCTAAACTAGTTCCACATTGTTGACAAAACTTAGCAGTAGCCTTATTTTGTTTTCCGCAAGTGACACATTTAGGTTTGTGTTTCGTAGTGATAGGCTTACGAACAGGTTCGTTGTCGGGAGTCTCGCCTAGAATTTTCAACACGATTGAATGCCTGACTGGATCTAATGCACCCATTGTAGTTGTCTGAAACTTCTGTTCACTCTTAGAGCCCGGAACTGTGATGCCAGTATCGTTTGCAGGCATCCAATCCATTGTAGCCATACCATCGTGTGCTGACGTTGCGCTAATGTTCATGCTTTGCAATGTTGAATTGATGGCTGTGCTTGCCATAGCTTTCATGGTTTCGCCCGCACTATAATCTACACTACGCAACATGCCGTTAACATTGTAGGATGCATTAGTGTAAGTATCTTTCGCACCAGTGTATCTAAAATTATCATAAGCATTAACAATAATACGTGGCATTTCAAACTGATATTCAATGCGAACAATACCATCTTCTAGTTTAATACCACGGTGTTGTTCAACAGCCCCTGTGCGTTCAATGAACTTGAAGCGATTGCCCTCATTAAGATTGCCGTTCTTGATACTACGTTCTAGGTCAATTTCTTGGTGTGCGTTTAGAACGATACCACCGGGTGCCATGTCTTCTCCGTCAATGTATACATGGAATAGTGCGCGGACTGTATTTAGGTTCTTGAGTAGTATTGAGTATTCTGCTCCGAATGGGCAGTAGACAGTATCCTTGAATTCACGAAGGATTTTACCATTGGCTTTTAGACTCGCCACGAGTTTCTGGTTGTACATCATATTTTCCTTTTCTGCACACAGACTAAGTGCGTAAAGTTTAAAGTCTGTTGGTTTGAAGCCCTATGCTTCAACAGTATTTAGTTTAGCACATTTCCTTACAAATTTAAAATTATTTGGACAACAAATGTTTGATCATCCAAGTTTCACAATCCATATCTTTAAATACATTTTTTCTATGCCACACATAATTTGGCTCCATTGTATCTGAAATTAAATTATTTTTATGTTCTTTATACTTGAAATAATTCCTTGCTAGTTCCAATGACAATGGATCTAAATTTTTATGTTGTACAGGTATTTTCCATGATATTGCTAATTGTGACCACATATAGTCCGGGAATAAGGTGTAGCCGATCATTGCTGCCTTTATAGAATTCCTTGGTTCATCAATTTTTTGTTGTATCAAATCCACGTGATTTAATTTTTTACCTAACTCACGCATATCATTCCAAAAATCAGTGTCAGTCCTACTACTTAATGTATAGTGAACTAAAAGAAAATCTGCTATATCATCAATCGTGTATTCCATCTTTTGATTATACATGGTAAAATCAATTTGGTCTTTTGATATTATCTCAATTAATCTAATGATGCTTGTAAATATAGTATACAATGAGTTTGCTTCTAATGGTTCTACGAATCCGCAACTTAGTCCAATCGCACATACATTTCCTCCGCCGAATTTTAATAGGCGACTTGGCTTCCATTTGATTAATCTAGGCTCTGCTTTAGGGTTTTTAATTTGTGTTAGGAAATGTTCTCTAGCCTTTTCATCAGTCACATGTTTAGAACTAAAACAATATCCATTACCCATTCTATGATATAGACCTATCTTAAATCTCCATCCATGTGGTTCTGCGATACTTTGTGTATAGTTAACCATCTCTTTTGCTTGATCTTCATAAACAGTTTGACACACCCATGCGCTATCAATAGGGTTATTAGTATACTCTTTTACTGGCCACCCTAAATGTCCAACCAGTACTCTATGAAATCCTGTACAATCTATAAACAAATCAGAAGTTATTGTTTCTCCATTATCTAATACGATACTGTTTATATTGTCTCCGGTGTTGTTAATAGTTTTTACCTTTCCTATTATGTGTTTGACACCCCTTGGTTTAGCATATTCGTGGCACAAATATTTGCCTGCTAGTTCAGCATTTATATGATGACTAGAACTAAGTACTTGATTGAGTAATCCCTCTTTGTTCCTGAATGGTGCAACATTCTTTTCCATATAATGAAACTGAGGACTAAAATATCTATCAAACTGTTCAAAACCTTCATTATTACAAAGATGTACTAGATAATCTATACTTCTTGAACTTTCCATATCATTACTAAGTTCATCCATCGTTTTATTTTCTGAAATGTCTTTGTAAAAATTATTTTCTGATATAGTAAGGTTAAAACTGAAATATTCTGCTTCACCTGAATTGGTTCTCCAATTTATAAACTTGTTAGCATACTTGTAAACTGCCCCTGTTTTTAACATCCAGTCATGCGTAGGTATACCCAAATAGTCAAAAAATGCCGCAACGTGTTGCGTAACACTTTCTCCCACTCCTATGATAGGGATTTTATCAGATTCTACTACAGTTATGTCCCAATTTGGTTTTTCTTTGATTAGAAAAGACGCAGCCATCCAACCTGCAGTTCCACCACCTATAATTACAATTTTGTTTACTTTCATATTTTTATTTATACGGTGAGTTTAGTTAGGTTAGCATTGTTATCTTCGTCAATAGTTACCAGAACATTTTTGACTTTAATACTACCCTTAGTATGTGGATTATCTGGTGTCTCTTTAGTAGACCATGGAACGTTGCATTCCACATGATTCACATAATATGTTTCGCCATGAAATTTTAAGACCCACATGGGAATGGTCTCGTCTTCTAAGTGTTTTTTATTAAAGTGGAAGACTACATCTTTACAAGCAAATTCAATCTATGATTGTTTCATTTTTTATTTCCTTTTAGTTTCATTAAATTATTTAGTAACGTTTCACTACGTTTAACTTCTTTCTTTTTAGATTGGTGCGCACGGTGGGAGTCGAACCCACTACCTTGAGTTTTAGAGGCTCTTGCTTTCCGATCAGCTACGGGCGCATCAGGATCAACAAGTTCGGTCAATCCTTTAAATTTATCGTAAGTATCAATTATAATTGTTTTGACTGTGTTTTCAAACTTAATGGGTAAGTCTAGGTGAATTGTGAGTCTAGGACCGTCTAACTCACTAATCATGCCGTCACCGTATACAGTACCGATAAAAGGAATTTTGTTCCACTTACCGAATACACGGGTACCGAACTCAAAGCAAGGTTGAGGACGATTTTTCTCAAAATATTCAGCTAGACTTGCCATTTTAATTACTCAAAACTTTACTAACACTATTGATAGTTGCGGCGATACGACCAATATCACGCAATTGTTCTACTGTGTATCCCATCTTCTTTAGTCCGTCATAATGCGCCTTAACGCAGAAATGACATTTGCCAACAATACTTGCGGCTAGACTATAGGCTTCAAAACGTTCTTTAGTTGTTCCGCCACTTGTAGAAATAGCATTCATACGCAACTGTGCCGGTAAACCTTCCAGTTGAGGATCACTTGCCATTTCAACATATGGATACCATACATTGTTTTGTGCCATTAAACTTGCGGCTGTTAGTGCCGCATCTGCTTCTTTTCTGTCTGTAATCTGACTATGTAGCCATGTCCAAAATTTACTATTGCCTGTTGCAAAAGCAGCCGCTACTGCAATTGCTTCTGCTTCTTCAACCGGCAAACTACTACGCTTGATAACCGCATCTAAGTTTAACTTAGTGTCTTTAGCATATTCAGGAATGCTTGATTCCTTTAGTGCATCTACCCATTGTGTCATTTTGTTTTCTCCGCTAAGTCTTTGTATCCTTTACCAGTAGGGTGAATGCCATCCTTACTCAATCCTGTGATTGGGAGAACAGTATCACCATACTTTACTGCAATTTCTTTTACTATGTGTTGAATCGCTTCAATAGGAACCTCACTGGCTTTGAGATTGCCTGCAGGAAGAATCCAGAACACGCTATCTGCCTTAACCTTGGCTCGCATGGTTTCTAACTCTTTTTGAGTTTTGATATGCTTGTGGTCGTTACTACCTAAACTGATAATAACAGTCTTAGCAGACAAATCGTTCTTTAAGTAATCACGATTCCATTGCCAAGTGTTCCAACCACCTTTTGCATACGCAACACATTCAGGTCGTTGAATGTGTGTGCCTACTGCAATGCTATCACCAAGGATAAGGCAATCAAACATTATAGAGTCTCACCACCGATAGGACGTGAGCATGGGCATAGTTCACCAGTTTGCAATGCATCCAATACACGCAATGTTTCGTCTGGGTTACGACCAACATCTAAGTTGTTAACTGTAACGTGTTGAATAACATTGTCAGGGTCCACAATAAATGTTGCACGTAATGCCGCGCCAGCTGGACCATAGAAGATACCTAGTTGATCGGCGAGACTGTTCTCGTCACGTGCAACGTCAGCGAATGACCAAGAATTAGTTTTCTTTAGGTCGTCGTGTGCATTACGCCATGCTAGTTTGCAGAACTCGTTATCAGTGCTACCGATCAATAGAACTGCGTCACGATCAGCAAAATCGCTATTGAGCTTGTCATACGCAACAATCTCAGTAGGACATACGAAAGTGAAATCTTTAGGATAGTATACGATAACTTTCCATTTTCCTTCAAAACTTTTGTCTGTAATAGTTTCAAATGCGCCTTCCGGAGTAAGTGAACCTGGCTTAACACCAGTGACTGCAAAACTTGTAATTTTATCACCAATTGTTTTCATTTTATTTCCTTTGTGTGTTAATGAATTTTACTCTGTGCCCTACAATTGGGGCATATCAACATTAGATTTTCTTCCTTGGTATTATAACTATCACTATCACGATATATTACATCTAGTGGAATATCTTTTCCATTGTGTGTTTCGTTACTGCATGATTCACACTTATGACCTCTGCTATCAATCAAATACTTTCTGATCCAATCTGGAATCTTAGCCCAGGCTTGCGGCTCTTTGCTTTCCTTCCATTTCTGAACATTCTCAAACGCTTTGTTGCGTCTTTGATGCTCTTGCTGGCAACTATTATTACAGTATTTGTTTGTATAACTGTGACCTTTGATCGGATTTACCTTACCACAATTTAAACAAGTAAAACAACCTAAATATGACATTTTCCTCTCACATTATAGAGCACTGTTGTAGAGCACTCTATGCATTTACTTAGTGCTCTATAGAAAGTATTATATACTACTATTTTGCATTTTATAGTTATTTGGGTAAATTAGAGTGTGCGTAGGATATCTTCACACTTTTTATGAAACAAATGGTCCCATGTTCCTAAACGTGAACCGAACAAATGATAAGAAATTGGTTGACCTGCTATACCAAATGTAGTACCAATACCATACTTAGGGTACTGGTCAGTAAGTTCCCACATTGACCCGTTGTCATCGTAGCCAGACTCTGAATGTAGGGGCACTAGTTTAGTTACTGGTAATCCAAAACGTTCAGCATTTACAGTTAGTAATTCTCCAGTATCATACTTATGATTTGCATTCATTGTAGGACTGCCTGCACGTTCATAATATTCTCTAGTGAAACACATGTAACTAGGAGCTACATATGTATGCTTGTCGTTGTCAAAATGATTTGATCTTTGTATGTTTCCCACCAGCGTTCCACTATACGCAAGCATTAGCGTTTTCTCTATAGCATGATAGCTTAAAGGAATAGCATCAATATCTAATATTAAAATACAGTCCCAATATTCAGATGCTTCATAAAACAACCTATATAAAGACTTGTTAAGAATGTCACCGTGATCCATATCTTTTATATCAAACTGATGATACATTGGACGAAATGCAATTCGTCCATCAACCATCTTAGATATAAGATCGTGTTGCATTTTTACTAATTTTTTATCTATTGCATCGTTGCAACAAGTGAAGATTAGTGGGTATTTTGGTCCGTCTGTTGTACTCATTAAATTATTTAACGCTAAAACTATAGAGGTTAAAAAAGGCTCCGAAGAGCCTTGATCATTAGTTTACTATTAGAACTTATAGTTAAGACCAACAGCAACAGTGTTACCATCACTTGATTTAACACGATCTTGACCACGTTGACTTGCTAGGTCTACACCTAGGCTAACTTTCTTTGTCACGGGCATAGAGAGTCCGACGCCAGCAGTCATTGCATAACCATCTTGACCAACTTGGTTGTTCAAGTACGCTACTCCGACTTTAGGAGTGACAGTGACTACACCCACTTTAGTTAGGTCATAACCTGCAACAAGACTATAACGATCTTGGTCGTTGCTTCCTTTAGTGAAACGGTCAAAACCTGCTGTTAGACCAACTGCACCATAACGCTGTGTTAGATTTACGCCAGCGCCATTGCGATCGGGTTCACCTGAATAATCACGTGTGACTTTTACTCCCATTTCTAGTGCTGATGCGGCAGTTGCTGCCAAAGCGATAATAGATGCGATTGCTAATTTCTTCATATTTTTCCTCTTAAAAATTTATTTATTGTGTTATTCTGTATCATCAGAATTTTCTAGACCATTGCTATGACGGTCTCGTTTTTGCTCCAAGTCTTGGAACAATCTTTTCTCCTGTGCAGTCAATCTATCTTTATGAGATTTGCGAGGATTACCGCACAAGAAGCATTTAGGATTACCACAATCCATTGTGTGGTGTTTTGCTAATCTGTGGGGTTGTTTGATGGGCTTATCGTTGAAGCCAAGATTGTGTTGTTTTGCAATTCTTACTTGTCTTGCAATTGCAACATCTGTCTTATGACGACGGCGTGAATTGATAAATTTTGCGGTTTCATTGCTCATAGCACAAGTATATATATGAAAAATATTGTTTGCAAAAGAAAAGGGCAACAAGTGCCCTTTCTGAGGTTCTGTTGCGAGGTCTGTCTTACCCCAGGATGCTTTAATCAAGCAGCCAATGCGTAACTTTCGTCATTTGCATTTAATTTTTTTGCTTCTTCGACCGGGTTCCCCCAATCCTACGGTTTTCA
>JACCDX011482895.1_pt1 | contig 115918 bp, 109 predicted proteins | sample 7449681 | NCBI WGS metagenome assembly JACCDX01 (sample SAMN15323450, study PRJNA562643) | freshwater metagenome | isolation source: river surface water | place: USA:Blue River Watershed | collected 2017-08-18
GTTGCTTTTCCTCAAGCTGGCCGATGGGCCAGCGGGGGATCAGAACTGGTGGTCGATACCAATGATGGTTTGGCTCTTGTCTTTGACGGCGGTGGTTGCAGCCAGGCTGTCTTGTGAAGAACCGATGAAACCATAAGCGATGGTGCGCTTGCTGAAGTTGTACTTCAAGCCCAATTGACGGGTGGCCCAGTCGTTGGTGGGGGTGCCGGCAACGTCCAAAGAGGAGTTGGCCATGCCGCCAACCAAGTCCATCTTGCCCATGGGCATGATGAAGCTGACTGCGCGTGAAGCGTACTTGGTGGAAGCCACAACGTTGCCAGCGGCAGCGGAAGGCTGGGTACCAAAGGTCACAGCGGAGGGACCTTCGGTCACGTCTTTTTGACCGGAGTTCAAGGTCACGCCCACTTTGGCCACGCCGAAGTCATAGGAACCGGCCAACTGCAGCAGGTTGGCGCTGTAGGTGGTGTTGCCAGTGATGGGGCTCACGTTCCAGCCGCTCAAAGCGCCGTACACGTTGAAGGTGGTGATCACAGGGGTAGAGCTGACCAAGTTTTGGTTTTGTGTGGTACCAGCAGAACGGCCGCTCACTTGGCTGTTGAACTGGGTGTAAGCCAATGCGCCGCGCAAAGGACCAGCAGAGTAGTCAATGTGCAATGCGGTACGGGCTTGCTTGTCCAGCGTGGTGCCAGTTGCGGTGTTGGCGCTCAGCCATTCGGTTTGCTCACGGCCACCGGCAGAACCAATCTGCAACATGGCTTGGAAGCCACTCATGCGGGGTGTGATGTAGCTGATGGCGTTGGCACGGGTGCCGCCAACAGCGCCGCTGCCCCACAGGTGGGCAACTTCGCCGCCAACCACGCCTTCGGAGGTGGCAGTGAAGCCGCTCAGGGTGGACACTTCATACACGGGGGTGTACTGGTAGCCCACGCGAACGGTACCGAAACCGCCTTCCAGGCCAAGGTAGGTCTGGCGGTTGGTGCCAGTGGTGTAAGCACCAGCGGTAGCGGTGTCAAACTGGTTGGTGGAGGTGGCCAGGCCATCGTACTGGATACCAGCGGTGCCGGTGCGCACACCAAACAAAGCGCCGTTGGTGGGGCTGATACCTTGCTCAGCCACGAAGTGGGCTTTCATGCCGCCGCCGAGGTCTTCCGTGCCACGGAAGCCAATGCGTGAACCAGCGTTGCCGCCGTCGGTCACGCCGGTTTGCTTGGCAGTGGTAGCGCCATTGGCATTGCTGAAGGCTTTGATGCCGTAACCAACGTCAACGCGACCATAAATGGTGGCTTGTGCCATCACGGCGCCGGTGGCAGCCAGTGTAGCCAGAGCAACTAGGGATTTTTTCATGAGTGAATCTCCAAGGTTAAACAAAGGGGCTCCAGCAAGCTGAAACCAACTTCTTTTCTAGAAGTTGGCGCTATTGCACCAGAGTGGGCTTGTGCTGGCAAAGGGTTTGTGGCTTTGTGGGGCCAATGCGTTGTTGTCTGGCAACAAGTTTTGTGGCCCTTTGGGTACGCGGAGGATCCAGATTGAAAATAATACGTCATAAGTTAACATTTATGTTGTTTTTGTATTTTTAAGGGGTTTTTGGTCTGTGCTGGACAATGCCAACCATGTCACACCCTTCATCTTTCTTCAAACCCGGGCCATTTGATGCCCTGCTGGGCGCGGCCGATCAAGCCTTGCGCACGCTGTGGTCGTCACCGCATGCCCGCCGCCCCATGCCCGAGCCTGCCAAGCCGCCACAAACCATGGGCGATGCGCAACGCCATGAAGCTGCCGCCTTGATGCGGGTCAACCATGTGGGCGAGGTGTGCGCACAGGCTTTGTACAGCGCACAGGCTTTGGCCAGTCGGCAAAGCAGCGTCAGGGCCCACATGCAAACCGCTGCCCAAGATGAAACCGATCACTTGGCATGGACGGCAGCGCGCATCCATGACCTGGGTGGGCGCACGAGTTGGCTCAACCCGGTTTGGTACGCCGGTGCGTTTGCTTTGGCGTATGCCACCGCCAAGGTGGGTGGCGAGCGCATCAGCTTGGGCTTTGTGGTGGAAACCGAGCGCCAAGTGGAGGCCCATTTGCACAGCCACTTGGCCCGCTTGCCCGCTGAGGACACGGCTTCACTGGCCGTGGTGAAAGCCATGGCCCAGGACGAGGCGCAACACGCGCGTGAGGCTCAGCACGCTGGTGCAGCCGAACTGCCCGAGCCCCTCAAACGCCTGATGGCCCTCAGCGGCCGGGTCATGACCACGGTGGCCCACCGCATTTAAAGCCGATGCGACGGGCTTTGAACCTCACACACCTGTGTCTATCACCTCAAAACTGGTGGTGATTTCAGCGGTTTTGGCCAGCATGATGCTGGCCGAGCAGTACTTGTCGTGGCTCATGGCAATGGCCCGCTCGACCGCGCTGTGGGGCAAGCCCCGGCCTTTGACGGTGAAGTGCATGTGGATGCGGGTGAACACCTTGGGGTCGGTGGCGGCGCGCTCGCTGGTGAGTTTGACGCTACAGCCCTCCACCGCATGCCGCCCGCGCTTGAGGATGAGCACCACGTCATAAGCGGTGCAGCCGCCGGTGCCAGCGAGCACCGTTTCCATGGGGCGCGGGGCCAGGTTGCGCCCGCTGTGCTCGGGCTTGGCCGGGTCGGGTGCGCCGTCCATCGCCAAGATGTGGCCGCTGCCGGTCTCGGCGATAAATCCCATGGCCGATTGGCCGCCTGCGTGACCAGTCCAGGTGACGGTGCATTCCATGTTTGATCCTTGTGTGTGGGGGCAATGGGGGCCAGCCCATGCTGGCCCAAGCTGGGATTTTCCACCACCGCCAACCTCGTGCTGCAATGCAACAAAATTTGTGTGACAATGCACACATTGGGCCCACAATGCCCGCACATTTGTCTCCTCCACCCTCTGAAAAGGTGGACTTAACCCCGGGTGGTGACACCCGGGGTTTTTTTCTGGCCGGTGGTTTTCATGGCGCACTGCCTAAAATCTTTACATCATGCCTGCACCCACCAAAAAAAATCCTACAAAACCGACTCCAAGCAAACGCTCGCGCTCCGCCCCTGCGAGCAGCACCGATTACCTGAAAAAAATCCTCACCGCCAAGGTGTATGACGTGGCGCACGAGTCAGCGCTGGATGTGGCGCGCAATTTGGGGCGGCGCTTGCACAACCAAGTGTTGCTCAAGCGCGAAGACCAGCAGCCGGTGTTCAGCTTCAAGCTGCGTGGCGCATACAACAAAATGGCCCAACTCAGCCGCGAACAGCTCGCGCGCGGGGTGATTTGCGCCTCTGCGGGCAACCATGCGCAAGGCGTGGCCCTGGGGGCGGCCAAGTTGGGCGCGCAGGCGGTGGTGGTGATGCCAGTGACCACCCCAGCCCTCAAGGTGGAGGCGGTCAAGGCCATGGGCGCGCAGGTGGTGCTGCACGGCGAGAGCTACTCTGACGCGCATGCCCACGCCTTGGTCTTGCAACAACAGCAGGGCATGACCTTTGTGCACCCGTTTGACGACCCCGATGTGATCGCTGGTCAAGGCACGATTGCCATGGAGTTGCTGCGCCAGCACCCCGGCCCGTTGCATGCGGTGTTTGTGGCGATTGGCGGGGGCGGCCTGATTGCGGGCGTGGCCAGCTACATCAAAGCGGTGCGCCCCGAGGTGAAAGTCATTGGCGTGCAAATGAGCGACTCGCGCGCCATGGCCCAGTCGGTGGCCAAGGGCGAGCGGGTGACGCTGCAAGACGTGGGTTTGTTCTCCGACGGCACAGCGGTGAAGTTGGTGGGCGAGGAGACCTTTCGCATCGTGCGCGAGTCGGTCGACGGCTTCATCAGCGTGGACACCGATGCGGTGTGCGCGGCCATCAAAGACGTGTTTGTCGACACCCGCAGCATCGTGGAGCCCGCTGGCGCTTTGGGCGTGGCGGCCATCAAACAATACGTGGCCCAGCACAAAACCCGGGGCGAAACCTATGCCGCCATTTTGTGCGGTGCCAACATGAACTTTGACCGCTTGCGCTTTGTGGCCGAGCGGGCCGAGGTGGGCGAAGAGCGCGAGGCCTTGTTTGCGGTGACCATTCCCGAGCGGCATGGCAGCTTGCGGGCCTTTTGCAAGTTGCTGGGCGACTTGCCACCCTTTGGCGGGGGTAAGGCACCGCGCAGCGTCACCGAGTTCAACTACCGCATCAGCGACGACACCCAGGCCCATGTGTTTTTGGGCCTGAGCACGTCAAGCCCCGGGCAAAGCCCCAAGATCGCGGCGTTTTTAACCAAACACGGCTTTGCCACCCTGGACCTGACCCACGACGAACTGGCCAAGGAACACCTGCGCCATTTGGTGGGCGGCCACTCCAGCTTGGCCCACAACGAGCGCTTGCTGCGCTTTGAATTCCCCGAGCGGCCAGGTGCTTTGATGAAGTTTTTGCTGGCGATGCGCGAGGGCTGGAACATCAGCCTGTTCCACTACCGCAACCAAGGGGCCGACTACGGCCGCATCTTGATGGGCTTGCAAGTGCCCCATGCCGACCGCGCCGCGTTTGCCCAGTTTTTGACCGAGTTGGGCTACCCGCATGTGGACGAGACCCGCAACCCCGCTTATCGTTTGTTTTTGCGCCGCTGATCAGGGCTGGCGCGGCAACGGCATGTCCAGTTGCAGCACCGGCGGCCCGCCCATCTCAGCGCCCAAACGCGCACCTGCGCGGTCAACCGACTGCAACAGCAAACCATCGATCACCGCTTGGCCGATGCGAAACGGCTTGGGCGCTTGGCCGTCAACACCGATCAAGGCCGCGCCGCGCTGCTTCCCGCTGCTGGCCACGCCCACCAGTTTGAGCCGGCTGGCCAGGCTGGGCGCAGCCGCCACCGGGCTTGCGGCATTGGCGGGGGTGGCACCGAGCAAGCGGCCCACCTCGGGCCCGATGGGAGACGCACCAGGGGCCAACCCCTCAATGGACGGCGGGGTGACGCTGGCGGCCATGGCGGTCCCAGGGGATGTCAGCTGACGGGCGCGCAACACCCAATCCACGCTGCTCCAACCCAGGACCAACCAGATGGCCAAGGTGAGCACAGGCATGCCCCATGTCATGGGTGCTGTGCGCTGTGACCAAGGCAAGATGTGTCGCATGAAACCATTATCATGCAGCGATGCCCCGGCCCCCCAGAGCGGCATCGGCTGCATCACCCCAACGGACCTTGCCATGAACCACTGCCCCCCTCACACCACGCCCCCCGCGCGCCGAGCGCGCAAACGCATGCAAGGCTTCACCCTGATTGAGTTGATGGTGGTGCTGGTCATCATTGGCGTGTTGGCGGCTTTGATCGTGCCCAATGTGATCAACCGGGCCGACGATGCCCGCGTCACCGCCGCCCGCACTGATGTGAACAACCTGATGCAAGCGCTCAAGCTCTACAAGCTGGACAACCTGCGCTACCCCACCAGCGAGCAAGGCCTGCAAGCGCTGGTGGTCAAGCCCACCGTGGGCCCCACCCCGCCCAACTGGAAGCCCTACCTGGACAAACTGCCCAACGACCCCTGGGGCCGGCCTTACCAATTGCTCAGCCCGGGCATCAAGGGCGAGGTCGATGTGCTCTCCTTGGGGGCCGACGGCCAAACCGGTGGCGAAGGGGCCAATGCCGACATTGGCAGCTGGCAGTGAGGCATGGGGCGACCCCGCCCAACTGAGGCCCTGGCCCCATTGCCTGCGCCAGCCATGAAGCCCTGTCGCCTTGCCCGACCCGCGCAGGCCGCAGCTGGCTTTACCTTGATTGAAATTTTGGTCGTGTTGGCCATCGTGGCCTTGGGCACCGGGGCTTTGGTGTGGAGCCTGCGCGGCAACGCCGTGCACCAGCTCGATGAAGAGGCCCAACGCCTCAGCGCCTTGCTCGAAGCGGGCCGGGCCCAGTCGCGCACCAGTGGCATGGCCATGCGCTGGCGGGCCACCGCCAGCGGTTTTGTCATCGAAACCCTGCCCAGCGGTTTGGCCGCGCCCAAACCACACCCCTGGCTTTACCCGCAAACCCGGGCCAGCGTGGGCGTGCTGTGGCTGGGCCCCGAACCCATCTTGCCGCCACAAAGCCTGGTGCTGACCCAAGGCGATGGGCAAAGCGGCAGCGTGCGCGTGGCCAGCGACGGCTTGCGCGCTTTTGGCACCGCCCCATGAACACCAGCGCACCCAACCACACTGCAAGCCCCCGGCCAGAAACTGGGCGAAGGCCAGGGCCAGCAACCCGGCCATGCCCCAAGGCCGCGACACGCCCGGGCGGCTTCACCTTGGTTGAGGTCTTGGTGGCGCTGGCCATCGTGGCGGTCTCGCTCATCACCGCCAGCCAGGTGGGCGGGGCCTGGGTGTTCAATGCCAACCGCCAATGGCAATACCAACTGGCCCAGGTGTGTGCCGACAACGCGCTGATCGCGCTGCGCTTGTCGCCCCAAATGCCTGGCATTGGCGAGCGCAGTGTCGACTGCCTGCAAGCCGAGCGGCCGCTGCGGGTGGTGCTGACCGTGCGGCCCACCCCCAACCCTTCGTTTCGCCGCGTCGAGGCCCAGGTGTGGGAGGCCCAAACCCCGCTGATCCGCGTGCAAACCGTGGTGGGGCGCTACTGACATGCGGCCCAGCCGTGGCTTTACCCTGGTCGAGGTGTTGATCGCCTTGGCCTTGATGGCGGTCATGGGCGCGCTCAGCTGGCAAGGCATAGACAGCTTGCTGCGCGGGCGCAGCGCGGTACAGGCCGAGCATGCGCGCAGCACCGTGCTGGGCACCGCCTTGGCCCAATGGCGCGCCGACCTGGACGCGGCCACCGTGCTGCCCGGCATGGGTGCCGACAGCGGCATCGACTGGGACGGGCGCGTGCTGCGCATCACCCGGCGCAGCACCGAGGTCCAGGCCGACGGCACAGACCCCGGCGTGTGGGTGGTGGCTTGGCGCTGGCAAGCCCAGGGCAATGGCCAACCTGGCCTGTGGCGGCGCTGGCAATCGGCATCGTTGCGCGACAGCACCGGGGTGCAATTGGCCTGGGCCCAGGCGGCCGCTTGGGGCCAAGGTGCCAGCCCAGAAGCCAATGCCCGCCAAACCGATGTGCTGCCCTTGCAGGGCTGGCAACTCTACTTTTTCCGCGACAACGCCTGGAGCAACCCCTTGTCCAGCGCGGGCAGCAACAGCGGCCAGCCGGTCTTGCCCGATGCGGTGCGCTCGGTCATCGAACTCGCCCCCGACAGCGGGCGCGGCAGCATCACCCTGGACTGGCTGCGCCCGAACTGGAGCGTGGGCCGCTCATGAAGCACACCCCGGCACACCCACACCACACCGGCGCTGCCCTGGGTATCGGGAGACAACAGGGCGCTGCCCTGGGTATCGGGAGGCAACAGGGCGCTGCCCTGTTGATGGCCATGCTCACCGTGAGTTTGGTCGCCACCTTGGCCGCCGCTGGCGTGTGGCTGCAATGGCGCAGCACCGAGGTCGAGGCTGCCGAGCGCCAACGCGCCCAAGCGCATTGGCTGCTGCTGGGGGCCTTGGACTGGGCGCGCATCATCTTGCGCGAAGATGCCCGCGCCGGTGGCGATAACGGCCAAGACCACCTGGCCGAGCCTTGGGCCGTGCCGCTGCAAGAGGCGCGTTTGTCCACCTTCATTTCGGCCAATGCCGATGGGGTGAGCCGCGACGACGAACGCCTGGCCGACGAGGTTTTTTTGTCCGGCCAGATCAGCGACCTGCAAGGCCGGGTCAACATCCTCAACCTGGTAGACAACGACGGACAACTGTCCAAACCCCAATGGGCGGTGTTTGAACGCTTGTTCAAAAACCTGGGTCTGCCAGAGGCCGAATTGCAAACCATGGGCCAGCAACTGGTGCGGGCCCACACCCCCAACGCGACCGCTCGGGTGCTGCGACCCCAGCGGGTGGAGCAACTGAGCTGGCTGGGCCTGTCGGCCCGCAGTGTGCAAGCCCTGTCGCCCCATGTGAGTGTGCTGCCGGTGCGCACCGCGATCAACCTCAACACCGCCAGCGCCGCGGTGCTGCAGGCCAGTTTGGTGGGCTTGGACAGCGCGGCCGTGCGCCAACTGTTGCAACAACGCGAGTCCCGCCACTTTGAAACCCTGGAAGACCTGCGCCAACGCCTGAACAACCCACGCGCTGGCACAGACCCCACTTTGCACAGCGTGGGCAGCCGTTACTTTGAGGTGCGCGGCCGCTTGCGCTGGGGCAACACGGTGCTTGAAGAGCGCAGCCTGGTCGAGCGCAACGGGGCCGATGTGCGGGTGGTGTGGTCTGACCGTGGTTTGCTCGCCGCCCCCGAGCGCGAGCCCCTGGGCAGGCTGTTCGTACAATGAAAATCACATGTTGATCATCGCCCTGCCCCTGCACACCGAAGGTGCTGCCACCGAGTACCTGCACCTGCGCAGCACAGCGGGGCAAGCGGCGGGCAACGCCCAAACCGCCAGCGCCGCACAACTGCCGCGCGATGCCGGCCCGGTGGTGGCCGTGGTGCCCGCACAAGCCCTGGCCTGGCACCGCATCACACCGCCCCCGGTGGGCCGGGCCCGCTTGGCGGCCGCTTTGGAGGGCTTGCTCGAAGAGCGCATGCTCGAAGACCCCGCCCAAGCCCATGTGGTGGTGACCCCCGCCGGTGCATTGGCCGCGTCACAAGGCCAGGCGCTCACGGTAGCGGTGTGCCAAAAAGCCTGGCTGCGCCAAGCGCTGGCCCCTTTGCAAGCCCGGGGCTTGGTGGTCTCGCGCATCGTGCCCGAATGGTCGCCCCGGCCCGAAGGTGCGCCCTGGTTGTGGGTGGGCGGTCGGCCGGAACAACTGCAGGCCGTGGCCTGCGATGCCCAGGGTGCGATGGTTTTGCCACCCCCGCCGTGGCCAGGGGCGATCAGCCCGGCGCTGACCCAAGCGGATGCGGTGCTGCTGAGCGACCCGGCCACAGCGGGCTGGGTGCAAACCCATTTTGGCCGTGCGCCGCGCATGCTCAGCCCCGGCCAACGCCTGTGGCAAGCCCAGCAAACCGACTGGGACCTGGCCCAAGGCGAGTGGGCACAGGGCCGCTCGCAACGCGGGGCCCGATGGGCCCAAGAAACCGCCCAAAACCTGTGGCACGCACCGCGCTGGCGCGCCGCCCGTTGGGGCCTGCTGGCCTTGCTGGCGGTGCAGCTGCTGGGCTTGCAGTGGATGGCCTGGCAACAAGGCCAGCAACAACAGCAACTGCGCCAGCAAATGGCGGCCCTGCTGACCCATAGTTTTCCGGCCGTGCAAGTGGTGGTGGACGCGCCTTTGCAAATGCAGCGCGAGGTCCTGGCCTTGCAGCGGGCCATGGGCCAAGCCGGTGCGGGCGATCTGGAAGTCATGCTCAGCCAGCTTGGGCGCGCCTTGCCGCCCAGCACCCAACTCAGCAGCCTGCAGTTCAACCTGGGTGAGTTGCGCTGGCAAGCCGCCGCCCTCCCAGATGAAGCGCTAGCAGCGGCGCGCGCCAGCTTGCGCGCCCAGGGCTACCAATTGAATGCCGACGGCAACCAATGGGTGCTGCGCCAGGAGGCCAAGCCATGAGCGCCGGGCCTCGGTGGTTGCCCGCCAGCTGGCAAAGCCAATGGGCGGCTTGGAGCGCGCGCGAACGCGCCGGTGTGGTGCTGGCCGCCGTGCTGCTGGTGTTGGCCTTGCTGTGGTCGCTGGCCGTGGCCCCGGCTTGGCGGCAGTGGCAACAAGGCCTGGGCCAAACCGCCGCCTTGCAGCAGCAGTGGCAAAGCATGCAGGCCTGGCAAGCCCAGGCCCAAGCCCTGAAGTCGCAAACCCGGATCGGCCCCGACGAGGCCCAACGCCTGCTGCAATCCAGCGCGGCCGCCTTGGGCCCAATGGCCAGCGTGTCCTTCAATGGCGACATGGCCACCGCCCAATTCAAAAGCGTGTCGGGCAGCGCCCTGGCCCAGTGGCTGGCCACGGCGCGCAGCCAAGCGCAGGCCCTGCCCCTGCAAGCGCGCTTGAACCGCAGCCCCGGCACGGGGCCGGTGGTGTGGGACGGCCAAATCGTGCTGCAACTGCCGCCCAAAGCCAAGCCTTAAGCCCTGAACCCCATGAGCCCCAGCCAACGCCCATCTGACCGCCCGCGCGCCTGGCCTTGGGCCGTGGCCGGCGGTTTGCTGGGTGGCCTGGGGGCCTTGGTCGTGCTGGCCCCTGCCGATGGGCTGGCCCAGGCCCTGGCCGCCGCCAGCCAAGGCCGGGTGCAATTGCGCGCCGCCAGTGGCAGCGTGTGGAGCGGCTCGGCCCAATTGGTGTTGACCGCAGGTGCCCGCGCCAGCGATGCCCAGGCCTTGCCCGGTGCGGTGCGCTGGCGCATCCGCCCCCAATGGAATTTAGATGGCCCCGGACTGGCCGTGCAGATCAGCGCCGATTGCTGCACCACCACGCCCTTGTCGCTGCGGTGGCGCGCCTCGGCCAGCGGCGGGCAATTGACCCTGGCCGATGGCCAGTCGCGCTGGCCCGCCCAAGTGCTGAGTGGCTTGGGCGCGCCTTGGAACACCTTGCAAGCCCAAGGCTGGCTGCAACTGCACAGCCAACAAGCCCAGATCGAGCGCGGTCCGCAAGGCTGGCAATTTGGCGGGCATGTGCGCGTGCAAGCCATCGATGTGTCGGTGCGCCTGTCCACCCTGCGCCCCCTGGGCAGCTACCAACTCGATGTGCAAGGCGGTGCGCGCACCAGCCTGGCCCTGAGCACCTTGGACGGGCGGCTGCAACTGAGCGGCCAAGGCCATTGGCAGGGGCAGGGCCTGGTGTTCTCTGGCCTGGCCAGCGCCGAGCCCGACCACGAGGCGGCGCTCAACAACTTGCTCAATTTGATGGGCCAGCGCCAAGGGCCCCGCTCCTCGTTCAAAATAGGCTGATGCGCATGAAACCCCTGATCCCCCACACCTTGGCCTTGGCCCTGTGTTGCGCGCTGGCCAGCCCCGGCTGGGCGCAAAGCGGCAAGCCAGGCGAGCCCATCGTGCTCAATTTCGTGAATGCCGACATCGAGGCGGTGGCCCGCACCTTGGCCGGTTTGACCGGGCGCAACCTGGTGGTGGACCCACGGGTCAAGGGCAGCATCAACCTGAGCACTGAAAAACCGGTGTCGCCCGCCGTGGCCTGGGAGCAGTTTTTGGCCACCCTGCGGCTGCAAGGCTTCAGCATGGTGGTGAGCAACGGCTTGTACAAGGTGGTGCCCGAGGCCGAGGCCAAACTGCAAGGCGGTGGCGTGATCGAGGTGCCCAACCCAACGGGCGCGGCCCCGGCCACCAGCAGCGCACCGGCCGGCCAGGTGGTGACCCACATCTTCAAACTCAGCTTTGAAAACGCCAACAACCTGGTGGCGGTGTTGCGCCCGCTGATCAGCCCCAACAACACCATCAACGTCAACCCGGGCAACAACTCGCTGGTCATCACCGACTATGCCGACAACTTGCAGCGGCTCGGGCGCATCATTGCCGCGCTCGATGTGGCCAATGCCAGCGACATCGAGGTGATCGTGCTCAAGCACGCGCTGGCCAGTGAGCTCGCGCCCTTGGTCACCCGCTTGATCGAGTCGGTCCCCGGCACCGGTGCCGCTGGCGCGCCCAACACCAGCGACAACAGCTTCAAAACCACGGTGATGGCCGAGCCACGGGCCAACAGCTTGATCCTGCGGGCCGCCAACCCGGCCCGCGTGGCCCAGGTGCGCAGCCTCATCAGCAAGCTCGACCAACCCAGCTCGGCGCTGGCCAGCGGCAACATCCATGTGGTCTACCTCAAGAATGCCGAGGCCACCAAATTGGCCGTCACCCTGCGCGCGGCCCTCACGGGGCAAGGTGGCACCATGGCCCCCGGTACCAACACCACGGCCTTCTCGGCCCCCACCCCACCAGGGGCCAACAGCGCGCCCATGGCCAGCGGCAGCGCCAGCAACCTGCCCAGCACGGGCGGGCAAATCCAGGCCGACCCGGCCACCAACTCGCTGATCATCACCGCGCCCGAACCGCAGTACCGCCAATTGCGCGCCGTCATTGACCAGTTGGACCAACGCCGCGCCCAGGTGCTGGTCGAGAGCCTGATCGCCGAGGTCAATGTCGAAAAGCTCGCGCAGTTTGGTTTTCAGTGGCAAAACGTCATGGGCTCGAGCGGCGGCAACCTGGGGGTGATGGGCACCAACTTTGACCCGGCCAAGGTTGGCGGGGTCAACTTGGCGCAAATTTCGGCTTCCCCCAGCACCGCTGCCGTGGGTGCGGGATTGAACATGGCCTCGGTGCAAAACGTGGGTGGCGTGTACATGCTGGGCGCGCTGGCCAACTTTTTGCAGACCAATGGCGACGCGAACATTTTGTCCACGCCCACCTTGCTCACCTTGGACAACGAAGAGGCCAAGATCGTGGTGGGCCAGCAAGTGCCCTTCACCACCGGCAGCGTGGTGCTCAACAGCGCGGCCTCCACCCCGTTCAACACCTTTGAGCGCAAAGACGTGGGCCTGACCTTGCGCGTGCGGCCCCAAATCAGCGAGACCGGCACGGTGCGCCTGGCGGTCTACCAAGAGGTGTCGAGCATCGACAAAACCACTGCCGCCTCGACCGGCGGGCCGACCACCAACAAGCGCTCCATCGAGTCCAATGTGCTGGTGGAAGACGGCTCCGTCGTGGTGCTCGGCGGCTTGCTCACCGATGAGTCCAGCGACAACGTGAGCAAGGTGCCGGGCTTGGGCGATATCCCGTTTTTTGGCAACCTGTTCAAAGGCCAAAAGCGCGAGCGCAGCAAGAAAAACCTGATGGTGTTTTTGCGCCCGGTGGTGGTGCGCGATGCCTCCCAAACCGATGCCATATCGCAAAGCCGCTACCAGCAAATGATGGGCTTGCAGTTGCAGTCGCAACCCGCGCCCAACCCGGTGCTGGGCATCGACGGCGCAGCGGTTTTGCCGCCGCCCAATGCAGCGGCACCCACCCGGCCCGCTGGCCCGCCCAACCGCTGAGGGCCGCCGGCTCCGCCCATGCGCCACCCCCTGCCCTATGCCTTTGCCCGCAGCCACCAGTTGCTGCTGGAAGACGACGGCCAGCAACTGACGCTGTGGCACAGCGACCAACCCGACCCCGGCGCATGGGGCGAGGTGCTGCGGCTGCACCCGGTGCGCCAGTGGCAGCACCTGGACGCGCAAAGCCTGGCCCAGCGCATCAGCGCCGCCTATGCCGGTGCGGGTTCGAGCGCGGCGGCGGTGGTCACCGAGGTCGAGGGCGAGGCCGATTTGGCCCGCATGATGCAAGCCCTGCCCGCCGTGGAAGACCTGCTGGAATCGGCCGACGATGCGCCCATCATCCGCATGCTCAATGCCTTGCTCTCGCAAGCCGCGCGCGATGGGGCCAGCGACATCCACATCGAGCCGTTTGAGCGCCACTCCAGCGTGCGCTTTCGGGTCGATGGCAGTTTGCGCGAGGTGGTGCAACCCAACCGCGCCTTGCATGCGGCGCTGATCTCGCGCTTGAAGATCATGGCCTTGCTCGACATCGCCGAAAAACGCCTGCCGCAAGACGGGCGCATTTCTTTGCGCCTGGGCCAGCGGGCGATTGATGTGCGGGTCTCCACCTTGCCCAGCGCCCACGGCGAGCGCGCCGTGCTGCGCTTGCTCGACAAAAGCGGGGCGCGCCTGACGCTGGAGTCGATTGGCATGCAAGGCCCGACCTTGCAGCGCTTTGAGCAACTCATCGCCCAGCCGCACGGCATTGTGCTGGTCACCGGCCCCACCGGTTCGGGCAAAACCACCACCTTGTATGCGGCCTTGCAGCGCTTGGATGCGGCCCACAGCAACATCATGACGGTGGAAGACCCGATCGAATACGAGCTGCCCGGCGTGGGCCAAACCCAGGTCAACCCCAAAATCGATTTGGACTTTGCCAAGGCCTTGCGGGCCATCTTGCGGCAAGACCCCGACATCATCATGATCGGTGAGATTCGCGACCATGAAACCGCACAAATCGCGGTGCAAGCCTCGCTCACCGGCCACTTGGTGCTGGCCACGCTGCACACCAACGATGCGGTGAGCGCGGTGACCCGATTGACCGACATGGGCATCGAGCCGTTTTTGCTCAGCTCGTCCTTGCTGGGTGTATTGGCCCAGCGCCTGGTGCGCAAAACCTGCACCGCTTGCCAAGGCAGCGGATGCGCCGCTTGCGGCCACACCGGCTACCAAGGGCGCACCGGTATTTTTGAGTTGCTCAGCGTGGACGAGCCCTTGCGCGAATTGATCCACAACCGCGCCAGCGAAAGCGACTTGCTGCGCCAAGCCCAGCGCAACGGCTTGGGCAGCTTGCGCGAAGACGGCGAGCGTTTGGTGGCCCTGGCCCTGACCAGCCGCGAAGAACTGCTGCGCGTGACCCGCGACTGAGCCCACCGAGCATGCCGGCCTACACCTACCAAGCGCTGGATGCCCAAGGGCAGGCCCAAAGCGGCGTGGTCGAAGCCGACTCGGCCCGCGCCGCGCGCAACCAATTGCGGGCCCAGGCCTTGGTGCCCTTGAACCTGTCGGCCTTGGGGCCCAGCAAAGGCCCCAACACCCACCACAGCGCTTGGGCCCGTGCGGCCCTCAGCCGCACCGAGCTGACCACCTGGACCCGCCAATTGGCCGGTTTGGTGGGCGCTGGCCTGCCGCTGGAGCGCGCCCTGAGCGCCTTGGCCGACGAGGCCGAGCAAGCCCGCCACCGCCATTTGGTCGCGGCCTTGCGCGCCGAGGTCAATGCCGGGTCCAGCTTTGCGCAGGCGCTGGCCGAGCACCCGCGCCAGTTTCCGCCGGTGTACCGCTCGGTGGTGGCCGCCGGGGAACAAAGCGGTCACCTGGGCGAGGTGCTGGAGCGGCTGGCCGACGATTTGGAACAACAACAAACCCTGCGCGCCAAGCTGATGGCGGCCACCTTGTACCCGGCCATTGTGAGCGGCGTGGCCCTCCTCATCGTGCTGTTTTTGCTGGCCTATGTGGTGCCCCAGGTGGCCACCGTGTTCCAAAGCAGCCAGCGCAGTTTGCCCACCTTGACCGTGGTCATGCTGGCCATCAGCCAGGCGGTGCAATTGCTGTGGGGCTATGCGGCCTTGGCACTGGTGGCGGGCGCGCTATTGGTGTGGCAAGCCCTGCGCCAACCGCCACTGCGCCTGCGCTGGGATGCGCTGTGGCTGCGCCTGCCCCTGGTGGGGCCGCTGGCGCGCGGCTACAACGCGGCGCGCTTTGCCAGCACCTTGGCCATGCTCGCCGGTGCGGGCGTGCCCATCTTGCGCGCCTTGCACGCGGCGGCCGACACCTTGGCCAACCAAGCCCTGCGCGCCGACGCCTTGCAAGCCGAGGTGCTGGTGCGCGAGGGTGCCCCCTTGGCCCAGGCCTTGGCCCAACACCGCCGACTCCCCAGCTTGCTGGCCATGTTTGTGCGCCAAGGCGAACAAACCGGGCGTTTGCCCGACATGCTGCAGCGCTGCGCAGACCAACTGGGCAACGATGTGCAGCGCCGCGCCATGCAATTGGCCACCTTGCTCGAGCCCTTGCTGATCGTGGCCATGGGTGGCTTGGTCATGCTCATCGTGCTGGCGGTGATGCTGCCCATCATCCAACTCAACCAATGGGTGCGTTGACATGGGCGTGACCTTGGACGGACAGTTGGTGGTGGCGATTTCCTCGCGCGCCTTGTTCGACTTCGAAGAGGAAAACCGCTACTTCGAACAAAGCGACGACCGCGCCTACATGAAGCTGCAACTCGAGCGCTTGGAACTGCCAGCCAAACCCGGGGTGGCGTTTTCGCTGGTGAAAAAGCTGCTGGCCTTCAACCAAGGCCCTGCGCCGCAGGTGGAGGTGGTGATCTTGTCGCGCAACGACCCGGTCAGCGGCATGCGGGTGTTTCGCTCGGCCCAGCACTATGGCCTGCCGATTCAGCGCGGCAGCTTCACCCGCGGGCAGCCGCCTTGGCGCTACCTCAAACCGCTGAATGCCCATTTGTTTTTGTCGGCCCATTTGAGCGATGTGCGGGCCGCGCTGGAAGCGGGTGTGCCCGCCGCCCAGGTTTATCCGCACTCGGCCCATGCGTCTGGCGCGCACCCGCACGAGGTGCGCATTGCCTTTGACGGTGACGCGGTGTTGTTTTCGGACGAGGCCGAGCAGGTGTTTGCCGCGCAAGGCTTGTCGGCCTTTCAAGCCCATGAGCGCGACAAGGCCAGCCTGCCCCTGTCGGCGGGCCCCTTCAAACCCCTCCTGGCCGCCTTGCACCGTTTGCAGCGCGATGGCACACCGAGCATGCGCATCCGCACCGCCTTGGTCACCGCGCGCAGCGCACCGGCCCATGAGCGGGCCATCCGCACGCTGATGGACTGGGACATCGAGGTGGACGAAGCCATGTTCCTGGGCGGCTTGGACAAAGGCGCGTTTTTGCGCGAGTTCGAGCCCGACTTCTTCTTCGACGACCAAACCGGCCACATCGAATCGGCCGCCCAACACGTGCCCGCAGGCCATGTGGTGAGCGGTGTCAAAAACCCCTCGCCGGATCGCTGAACCCAATTAATGGGGGTCAGATTCCAATTCTTTTTTTGAACCGCCTTTGCTGAGCCCGCCCCGCTGGTGGGTACGCCGCCCTCCTCCAGTCGCTGCGCTCCCATGTCGTCGGGTCGACGCACCCACCATCGGTGCTGCGAACGAGATTAATTAAAACCGACACGAGGGGTGTGTGGGCTGACGACATTGGAGCGAAGCGACTGGAGGAAGCCCGCATACCCCGAGATGGCGGTTTTGGAGGGGGAGTTCAAGCACTAAACAACAACAAACCCGCCATCAACCCAAACTCACCACCTGCAACCCCGGCAAACCAGGCGCGGGCAGAGGGTCCGCATCGAACGCAGTGTCGCCATCGGGTTGGGGCACGCCCGTGGCTTTGAGGTTTTGAAAGTCGTACAACGAGGCATCGAGCAAGTGCGAGGGCACGGTGTGCTGCAAGGCGTTGAACATGTTGTCGAGCCGGCCGGGGTGCTTTTTCTCCCACTCGCGCAACATCGCGCCCACTTGCTGGCGTTGCAAACCGTCTTGGCTGCCGCACAAGGTGCATGGAATGATGGGGAAGGCGCGGTGCGCGGCCCAGCGCTCGAGGTCGCGTTCGGCCACATGGGCCAGGGGCCGAATCACGATGTGGCGGCCATCATCGCTGACCAGTTTGGGCGGCATGCTCTTTAACTTGCCACCGAAAAACATGTTCAGGAAAAACGTTTGCAAGATGTCGTCGCGGTGATGGCCCAAGGCGATTTTGGTGGCCCCCAGCTCGTCGGCCACCCGGTACAAAATGCCCCGGCGCAAACGGCTGCACAGGCTGCACATGGTTTTGCCCTCGGGGATTTTGTCTTTGACGATGGAATAGGTGTCTTGGTTTTCAATGTGAAAAGGCACGCCCAGCTGGGTCAAGTACTGCGGCAACACATGGGCCGGAAAGCCGGGTTGCTTTTGGTCCAGGTTGACGGCCACGATGTCAAAGTGGATGGGCGCGCGCGCTTTGAGTTTGAGCAAGATGTCGAGCAAGCCATAGCTGTCTTTGCCGCCTGACAAGCACACCATCACCTTGTCGCCCTCTTCAATCATGTTGAACTGCACAATCGCCTCGCCCACTTGGCGGCACAGGCGCTTTTCCAACTTGTGGATTTCGCGCTCGATCACCAAGCGGCGGGGGCTTTGGGTGTCGGCGGCTTCAGTGGTGGCGGTGCTGGCGGTCATGGTTCAAAAGTGGTGTGCGGGGTGCCGCATTGTCGCGTGTGCGCCCCGGCCTGCCAAACACAGGCCCTAAACTGCAGCGATGACACCCAAGCCAGCCCTTGCCCAGCCCTGGGCCACTGCATGAGCGCTGAGCCCCGCCAACGCCGTGGCTTGTCCCAGCGTGTGCAGCGGTGGTGGAACGTTCGGGTGGCACGCCACACCCGCCGCTGGCCTGTGGCCGTGCGGGGCATGTTGTGGGCCAGCATGGCTGGCATCACTTTGTGCGCGCTCAATGTGGCCAGCCGCGTGTTGTCGATGGGCATGGATGTTTACCAAGCCATGTGCATGCGCTACATCATGAGCTTGGTGCTGATCTGCCCTTTTTTGTGGCGCATGGGTTGGGCGGGTTTCAAGCCTGCCAGCGTGCGCGGGCAATTGATGCGCGGCGCGGTGCACACCTTGGCCTTGTCGCTGTGGTTCACCGCCTTGCCCCACATTGCCTTGGCCGATATGACGGCTTTGAGCTTCACCGGACCGATCTTCATCATGCTGGGGGCCGCTTGGTTTTTGGGCGAGCCTATGCGCAGCCACCGCTGGATCGCCGCTTTGCTGGGCTTTGCCGGTGTGCTGGTGATCGTGGGGCCCAACCTCTCTGGCCAGGCCGGTTGGTACACCTTGGTGATGTTGGCTTCATCGCCCATCTTTGCCGCCTCAGTGCTGATCACCAAGGCCATGACGCGCCACGACTCGCCCAAGGTGATCGTGCTGTGGCAAACCATCTCGGTGACCTTGTTCACCTTGCCCCTGGCATTGCTGAACTGGCAAGCCCCCACCGCAGCCCAATGGCTGATCATTGCCTGCGCAGGGGTGTTGGGCTCGTCCGGCCATTACTTCATGACGCGGGCGTTTCAAGCGGTCGATGTGTCGGCTTTGCAGTCCTTGCGGTTTTTGGATTTGGTGTGGGCATCGCTGTGGGGCTGGTTTTTGTTCTCCGAGGTGCCCATGCCCACGACGGTGTTGGGGGCCTTGGTGATTTTGGGGGCCACGGTTTGGGCAGCGCGGCTTGAGGCGCGACGGGCTTGAACTTCCCTTTTGATAACGCCATCTTTTTAGGGGTGCTGTTTTAACTCCCCCTCCAAAACCGCCATCTCGGGGTATGCGGGCTTCCTCCAGTCGCTTCGGTCCAATGTCGTCAGCCCGCACACCCCTCGTGTCGGTTTTATTTATCTTGTTCGCAGCACCGATGGTGGGTGCGTCGACCCGACGACATCGGAGCGAAGCGACTGGAGGAGGGCGGCGTACCCACCAGCGGGGCGGGCTCAGCAATAAAGAAAAAACGGCCCGAAGGCCGTTTGGGTGAAGCGCACAAAAGCGATCAGCGCTTTTTGTAGGCCACCACTTTTTGCGTTTGCACGCCCAGGCCTTCAATGCCAACGGTCATCACATCGCCAGGCTTCAAAAACACCGGAGCGGGCTTGCCGTTTTTCTTGATGCCCATGCCCACACCCGCAGGGGTGCCGGTGGCGATCACATCGCCGGGGTACAAGGTGGTGAATTGGCTCACATAGCTCACCAACTTGGCCACATTGAAAATCATGTTCTTGGTGTTGCCGTTTTGCATGCGCTCGCCATTGAGCTCCATCCACAAACCGAGTTTTTGGGGGGTGGGCACTTCATCGCGGGTGACCAGCCAAGGGCCGATGGGGCCGAAGGTGTCGCAACCCTTGCCCTTGTCCCAGGTGCCGCCGCGCTCGATTTGGAACTCGCGCTCGCTCACATCGTTGATGGTGCAATAGCCGGCCACATGGTCGAGGGCGTTTTTCTGCGACACATAGCTGGCGGTGGTGCCAATCACCACGCCGAGTTCGACTTCCCAATCGCCCTTGACCGAGCCTTTGGGCAACATGACTTCGTCATCCGGGCCTTGGATGCAATCGACAAACTTAGAGAAGATGATGGGTTCTTTGGGCAGGGGCAGGTTGGCCTCTGCGGCATGGTCGGCATAGTTCAGGCCAATGGCAATGAACTTGCCCACCTGGGCCACCGGGCAGCCCATGCGGGGCTTGCCCTTGACCAAGGGCAGCTTGTCGGTTTTGAGCTTGCTCAATTTGGCCAAGGCTTTGTCGTTCAACTGATCGGGGGTGACGTCTTTGATCACCTTGCTGAGGTCGCGCAATTTGCCGTCTGCATCGATGAGGCCAGGTTTTTCTTGGCCGGGTTTGCCGTAGCGAACAAGTTTCATGGGTTGCCTTTCTAAAAAATGGAGTGCACGGGGCTTGGCACCGTGTGCGGGTTGGAGTGTATCGGTTTGGCGCAGCGCGGTGGATCCCGCGCTGCATGCGCCTCAATAGGTGGAGCGGCCGCCTGAGAGGTCAAACACCGCGCCAGTGGAGAAAGAGCATTCATCGGTGCACAACCAACTGACCATGGCGGCGACTTCTTCCACCTTGCCAAACCGGCCCATTGGGATTTTGCTCAGCATGAAGGCGATGTGCTCGGGGGTCATTTGGTCAAACATCGCGGTGTGCACCGCCGCCGGGGTGATGCAGTTGACCCGCACGCCGGTATCGGCCAATTCCTTGCCCAGCGATTTGGTCAGGCCAATCACCGCTGCCTTGCTGGCGCTGTAGGCGCTGGCATTGGGGTTGCCGTCTTTGCCCGCCACCGAGGCGATGTTGACAATGCGCCCGCTGTTGCGCGCGCGCATGTGGGCCGACAACTCGCGGCAGCAATAAAACAAACCATGCACATTGATGTCAAACACCTGTCGCCAAGCATCCACCGGGTAGTCCCACAACTTGGTGTTGGGCCCGGTGATGCCTGCGCTGTTGACCAAGGCATCGACCGGCGCAATGGCCACGGTTTGGGCGGTGGCTTGCACCACGCTGTCGTGCTGGGCCACGTCCACATGCACGCAGGCCACTTGGGCACCCGGGTGGGTTTTTTTGAGTTGCTCAGCGGCCGTGCCCATCCCACCGATGTCGCGGTCCCAAATGGTGATGCGCGCGCCCGAGGCCAGCATGCGTTGGCCAATGGCGTATCCCAAGCCGGTGGCACCACCGGTGATGACCGCGTGGCGGCCTGTCAAATCAAGTTGGTTCATAAAGGGGTGGGTTGGTCAGTGGGGGTTGAGCGATGGGTGAGCGCATCAAATCGTCATGCCGCCATCGATGGAATAGGCGTTGCCGGTGGCGAACACCGATTCGTCGGAGGCCAAGAAGGTGACGATGGGCGCGATTTCGTGCGCCTGGGCCAAGCGCCCCATGGGTTGGCGGTTGATGAAGTCTTTGCGCGCTTGCACCGGGTCGGCATAGCTGTTGATGCGGTCTTGCAGCGAGGGGGTGTCGACCGTGCCTGGGCAAATGCAATTGCAACGTATGCCTTGGCGCACATAGTCGGCCGCCACGCTTTTGGTCAAACCCACCACCGCGGCTTTGGAGGTGCCGTAAATGAAGCGGCTGGGCAAGCCCTTGAGGCTGGAGCAGACGCTGGCCATGTTGATGATGCTGCTGGTTTGCCCATGGTCTTTGAAGCGCTGGAGCATGCCGGGTACCACGGCCTGGATCATCCAAAACTGGGCCCGCACATTGAGCTGGAAGGCAAAGTCCCAGTCGGCATCGGTGGCCTCGAGCACCGTGCCGTTGTGCACAAAGCCCGCGCAATTGAACAACACATCGATCACGGGCAAGGCCGCCACTTGGCGCGCGATGGCCGCTTTGTCGAGCACGTCCAAGGTGGCCGTGTGCACGCCGGGCACGCCTTGGTAGGCGGCCAGCAAACTGGGGTTGACATCGGTGGCCCAAACCGTGGCCCCTTCACTGGCCATGGCCAGCGCAGCGGCCTTGCCAATGCCTTGCCCGGCGGCGGTGATGAGGGCGGTTTTTCCTTTTAAGCGTTGGCTCATGGCGCAAATGTCTCCAATGGGTGTGCCGTCTGGTTGATGCGGTGTGGGGTGGGTGAGGGGAAGGTGGGAAGCCCTGGGTGGTGCAGCCGCACTCAGACAAGGGTATGTTCGGGTGGCGCGCGCCTTGACGGCAAAGATGGTCTATGGGAGCATTCTGCAATGGTCTCGCTGGCTTGACCAATACAGGTTTTCCCTTGTCAAACACCCCCCCTGATGAACACCCACATCCGACTGCACCCTGCCGATGACGTGGTCATCGCCCGCCAACAACTGCTCTCAGGGGCGCTCGTCGAGGGCATCGCGGTGCGCGGGCTGATCCCACCCGGCCACAAGGTGGCGGTGCGTGCCGTCGCCCCAGGCGAGCCGGTGCGCCGCTACAACCAAATCATCGGCTTTGCCGCGCAAGCGATTGCACCGGGCGAGCATGTGCACACCCACAACCTGGACATGGGGCCCAACAAGGGTGACTTCGCGCGCGACTACGCTTTTTGTGCCGACCTCAAAGCCGAACCCGTGGCCCAACAGGCCCAGTTCATGGGCTATGTGCGCGCCGATGGCCGGGTGGCCACCCGCAATTACATCGCCGTGCTGTCGAGCGTGAACTGCTCGGCCACGGTGGCGCGGGCCATCGCCGACCATTTTTCCAAAACCATCAACCCGGCCGCCTTGGCCGCCTATCCGCAGGTCGATGGCGTGATCGCCCTCACCCACGGCACAGGTTGCGGCATGGACTCCGACGGCTTGGGGCTGCAACTGCTCGAGCGCACCATGCGCGGCTATGCCACCCACCCCAACATCGCGGCCGCTTTGGTGGTGGGCCTGGGCTGCGAATCCAACCAAATCAATGCCTGGCTGTCGCACAGCGGTTTGCAAGAGGGCCGCTCCTTGCAGACCTTCAACATCCAAGACAGTGGCGGCACCCGGCTCACCGTGGCCAAGGGCATCGAATTGGTCAAGGCCATGCTGCCCCAAGTCAACACCGCCCAACGCGTGCCTTGCAGCGTGGCCCACATCACCGTGGGTTTGCAATGCGGCGGCTCGGACGGTTATTCGGGCATCAGCGCCAACCCGGCCTTGGGCGTGGCGGTGGACCTGCTGGTGGCGCATGGCGGCACGGCCATCCTGAGCGAAACCCCCGAAATTTACGGCGCCGAGCATTTGCTCACCCGCCGCGCCATCAGCCCGCAAGTGGGTGAAAAACTGGTCGAACGCATCCGCTGGTGGGAGCACTACACCGCCATCAACGGTGGCGAGATGAACAACAACCCATCGCCCGGCAACAAAGCCGGTGGCCTGACCACCATCTTGGAGAAATCCTTGGGCGCGGTGGCCAAAGGCGGCACCAGCAATTTGCAAGCGGTCTACGAGTACGCCGAAAAAGTCAGCGCCAAAGGTTTTGTCTACATGGACACACCGGGCTACGACCCGGTCAGCGCCACCGGACAGGTGGCGGGTGGAGCCAACCTGATTTGCTTCACCACCGGGCGCGGCTCGGCCTACGGCTGCGCGCCCTCGCCCTCCTTGAAGCTGGCCACCAACAGCGCCTTGTGGCAACGCCAGACCGATGACATCGACATCAACTGCGGTGACATCGTCGATGGCAGCTGCTCGGTGCAGGCCAAGGGGGCAGAAATTTTTCAGCGCATCATCGATTGCGCATCGGGCCAGGCCAGCAAAAGCGAGTTGCACGGTTATGGGCAAAACGAATTTGTGCCCTGGCAAGTCGGCGCAGTGATGTGAGGAACCCGTCATGAGCCACACCATCACCGCCGCCGATTTGGAAGACACCATCACCCGTTTGTTCGTGGACGCGGGCAGCCGCCCGGAGAGAGCCCGCCAAGTGGCGGCCAATTTGGTGCTGGCCAATTTGAGTGGGCATGACTCGCATGGCGTGGGCATGGCACCGCGCTATGTGGATGCTATTTTGGAAGGCCGCTTGAACCCAGACGCAGATGTGGCGGTGAAGGTGGACAACGGCATGTTGTTGGGCCTGGACGGTCAGTCCGGCTTTGGCCAGGTGGTCGGCGTGCAGGCCATGGACCTGGCGTTTGAGCGCGTGGCCCAGCACGGGGCCTGCATTTTTTCGCTGGCCAGCGCGCACCACTTGGGCCGCATCGGGCATTTTGCAGAAATGGCGGTGGCGCGTGGCTGGGTGTCGCTGCATTTCGTCAGCGTGTCATCGCGGCCCAATGTGGCCCCGTTTGGCGGCAGCGATGGTCGCTTTGGCACCAACCCTTGCTGCATTGGCATTCCCTTGGGTTTGGCCGGCCAAGCGCGCGAACCCTTTGTGCTGGACTTTGCCACCAGCCGGGTGGCCCAGGGCAAGATGCGGGTGGCCTACAACGAGGGGCGCAGCGTTGAACCCGGCACCTTGATCGACGAGAACGGACAAGCCACCAACAACCCCGGTGTGGTGGTGGTGCCGCAGTCGGGTGGGCGCATGGGCGCTTTGCGCACATTTGGCGAGTACAAGGGTTTTGGCTTGGCCGTGGCTTGCGAATTGCTTGGCGGCGCTTTGAGCGGTGGCGGCACATGGCACCGCCAAGCCGATGGCCGCCGCGCCGTGCTCAACAGCATGTTGTGCATCGTGATCGACCCGGCCTCTTTGGGCAGCCTGCCCTCATTTGGCGAGGAAACCTTGGCCTTCATCGACTGGCTGCGCCAAAGCCCGCCTGCACCTGACAGCGACGGTGTGGTGCTCCCCGGCGAGCCCGAGCGGGCCGCCCGCGCGCAGCGCACGCGCGAAGGCATCCGCATTGATGCGGCCACTTGGCAAGAAATTGTGGATGCGGGGCTTAAAGCATCAAGGCCAAACTGGCCTCCAGGTGCTCCAGGGCAGAACGCTTAAAGCCCGAACGGGCGTGGCGCTGCAGCCGCCCCTGCACAAACGACACCAGCAGCGCGGCCCGCACTTGGGCATCCACCGTGGGGGTGGCCGACTGCTGGGCCTGGGCCGCATCGCGCAACACCTGGCGCAGGCTCGATTCGATGCGGTCAAAAAACTGGTTCATGCGCTGCTGCAAGCGCTCGTTTTCAAACACCAGGGCGTCGCCCACCATGACGCGGGTCATGCCCGGGTTTTTCTCGCCAAACTGCAACACCACGGTGACCATGCGCGCGGCTTTTTGGGCGGCATCGGCATCGCGCTCCTGGATTTGGTTGATCAAGGTGAACACACTGCTCTCGATGAACTCGATCAGGCCTTCAAACATCTGGGCCTTGCTGGCAAAGTGGCGGTACAAAGCGGCTTCACTGACATCGAGTTTGGCGGCCAAGGCCGCCGTGGTGACCCGCTCGGCCCCGGGTTGCTCGAGCATGGTGGCCAGCGCCTGCAAAATTTGCACCCGCCGCTCGCCCGGTTTGGGCCGTTTGCGCACGCTGGGGGCGGGGGGCGTTGGGGTGGGGTCGGTATCGGCCATGGGCAACCTCAATGAGAACGGATCATCGTACCGTAGGCTTGGTCGGTCAAAATTTCCAGCAACATGGCATGCGGCACCCGCCCATCGATGATGTGCACCGCGTTGACCCCGCTTTTGGCCGCATCGAGCGCGCCACTGATTTTGGGCAACATGCCACCGCTGATGGTGCCGTCTGCGAACAATTCGTCGATCTCACGGGCCGACAAGTTGGTCAGCAACTGCCCGCTTTTATTCAACACGCCGGGCGTGTTGGTGAGCAAGACCAGTTTTTCGGCCTTGAGCACGGTGGCGAGTTTGCTGGCCACCAAATCGGCATTGATGTTGTAGCTTTCGTTGTTGTCACCAAAGCCAATCGGGCTGATGACCGGGATAAAGGCATCGTCTTGCAAGGCCTTGACCACGCTGGGGTCGATGCCAATGATGTCGCCCACCTGGCCCACATCGACCTCTTGGCTGGGGTTGTGGGCATCTTGCATTTTGAGTTTGCGCGCGCGGATCATGCCGCCATCGCGCCCGGTCAGGCCCACCGCCTTGCCGCCGGCTTGGTTGATCAAGCCCACGATGTCTTGCTGCACCTCGCCCGCGAGCACCCACTCCACCACTTCCATGGTCTCGGCATCGGTCACCCGCATGCCTTGCACGAATTCGCCTTTTTTGCCCAAGCGGTTCAAAGCGGTCTCAATTTGCGGCCCACCGCCGTGCACCACCACCGGGTTCATGCCCACCAGTTTGAGCAACACCACATCTTCGGCGAAGTCGGCTTGCAAAGCCGGGTCGGTCATGGCGTTGCCGCCGTATTTGATGACCAGGGTTTTGCCGTGAAATTTGCGGATGTAAGGCAGTGCTTGGGCCAGTATTTCGGCCTTGTCGCGCGGGGCAATGGCGGAGATGTCGGTCATTGGTGTGGGTGGGTCAATGGTTCAAAAAGCATTGTGCACGAACTCAGGCCGGGCCCGTCCCGCCCGGGCGGCGGCCCCTGGCCGGGCCAGCCAGCCCCTCAAAAGCCTGTCAGGAGGGTGGCGCGGGGTGGTGCGGGCTCAAGATGCCGCTTGGGTTTGGGCCCAGGTGGCGGCGTTGGCATCTTTGGCCGCCAGCAAAGGGGCCATGGGAAGGCGGGGCCAATCGATGGCCAGGTCGGGGTCAGACCACAACAGGCTGCGCTCGTGCTCGGGATACCAGTAGTCGGTGGTTTTGTACAAGAACTCGGCATGCGCGCTGGTGACCAAAAAGCCATGGGCCAAACCCGGCGGCACCCACAATTGGCGCTTGTTGTCGGCCGACAGCGTGACACCTGTCCACTGGCCACGGGTGGGTGAGCCGGGCCGGATGTCGACCACCACATCGAACACCTCGCCTTCGCTGACCCGCACCAACTTGCCCTGCGGGTGTTGCACCTGGTAGTGCAGGCCGCGCAACACACCTTGGGCCGAGCGGCTGTGGTTGTCTTGCACGAAAGCGGTCTCCACGCCGGTGGCCGAAGCAAAGTCGCGGGCATTGAAGCTTTCAAAGAAAAAGCCGCGCGCGTCGCCAAACACCTTGGGCTCCAGGATCAGTACGCCTTGGATGGGCGTGGTTTGGACGGTATAGGGCATGCTTTATCCCAGCAGGTTCATGAGGTAGCGGCCATAACCGCTTTTGATCAGAGGGGCGGCGATTTTTTCCACCTGCGCGGCATCGATCCATCCTTGGTTGTAGGCGATTTCCTCGGGACAGGCGACCATCAGGCCTTGGCGCTTTTGCAAGGTGGCGATGAAGGCCGAGGCCTCGTGCATGCTGTCGTGGGTGCCGGTGTCGAGCCAAGCGTAGCCTCGCCCCATGATCTCGACCGTTAATTGCTGGCGTTCCAGGTAAATGCGGTTGAGATCGGTGATTTCCAACTCACCCCGGGCCGAGGGCTTGAGGTCGCGCGCCAGGTCGCACACCTGGTTGTCGTAAAAGTACAAACCCGTGACCGCGTAGTTCGATTGGGGTCGGGCTGGTTTTTCTTCAATGCTCAAAGCGCGGCGCTGGCCGTCAAAAGCCACCACACCATAGCGCTCGGGGTCTTGCACATGGTAGGCAAACACCGTGGCACCCTGTTGGTTGTCGTGGGCCGATTGCAATTGGTGGGCCAGGTCGTGGCCGTAAAAAATATTGTCGCCCAGCACCAAGGTGCTGGGGTGTTGGCCGACAAAGTCGCGGCCAATCACAAAGGCCTGGGCCAAGCCGTCTGGGCTGGGTTGCACCGCATATTGGATGTGCATGCCCCAGGCACTGCCGTCGCCCAGCAACTGGCTGAAACGCGGGGTGTCTTGCGGGGTGGAGATGACCAAAACATCGCGGATACCACTGAGCATGAGGGTGCTCAGTGGGTAATACACCATGGGTTTGTCGTAAATCGGCAGCAGCTGCTTGGAGACCACGGTGGTGGCCGGGTACAAGCGGGTGCCAGAGCCGCCAGCGAGCAATATGCCTTTTCGTGGGTTCATGGGCGCGTCCTGTGGTTCATGCGGGGTTGGGGGGTTGCAAGCTGTCGAGCACCGCATCGACACCGACGCGCCAATCTGGCATGGCCAGGCCAAAGCAGCTTTGCAAGCGCTGGGTATCGAGCCGCGAATTGGCCGGGCGCGGTGCGGGCAAGGGGTATTCGTCGGTGCGGATGGCCTGGATGCATTCGGCACTGGCGCGCAACGGCCAACCGCGTGCCTGCGCGCGCGCCACCACATGACAGGCATAGGCATGCCAAGTGGTGGCCCCGCTGGCGGCCAGGTGATACAAGCCCCAGCGCGGGTCATCGGTCGGGGCCCAAACATTTTGAGTGGTGGATGCGGCCAGGTTTGCGCGCATCTGCTGCAACGCCTGCACCGTGGTTTGGGCGATCAAGTCGGTGGCGGTGGGTGCGCCGTGCTGATCGGCCACCACCCGCAAGCTGTCGCGCTCCATGGCCAAGCGCAACATGGTTTTGAGAAAGTTGCCGCCATGGGCCCCCACCACCCAACTGGTGCGAAACACCAAATGGCGGCCCCCAGCGGCTTGCACCGCACGCTCACCAGCCCATTTGCTCTGCCCGTACACCGATGCGGGCGCAGGCGCATCGGCTTCCGTGTAGGGCCGGGTGGCGTGGCCGTCAAACACATAGTCGGTGGAGTAATGCACCAACACCGCCGCTTGCGAGGCCGCCCATTGCGCCAATATGGCGGGCGCTTGGGCATTGATGGCCTGTGCCAACTCGGGCTCGGACTGGGCCTTGTCCACCGCGGTATAGGCCGCGGCATTGACGATGAGATGGGGTTGGTGCTGGTCCAGCAACTGACGCAGCGCTTCGGGCTGGGTCAGGTCGGCCTGTGCCCGTCCAAAGGCTTTGACCTGGCCCAAAGCGGGCAAGGCCTGCGCCAGCGCATGCCCCAACTGACCTTGCGCGCCCAACAGGGCGATGCGCAGGGCTTGGCCGTCAGCCATAGTGCTGGTTCACCCACTGGCGGTACGTCCCGCTGGTCACAGCGCTGACCCAATCTGCGTTGTCCAGGTACCAGGCAATGGTTTTGCGGATGCCGGTTTCAAAGCTCTCGGCGGGTCGCCAAGCCAATTCGCGCTCGATTTTGCGGGCATCGATGGCATAGCGCCTGTCGTGCCCAGGCCGATCGGCGACATAGGTGATTTGCTCGGCATACGAGCGCCCATCGCTGCGCGGGCGCATCTGGTCCAACAACTGGCAGATGGTGTTGACCACTTCGAGGTTGGGCTTTTCATTCCAGCCACCGATGTTGTAGGTTTGCCCGGGCACACCGGCTTGCAGCACACGGGCAATGGCGCTGCAATGGTCTTGCACGTAAAGCCAGTCGCGGATTTGCTGGCCATCGCCGTAGATGGGCAAGGGCTTGCCGGCCAAGGCGTTGTGGATCACCAGCGGAATGAGTTTTTCAGGGAAATGGTAGGGCCCGTAGTTGTTGCTGCAATTGGTGGTGAGCACCGGCAGGCCATAGGTGTGGTGCCAGGCGCGCACCAAGTGGTCGCTGGCGGCTTTGCTGGCCGAGTAAGGGCTGTTGGGCTCAAAGGCCCGGGTCTCGGTGAAGGGCGCTTCGGTGGGGGTCAAGCTGCCATACACCTCGTCGGTGCTCACATGCAAAAACCGAAAGCTTTGCCTATCGCTGTCGGCCAAACCCATCCAATGGGCCCGCGCGGCTTCGAGCAAATGAAAGGTGCCCACCACATTGGTTTGGATGAAATCGGCCGGCCCATGGATGGAGCGGTCCACATGCGACTCGGCCGCAAAATTGATCACCGCCCGGGGTCGATGGGTTTGCAGCAACTGGTCGACCAAGGCGCGGTCGCCGATATCGCCTTTGACAAACACATGGCGCGCATCGCCGGCCCAGCGGGCCAAATTGCCCAGGTTGCCTGCGTAGGTCAAGGCATCGAGGTTGACCAGGGTTTCGTCCGACTGGCCCAGCCAATGGTGGACAAAATTGCTGCCAATGAAGCCGGCTCCTCCGGTCACCAAAAGGGTCATGCCAACTCCTGGGGGTTGAGGGTGTTTATTCTTCGACGGTGACGCCGAGCACCTTGGTGCGCACCAGATCGCGCAGGGTTTTCTTTTCGTTGAAGCTCAAGGTCCGGTCCAGCACCTTGCGCACCCGCAACAACAAATGGCGGTCCAGTTCCTGGGGCAGGCCACGGCTGGCTTGCAACTCTTCGCGCAAGTCCTCGCGCAGGTCTTCGGGCTCGTCGTTCCACCAGGCATCGATCACCTCTTGCAAGGATGACCGCACCACCTCGGGGTCCGCCGCTGGGGCGGGCGCTGGGGCTGATGGCAGGGCCATGCCTGCAGGTGCACGGCCTTGGGTGAGGTCGCGCATGGCCTGCGGGTGCAACACAATGCGCCGATCGGCTTGGGCCAACAACCGCGCCCAACCCGGGTCGTCCTTGGACAGTTGTTCCATCTGGCGGGCCGCCTCGTCGGCCAGCAAATGCACAGCCACCCCATGCAACTGGGCATCATCGATGGCCATGAGCAAGCGCTCATCATCGCTGGCCACCAGCACATGGTCGCAGGCGCGGCGGCTGGCCAATTTGTGCAAATCTGCGCTCAAGGCCCGCAGCATCGAGGTGCCGCCATCGGCGGGATGGGGCAACACCATGCGCACCACTTGATCGGGCGGGCTTTGGCCATCGGCCTTGTCGGTGTACCAATACACCCGTGCCACATCGGCAGGCACACCGGCTTGGTGCAGCAGGGCCGTCAGCACCGGGGCCAGCGATTGGCGGCTCAATGCCTCGGTGACCATTTCTTGGTTTTGGCCCAACAACCATGCCATGTAGCGCCCATCCACCAAAGCCATGCAAGAACCGTGGCGCTGAGCACCATCATGGCGGTGGTGTGAATTCATGTGGATATCTCGTTTCATAAGGTTAAAAATAAATACAGCCGTAAGGTTGGCTGCGCGGCATTTTATGCCAAGGTCAACGTTTTCTCTGCCAAGGCTCCAAGCGGTCGTCGGGCGGCACGGTTTCGTTCCAGGGCGGGGCTGGGGCATAGGCTTTGGCATCGGAGCCCAGCCATTGGGTTTGGGGGTACAGGTTCAAGGGGCGGGTCAAGATGGCCCCCCCATCGCGCGTGAGAGGCTTCCAACTGAAACCAGCCAGGAAGCGGCTGGGGCTGGTCAAGAAGGCTTCAAAGGGAATCATCCAATAAAGGCCTTTGTCGAACGAGCCTTCGCCAAACTCGGCGGCAGAGACATTGGTTTTGGTCATGTACCCGCCCATGACGGTGCCGTTGGCAAAGCGTTTGTTCAGATTGAGGGTCACGCCTTGGTCACCGGCCAGGTATTGGCCCACACTCAGGCTGGCTTGAATGCCTTCAAACGGCGTGGCCCAGTAAGCCGTCACATGGCCGGTGTTGTAGATATAGGGGCGGAACTCAAAATCCTGGGCATAGCTGCGCGTTTGCACCCGGTTGATGTCTGCGCCCACCGCCCAAGAACTGCCTGGCCGGCGATAGAGCAATTCTGAACCCACGCCGCCGTACATGCTTTCAAATAAACCCACATAGGCGGCCCCATACCAATTGCGGCCCAGTCGCTCCGATTTGCTCAAGGTCAAATTGTCCAAGGTGGTGCGCGAGGTGATCATGTATTCCCGCATGTGGGTGCGCACCCGGGGCAAGGCAGCACCTGATCCAGGGGTGACAAAGCTGTCGTAGTTGTCCAGCAAGCGATGGGCTGCCGTGCCAGATAAGCGCAGGTTCCATGGCATGTCCACACGCAGCATGGCCGAGGCACGCAATTGGTACAAGAAGCCATTGGGGTCGCCAAAGGTGGGCAAAAAATCGATACCAGGCTCAAAAAAGGTGTGGAATGGCTTGCTGGGCAACAAGCTTTGTCCCCCCTGGGCCGGTGGCCCATACAAAGGCCCTTGAACCCATTGCGGATCACTCGCTCGGGGGGCTGAGGTTTGGCTGAGGGCCCAAGCCTCACGGTCAACCCGCTCCACCGCCAACACATCGCCGATGCCGTGGTGGTGCACCTCGAAGCGCTCCACATCTGCCGGTGCATCGCGTTGCAACACGGCCAAAGCTTTGCCCAAGCGATCGTCTGTGTAGGGGTGGCTGGTATCGGCCGCCTCAACGACCACGGTTTGCCCTAGGCGGTAAATCTGACGGGTGCGCCACAAAGTCAATTTGTCGATGTCTTCGGCCGTGGCTTGCCAATTGGGCTCACTTTGGGGTCGCTGCAAGCGCACCCCAGGCACGGGCGGGGCGGTGACTTTGGGCACGGCCAATCCCGACATGTCGGTGTAGAAAGTCAGCCCCAGTATCCACGTGGTGCCGCGCTCGTAGCCCATCGACACATCCAGGCCCGATGTGGGGCGGTAAACCAAACCCAGATTGATGGGCGTTTTTTGGGTCTGGTTGTTGTCTTGGGGCTCTCGCTGGTAGTGGTTGCCGTCGTATTCCAGTTTGAACACGGTTTTCCAAGGGCTTTGGTATTCCAGGCCGCCAAACCAGGCGGCATCTCCGCGAAACCATGACTCGGTCGAAAAATTGCCGCCCAAGCCAATATCATTTTGACGCGTGTCCATTTTGCTGCCCAACACACTGCTCCATGGGTTGCGCACATCCCCCCGGTTGCCCAGGTAGCCCCAGCCCAGCCCCAGGGAAGCATCCCAACGGCCCCAACGTTTGCTGGCCACCACATATTCAGAGCTGTACAAACCGGTGCCGCCAATGTCGCGCCAGCCCACGGCCAGTTCTGGCAACCACTCGCTTTCCCGCCAAGCGCGCAACTTCAAGTCCAGGCTTTTGTCTTTGTAGGGCAAGTCCCCGCTGAAATCGCGGTAGGGGCTGTACAACCGGTTTTCCACATCGATGTAGCGAAAGCCGCCTTCCATCCAGTCCAGCGGTTGCAAGGTCACGTTCATGAAATTCAAGGGTTGCACACGGGCAAATCCCAGGCCAAAGTGACCCGCGCTTCGCATGCGGGCCGTCGGGGTTTGCAACAAGCCCACGATGCCCCAGTTGCTGGCACTGGGCTGGGGGTCAAAAAAACGACCCGCCAAATCCCAACGGTCTTGTTTGGGTAAGCTGGGGGCAGACTTGCGGTCCATGTCTGCGAATGCATCCAAAGGCACCCCATTGGACACCCCTTGGTGCCCCAACCATTGCGCCCAGGCTTGGCTGACCGAAGCAGGGATGCGGGCCGCGTCCGACGGCACCCACAACCACGCGCCTGGCGCGGGCTCGCTTTGGATCTGCGGGTTCCAAGGCCGCAAACCAATGGGCTGGATGCGGCCATCGGGTTGCACCAACCAAGCTTGTGCTGCCTGGTGCTGGGGCCAACATGCGCGGACATAGTCGCGCCCCAAAGCGCCCATTTGATGGTCAATGTCGCAAGCCCGGCCTTGCTCGTCGAGCAATCGCACCGTGGAGGGCCGGCTGGGCAAACGCACGCTATCGCCTGGCAGCAGGCGGGCATCGCGTTGGGGATTGGCTTGCAACCAATGGGCATCCGCCGCTGCCAAACGCACCCGGCCTGTGGGGGGCATGGCGCGCATCATGCGCTGCATGTTCAACCAGACATCGGCAGCGATCCGACCCTCGGTGCGCAAACGCTCCAACTCGCGCAACCAAGCCGCTTGCTGGTCTTGTTGCTGCGCTTTGGCCTCGGGCGTGGACCACACCAAACCCAAAGGATAGGTGCTGACCAGATCAGGTTGGCTGAGCAACCAGTCGCTCAAAGATGTGGCTTGCGCCAGGGGTGAAATGACATTCGGCTTCACTGCTTCCATGGGTGTTTGGGCTTGTGCCACCACCCCAGCCATACCCGCGCCCACCAACATCACCGATCGCACCGCCAAGGCCATTGGACCCATCCATTTGGCCAAGCCCCTCAAAGGGGTTGCAAGGGGGGCAAGGCCTTGCAATCCCAACTTTTTCGTGACGGGGGAAAGCCCAGGCATGGACTTGATGACGCTGTTGCAAAGCGTCTTCATTGAATCAAACCCAGGTGTTTGAACTTGAAGCAAACGCTGGGAGATAAGCACTGTTCGCTGTAAACCACGCGCCCTTGGTGCACAGCGAAATGTTGTTGATACACCCAATCTCCACCCAGGGGTTGTGGGCTGCGCACCTGGTCACTGAACCACTGTGTGCCAGCGGCCAAAGTTGGGGCCGCCTGCGGAGGCTTGCTGGTTTGGGTTTCGATGCGATCCACCTGGCCAAACCGATAGCCGGGCATCACATCCAACTCGCGGGTCCATGGCATCGTCGCTTTTGCATCAGACACCGCGGCCCAAGAAGGTGGTGAGCTGCGCTGGCGACGCCATTCCACCGTGAGGCCCAGCGCCGTGTGGATACGACCATTGACCATGTGGATCATCTCCCGCTGGCCGCTGTACCAATGCTCGTGCACCCTCAACTGCCCAGACTCGATCACTTCTTGCCGCAGCCCCAAGGCCATGGCGGTTTTGCGCCCGTCGATTTCAATCAACACATACTCATGGCCTCTGGCCACCATCAATGCCGGGTCTTTGCCCGGCAGCATGGTGCTGATCATGTCCAAGGTGGGGTTGATGCCCACACACCCGGTCAGCATGGCCAAACCTGACAGCGCCCCCAACAAACGCAAGGGCCAATCGGGCATGCTCAATGGGTTTGAAGCGTTCACGTTGGTGGATGCAGGGCACAAAAAAACGCCCCACGAGGGGGCGTTTTTAACAAGACCAAATGGATCAGCAGTTGGCGATGCAAGTGGTGGTGTAAATGGTGGTGGTACCAGACAACGTAGAGGTGGTTGAGTAGATGGGGTCGGCCTTCTTGGCCACCGCTGCAGCCACCACGGCGGCAGCCGCCACACCAGCAGCCACCACACCCACGGTTGCTGCCGTTGCAGCGGCAGCACCAGCTGCGGCGGCACCTGCGGCACCAGCACCTGCGGCACCAGCACCTGCGGCTGCACCACCGGCACCAGCACCTGCGCCGCCAGCGGCACCGCCAGCACCTGCACCGCCGCCTGCGCCAGCACCACCTTGAGCCTGGGTGTGGCCCGCCAAAGGCATGACAGCCAAAGCAGCGGACAAAACGAGAGTAGCGATGGAAGAGGTTTTCATGGTCAAAAGGCTTTCAAGAATGGAAGGTTGAAAATGCAAAGAAGGTGTTAACAAAATGTTTTGGATTCGAAGTCGCCAAGAAATTTTTTGTCAACTTGGTTTGAACTATAACAAATAAATCTTTTGGGCGCGTGTGATCAAGCTGTGAATTCGTTGTTTTTTTGCATTTGGTCGGCCCATGGCCAACCACGGCACCCCAGCAAGCATCATTTTTAATTAATTTACTAAATTTGATTAAATTTTTAAGGGCCATCCACACACGATGCGGTCACGAATCAGCGGCGCATGTGGATGGCACAGCTTGGCCCCACAAAATCTTGCGCCTTTTTGCCCAGCATCATTAGAATCTAAGGTTTTCAATTTGGGTCCATTTCCATGCAATGGTTCGTCGTTCACACCAAGCCACGCCAAGAGCAGCGCGCATTAGAAAATTTGCAACGCCAGGGCTTTGAAGCATGGTTGCCCATGCTGACAATTGAAAAACTGCGCCGTGGCCGGATTGAAAAAGTGGTGGAACCCATGTTCAGCCGCTATTTGTTCATACAACTCGACAAAATCACCAGCAACTGGTCGCCCATCCGATCCACCATGGGCGTGAGCAAATTGGTCACTTTTGGCAATCAACCGGCGGCCGTTCCGCCAGCCATTGTGGAAGCCTTGCGCGTCGCACCCACGCCGCATGTGCCTGGTTTTTTTTCCTCCGGCGATGCCGTGCGTTTTATCGATGGCCCATTGGCGGGTTTGGAAGGTTTGTTCGAAGCGCCGGACGGCGAAGCCCGGGCCATGATTTTCATCAACCTGCTGAGCCGCCCCCAGGTGGTCAGCGTTGACCTCAAACAACTTGCGCCCGCCCGCCGCTGACATGGGGGTGGGTGTGCCTCGCCACATTGCCATCATCATGGATGGCAACGGGCGTTGGGCCAAAAACCGCCACCTGCCACGCACCTTGGGCCATGTCAAAGGGGCCAAAGTGGTCCGCCCCTTGGTCAAAGCCTGCACCGAACGGGGCATTTCCCACCTGACCTTGTTTGCCTTCAGCACCGAGAACTGGCGCCGCCCACCCGAGGAAGTGAGCACCTTGATGGGTTTGTTTGTCCAGTACCTGGAAAAAGAAGTCAGCGACATGCAAAAACAAGGCGTGCGGTTTCGCCTCATTGGTGACCGCAGCGCTTTTGCCCAGGATTTGCAAGACTTGATCGCACACGCAGAGCACAGCACCGCCCACAACACCGGCATACACCTCACCGTGGCCGCCAACTACGGAGGGCAATGGGACATCTTGAATGCCACCCGCGAGTGGCAACGCGCCCATCCATTGCAAGGCCTGGATCAACTCGATGCCCACAGCCTGTCGCCTTATCTGAGCATGGCTGGTGCGCCCGACCCCGATTTGCTCATCCGCACCGGCGGCGAGTCGCGCATCAGCAATTTTTTGCTGTGGCAATGCGCCTACACCGAACTGTATTTCACCGACACCTTGTGGCCCGACTTCAATGCCGCCTTGCTCGACGAGGCCCTGGACTGGTACAACCGCCGGGTGCGCCGATTTGGCCGTACCGATGAGCAAGTTTTGGGCGAGTCTGCCCCCGCGCCCAGCGCGGCTTTGGCACCGCGCAAAATTTAAGCCTGCAGGGGCCCCCAGTGCCCCGTCTCTAAAATGAGCCCCATGAACACCCATGCTTTGCCCTTTTCCACCCCCCTTCGCCGCCTCGCCGCGGCCTTGTTGTTGTCGGCCTTGCCCTGGAGTGTGGGTGCCCAATCCGGCCTGACCAACAATGCGGGCAGTGGGGCGGCCAATATGGGTGGTGGCTCCAGTGGTTTTGGCACTGGTGGCGCCATGGGTGGCAGTGGTGCGATGGGCGGCAGTGGTGCCATGGGTGCTGGCATGGGCAATGTGCCCACAGCACCTTTTTTGAGCAATGGCCAATCCCAGCCCACGGGCTTGACCCGGCCCATGACCCCGGAACTGGGTGCGGCCAACCCCTTCACCTGGCGCATGCCTTTGCCGGCGCTGCAAAAAACCGAATTCCAAACCTTTGTCGAAGATGCCAGCGGGCAACGCCTGCCCCTGTTTGGCTACAACTTGTTTGAAAGCGGGGTCTACACCCCTGTGCAAAGCGTGCCGGTGCCAGGTGACTATGTGCTGGGCGTGGGCGACGAAGTGCAATTGCGGGTGTGGGGCAGCATCGATGCCGACTTGCGCTTGGTCATCGACCGCAACGGCCAGGTGAGCATTCCCAAAGCCGGCACCTTCACCCTGAGCGGCATCAAAGCGTCTGAACTCAGCAATGTGATGCGCTCGCAAATGAGCCGTTACTACAACAACTTTCAACTGACCGCTTCATTGGGCCAGTTGCGCAGCCTGCCCATTTTTGTGGTGGGTCAGGCGCGCAAGCCGGGTGCCTACACCTTGTCCAGTCTGTCCACCCTGATCAGCGCCTTGTTTGAGAGCGGTGGCCCTGCCGCAACCGGCAGCTTGCGCAACATCCAGCTCATCCGCGACAACAAAACCGTGGCCCGCTTGGACCTGTACAAATTCATCACCGAGGGCAACACCAGCGCAGACCAGCGCTTGCTGCCCGGCGATGTCATCTTGATTCCACCGGCTGGACCGCGGGTCGCTTTGTTGGGTCCATTGGACAACCCGGCCATTTATGAATTGGCCCCAGGCGGTGAGGCCCTGGGCCGTTTGCTGGCCTATGCCGGCGGCACCAGCGCCATGACCAACACGACCAAGGTGGTGCTCGAGCGGCTGCAAACCAACGCGGGCAATCAAGCCCCCCGCACCGTGGAAGAGCGCAGCATGGATGCCAACGGCTTGCAAACCACTTTGCGCGATGGCGATGTGGTCACCTTGCTCAAATTACGCGGCGAGTTTGACAATGCCGTCACCTTGCGCGGATCGGTGGCCCAACCCTTGCGCCATGCCTTCAAACCAGGCATGCGGGTGAGCGACCTGATTCCCGACCGCCAAGCCCTGATCGACCCGATTTACTACCGCCGCAAAAATGCCTTGGTGCAATATGAGCGTCCTCGCCCTGTGGGTCGTGAACAAGACTTCTACAACCCAAATGGCTTAATCGGTCGATCTCAAGATCCCAGAAACCCAGAGAGCTTGCGTGGCACCGACCCCCGTTCAGGGCTCGACCCCCGCGCCTTGGGTGACGAACGCGGCAATGATGCCCAAAACAGCGACAACCGTTTTGCCCGTCTGGACCCGCGCTTGGGCGCTGCCGGACAAAACGAATTTCGCTCCAATGCCGATCGAGGCCGTGGCGTCGACAACCGCATGAGCGAAGAACCCACGGTCCCCCTGACCCAGGTGAAAAACCTGTTCAACGAAATCAACTGGGATTACGCCGTCATCGAGCGCTTGGAGCCCCAGGCCCTCAAACCCATCGTGATCGCATTCAACCTGCAAAAGGCCGTGGTCGACCGCGACCCCGCGGCCAACATCGAGCTCAAAGCCGGCGATGTGGTGACCGTGTTCAATGTCAAAGACATTCCGGTGCCCGCCAACCGCAGGTCCTTGTTTGTGCGCATTGGCGGAGAGGTGAATGCGCCCGGCATGTACCAAATTCAGCCGGGCGAAACCCTGTCTCAGTTGCTGCGCCGCGCCGGTGGCGTGACCGCCAATGCTTATATATATGGCACGGTGTTCACCCGCGAGACCACGCGCAAACAGCAACAAAACAACCTGAACCAAGCCGTGCGCCGTTTTGAGGCCGAAATGTCGGGCCAAGCCGCCGCTTTGCTACAAAACAGCCAAGACACCGACAAGGCCGCATTGATGGCCCAAACCCAGGCGGTGCAGCGGCAAATGCTGGCCAAGCTGCAAACCTTGGAGGCCAGTGGCCGCATTTCATTGGAAATCGACCCGCTGCGCCCGGCCTTGCCCGAACTGCCCTTGGAGGACGGCGACCAAATCACCATCCCTGAGCGGTCCGGTTTTATCAGCGTGTTTGGCGCGGTGCTGTCTGAGTCGAGCTTTTTGCAGCGCAACACCTCCAGCGTGCGCGACTACTTGCTGCGCGCAGGCCTGACCCGCGATGCCGACGACAGTGCTGTCATGGTCTTGCGCGCCGATGGCTCGGTCGAGAGCGACGCAGGTCGTTGGTTCACCAGTTTGACCGGCAGCGTGATGGGCAAAGCCTTGTACCCGGGTGACGCGATTTTTGTGCCCGAAAAACTGGACCGCCGCAGTGGTTATGTCCAGTTCATGACCGTGGCCAAAGACTGGACACAGCTCATCTACCAAATGGGCATTGGTGCAGCCACCTTGAAAACACTGCGCCAGTGAGCCAACACCCATGAACGACCCACACCAAACCAGCCCATCCCCCATGGGCGACGAAGACGAAATCAGCCTGCTCGACCTGGCCACCGCCTTGGGCGAAGAAAAGAAAACCTTGTTCGCCATTCCCCTGCTGACCACCCTGGTGGCGGTGGTGGTGAGCTTGCTCCTGACCCCGATCTACACCGCCAAAACCGTGGTCATGCCGCCGCAGCAACAACAAGGCGGCGCGGCGGCCGCGGCCTTGGCCAGCTTGGGCGGCCTGGGTGCATTGGCCGGTTTGGGCGGAGGTGCGGGCCTCAAAAGCCAGGACGAGATGTACATCGCATTCTTGGGCAGCGAAGGCCTGCAAAACCGCATCATCAGCGAACTCAAATTGCAAGAGCGCTACGAGGCCAAAACCCTGACCGAAACCCGAGTTGCCTTAAAAAGCAATATGCGCATCACGGCTGACAAAAAATCCGGCTTGCTCAACATCGAAGCGGACGACAAAGACCCGGCTTTTGCCGCTGAACTGGCCAACCGCCATGTCCAGGCCTTGCATGCCATGCTGGGCCGATTGGCGGTGACCGAGGCCCAGCAACGCCGAGCGTTTTACGAACAACAAATCCAACAAACCCAGGACAAGCTGGCCCAGGCCGAAGTGGCTTTTCGGGCCGCCAAGGACAAGTCGGGCATGCAAGTCACCGCCGTGCTGGCCGAAACCGGTGTGCGTGCCAGTGCCGAACTGCGCAGCCAGATCGCTGCGCGCGAGGTCCAACTGCAAGCGATGAGCCGCTTTGCCACGGCCCAAAACCCCGAAGCCCAGCGCATCGCCAGCGAGCTGGCGGCTTTGCGGGCCCAGTTGAGCAAAACCGAGCAAGGCTCGGGCGAAAGCAAGGCCGTGGCCAGCCCCTTGCACCAAGAAGCGGTCAAGGCTTACCGCGACGTGAAAGTGCAAGAAGCCATGCTGGAAGTGATGATCCGCCAGTATGAACTGGCCCGGGTCGACGAAGCCAAAGAAGGCCCGCTGCTGCAACAAGTCGATGTGGCCACTCCGCCCGAACGCAAGTCCAAACCCAAGCGCGCCATCATGGTGTTGGTCGCTGCTTTTGCCGGTTTGTTCTTGGGCGTCTTGGTGGCCTTTGTGCGCCGCGCTGTGCGCAATGCCCAAAGCAATCCCGATTCGGCCAGCCAATGGCTGGCCATGAAAAAAGCCTGGTCCTGGCGCGGCTGATGCCGCCCGCGGCTGGGGCCGTTTGAACCCCAGACCGCCCAACTGGGCTACAGTGCAGGCATGCTTTGATTGGAGATCACCATGGCCCGCAACACACCCCCCGCCAATGACCCTGCCGCATTGAAGGACCACATCCGGGACTCGGCCAACCACATCTGGCTCGCCGGATTGGGCGCATTTGCCAAGGCCCAGCAAGAGGGCGGCAAGGTGTTTGAGTCGCTGATCAAAGACGGTTTGCACATGCAGCAGCAAACCCAGCAAGTGGCGGAAGAAAAAATCGCCCAGGCCACCCACACCATGAGCACCCTGGCCAGCCAATTCACCGAGCGCGCCAGCGGCTCTTGGGACCGACTGGAAACCTTGTTCGAGCAACGCGTGGCCAAAGCCATGCAGCGTTTGGGCTGGCCCTCGGCAGACGATGTGGCGGCCCTGCATGCCCGCATCGCCGCCTTGGAGCAAGCCTTGGCGCAGAGCAAACCCGGCAAGGCCGCTGCCAGCGCCCCCAAAACCACGCGCAAAACCAGCGCGGCCCCAACGACTGGCAAACAACGGGCCGCCTCCAAAACCAGCCCAGCCAAATCCCTGCCAAGCAAAAGCGCTACAAAAGCTGCCAAACCCAAACGGGCCACCAGCCCCCCATCACGCAGCACCCAGCGCTGAACCTCTGCCTGCCAGCCCACGGCCATGGTCAAAAAAGCACCCCGGCGAACCGCTGAGCGCATCATCGAGACCAGCCTGGCCTTGTTCAACCGCTTTGGCGAACCCAATGTCTCGACCAACCTGATCTCCACCGAGCTGCGCATCAGCCCGGGCAATTTGTACTACCACTTCCCGGCCAAAGACGAACTGGTCAACGCCTTGTTTGACCGCTATTTGGCGCAACTCAACCCCTTGCTCGATGCGGCCGCCGATGTGCGCGATGTGGAAGACGCTTGGTTTTTTATTCACTCTTTGTTTGAGCAGTTGTGGGACCACCGTTTTCTATACCGCGACCTCAACGATTTGCTCAGCCGCAATCGGCGGCTGGAGACCGAGGTCAAAGACTTGCTCGCGCGCAAGCAGCGCGCCTTTGCACAACTGATCGCTGGCTTGCACCACCAAGGCGCTTTGCAACTCGATGGGGCAGAGCGCGAAGCCGTTGCCACCCACATGGTGGTGCTGCTGACCTGGTGGCTGAGTTATGAATACGTGCGCAACCCCCGCCATGCGCTGGAGGAAGACAGCGCCGCCCAAGCGCTGATGGGCGGGGCTCAGCATGTGCTGCGCCTGCTTTCCCCGCATTTGATCGTCGGCGCACGCACGCACCTGCAAAGCCTGATGGCCCCCTACAGCACGGTCCAGTCCGGCTGAACCGGCTGGGCCATCAGGAGCGGGCCAGGCCGGTGATGCCTTGGGTCAGCGCTTGACGCGCTTGCACCAGAATTTGCTGTTTCCAGGTATCGGTTTCGGTGTAGAAAACCCGGCGCAACTCTGAGCGGATGTGCTGGGCCTGTTCGGGGCTGGCCTGCGGGTGCAAGGCCAACCACTGGTCCGCGCGCAAAGCCCACAGGGTTTCGGTCCACGGCACGGTGCCGTATTCGAGCGCCATGCCGGTGTATTGCGCCTGCGGGCATTCGTCTTCCACCGCCGACCACATCAGGCCGGTCAACAAGGCCGAGGTGGAGGAGCCGTCGTAAATCGAGGTGATGGGCGTGTCGGCACTGCCCCACCAGGCCTGGGTGCGGGCCAAAGCCGCCGCATCGTTTTTGCTCGCAAAAATGCGCTCGCCCACGCCCGACGGCCCCAGGCCCGTGTGCACATCGATCCAGCCCACATGCCGCGCATGGCCGGCGTGCGACCGCAGCACCTGGCGCAGTGTTTGGTGGCTCCAGGTGGGCGCGCGACCGCTGTAGAACAAGCCATCCGGGTGGCTGTGCTGACCGCCAGAAACAGCTTGTTGAAAAGCCACTTTGCCATGGCGGGCCACCCAGTCTTGCAAAGCCGCCTCGTTGGCTTCGCTGGGCGGCCATTGCGATGGGATCAACCAATCGTGGATGTCGCGGTAGCCCGGGTTATCGGGCAAGGCCTGGCCAAAGCGGTGGAAGTTGCGGTTGAGGTCGACGTTTTCTTGGGTGGTGCGCCGCCCATGCGAAAAACCATAGGGATTGAGGGCATGGATCCACAGCACCGCCACATCGCTGGGCCAAGGGGTGGGCCGCCAGTCGGGGCGGCGCAGGGCATCGACTTGCACGCCCGAGCCGCAATGGCCCTCCACCCCATGGCAAGCGCTGCTGACGATGAGCACCCGGCTGGCCTGGGCGGGTCCATCCCACACCACGTCCATGGCCATGGTCTCGCCATCGCGACCGGGCAGCGGATGGACATGGGTGTCCACCGCCAGGCCCCGCGCCTGGGCCGCTTGCAAAAACCATTCACGCGCTTGGGCGTAACTCGGCGCAAATGCCTGCTCGGGCGCGCCGCTCATGGCTTGGCGGCGAACCAGGCCTCGACCAATTGCACCCAATACGATCCGCCCAGCGGGATCAACTCGTCGTTGAAGTCGTAGCTGGGGTTGTGCAAGGTGCAAGGGCCGCCGCCATGGCCCATCTCGCGGTGGGCACCGTCGCCATTGCCAATGAAAAAATAGCAGCCTGGCTTGGCCTGCAACATATAAGAAAAATCTTCCGCCCCCATGGTCGGCTCTTGCGCCAACACGTTGTCTGCGCCCACCATATCGGCCATGACTTGGCGCGCAAAAGCCGTCTCGGCCGGGTGGTTGGTGGTGGGCGGGTAATTGCGGTGAAAGGAAAACTCACACACCGCATCGTGGGCCGCGCACACATGTTCGGCCACTTGGCGCATGCGCCGCTCGATCATGTCAAGCACCTCACCGGTGAAGGTGCGCACCGTGCCTTGCATCTCACAGGCATCGGGCACCACATTGGTGGCCTCGCCGGCATGGATCATGGTGACCGAAATCACCCCTGCGTCGACCGGTTTTTTGTTGCGGCTGATGATGGTTTGAAAGGCCTGCACCATTTGGCAGGCCACCGGCACCGGGTCGATGCCGTTGTGCGGCAAAGCCGCATGGCTGCCCTTGCCCCGGATGGTGATTTTGAATTCATTGCTCGAGGCCATCACCGGCCCGCTGCTGAGCGCAAACTGCCCCACCTTCATGCCCGGCCAGTTGTGCATGCCAAACACCGCGTCCATCGGGAATTTTTCAAACAAGCCGTCTTTGATCATCTCGCGCGCACCGCCACCGCCTTCTTCCGCCGGCTGAAAAATCAGGTAAACGGTGCCATCAAAGTGGCGGTGTTGGGCCAGGTGCTGGGCCGCGGCCAGCAGCATGGTGGTGTGGCCGTCATGGCCGCAAGCGTGCATCTTGCCCGCGTGCTGGCTGGCATGGGCAAAGGTATTGAACTCTTGCATGGGCAAGGCATCCATGTCGGCGCGCAAGCCGATCGCGCGCGGGCTGTCGCCGCCTTTGATGATGCCCACCACGCCGGTGGTGCCCATGCCCCGGTGGATGGGGATGCCCCAGGCCGTGAGCTGCTGGGCCACCACATCGGCCGTGCGTTGCTCCTGGAAACACAATTCCGGGTGGGCATGGATGTCGCGCCGAACGGCTGCCAAACTTTGGGCTTGCGCCAGGATATCTTCGATGACTTTCATGGGGGGCTCTCAACAAGGCGGGGTTGGCCAGTTTATCGAATCGCCCAGCCCATGACAGCCCGGGGTTATGCCCAGAGCCCGGGCATGGTGTGAAATTGATGATAATGCGCCCCCGAGGTCCCAATTTATGACTTTTTTAGCACTCGATGTGGGCAACACCCGGCTGAAATGGGCCCGCTACGACCAGGCGCGCCCCGGTGCCAAATTGCTGGGCCATGGCGCGGTGTTTTTGGAAAACATCGACCGCTTGGCCGAAGGCGACTGGAAAGCCTGGCCCGCCCCCCAACACATGCTGGGCTGCATCGTCGCTGGCGAGGCCATCCGCCGGCGGGTGGAAGAACAAATGGAGTGGTGGGACATCCCTGCGCGCTGGGTCGTGCCCTCGGCCCAAGAAGCCGGTTTGGTCAATGGCTACGACCACCCCACCCGCTTGGGTGCCGACCGCTGGGTGGCCATGATCGGTGCGTTGGCCCGGATGAAACGCCAAACCCTCAACCAGCCTGCCCGGCCCATGGTCATTGTCATGGTCGGCACAGCGGTCACCGTCGAGGCGGTCGATGCCCAAGGGCGGTTTTTGGGCGGCCTGATCCTGCCCGGCCACGGCATCATGTTGCGCGCTCTGGAGTCGGGCACGGCCGGGCTGCGGGTGCCCACTGGCGAGGTGCGCAACTTCCCCACCAACACCAGCGATGCCCTGACCAGCGGCGGCACCTTTGCCATTGCAGGCGCGATTGAACGAATGGTCCAGCATGTGCGAAGCCATTGCCAAGCCGATCCGGTGTGCTACATGACCGGCGGGGCCGGTTGGAAGATGGCCCCCAGCATGTCGGTGCCGTTTGAGTTGGTCGACAGCCTGCTGTTTGACGGTTTGCTCGAAATCGCTTTGCACCGGGGTTTGGACCAACAAGCCCCCGCCCAACGCTTGACCTGAGCCACGCACCCGTGGTCCATGGGTACAAACCCTCTAGCCATGGCGCACGAATAGACAAAAATACACCGTTTTTTCTTTCTAACTGACACAACTGGAGAATTTGATGTCCGAACAAAAAGCCCCCCGCCGCCGCAACCTGCTCAAAGGTGCTGCCGTTGCCGCAGGTGCCATGTCTGCCCCCATGGTGTCCATGGCCCAGACCACCTCGTTGCGCTTCCAAAGCACCTGGCCCGCCAAGGACATCTTTCACGAGTACGCCAACGACTTTGCCAAAAAAGTCAATGACATGGCTGGTGGCCGCCTGAAAATTGAAGTGCTGCCCGCAGGCGCTGTGGTGCCCGCTTTCCAGTTGCTGGACGCGGTCAACAAAGGCACTTTGGACGGCGGCCATGGCGTGTTGGCCTACCACTACGGCAAGAGCTCGGCCCTGGCCCTGTGGGGTTCTGGCCCGGCTTTTGGCATGGACCCCAACATGGTGCTGGCTTGGCACAACTACGGCGGCGGCAAGCAGCTGTTGGAAGAAATCTACAAATCCCTCAATATTGATGTGGTCTCCTATGTGTATGGCCCCATGCCCACCCAACCCCTGGGCTGGTTCAAAAAGCCCATCGCCAAGGTCAGCGACCTCAAGGGCCTGAAGTACCGCACCGTGGGCCTGGCCGTGGACATCTTCACCGACCTGGGTGTGGCCGTGAACCCCTTGCCCGGTGGCGAGATCGTTCCCGCCCTGGACCGTGGCCTGATCGATGCTGCCGAGTTCAACAACGCCTCCTCCGACCGCGTGTTGGGCTTCCCCGATGTGGTCAAGAACTGCATGTTGCAAAGCTTCCACCAAAGCGGCGAGCAGTTTGAAATCTTGTTCAACAAGGGCAAGCTCGACGCGCTGCCGGCCGAACTCAAAGCCGTCATCGAGTACTCGGTGCAAGCTTCGTCGGCCGAAATGAGCTGGAAAGCCATTGATCGCAATTCCAAAGACTACGCCGAGATGAAGAAACAAGGCATCAAGTTCTACAAAACCCCAGATGCCATTTTGAAAGCCCAACTCGACTCTTGGGACAAAGTGGTGGCCAAGAAATCGGCCGAAAACCCCTTCTTCAAGCGCGTGATGGACTCGCAGCAGGCATTTGCCGCCCGCGCTGGCCAATGGCAGAACGACTACATGGTTGATTTCAAGATGGCCTACAACCGTTACTTCAACAAACCTGCCCCGGCCAAGAAAGCTTAAACTCGCGCCTTTCTTGTCCAACCCATCCGGGTTCGCCTGGATGGGTTTTTTCTTTTTATGTCACCCATGAACACGCAACAACTGCTGCACACGGCCGACAACATCAGCACCTGGGTGGGCAAGGCTTTTGCCTGGCTCATCGTGGCGCTGATGCTCATGGTGGTCGTCGAAGTTTTCAAACGCTACGCCCTCAATGCCCCCACCGCCTGGATTTTTGATGCCAGCAACATGATGTATGGCACCTTGTTCATGATGGGTGGCGCTTACACCTTGTGCCAAGACGGCCATGTGCGCGGCGACTTTTTCTACGGCAGCGCCCAACCGCGCACCCAGGCCAAGCTCGACCTGGTGCTCTACATCTTGTTTTTCATCCCCGGGGTGATTGCCCTGACCTGGGCCGGCTGGACCTATGCCGCCGACTCCTGGGCCATCCGGGAGCACACCTTCAATGCCGACCCGCTGCCGCTGTACCCCTTTAAATCGGTGATTCCCCTGGCCGGTTTTGTGGTCTTGCTGCAAGGCCTGTCGGAAATTTTGCGCTGTGTGGTGTGCATCCGCACCGGCGAATGGACACCTCGTCTGAAGGATGCCGACGAGATCGACGTGGTCGAGCAGCAACTCGCGGGCAGCGATTTGGTCGACCATGAGGCCGCTTTGCAAGCCATTGCCAACGCCAAAAACATCGAAGAATCCGCCCACCAACGCGCCAAAGGAGGTCAAGCATGAGCGATCCCGCACTCGGCCTGTTGATGCTCTCGCTCATCGTGGTGGTGATCATGCTGGGCTTTCCCACCGCCTTCACCCTGATGGGTTTGGGCATGGCCTTTGGCTTTGGGGCTTTCTACGAACCCGGCGCGCCGTGGTTGGACAACAAAGTTTTTAACCTGATGGTGCAACGCGCGTTTGGCGCGATGACCAACGACACCTTGCTGTCCATTCCCTTGTTTGTGCTGATGGGCTATGTGATGGAACGGGGCGCTTTGGTCGACAAAATGTTCCACAGCGTGCAACTGGCCTTTCGCCGTTTGCCCGGCTCCTTGGCCGTGGCCACCTTGGTCATTTGCACCTTTTGGGGCATTGCCAGTGGCTTGGTGGGCGCGGTGGTGGTGCTGATGGGCGTGATCGCCATGCGGCCCATGCTCAATGCGGGTTACGACACGCGCTTGGCCGCAGGTGTGATCACCGCTGGCGGCACACTGGGCATTTTGATCCCGCCTTCGGTGATGATCATTGTGTATGCCGCGGTGGCTGGCCAATCGGTGGTCAAACTGTATGCGGCGGCCATGTTCCCAGGCTTTTTCTTGGCCTTTTTGTACCTGGTCTATGTCATCGGCTGGGTGCTGATCGACCCCAAAGTGGCCCCCAAACTGCCCGAATCCCAAGTGCGCGCCCAAGTGCGGCCCTGGGTGCAACATGTGGCCAACCAATACGGGCCGCGCCATTTGTGGGCCTTGTTGCGCGCGGTGCTGGCACCGGGGCGAGTCAGTGGCCAAATTGAACAGGTGCGCGTGACCTGGTGGTTGCTGCTGCGCAGCTTGGCCATGAGCTTGGTGCCCTTGCTCACCCTGATCGTTTGCCTGGGCGCGGTGTGGTGGTATGTGGTCATCCACTCGCAAGCCGACAACAACGCGGCCGATGCCGCCGCTGTCGCCACCCTGTCTGCCGACCCTGCCCCTGCCGCCAATGCCGAACGCAGCGGTGTGCAAGAGCCCTCTGGCGCGGCCAGCAATGGCGTGCAATTGCCCCCCGGCGCATCCAGCAACGGCGTGCAAGAACCACCCGGATCGCAAGGCGTGCAAGAACCACCGGGCGCGTCAAGCAATGGGGTGCAAGAGCCCCCTGGTGCCGGTGGCGTGCAAGAACCACCCGGGTCAGACAACGGGGTTCAACTGCCGCCAGGGGCCAACAATGGGGTGCAATTGCCCCCGGGTGCCGACAGCGATAAGGCCGAGGGCGAAGAGGCACCGATGCAAGCCCTGGGCGACGGCGACACCTCGGATGCGCCGCGCACTGAGCCTGTGCCAGAGAGCTTTTACCTGGGCTTTTGGATCGCCTGTGCGCTGTCGCTGGCCTTGCTGGCCTACTACTACTGGCATTTCGATGCCGAGCAGTACGAAATCTTGGACATGCTGGTGCGCTCGGTCATGCCTTTGGGTGTCTTGACCTTGGTGGTGTTGGGGGTGATCTTGTTTGGCATCACCACCGCCACCGAATCGGCCGCGGTGGGTGCGGCCGGGGCATTTTTGATGGCCTGGTCGGCCGGCACGCTGAACTTTGAAAAGATCAAACAAGCCGTGTTCTTGACCGCCAAAACCACCTCCATGGTGTGCTGGCTGTTTGTCGGCTCGGCCCTGTTCTCGGCGGTGTTTGCCATCTTGGGTGGCCAGCGTTTGGTCGAGGAGTGGGTGATGGCCCTCAACCTCTCGCCCATGCAATTTTTGCTGCTGTCGCAAGCCATCATCTTTATCCTGGGCTGGCCGCTGGAGTGGACCGAGATCATCGTCATCTTCGTGCCCATCTTCCTGCCCTTGTTGGCGCACTTCCAAATCGACCCGATGCTGTGGGGCGTGATGGTGTTTGTGAACTTACAAGCCGCCTTCTTGTCGCCACCGGTGGCCATGTCGGCCTTCTACCTCAAGGGCGTGTCACCACCGCATGTGACCATCAACCAGATTTTTGCCGGCATGATGCCTTACATGTTCATCGTGATCGTGTGCATGGTGTTGATGTACATCTGGCCTGAACTGACCCTGTGGTTGCCCAACTACTTGTACGGCAAGTAACCCAGCCAGGTCACTTCTTCCAAAGCCCCGCTTGCGGGGCTTTTTTGTGGGCCAGCCATGGGTCCGATATAAGATGAGACGGTCCCTTGCAACCATTTGGAGTTCTTATGTCGCTCAGCCGTTGGGCCCTCTGGTCGGTGATTGGCTTGTTTTGCACAGGCGCTTTCGCCCAAAACTTTCCCAGCAAACCGGTTCGCTTGGTGATGCCATTTCCGGCCACAGGGCCAGCGGATGTGATGGCACGGATCTATGCCCAAAAACTGGGTGAGCGATGGGGTCAGTCGGTGGTGGTGGACAACCGCGTCGGTGCCACCGGAACCATTGGTGCCGACACAGTGGCCAAAGCTTCACCCGATGGCCACACCTTGTTGTTCACCGTTGACCTGCCCATCGTGATGGCACCGGCATTGATCAAAACCCCTTATGACCCGCGCACGGGCTTCACGCCCATTGCGATCGTGGCCGAAACCATGAACATGTTGGTCGTGCACCCCTCCCTGGGGGTTTCCAACTTGAACGAGCTGATCGCTGCGGCCAAAAAGAAACCCGGGCAACTGACCTATTCCTCTGCCGGGCAAGCTTCCCCGGCGCACATTTGCGGCGAAATGCTGCGCTTGAGCGCCGGCATCGACATCATCCATGTGCCCTACAAAGGCGCAGCACCGGCCATGAATGCGGTGCTCGCAGGCGAGGTGTCGATGTTTTGCGGCCCCATCACCCAGGGCCTGGCCCATGTCAAAGGCGGCAAACTCAAGGCCGTGGGGGTGACCGGTGCCAGCAACTCGGCCCTGATCCCTGAACTGCCCACCTTGTCAACCACCATCCCTGGCTTGGTGGTCTCAACGACTTACATGCTGTATGCGCCCCCATCGACACCCGCACCGATCGCTCAGTTGATCAAGACGGATCTGCGCAAGACCTGGGAAGACAAAGACTTGCGAGACCGCTTGGGGGCCATGGGCATTGAAATGATTTGGTTGGAAGGCCCAGACCTGGGCCGTCGCGTGGATGCCGATTTGACCAAGTGGACCCATGTGGTCAAAACCGCTGGCATCCGCGCCGATTGAGCCCGCAACACCATGCACAAAGCCCCCAACTTCATTCTGTTCATCACCGACCAGCACCGCGCAGACCATTTGGGTTGCTATGGCAATCCGACGGTGCGAACACCCCACCTGGACGCATTGGCCCAACGCGGTTGGATGGCCCAGGAGTGTCATGTCGCGTCTCCCATCTGCATGCCCAACCGCGCCTCCTTGATGACCGGGCGCATGCCCTCGCGCCATGGTGTTCGCCACAACGGCATCGAACTCTCGTTGGACGAACGCACCTTGCCGCAAGCCTTGCGCGAAGCGGGCTACCAAACCTTTCACGTGGGCAAATCACACCTGCAAAACATTGAAATCAAGCCCGCCCAATACCCCAAGCCTGGCACGCCACGCCGTTCACATGAGGCGCGGCGCGCATCGCCGGGCCCACATGGCCAAGAAATTTGGAAGCGTTGGGAAGACAACCCCGATTGCGACATCGAAACGCCTTTCTATGGCTTTGACCATGTGGACCTGTGCATTCACCATGCCGATGATGAGTTTGGCCATTGGCGGCGCTGGGCCAGGCAACAAGACCCCCAGGTGGACTCGCTCATTGGCCATGCCAATGCCTGGCCCACACCCGGGTTTGAACTCAGCCGCTTCCAACAGGCGTGGCGCACCCGCTTGCCGGAGCACCTCTACCCCACCCACTGGATCGCCGAGCGGGCCATGGATCGGCTGGCGCAAGCGCAGCAGCACGGCTCGCCATTTTTCCTCCATTGCTCTTTCCCAGATCCGCACCACCCGTTCACGCCACCGGGCAAATACTGGGACATGTACCGGCCCGAAGAAGTTGAGCTGCCCGCCTCGTTTCACGCGCCCCACAGCGCCATGGCACCGCACCTGAAAGCCCTGTACCAACAACGCGACGATCAAACTGCGGTCAAAAACACCCAAGCCTTGTTTGCCTGCACCGAGCGCGAAGCGCGCGAAGCCATCGCCCTGAACTACGGCTCGATCAGCATGATCGACGATGCGATTGGCCGCGTGCTGTCCAAACTCAAGGACTTGGGTTTGGCCGACAACACCGTGGTGGTGTTCACCGCCGACCATGGGGACTTTCTGGGTGACCACCAGTTGCTGCTCAAAGGCCCTATCCATTACCGGGGCTTGACCCGCGTGCCCTTGATCTGGGCCGATCCCCAGGCCGCCGTTGCAACCAGTTCTGCGGCCCTGTGCCAAACCGTTGACCTGGCACCCACCATCTTGGAGCGGGCTGGCGTGCCCCCCTGGAATGGCATCCAAGGCCACTCCTTGTTGCCACTGGTATCGGGCCAAGCCCCAGCGGTGCGGCCTGATTTGTTGATCGAAGAAGAAGGCCAACGCTATTACATGGGTTTCACCGAACGGGTGCGCATGCGCAGTTTGATCTTTGGGCCCTATCGCCTCTCTGTCTACGATGGGGTGGATTGGGGCGAGTTGTACGACCGCAGCACCGACCCCGAAGAGCTGCACAACCTGTGGGACGCGCCTGCGCACCAAAACTTGCGGGCCCGCATGACCGAGCGCATGCTGCGGCGCATGATGGCCTTGTCAGAAACCAGCCCCTACCCCACGCAAATAGCCTGATCGGTTGCGGCATGCCAGCCGCGCAGGGAAACCCGCCTCACTGAATTTTGATATTGGCCGACTTCACCAAGCCGATGTAGGTGTCCAATTCTTTGGCCATCAAGGTCTGGAAAGCCCCCAGGCCCAGGCCGACGGGTTCGTTGCCGATGCCCAAAATGCGCTCACGGATGTCTGGCCGGGCCAACAGCTTGCTGAACTCTTCGTGCAAGCGGGCCGAAACAGCCGGCGGCATGCCAGCTGGCCCGATCACACCGATCCAGGTGTCACTGATCACGTTTTTGAAGCCCAATTCCGGCATGGTGGGTGCGTTGGGCAACAAGGCCGATCGCTTTTCAGCCATCACCCCCAAAACACGCAAACGCCCGGCTTTGATGAAACCCAGCGACGAACTCAGCGCCGACACCGATGAAGGAACCTGCCCTGCGATGACCGCTTCCACCGACAAATTGGCCCCCTTGTAAGGGATGTGGTTGAGTTTGATGTTGGCATAGTGTGCAAACAACTCTCCGGCCAAATGCACCGTGGTCCCCGCGCCCGACGTGGCATAAGCCACACCACCTGGGTCGGCTTTGGCCGCTTGCACGTAATCAGACAGGGTTTTCCAAGGGCTGTCTGCGCGAACCGTGATCATGTTGGGCGTGGTGGTCAACAAGGTGATGCCGGTGAAATCTTTTTCGGCATGAAACGGGATGCTGGGGTTCATCGCATGGTTGATCAAATGCGTGTTGGGTGCCACGTACAAGGTGTATCCATCGGGGGCAGATTTGGCCACGTAATCCGCGCCAATGATGCCCGCAGCACCGGGTTTGTTTTCCACCACCACCGGCTGGCCCAAGGCCTTTTGCAACTCCGGCGCCAAAATTCTCGCCATCACATCCGACACGCCGCCCGCCACAAAACCCACCACCAATTTGATCGGCCGCTGCGGATAGCTGCCCTGGGCCTGTGCGGCCATGGATAACAAACCCAACAGAAAGCCGGCCAGTATCTTGAAACGCATGTTGTCTCCTTCGTCGATAAAAAATTTTTACAGATAACCCCGCAGGCTGAAAGCCCTCGGGGTGCGAATGAATCTTGGCATCTCAAGCCACCTTGGACTTCATGTGCGCACGGTGTTGTGCAGTGGCCACCTCATCGATCTCACCGGCGGCGGTGAACACAACGCCGTAATCCGTTGTCGCAGCGGCGGGCGTGACATAGCCCATGGCCAAGTCTTGCTGTATTTTGGGCACCGGCCGATCGAGCGGATCACCATAGCCGCCCCCGCCTGCTGTTTCAATGGTGATGCGGTCACCTTCCCACAAGGGATGATCGCCCTTCAATACAAACACCTGGTCCCCGTTCTTGCGCTGGATGCAAACCCCCGAGGGCTTGCCAGGTTTGCCGCCTTTGAGGCCCCAGGGCAGGCATTTGGTTCGGTCAATTTTCAAATTGATGCGGCAAGCGGCCAATACCCGATACACCTTGACCACCCCCATGCCACCCCTTTGTTGACCCGCCCCACCGGAGTCCGGGCGCAGCACATAAGAGTCCAACACATAAGGGCAGGTGGCCTCTTGCATTTCGATCGGCACATTGGACGTGTCGCCATGCAAATTGGAGCGCGATGGCCCATAACCATCTTCCGACGCGGTGGCACCCCAGCCGCCACAAATGGTGTCCAGGTTGTAGAAGGGTCGCCCGGTAACAGGGTGCTTGCCATGGAAAGCATGCACCCCATAGGTGCCGTGGTGAGCCGCCGCCACGCGCTGCGGAAACACCTCGGCCATGGCGCGAATGACCGTGTCCACCACGGTGGGAATCATGTTGCCCGAGGAGCCCAGGGCAGCCCCAGGCCCAGCAGAAATGAAGGTGCCCTCTGGGATCACAATGTCCAGCGCCCGAAAATCGCCCTCGTTCACAGGTTGATCGGAAGAGAACAGGTATTTCACCGCCACCCGGGCCGCCGCCACCGCACCCCCATTGCGCCCCGCGTTGAGCGGCCCCGGCCGTTGCGGCGAGACCTGCGAAAAATCAACCGTGAGCTTGTCGCCTTTTTTTTCAACCGCGATGTCGATGGGCACTGTGCTGTCCAGATCAATCCCATCGTTGTCCAAAAATGCGCTGGCCTTGTAAATGCCATCGGGCGCTGATTTCAAAATTTGGCGCATCGACTGATCGGACTGGTCCCACATCATCTGTACCGCTGCGTGGTAACTGTGTGCGCCATATTTCTCGGCGATGTCTTGGACCATTTTCTTGCCCAATAAACAACCGCCAATTTGCGCCTCGATGTCGCCCATGAGCATCTCTGGGAAGCGGGTGTTGTAGCGAATGACCCGCAGCATGTCTTCGTTGCGACGGCCCTCGTTGAACAACTTCACGGTGCGCAGCTGCAAGCCCTCTTGAAAAATTTCTGTCGCGGTGGTGGAACTGCACGAGCCAATCATCATGCCGCCGATGTCGATCCAATGCATGAGCACACAGAAAAACGCCATCACCTGCCCATCGTGGATCACAGGGGTGTACATCACCACATTGTTCAAATGCTGACCCAGGGTATCGGCATGGTTGGAGATGACGATGTCACCGTCTTTCAAGCCTTCCACCCCATAAATATCAAGGCCATCGCGCACCGCAGTGCCCAAGGCATTGGCCACAAAAATCGCCAGGCTGCCTCGGGATTGGGACACCGACTGACCGGTGGCATCCACGATGCCAACGGAGTAATCTTTGTACTCGCTGATGAAGGTGCTGAAAGCGGTGCGGGTGATGTTCTTGTCGATTTGATTGGGGATGGACACCAGGTCTTGGCGGATCACTTCGAGGGTGATGGGGTCGAGCGCGTGGTCGGTCATGGCGGATTCAGGCATCGCAAACCTCTATATGGATTTCACCCAAGGCACCGACCTGGGCTTTGTCGCCGGGCATCAACACGGTGGTGGAACTGAATTCCTCAATGATGGCGGGCCCTTCGATGACAAACCCCATGGGCAACAGCGGGCGTTGCCACACGGCAACCGTGCGCCAGCCATGCGGCTGAGGAAAATAAACCGCCCTGGCTTGCGACTCAGGCGTGCGCGCCTCTTGTGGCCATTCAACACATTTCAACAAATCGGGCTTGGGTATTTCTGCCGTCGCACCCAGCTTCAAGGCCAACACCTCCACCTCGCAATCGGCATTGGCATGACCAAAGCGCTTGCGATAGGTTTGCTCGAAATCGGCCAAAAAGGCATCCATGCCCTTCTCTCTGTGATAGGGCACCCGCACCGTGTGGGTCTGCCCCAGGTACCGGGCCTCCAGCGAATGCTCAAACGCAATGGGGCGGTCACCGAGGTCGCGTTGCAAGCCATCTCGGCCTTCTTGTTCCAACTCGTCAAATATGCGGTGGAGTTGGGCTTGTGCGCTGGGCATTGCCGGGGTGAGAAACGTCCGCGCCAAATCCATCCGCGCGCCGGCAATCAACATGCCCAAGGTGGAGAAATTGCCGGGGTGGGGCGGCACGACCACCTGTCGAATGCCCAAGGCCCTGGCCAGCACCGAACCAAACAAGGGACCGCCGCCGCCAAAGACAAACAGCTTGAAGTCGCGCGCATCAATGCCTCTTTCGATGGTGATTTCTTTGATCGCTCCCGCCATGGTCACGGTGGCAATGTCCAAAATACCTTGCGATGCCTGCTCGGCTGCCAAGTCGCCCACGTAGCCCAAAGGCTTGGCAATCCTTGCCGTGATCGCCGCTTTGGCCGCCGCCAGGTCCAAGCGCAATTGGCCTTTCATGAAATTGCCCGAGCCGATCCGCCCCAACACCACATTGGCATCGGTCACGGTGGGCGCTTGTCCGCCTCGGCCAAAAGCCACTGGGCCAGGCTCCGATCCAGCACTTTGGGGGCCCACGCTGATGCGGCCAAAGCCGTCAACCGATGCAATGGAGCCACCGCCAGCGCCCACTTCCACGATGTCGAGCACCGGTGTTTTCAGCGGAAAGCCCCGCTCGTACCCGCCCACATGGTAGATGGGGTGCACATCGAATTGACCGTTTTGCACCAAGGCACATTTGGCCGTGGTGCCACCCATGTCAAAAGCAATCAGTCGGTCAATGCCCAACAACTGGGCATAGGCGGCCGCACCCATGCAGCCGCCGATGGGGCCAGACTCGACCAAGTGCACGGGTTGCTCGATCGCGCGCTCCACCGACAGCACGCCACCGTTGGAGCCCATCATGTAAAAACTGCCTTGAAACCCCTGCTTGGTCAGGCGCTCATTGAAGGTGTGCAAGTAAGTCTGCATGCGCGCGCCCACATAGGCATTGGCCGCCGCTGTGGATGTGCGCTCGTATTCATACCACTCACGGGTCAAGGTGGTGGCACAGGTCACATAAACACCAGGCAACCACGCCTTCAGGCGTTGGCTGGCCAAGGCTTCGTGCCAGGGGTTGGCATAGGCATTCATGAAAGAAATGGCCACCGCCTCCACCCCCAAGCTTTTGAGTTGCAGCGCCAGCTCGTGCAACTGCTGCTCATCCAGCGGCTGCAACACCTCGCCTTTGTGGTCGATGCGCTCAGCGACTTCAAACCGGTGCGAGCGGGGTATCAATGGCGGATCGCGGCGGTAATCTTGTTTGAACGGCACAGGCCGGTTGCCCCGGGCAATTTCCAACACATCTTTGAAACCTTGGGTGGTGATCAGCGCAGTCCGCCCGCCAGAGCGCTGCAAAAAGGTGTTGATCACATGGGTCGTGCCGTGCTTGAACAGCAAACAGGCCGACAAACTCACCTGGGTTCCCGCCAGACCGGCCAGCACACCGTCCACCAAGTGCGTGTAATCGGTCAAGGACTTGCTGTAGGACACCGTCTGGGTTTGCGCATCGTAAACAGCCACATCTGTGAATGTGCCACCGGTATCGGCGGCCACCATGTAACGCATCGGGAGAGTCCTCAGGTTGATCAAAATTTGTGCAGATTCACTCTAGCACCAATTGGTGGCCTGGCCACCTCGGGCTGACACCAGTGCTACAGCATCTGTCAGGGCAAAACCGCTCAGACTGATATGATTGCCGTTGACGTTAACGTCAATTACCCGACGGGCCCTGATCCGCCCGCGCGCTCACCGGAGACCCCCCATGACCGACTTGTCCGCTGAATTTCAAGCCTTGGCCAATTACCGCCCCAAAAACAAGGTTCGCTTTGTCACCGCAGCCAGCTTGTTTGACGGCCACGACGCGGCCATCAACATCATGCGGCGCATCTTGCAAAGCATGGGCGCAGAAGTCATTCACCTGGGGCACAACCGCTCGGTGGACGAGGTGGTCACCGCCGCTTTGCAAGAGGATGTGCAAGGCATTGCCATCAGCTCCTACCAGGGCGGCCATGTGGAGTACTTCCAGTACATGGTGGACCTGTTGCGCCAGCGCGGGGGCGCGCACATCCAGGTGTTTGGCGGCGGCGGCGGGGTCATCGTGCCCGACGAAATCAGCGCACTGCATGCCTACGGCGTGACCCGCATTTACAGCCCGCAAGACGGCCAGCGCATGGGCTTGCAGGGCATGATCGGCGAGATGATCATGCGCTGCGATCAAGACCTGAGCCCGCACGCACCCACCCAACTGTCGGCCATCGAAGGCCACAGCGAAGCCCATTGGCGCGCTTTGGCGCAACTCATCACCGCGATTGAAAACAGCGCCAGCCCAGATGCCCGTCCAGCGGGCATCCAAGCCGGTTTGATCAATGACATGCGCGCCAAAGCCAAAGCGCGCCAAGTGCCCGTGATTGGCATCACCGGCACGGGGGGCGCTGGCAAATCCTCGTTGACCGATGAACTGATTCGCCGCTTGCGCCTGGACCAAAGCGACAGCCTGCGCATTGCCGTCATCTCCATCGACCCCTCGCGGCGCAAAAGCGGTGGTGCCTTGCTGGGCGACCGCATCCGCATGAATGCCATCGCCCCATGGAACCTGGGCCAAGCCGGTGCGCCCAGCCAGCGGGTGTTCATGCGCAGCTTGGCCACGCGTGAATTTGGCAGCGAGATCAGCGCGGCCTTGCCCGATGTGATTGCCGCCACCAAGTGCGCTGGCTTTGACCTGATCGTGGTGGAAACCTCGGGCATTGGCCAAGGCGATGCGGCCATCGTGCCGCATGTGGATGTGCCCTTGTATGTGATGACCCCAGAGTTTGGCGCGGCCAGCCAGCTGGAGAAAATCGACATGCTCGACTTCGCCGAGTTTGTGGCCATCAACAAGTTTGACCGCAAAGGCGCGGCCGATGCCTTGCGCGATGTGTCCAAACAAGTGCAACGCAACAAAGAAGCCTGGGCCACACCCACCGAACAAATGCCGGTGTTTGGCACCATGGCCGCACACTTCAACGACGACGGCGTGACCGCGCTCTACCAGGCCATGAAGCCGCGCCTGCAAGCCCTGGGCCTGCCCCTGAAAACCAGCTTGCTGCCCAGCGTGTCGGTGCGCCACAGCTCACACCAAACCCCCATCGTGCCGGGTGCGCGCAGCCGTTACCTGGCCGAGATCAGCGACAGCGTACGCAGCTACAAGCGCCGCGCCCGCGAGCAAGCCCAACTGGCACGCGAAATCCAACAACTGCAAGCCGCGGCCCAGATGTTGGCCGAGGGCAAACAAGGCCGCGCCAAGGCCAGCGAAGCCGCCACCGACTTGGCCGCACAGCGCCTGAACCACTTGGGGGCCAACGAACGCGCCTTGCTGGCCGACTGGCCCCAGTTGCAAAAAGATTACGCCGGCGACGAGTTGGTGGTGACGGTGCGTGGCAAAGAAATCCGCACCGCGCTGACCACCCGGTCTTTGAGCGGTACCACGGTGCGCAAGGTGGCCCTGCCCCAATACCATGACCAGGGCGATGTGCTGCAGTGGTTGATGCTCGACAACGTGCCGGGTCGCTACCCCTATACCGCAGGCACTTTTGCCTTCAAACGCGAAAACGAAGACCCCACCCGCATGTTTGCGGGCGAAGGCGACCCATTCCGCACCAACCGCCGCTTCAAACTGTTGAGCGAGGGCATGCCCGCTAAGCGTTTGAGCACCGCCTTTGATTCCGTCACTTTGTACGGCAACGACCCCGACCTGCGGCCCGATATTTACGGCAAGGTGGGCAACTCCGGCGTGAGCATCGCCACCTTGGACGACATGAAAGCCTTGTACGACGGCTTTGATTTGTGCTCGCCCAGCACCAGCGTGTCGATGACCATCAATGGGCCTGCACCGACCATCTTGGCGATGTTCATGAACACCGCCATCGATCAAAACCTGGACAAGTTCCGCGCCGAAAAAGGCCGCGAGCCCAATGCCAGCGAAGCCGCTGAAATCCGCGCCTGGGTGATGCAAAACGTGCGCGGCACGGTGCAAGCCGATATCTTGAAAGAAGACCAAGGGCAAAACACCTGTTTGTTCAGCACCGAGTTTTCGCTCAAAACCATGGGCGATGTGGCGGCCTATTTTGTCGAGCACCAGGTGCGCAACTTCTACAGCGTGTCCATCAGCGGCTACCACATCGCCGAGGCCGGGGCCAACCCGATCAGCCAACTGGCTTTCACCTTGTCCAATGGCTTTACCTTTGTCGAAGCCTATTTGGCGCGTGGCATGCACATCGACGACTTTGCCCCCAACCTGTCGTTCTTCTTCAGCAACGGCATGGACCCCGAATACACGGTGATGGGCCGGGTGGCCAGGCGGATTTGGGCCGTGGCCATGAAAGAGAAATACGGTGCCAACGAGCGCAGCCAAAAACTCAAATACCACATCCAAACCAGCGGCCGCAGCTTGCACGCGCAAGAGATCCAGTTCAACGACATCCGCACCACCTTGCAAGCGCTGATTGCGATTTACGACAACTGCAACAGCCTGCACACCAATGCGTTTGACGAAGCCATCACCACGCCCACCGAAGACAGCGTGCGCCGCGCCATGGCCATTCAGCTCATCATCAACCGCGAATGGGGCCTGGCCAAAAACGAAAACCCGGGCCAAGGTGCTTTCATCATCGAAGAGCTCACCGAGTTGGTTGAAGAAGCCGTGCTCATCGAGTTTGAGCGCATTTCGGAGCGTGGGGGGGTGCTCGGCGCGATGGAGACCGGCTACCAGCGCGGCCGCATCCAAGACGAGTCCATGCACTACGAAATGCTCAAGCACACCGGCGAGTTGCCCATCATTGGGGTCAACACCTTCAAGTCGCCCCATGGCGATGGTGCGCCGCAAAAAATCGAATTGGCCCGCTCCACCGAAGAAGAAAAGCAAAACCAATTGCAACGCCTGCAAGACTTCCACCAACGCCACGCCCACCAAGCCCCGCAAGCGCTGGAGCGGCTGCGCCAAGCCGCGTTGGCCAATGACAATGTGTTTGCTGTTTTGATGGACGCGGTGCGCTGCTGCTCACTGGGCCAAATCACCCGCGCCTTGTTTGAGGTGGGTGGCCAATACCGCCGCAACATGTGATGTCCGCGCCCCTGCCCACGGCCACACCCCATTTGGTGTGCAGCGACCTGCACAAACGCTATGGCGACAACTTGGCGGTGGACGGGGTTTCACTGTCCATCCATGCGGGCGAATGCCTGGGCGTGATCGGGCCCAATGGCGCGGGCAAAACCACCACCTTGCGCATGTGTTTGGGGCTGACCGTGCCCGACAGCGGTCGCATCCAGGCCTTTGGCATGGACATGCCCGCCGATGAACTGGCCATCAAGGCGCGCCTGGGTGTGGTCAGCCAATTCGACTCGCTGGACCCCGACTTCACCTGCGCCGAAAACCTGTTGGTGTTTGGCCGCTACTTTGGCTTGGCCGATGCCACCATCCGCGCGCGCATCCCACAGCTGCTGGAATTTGCCGCCTTGGGCCACAAAGCCCATGCCAAGCCAGGCGAACTCTCTGGCGGCATGAAGCGGCGGCTGAGCTTGGCCCGCGCCCTCATCAACGACCCGGCCTTGCTGATGCTCGACGAACCCACCACCGGCCTGGACCCCCAAGCGCGCCACCTGATGTGGGAGCGTTTGCAGCAATTGCTGGCCCAAGGCAAGTCGATTTTGCTCACCACCCATTTCATGGACGAGGCCGAGCGCTTGTGCGACCGCTTGCTGGTGCTCGACCACGGCCGGGTGATCGCCCAGGGCAAGCCACGCGAATTGATCGCCGAGCACCTGGAGAGCGATGTGATCGAAGTGTTTGGCGCGGGTGCGCTGGCCTTGATCGACAGCCCGCTGGCGCGCATGGCCCAGCGGGTCGAGCGCAGCGGTGAAACCGTGTTCTTCTACACCGACGATGCCCCCGCCTTGTTGGCGCAATTGGCCTTGCAACCCGGCTTGCGCAGCTTGCACCGACCCGCCAATTTGGAGGACTTGTTCCTCAAGCTGACCGGTCGTCAAATTCGAGAGGCAGGCTGATATGCGCATGCGTTGGTGGCCCGTTTTTTTGCGCAACCTGCTGGTCTGGCGCAAGCTGGCCTTGCCCAGCTTGGTGGGCAATATTGCCGAACCCTTGATGTGGCTGGTGGCCTTTGGCTATGGCATGGGCAGCTTGGTCGGGCAGGTGAAGGTCGATGGGCAAAGCGTGCCCTATTTGCTGTTTTTGGCCAGCGGTTCGATTTGCATGAGCGCCATGAATGCCGCCACCTTCGAGGCCTTGTACTCGGCGTTTTCACGCATGCATGTGCAAAAAACCTGGGACGGCATCCTCAACGCGCCAGTGCGGCTTGGCGATGTGGTGCTGGCCGAAATGCTGTGGGCCGCGTTCAAGTCTTTGTTCACCGTCAGCGCCATTTTGTGTGTGATGCTGGCCTTGGGCATCAGCCACAGCCCCAAACTGGTGCTGGCCTGGCCGATCTTGCTGTTTGCGGGCATCACCTTCAGCTGCATGGCCTTGGTGTTCAATGCCTTGGCCAAAGGCTATGACTTTTTCACCTACTACTTCACCTTGTTTCTCACCCCCATGATGTTTTTGAGTGGGGTGTTTTTCCCACTCGATCAACTGCCCGACTGGGTGCGCCTGTTGGCCGCTTGGTTGCCCCTGACCCAAGTCGTGGAGTTGGTGCGGCCCTTGTTCATGGACACCTGGCCCAGCCACCCGGTGCGCCACTTGGCCGTGCTGGCCTTGTACGCGGGCATTTCATTTCAGCTCGCCTTGGTGCTGACCCGGCGGCGATTTGCCCGCTGATTGCTTTCAGCTCGCTTGAGGAGAAGACCATGTCAGACCTTTCCCAAGGCCGCATCGTGTGCGAGGTGCGTGGCCCGATTTTGTTGATCGGTATCGACCGCGTGGCCAAGCGCAATGGCTTCACCCCGGTGATGCTGCGCGAACTCAGCGCCGCCTACACCCGCTTGGAAGACGATGCCGATTTGCGCGTGGGCGTGCTGCATGCCTTGGGGGATCACTTCACTGCAGGCCTGGACCTGCCCAGCATGGCCGAGTCCATGCAGCGTGGCGAGCGCATGAGCCCCGATGGTTGGGTCGACCCGCTGGACCTGGGTCACCCCGGGCTGCGCCGGCGCAGCAAACCCCTGGTGGTGGCGGTGCAAGGCATCACCTTCACCTTGGGCGTGGAATTGATGCTGGCCGCCGACATGGTGGTGGCCGCCGACAACTGCCGGTTTTCGCAACTGGAGGTGCAGCGCGGCATCATGCCCACCGGGGGTGCCACGATCCGCATGGCCCAACGCGCGGGTTGGGGCCATGCCATGCGCTACCTGCTCACCGGCGACGAATTCGACAGCGCCACCGCATTGCGTTTGCACTGGGTGCAGCTCGTGGTGCCTGCGGGTGAGCAACTGCAACAGGCCATGGCCTGGGCCGAAAAAATTGCCGCACAAGCCCCGCTGGCGGTGGTGGCCACGCGGCAAAACGCCTTGATCGCTTTGGAGCAAGGGCCCGCCGCGGCGGTGCAAAGCCTGAGCGAGACCCAACAAAGGCTCTCCCGCAGCGCCGATGCGGCCGAGGGTGTGCGGGCCTTTATCGAAAAGCGGCCAGCGCGGTTCAGCGGCCAATGACCACAGGCCGAGCACGACGGCCCATGAAAAAAGCCGTGGTCGGTTGCCCAGACCACGGCCACAGCGGCAAAAACCGCTTAAAACTGTCGATCGGGCAAGGTCAAGCGCAAACCTTTGTGCTGCGCCTGTAACTTCACCTGGCAAGCCAGGCGGCTGCCAGCCACCCGCTCGGTGGCCACAAAGTCGAGCATTTGTGCCTCGCTGCTGTCGGGCGCGGGCAGCAAGCCCAATTGAGATTCGTCGACCATGCAGTGGCAGGTGGCGCAGCTGCAGCACCCCCCACATTCCCCCAACAAACCTTCGACACCGGCGGCTGTCACCGCATCGAGCAAGGTTTGGCCCTCTTCGGCGCTCACCTCATGGGTGGCACCTTGGGCGGTGGTCACATGGATCAACAACATCTTTATCCCTTCAGTCTGCGTAAACGCCTGCGGCCTTGACGACCGGTGTCCACTTGGCAATTTCAGCGTTGACAAAGGCCTTGTGCTCGGCGGGCTCGACCCGTTTGTCGCTCACCACCACCGCACCCAAGCCTTCTTGCTTTTTGATGAATTCGGGGTCTTTCAAAGCCAGCTTGAGGGCGGCATTGATTTTGGCCTGCACATCAGCGGGCAGGCCTTTGGGGCCATACAAACCGTGCCAAATCGTGACCTGGAAGTTTTTGACACCGGACTCGTCCAAGGTGGGCAGGTCTTTGAGCACCGGCGTGTTCAAGCGCTTGGCCGTGGTCACGCCAAAGGCCTTGACTTTTTTGCCCTCGATTTGGGTGGTGGTGTTGGTGGTTTGATCGCACATCAGGTCCACTTGGCCGCCGATCAAATCGGTCATCGCCGGTGCCGTGCCTTTGTAGGGCACGGTGGTCATGTCCACTTGGATCGAAGCCTGCCACAACATGCCGCACAGGTGCGAGGCCGAGGCCAAACCGGCGTTGGCCAGGTTGATCTTGCCTTTGTTGGCGTTGACCCACACCATCAACTCTTTGTAGTTGTTGGCGGGCAATTGCGGCTTGCCAATCAAGGTCATGGGCACATCGTTGATCATGCCCAGGTATTCAAAATCGTTTTCCACCTTGAATGGCAGGTTACGCACCAGCGAGGGGAAGATGCCCATGGCGATGTGGTGCACCAACAAGGTATGGCCATCGGGATTGGCCTTGGCCGCTTTGGCCGCACCGATCAATCCACCCGGGCCACCGGCGGCGTTTTCCACCACCACGCTGGCACCCAGGGTTTTGCGCATGGCCTCGGCCAGGTCACGGGCCACGCGGTCGGTGGGGCCGCCAGCGGCAAATGGCACGATCAAGGTGACGGTTTTGTCTTTGATCGGGTAATCAGCGGCCATGCCGCTCAGGGGGGCCAAAGCCAAGCTCAGCAAGGCGGTGTGGATCCAGGTTTTTTTCATGGGTTGTCTCCGTTGTTCAAATGACCCGCCATGCTATCAACTCAGCACCCAACGTCCATCGTGGGTATTACGTAAGTCCTATTCGCCGTCAGGTCTTGCGATGGCGCGCAGCCCTGGTGGTCAGCGGTAGCTGCGAGCGTCTTCGATGACCTTGCCATCGTTGGGCAAGCTGTTGGGAGCCGCCCATTCAATGGTGGCCCGCAGCTTGGTCACTTCACGCACCGCATCGCCCACCTGTTGGGTCAACTCGGCTGAGCTTTGGGCTGCCTCGACTTTGAGGGTCATTTGGTCATTGGCCATTTCACCGCTGACGACCAAGCGCGCACGGCCCAATTGGGGAAAGCGCTTGAGCACCTGGTCCACTTGCGAGGGGTGGACAAACATGCCACGCACCTTGGTGGTTTGATCGGCGCGGCCCATCCAACCCTTGATGCGGGTGTTGGTGCGCCCGCTGGGGCAAGGCCCATCGAGCAAGGCCGTCAGGTCGCCGGTGCCAAAGCGGATCAAGGGGTAATCGGGGTTGAGCGAGGTGACCACCAATTCACCCACTTCACCCGGGGCCACTGGGTCGCCGGTGCCCGGTCGCACGATCTCGACGATGACTTGCTCATCGAGCACCAAGCCCTCGCGCGCCGAGGTCTCATAAGCGATCAAACCCAAATCGGCGGTGGCAAAACACTGGTAGGCATGGATGCCGCGCTCGGCCAACCAGTCGCGCAGCGATGGCGGAAAGGCCTCGCCACCGAGCATGGCTTTTTTCAAGCTGGGCAAGGCCACGCCCATTTCGGCGGCTTTTTCAACAATGATTTTCAAAAAACTCGGCGTGCCGATGTAGCCCGCTGGCCGCAATTCGGCCATGGCCTGCACCTGTTGCTCGGTTTGGCCTGTGCCACCGGCAAACACGGTGCAACCCAAGGCATGTGCACCCGTCTCCATCATCGAGCCGGCGGGCACAAAGTGGTAGCTGAAACAGTTGTGGATCAACTCACCCGAGCGAAAACCCGCCGCATACATGGCCCGGGCCATGCGCCAGTAATCACGCCGTGTGCCCTCGGGCTCGTAAATCGGGCCGGGGCTGGCAAACACGCGCGGCATGTGCGGGCCAAAGCCAATGCTGGCAAAGCCACCAAAGGCATGGCGTGCCCGCTCGGCCTGTTGGCGCTCGTGCAATTCGCTTTTGCGCGTCACCGGCAATTGCGCCAAAGCGGCCCGGCTGGTGATGCTGCGCGGGTCCACGCCAGCCAGTATTTGTGCAAAAGCCTCGCTGTGGGCTTGGGCATGGGCCACTTGGGCGGGCAACGCGGCCAGCAGGTCGGCTTCGCGCTGGGCGGGGCTGCGCTGTTCCAATTCGTCGTAAAAAGAATTCATGGGCTTGTCCGTGTGGGGTGCCGTGCCGCACACAACGCGCGCTGGCAGGGCAACAAAAAATAATGACGGCTTGCGGGTGCTTTAAGCCAGCCAGCGTTTGCGCCGCTTGTAGCTCTTGACGTCTTTGAAGCTCTTGCGCTCGCCGCCGCCCATGCCGAGGTAAAACTCTTTCACGTCCTCGTTGTTGGCCAGCTCACTGGCCACACCGTCCATGACGATGCGCCCCGACTCCATGATGTAGCCATAGTCCGCGTACTTCAAAGCCATGTTGGTGTTTTGCTCGGCCAACAAAAAGGTGACCTTTTCTTTTTCGTTGAGGTCTTTGACGATGTTGAACACCTCTTCCACGATTTGTGGGGCCAGGCCCATCGAGGGCTCGTCCAGCAAAACCATGTTGGGGTTGGTCATCAAAGCGCGGCCAATGGCGCACATTTGTTGCTCGCCCCCAGAGGTATAGGCCGCTTGCGATGTGCGCCGGGTTTTCAAGCGCGGAAAGTAGGTGTAGACCTTGTCCAAATTGGCGGCGATTTCGCCTTTGTCGGTGCGGGTGTAGCTGCCGGTCATGAGGTTTTCTTCAATCGTGAGGTGGGCAAAGCAGTGGCGCCCTTCCATCACCTGCACCACGCCACGGCGCACCAAATCGGCGGGCGAGAGGTTTTCAATGCGCTCGCCGCGCAGCTCGATGCTGCCCTTGGTCACCTCGCCGCGCTCACCACGCAACAAATTGGACACCGCCCGCAAGGTGGTGGTTTTGCCCGCGCCATTGCCGCCCAAGATGGCAACGATCTTGCCATTGGGCACCTGCAAAGAAACGCCTTTCAAAACCAAGATGACGTGGTTGTAAATGACCTCGATGCCATTGACGTTGAGAACGATGCTGTTGGGTTCCATGTCTTGCCTTGTTCAACCAATCGCCAAACCTGCGCCGCAGGCCTGGCGATTGGGGGCTTTCTCAAGCCCCCAGGACCGCGGGTCCGCGCGCGCATGCAGCGCCCACGGACCACGGTGAGACACGATCAGGACTGGCAGTCTTGACCGGTGCGGCGGGTCCACTTCTTCTCGGCCGCGTACTTGTCGGCAGCGGCCTTGACCATGGGCTTGATGATGGCATCGTCTTGCTGCATCCAGTCGGAGGTGAAGTTCCACTTTTTGCCATCCCACTGGTGCATGCGGGCCCAAGAAGCGCCTTGGTGGTCAGAGCAAGAGGTGGAGATGGGTCGCATCACCCCTTTGAAGCCCAAGGCATCGAGCTTGGCCTGGGTCAGGTTGAGGTTTTCAAAGCCCCAACGTGCTTGCTCGGGCGACACCCACTTGCCTTTGCCGAAACGCTCTTGCGCAGCGCGCACGCCTTCGATGGCCAACATGGCAGCGACCAAGCCGCGCATGTAGAGCACTTCACCGACTTCGGTCTTGGGACCGGTGCCTTGGCCTTTGTCATGCAACTTGGCCAATATCTCTTTGACCACGGCCGCATTGGGCTCGGCACCGTGTTGCAAAGCCAAGGCGTTGTAGCCCTTGGCACCGTCGCCCACGTCTTTCACGTCCGGCTCGGCACCGGCCCACCACACGCCGTACATCTTGTCGCGCGGGAAGCCTGTGGCCACGGCCTCTTTCAAAGCGGTGGAGTTCATCACACCCCAACCCCAGTTGAGCACGTAGTCGGGGCGGTTTTGGCGGATTTGCAACCAAGTGGCTTTTTGCTCCACGCCGGGATGGGCCACGGGCAACAAAGACAACACAAAGCCGTGCATGGCGGCACGCTCTTGCAACAGGGGGATGGGCTCTTTGCCAAACGGGCTGTCGTGGTAGATCAAGGTGATTTTTTTGCCCTTGAGCTTGTCAAAGCCACCCTCTTTGGCCGCCAAGTGCTGGATCAAAATATCGGCCGCACCCCAGTAGGTACCGGTGAGTGGGAAGTTCCACTTGAACACTTGGCCATCGGCCGATTCGCTGCGGCCATAGCCAGCGGTGATCAGGGGGATCTTGTCGCCGGGGGCTTTTTCGGTCAGCGCGAAGGTGATGCCGGTGGACAAGGGCTGGAACACCGTGCCGCCACCGTTTTTGCCTTTCAAGCGCTCGTAGCACTCCACGCCACGGTCGGTGGCATAGCCGGTTTCGCACTCTTCAAACGAAACCTTCACGCCATTGATGCCGCCACGGGCATTGACCAGTTTGAGGTAGTCCACATAGCCGTTGGCGAATGGCACGCCGTTGGGCGCGTATGCGCCGGTGCGGTACACCAACACCGGGAAAAACTGCTCTTTGGGCTGGGCCGCAGCGGGCGTGACCACGCTGGCGGCCACAGCGGCCAGGGCCATGCCGGCTGCCAGGGTGAATTTGCGCAATTTAATGCTCATCGATGTCTCCTTTTGAAAATAAACGACAGGGAAAAAACTCAATGGGGGAAAGGCCAGACACGCAGTTTTTGCTTGCCCAGGCTCCACAAACGCGCCAAGCCATGCGGCTCGACGATCAAAAACCAAACGATCAATGCGCCAAACACCATGTACTCGGCATGCGAGATGAAGGCGGTCGACACCTCAAAACCAAACAAGCCGCCCAACACGGGAATGGCTTGGTTGAGAAAAATCGGCAACACCACGATGAAGGCCGCGCCAAAGAAGCTGCCCATGATCGAGCCCAGGCCGCCAATGATGACCATGAACAGCAGCGAGAACGAACGGTTGACCGAAAACGCGGCGGGCTCCCAGGCCCCCAAATGGATAAAGCCCCACAGCGCACCGGCCACGCCCACGATGAAGGAGCTGACCGCAAACGCACTGAGCTTGGCATACATGGGGCGGATGCCAATCACGGCAGCGGCCACGTCCATGTCACGGATGGCCATCCACTCGCGGCCAATCGCACCGCGCACCAGGTTTTTCGCCAGCAAGCCAAACACCACCAAGATGCTCAGGCAAAAAATGTACTTTTGCACCGGTGTGTCGATGGGCTGACCAAACACCTGCAGGTTGGACACCGACACCGAACCCGAAGCGGTGTTGTTGGTGAACCATTTGATGCGCAAAAACGCCCAGTCGCAAAAAAACTGCGCGGCCAAGGTGGCCACCGCCAAATACAAACCCTTGACGCGCAGGCTGGGAATACCAAAAAAGATGCCCACCAAGGTGGCAAAAAACCCTCCCGACAACAGCGCCAGCAGCAAGGGCATGTCATCGATGCGCACAAAGGTGTTGTAGGCCGCAAATGCACCCACCGCCATGAAGCCGCCCGAGCCCAGCGAAATTTGCCCGCAATAGCCGACCAGGATGTTCACGCCCAAGGCCGCCAAGGACAAGATCAAAAAGGGGATCAAGATGGCGCGGTACATGTATTCGTCCACCAGCAAAGGCACGCCAATGAAAGCAAACAACACCAAGGCCAGGATGGCCCAGCGGTCCTGGGTGATCGGGAAAATTTGCTGATCGGCCCGGTAGCTGGTTTTGAATTGACCGTTTTCTCTGTAGAACACTGCTCGTCCTTGAATGTCGGGTTAGATGGGCAATACCTGTGTGGCCGGGATGATCAAACGCGGTCGATGATCTTCTCGCCAAACAAACCTTGGGGGCGGTACAACAACACCACCAAGGCCAGCACATAGGCAAACCAAATTTCAATGCCGCCGCCCACATAAGGGCCCAAAAACACCTCGGAGAGCTTCTCTCCCACACCGATGATCAGGCCGCCCAAAATCGCGCCGGGCACCGAGGTCAAGCCGCCCAAAATCACCACGGGCAACGCGCGCAAGGCCACCTCAGAGAGTGAAAACTGCACGCCCAACTTGCTGCCCCAAATCATGCCCGCGACCAAGGCCACCACACCGGCCACGCACCACACAATGACCCAAATGCGGTTGAGCGGGATGCCAATCGACTGCGCGGCTTGGTGGTCATCGGCCACCGCCCGCAAGGCGCGACCGGTGGACGTTTTTTGGAAAAACAAGGTCAGCAAGGCCACCAAGGCGGCCGAGATGCCGGCGGCAATCAGGTCCTCTTGGCTGACCAACAGGCCGCCTTCGAACACCGAATCAAACAGCATCAAGGGTTCTTTGGGCATGCCAATGTCGATCTTGTAAATGTCCGAGCCAAACACGGTTTGGCCCAAGCCGTCCAAAAAGTAGGTGATGCCCAAGGTGGCCATCAACAGGGTGGCCCCTTCTTGGTTGACCAAATGGCGCAGCACCAGAAATTCGACCAACCAGGCCACGGTGAACATGACCGCACCGGCCAAGACAAAAGCCAGCAGATTGGCCACAAACAAGTTGTCGACGCCAATCCACAACGGAATCCATTCGGCAAACCGGGCCATGGCCAGCGCGGCAAACAACACCATGGCGCCTTGGGCAAAGTTAAACACCCCAGAGGCTTTGAAGATGAGCACAAAGCCCAGTGCCACCAAGGAATACAGCATCCCGGCCATCAAGCCGCCGATCAAGGTTTCAAGAAAAAATCCCATGTCTCATCCAATCTGTTGGCGCAGGTGTGTGGTCAGTGCGAGGTGCCGAGGTAGGCGCTGATCACCTCCTCGTTGTTGCGCACCTCGTCGGGTGTGCCGTCGCCAATTTTTTTGCCGTAATCGAGCACCACCACGCGGTCGGAGATGTCCATCACCACGCTCATGTCGTGCTCGATCAACACCACGGTGGTGCCAAACTCATCGTTGACATCCAAAATAAAGCGGCACATGTCTTGTTTTTCTTCGACGTTCATGCCCGCCATGGGCTCGTCGAGCAACAACACCTGGGGCTCCAGCGCAAGGGCGCGCCCGAGGTCCACCCGCTTTTGCAAACCATAAGGCAACTGGCCCACCGGGGTTTTGCGGTGCGCCTGAATTTCCAAGAAATCGATGATGCGCTCGACATGGGCGCGGTGCTCCATTTCTTCGCGCTCGGCCGGGCCAATGCGCAAGGCTTGCAACAGCAAATTGCTTTTGATGCGCAGGTTGCGCCCGGTCATGATGTTGTCGAGCACGCTCATGCCCTTGAACAAAGCCAGGTTTTGGAAGGTGCGGGCGATGCCCATTTCGGCCACTTGCCGGCTGTCCATGTGGTCAAAGGTTTGGCCGCGAAAGGAGATGGTGCCCATTTGCGGCGTGTAAACGCCGTTGATGCAATTGAGCATGGAGCTTTTGCCAGCACCATTGGGGCCAATGATGGCGCGGATCTCATGCTCGCGCACATCGAACGAAATATCGGTCAGCGCCTTGACGCCGCCAAAAGCCAGGCTGATGTTTTTCACGTCCAAGATGACGTCGCCAATGCGCTTGCTCATGCGGCTCTCCCGACAACGGCGAACAATTTCGCATCGCTCAAGCGCAGCGTGGCACTGACACTGCCGCTGCGCCCGTCTTCAAACTTCACCGCGGTTTCTATGTACTGAGAGGGCAAGCCTGCGTACAAAGCGTCCACCAGGACCTGGTATTTGTCGGCGATATAACCCCGGCGAACCTTGTTGGTGCGGGTGAGTTCGCCATCGTCGGCATCAAGTTCTTTGTGCAAGACCAAAAAGCGGCTGATCTGGCTGCCCGCGAGCAAATCGTCCACACTCAGGTCGGCATTGACCTTTTCCACACAGTCTTGGATCAGCTCGTAGACCTCGGGCTTTTGCGCCAGGTCGGTATAGCCCGCGTAAGGCAGGTTGCGCCGCTCGGCCCAGTTGCCCACCGCATCAAAGTCGATGTTGATCATGACGCAGACTTTTTCGCGCTGATCGCCATACGCCACCACCTCTTTGATGAAGGGGAAGAACTTGAGCTTGTTCTCGACGTATTTGGGCGCGAACATGGCCCCGTCGTTGTCGCCGCCTTTGATGCGGCCCACGTCTTTCACGCGGTCGATGATCTTCAAGTGGCCACTGGCATCCAAAAACCCGGCATCGCTGGTGTGGTACCAACCGTCGGCCGTGAGCACTTCGGCGGTGGCCTCGGGGTTTTTGTAATAGCCCTTGAGCAAACCGGGCGACTTGACCAAGATTTCGCCGTTGTCGGCCACCTTGATTTCAACCCCCGCACACGGCACACCCACGGTGTCGGCGCGGGCCTCGTGGTCGGGTTGCAAACACACGAACACAGCGGTCTCGGTGGAGCCATACAACTGCTTGAGGTTGACCCCGATCGAGCGGTAAAAGGTGAACAGGTCTGGCCCAATCGCCTCGCCAGCGGTGTAGGCCACACGCACCCTTGACATGCCCAGGTTGTTGCGCAACGGGCCATACACCAGCCAGTCGCCCAGGGCATATTTCAAGCTGGCCATCAGGCCAATGGGCTTGCCGTCCATGCGGGCTGGACCGTATTGGCGGGCCACATCCATGAAGTAGGAGAACATGTTGCGCTTGATGGCACCCGCGTCTTCCATGCGGATCATCACGCTGGTGAGCAAGCCCTCAAACACGCGGGGCGGCGCAAAGTAATAAGTGGGGCCGACTTCTTTCAGGTCGATGGCCATGGTGGCCGCCGACTCAGGGCAATTGACCACATACCCACAACACAGCCATTGGGCGTAGCTGAAAATGTTTTGCCCAATCCAGGCGGGTGGCAAATAGGCCAACACCTCTTCGTTGGGGCCAAGGCGGTCAAAGTCGGCACCGGCTTGTGCGCGGTCGATCAAACTGCGGTGGGTGTGCACCACGCCCTTGGGGTTGCCGGTGGTGCCCGAGGTGAAAAACATGGCGGCCACGTCATCGGGGCGGCCCGCATCGATTTCTTGCTGGGCCCATCCCGGGTGGGCGGCCACATGGGCAGCACCGGCACGCAAACACTCGTCCAGCGAAGACAAGCCGCTTTCTTGGTAATTGCGCAGGCCACGCGGGTCGTCGTAAATGATGTGTGAGATGCCGGGGCACTGGCCCCGGATTTCGATCATCTTGTCGACCTGCTCTTGGTTTTCCACCACCGCAAACCGCACCTCGGCGTTGTTGATGGGGAACACATATTCAGAGGACACCGCATCTTGGTACAAGGGAACGGGGATGGCCCCAATGGTTTGGGCCGCGAGCATGGCCGCCGACAGGCGTGGCCGATTGGCCCCGACCACCACCAGGTGGTCACCCCGGCGCAAACCTGCGAGCTGCAAACCGGCCGCCATGTGCAGTGCCATATCGGCCAAGTCTGCCCAGGAGTGGGTTTGCCAAATGCCATATTCTTTTTCGCGCATGGCCGGGGCCTGCGGTCGCTGTTGGGCATGGCCCATCAACAGTTGCGAAAACGTGCGCTCCATCTTGTCCCCAGTGTGTCTGCCCTGCATGGAAGAGGGCCATCCTTGGCCGCCAGCCGTGCCCATGGCACAGGCCCCGGCCTTTGTCTCTTGAGCGACTGTATAAGGGACTTTGACATTTATTTGTCGTTACAACGACAATCTAGGGAAGACCCTGATCACAACTGACCTTTGACTGACATGAGCGCCGACATCCCTCTGCACCAGCGCCGCCGCCCGCCCACCGAAGCCGAATTGGCGGGCATCCCTTGGTTGAGCGCCATGACCGAGGCCGAACAAGCCCTGGCCGTGCCCCGCATCGTGGTGGGCGATGCCCAACCCGGCGACCTGGTGTGCCGCTTTGGCAAAGCCCCCACTTATTGGTTTGGCGTGGTCGAAGGCTTGCTGAAAATGAGCACCGACAACGCCCAGGGCTTCAGCCTCACCTTCACCGGCCTGCCCTCGGGTGGCTGGTTTGGCGAAGGCACGGCGCTCAAGCGCGAGGCCTACCGCTACAACGTGCAAGCCCTGCGCAACACCACGGTGGCGGGCTTGCCGCTGGACACTTTTCACCAATTGCTCGACCAATCGATCGGGTTCAACCGCTTTGTGATGAACCAGCTCAATGAGCGGCTCGGCCAGTTCATTGCCGCGCGTGAAATCGACCGCTTGAGCAACCCCGATGTGCGCGTGGCCCGCAGCTTGGCCGCGCTGTTCAACCCGGTGCTGTTTCCGGGCGTGGGCGAAGTGCAGCACATCACCCAGCAAGAGCTGGCCTACCTGGTGGGACTGTCGCGCCAGCGGGTCAATGTGGCCCTCAATGCCTTGCAACAAGCGCAATGGATTCGGCTGGAATACGGTGGCGTGCGGGTGCTCAACCTGGCGGCCCTGCGCGGCCATACACTCGCGGGTGCTTGAACATCCACCGCGCTTTTCATTCGTCGTTCACCACCATGATGCCCTCTTTGTTTGGAATTCACCGAAGCAATCGCAACTTCGCCGATCCTTATTACTGGGGCAAAAACCAATTCAACTCGTCGTTTCCGGTTGCGCTGGCCTGCTACATGCGTTCCAAGCGCATGCCGCTGGTGTTTGTGACTTTTGGCCAGGCCGAAACCCCTTCACTGCAAGATTTAGATGTCAGTGCGCTGTTTGGCACAAGCCAGCCATCCGAAGAGATTTATTTTTCTTTTGAAAGCCGTTTCGATGCCTATAAACAATTGGTGCATGACGAATTGCCACCGATTGACTTGGTGGTTGGCGTGGATGACCCTGTCAGGCAAATTCGACCGATTGAAGTCAAGCTCACCACCTTGCCGGACAACACCACCGAGAATTTGACCGACGATTTGTATGGCTCTGAATTGGTGATTCGCTCGGCCACCATGCGTTACATGGCCTTGTCGATGAGCCACATCGTCAATGCCCATCAAGCCAGGGTGCGTGAAATTTTCGAGCCTGTTTTTGCCCGCATTCGCCACTGGGACAACAAGTCGGAAATGCTGGGCGCAGCCCCCCGGGCCGTTGAAGCGCTGGACATGTTTCTGAATGCGTTCCACCACTTGGAATCGCCTTTGCTGATGCAGCCCATCTGGAAAACCAAAGGCAAGACCCCCGTATTGGCCGACCATTGCCTGGACATTTTTGTTTGGAGCGATTTTTCTTTGGCCCATTTGTTTTTGAACTCGGCCAAGAACCCCAGAGATCGCAACAATATTTCCCGCCAACTCAGAGCGGCTTTGCGCTTGAGCCGTTTTTTGTACGAAAAATCCAAAGAAGACAAAGTCTTTCAAGCCCCCATCTACGATGGCATGACCTTTGACAACCAAAACGACAAAGAGTTTTCAATTTCTGGCACGCGAACCAGAGAGCTCATGGCTTGCGCCAGGCTGACGCAGCCGATGGTTCACAAAGACGAAATCAAAGACATCATTTTGGGCGGGGGGCAGAAATTTCTGAGCCCAGAACGCCGCTTTGATGCGATTCTTTATTTCTCAACCGATCTGTTCCAAGGCTTGTGAATGCTTAGAACCGTGGATTTTTTTGCCGGTGGGGGAGGGCTGAGCCTGGGCTTTGAAGCGGCCGGGTTTGAGCTGGTGGGTGCGGTTGAAAACTGGGAACCTGCGATACAAATTTACCGGCAAAACTTTCAGTCCCATGGCCTGTTTTCGCTCGACCTTTCTGACGAAGCCAAAGCCCTGGACCTGTTGAATGATTTGCGCGCCGAAATGGTCATAGGTGGGCCGCCCTGTCAAGATTTTTCCAGCGCCGGTAAACGCGATGAGGGCGGTGGCCGGGCCGACCTCACCGTGCATTACGCCAACACCATTTCTCAATTCAAGCCCCGCTTTTTCGTCATGGAAAATGTGGCCCGGGCCACGCGATCCTTGGCTTTTCAAAAGGCCATTGGTATTTTCAAAGATGCCGGGTATGGGCTCACCATCCAAATATTGGATGCGGCTTATTGCGGCGTCCCCCAGTTGCGCAAAAGATTGTTTGTGATTGGCGAATTAAACGGCCACGATGGTTTTTTGGATGCATTGCTTGAGCAAAACCAAAGCAAAAGCCCGCTCACCCTGCGCAGTTATTTCAAGAACAAACTGCCTTTTGAGCATTACTACCGGCATCCGCGCTCTTACGCCAGAAGGGCCGTGTTCAGCATCGACGAGCCCAGCCCGACCATTCGAGGGGTCAACAGGCCGATTCCCAAAGGCTATCCCGGCCACCCTGGGGACACCGCCTGCATCTCCCCCGAACTGCGGTCTTTGACCTCTGAGGAGCGGGCCCGGATCCAAACCTTCCCCAAAGCATTCAAATGGGTGGGCACCAAGTCCGATGTGGAGCAAGTCATTGGCAATGCCGTTCCCGTTCAATTGGCGAAATACCTTGCCACACAACTCAAACAATACATTTCAAACCACCCAGCCCAGGCCGCGCCCGTTCAAAGCCAGCTTTTTGAACCTGACAATGCTTTCTGCTTTCGCCCAAAGCGCCCCTGACATCCTTACAAAGTGACCTGTTTTGAGTGATTCCAATTTCATCCGGCTCAACAAACGCATGGCCGAACTCGGCCTGTGCTCGCGGCGCGAAGCCGACGACTGGATCGCCAAAGGCTGGGTCAAGGTCAATGGCGCGGTGGCGGAGTTGGGCAAACCGGTCAGCCCCTTGGACCGCATCGAGGTCGACCCCCTCGCGCGCGGCCAGCAAGACAAACAAGTCACCATCTTGCTGAACAAGCCCATGGGCTTTGTCAGCGGCCAGGCCGAGGACGGCCACACACCTGCGATCAACCTCATCGAGGCGAAAAACCGCTGGCGGGACGACCGCAGCGCCACCCGCTTTGTGCCGCGCCAGCGCATGGGGCTGGCCCCCGCAGGCCGCTTGGACATTGACTCCGTGGGTTTGCTGGTGCTCACCCAAGACGGTCGGGTGGCGCGCCAACTCATTGGCGAAGACTCTCAAATTGAAAAAGAATATTTGGTGCGGGTGCAATACGGGCGCTTGCCGGTGGGCGAGGTGCAAACCGATGTGCAGTCGCTGTTTCCGAGCGAGCAACTGGCGCGCCTGTGCCATGGCTTGGCGCTGGACGGCCAAGCCTTGAAGCCCGCCAAAGTGGACTGGCAAAACCCCGAACAACTGCGCTTTGTGCTGAAAGAAGGCCGCAAACGCCAGATCCGCCGCATGTGCGAGTTGGTCGGCCTGACCGTGGTGGGCTTGAAGCGGGTGCGCATTGGCCGGGTCAAACTGGGCCAGCTGCCGGTCGGTCAGTGGCGGTATTTGGCGGCGGGGGAGAAGTTTTAGGCCCTTGAAAACCCCAGCCCCACCCCATATATAGATGCCTGTTGCGTCAGCCCCGTCTGGCGCTTTTTCTTGATTCTTTTTTTGTTGACCCACCCCATGAGCACCCAAAAACACGCCTTCCAAGCCGAAGTGGCCCAACTGCTGCACCTGGTCACCCACTCGCTGTATTCCAACAAAGAAATCTTTTTGCGCGAGCTGATCTCCAATGCCTCCGACGCTTGCGACAAGCTGCGCTACGAGGCCTTGAACAACGCCGGTTTGTACGAAGACGCGCCCCATTTGGAAATCCGTGTGGCTTTTGACAAGAAAGCCAAGACCATCACGATTTCCGACAACGGCATTGGCATGAGCCAGCAAGAGGCGATTGAGCACCTGGGCACGATTGCCAAAAGTGGCACCCGCGACTTCATGAGCAAGCTCTCGGGCGACCAACAATCGGATGCCAAAGACCAAGGCGCACTGATTGGCCAATTTGGCGTGGGTTTTTATTCGGGCTTCATCGTGGCCGACAAAATCGTGGTGGAAACCCGCCGCGCGGGTGCACCGGCTGCCGAGGGCGTGCGCTGGACCAGTGGCGGCAGCGGCGACTTTGAGGTCGAGACCATCACCCAAGACCAGCGCGGCACCCACATCATTTTGCATTTGCGCGACGATGCCGACGAGTTTTTGAGCAACTGGAAAATCAAAAGCATCATTGGCAAATACGCCGACCACATTGCCCTGCCCATTTTGATGCGCAAGGAAGAATGGAAAGAAGGCGAGAACGACCAACCCGGCGAAATGGTGGTCACCGATGAATGGGAAACCGTCAACAAAGCCTCGGCCTTGTGGACACGGCCCAAGAAAGACATCACCGACGAACAGCATGCCGAGTTCTACAAAGCCATCAGCCACGACTTTGAGCCGCCCTTGGCTTGGAGCCACAACAAGGTGGAAGGCAGCACCGAATACACCCAACTGCTGTACCTGCCCAGCAAAGCGCCTTTTGACCTGTGGAACCGCGAGAAAAAAGGCGGCATCAAGCTGTATGTCAAACGGGTGTTCATCATGGACGAGGCCGAGGCCTTGTTGCCCACCTACCTGCGCTTTGTCAAAGGCGTGGTGGACTCGGCCGATTTGCCGCTCAATGTGAGCCGCGAGTTGCTGCAAGAAAGCCGCGACGTGAAAGCCATCCGCGAGGGCAACACCCGCCGCGTGCTGTCCATGCTCGAAGACCTGGCCAAGCGCGATGCGCCAGCCGCCGATGCCAGCGACGACGACAAAAAAGACGCGGGCAAGTTCACCCAGTTTTACGCCGACTTTGGCGTGGTGTTGAAAGAAGGCTTGGGCGAGGACTTTGCCAACAAGGACAAGATCGCCAAATTGCTGCGCTTTGCCAGCTCCACCACCGACACCCTGAGCGTGGGCTTTGCCGACTACAAAGCGCGCATGAAAGAAGGCCAAGAGGCCATTTACTACATCACCGCCGACAGCTTGAACGCCGCCAAAAACAGCCCCCAGTTGGAAGTTTTCCGCAAAAAAGGCATTGAAGTGCTGCTGATGAGCGACCGGGTGGACGAATGGGCGCTGGGCTTTTTGAACGAATTTGACGGCACGCCGCTGCAAAGCGTGGCCAAGGGCGCTTTTGACCTGGGCAAGCTGCAAGACGAGCAAGAAAAGAAAGCCGCCGAAGAAGCCGCCGAAGCCTTCAAGCCCTTGTTGGCCAAGCTCAAAGAGGCCTTGAAAGACAAGGCCGAAGACGTGCGCGTGACCTCGCGTTTGGTGGATTCGCCCGCCTGCTTGGTGGTCAAAGACGACGGCATGTCGCTGCAACTGGCGCGGATGCTCAAGCAAGCCGGGCAAAGCGCCCCCGAGAGCAAGCCCATCTTGGAAGTGAACCCCGAGCACCCCTTGGTGAAAAAACTCGACACACCCGATGGGCAAATTCACTTCCACGACCTGGCCCACATCGTGTTTGACCAAGCCCTGCTGGCCGAAGGCGGCTTGCCCGAAGACCCAGCGGCTTATGTCAAGCGGGTGAATGCTTTGTTGGTTTGAACAAACCAAGCCAATTCATACTTGCCTTTTCATACCAATGAAAGCATACTCAAGCCTTTATCGAAAAGGCTTGCCATGCAAACCCAAGACATCACCTTGGCCGAACGCGGCCAAATTGTGATTCCCAAAGAGGCCCGCGACGCGCTGGGCCTCAAACCCGGCTGCAAACTACAAATCAGTTTGGATGGCAACCGGCTGGTGGTCGAAAAGAAAGTGTCGCTGGACTTGGGCCGGTGGGTGGGCAAGGCCATCGATGACGGGCTGAGCCGTGACGAAGCCTTGAGCGAGCTGCGCGGTCGACCGGTTCCCTGGAATGGGGAAACCCCAAAGCCATGAAAACCGCGGTCGACTCCAGTGTGCTGTTTGACATCGTCAAAGGCGCGCCTGGTGCGGCTGCTGCCCAGGCCGCCTTGGAAAACGCGCTGGCCCAGGGCAGCGCTTGCGTTTGCGCCGTGGTGGTGGCCGAGTTGGGGCGTTACTTCGCCTCAGAACAAGACCTGCGCGACTTTCTGAGCGATTGCCAACTGGACCACGATCCGATGGACATGGCAACGGCTTTGGATGCGGCACGCATCATGCGCGAATACGCCCGCAACCAAGGCCCACGCCAGCGGATGGCCCCTGATTTTTTGATCGGTGCCCATGCATCCCAACAAGCCGATGCCTTGTTGACCACCGATGCCGGGTTTTTTCGCCAGTACTTCAAAGGCCTGACCGTCTTGACTCCGCACTGAGGGCCTCGGTCCCAAGCCAGCCCCACCCCTGCCCTGGTTTTCCTGTAAATTGAGGCATCCCTGGCCCCTTGGCGGCCACCCCCGAACTTTGCACAAGGAAGCCCATGGCAAACCCACACCACATCGTGATCATTGGCGGGGGTGCGGGTGGGCTGGAGTTGGCCACCCGCTTGGGCGACGGCATGGGCCGGCGCGGGCAGGTGCGCATCACCTTGGTGGACAAAAACCGCACCCACATTTGGAAGCCCAAGCTGCACGAGATCGCAGCGGGCAGCATGGACATGGGCGACCACGAGGTGGACTACATGGCCCAAGCGCATTGGCACCACTTCACCTTTCGCCTGGGCGAGTTGCGCGACATCGACCGCGCCCACAAAACCGTGGCCTTGTCGCCCTACCTGGACGAAGCGGGCCAAGAGGTCACCCCGGTGCAAAGCATTGCCTACGACACCTTGGTGGTGTGCATTGGCAGCTTGAGCAACGACTTTGGCACGCCTGGCGTGCGCGAACATGCCATGCGGCTAGAGACCGCCGAGGATGCACGGCGCTTTCATGCGCGCATGGTCAACGCCTGCATCCGCGCCCACCACCAAGCGGCGGCGCTGCGCAGCGGTCAATTGCATGTGGCCATCATTGGCGCTGGGGCCACCGGCATTGAGCTGGCGGCCGAGTTGCACCGCACCACCCGCGAGGTGGTGGCCTATGGGCTGGACCGGGTGAACCCCGACAAAGACATCCGCGTCAAAGTGATCGAGGCCGCACCGCGCGTTTTGCCCGCGCTGCCGGAGCGCTTGTCGCAAGCCACCCAGCATTTGCTGGGCAAGCTCGGGGTGGAGGTGCACACCAACGCCAAGGTGGAAGCGGTGATGGCCGATGGGGTGCGCCTGGCCGATGGCCGCACCTTGGAGGCCGAAATTGTGGTGTGGGCCGCTGGCGTGAAAGCGCCCGATTTTTTGAACCAGATCGCCGGGCTGGAGTCCAACCGGCTCAACCAATTGGTGGTGCTGCCCACCTTGCAAACCACCCGCGACCCGGATATTTTTGCCCTGGGCGACTGCGCCGCCTGCCCTTGGCCCGAGAGCCAGTCCGAGCGGCTGCCCAATGTGCCGCCACGCGCACAGGCCGCGCACCAGCAAGCCAGCCACATGGTTCGGCAAATCCAGCGCCGCTTGCGCGGACAAAGCCTGCAAGACTACCGCTACCGCGACTTTGGTTCGCTGGTGTCACTGGGCAAGTTCAGCACCGTGGGCAACATGATGGGTGGCTTGATCGGCGACAGCCTGATGATCGAAGGCGTGTTTGCCAAGATGATGTACCTGTCGCTGTACAAAATGCACGAACTGGCCTTGCACGGCTGGACCAAGGTGGTGCTCGATACCCTGGCCCGCCTGATCTTGCGGCGCACCGAGCCGCATGTGAAGCTGCACTGAAAGCCAAGGCGCAGCGTGGGGGCCAACACCCCGCGACCTGCGGCTCAGGGCAATGGGGCCAACGGCAAAGCGGCCCCACCCGGGATGGGAGTGCGGTCCACATTGAGCACCATGGCCACCAACACGTAATAGCCATTGGTGGCGATCAAATCCATCACGCCTTGCTCGCCAAAGCGGCTGAACACGCCTTGGTAGGCGGCATCGCTCACCCGGGTGGTGCGGTGCAGCTCGGCGCAAAAGTCATAAATGGCGGTTTCTTCTTCGCTCATGTGGGCCGGGCGCTGGCCTTGGGCGATGGCCGCTGCAATCGCCGGGTCCAGGCCCGCTTGCAAGGCCAGGCGGTGGTGGGCATGCCATTCGTACTGGGCCGTCCACTGGCGGGCCGTGACCAAGATGGCCAGCTCGGTCAGCTTGGGGCCCAAAGTGCTTTTGAAGCGGATGTGCGAGCCAATTTTTTGCAAATGGTCGCCCAACTCGGGGCTGCGCAAAAACACATTGAAGGGGCTGCCAAGGGTGCTGTCGGCGCTGTTGGCGGCCGACCCAGCCACCGCCGCACGCGGGCCTGAGCGGATGGCAGCGGCCAGCTTGCGCTGGGCCGCCGTCATGGTTTGGTCGTTGAGCAGCGGAAAACGCCGCCCATCGCTTTGTGCCGTGGCTGTCATCGTCAATACCGCTCAGGGGGCATCAAGCGGTCTTGGCGTATTTGCCGGTCAGCTGGGGCGTGAGGCCTTCCAGGCCTTTTTGCGTGCGCTCCAAACGGGTCTCGCGCGCCCAGGTGCGCTTGAGGTCGTCTTTCACGTTGATGTCCAAGCGGCCCAGGCCTTCGCACTCCAACTCGATCTTGTCGCCGTCTTGGAAGGACGACAAACCCCGGTGATTGGTGCCGGTGGCAATGATGTCGCCGGGCTCCAGGTCGTGGATGTGCGACACCCATTCGATGCAACGCGGAATTTTGTGCGCCATGTCATCGGTGTTGAAGTTTTGCTTCAGTTGGCCGTTGACCCACAGCTTGACTTGCAGCTTTTGCGGATCGGGCACTTCGTCGGCGGTCACCAAATAGGGGCCAATGGGCGCAAAGGTGGCGCGCGACTTCATTTGGTAGAACACGTTGGTGGGGGGCACCACACCACGGGCCGAGCCGTCGATGAAGTTGATGTAGCCAAACACATGGTCCATGGCATTGGCAGCCGACACCCGGCTGGTGGGCTTGCCAATCACCAGGCCCAACTCGGCCTCGCCCTCGAACACCGAAGCAGCAAAGTCGGGCAGCACCATGGTGTCGCCTGGGCCAATGATGCAACCGGGCGACTTGTGAAAGGCGTTGATGGGCGAGGGCTCTTTGAGGGTGCCGTCTTCCATGTAGTTGACCGCCATGCACTCGATGTTGGTGGGCTTTGGCACGGGTGGGCGGATGCGCACCGAACCCACCGGCGCGCCGGTGCCAGCGGCCACAGCGGCTTCGATGCGGGCACGGAAGTCGCCAAAGTGGGCGATCAAGCTGTTCATGCGGTCGCCGGGCCCGACGTGGGGAATATTGGCCACCACCGAGGTGACATCGACCACCTGATCGCCTTTGAGCACGCCCAAACGAAAGTCATTGAAATGCAGTAACTTCATGAAATCTCCTCAAATCCATCTATTTGCCACAAACAGGTGGCCCAGCCACCCACGCGCACCATCATAAGCTGGGCCGTGCCCATGCAGGCCCGGGCCTGTCACCCATGCAGCGGGGCTTGGCGGGACAACACCAACGCATCCACCGCGCACACCCCTTGGCCCTGGGGCAACACCATCAAGGGGTTGATTTCGGCTTCCACCACCCCATCGCCCACGGCCAGCACCGCCGCCTGCGAAAAACGGCTGATGGCCTGGGCCAGGGCCGCCAAATCGCCCACGGCTTGGCCCCGCAAACCCTGCAAGGGGCTCAAGGCGCGCAACTCGGTGATCATCTCCATGGCTTGCGCCTCGTCCACCGGGGCCAGCCGGATGCTGCGCTCGCGCACCACCTCGGCCCAAATGCCGCCCACGGCCAGCATGACGACCGCGCCCGCATCGGGGTCGCGCTTGAAACCCAGCAAGACCTCGGCCAAGCCTTTGACCATGGGCTGCACCATGATTTCAAAGTCGACGGGCAAGGGGCCGGTGCGGCCGATATTGGTTTTGACCTGGGCCATGGCCTGGCGCAAGGCGGCGGCATCGGCCACGCCCAGCACCACGCCGCCGTGCTCGCTTTTGTGGGCCAAGCTGCTGGCACAGGCCTTGACCGCCACCGGGTAGGCAAACGGCAGTGGCAAGGGCAGCGGCCCTTCGGCCGCTACCGCCACCGCTGGGGCCGAGGGCACACCCAGGCCAGCCAACCAGGCATGCGACTGGCGCTCAGACCAGGTGTGAAGGGCCTGGCTGGGCGCAGCGCTGGTCACGGCTTCGACACCTGATGGCACACCGCGCGCCAAGGCCGCTTGCACCGCCGTGGCACGCCGGGCCACCAAGGCGGCGATCACATCGGCACAACACTCGGGGGTGCGAAAGCACGGCACCTGCGCCGCCGTCAATTGGGCCATGGCCTGGGGCGCATCGGGCACCAGCATGGCCGCCAAGGGCTTGGCCTGCTGGGCGCTGTCGATGATGGGTTGCACCGCCAACTGCGGCTGAAAGCGGGCCGACGAGCCCACCACCGCCACCACCGCATCAAACTCGGGCGCGCTCAGCATCACATCCAAAGCGGCTTTCATCACCTCGTAGCGGGTACCGGCCAAGGTCAGGTCCAGCACCCGGCCTGGGGATACCGACACGCCCTGGTCTTGCAAGCGCTGCAAGGTCTCGGCGCTGGCGGCTTGCACGTCCACGCCGCGAATGCCCAACAGATCGACCAGCATGGCCGCGCCCCCACCGGTGGTGGTGACCACCCCGACCCGGCGCAAGGGCTGGCCCGCGCCCCCCAAGGGCCAGCGCACGGCCAAGGCCTGGGCTTCGAGCAAAGACTCCAAGATGCCCACCCGCGCCATGCCGCTGTCTTTGAAAAACGCATCGGCGATGTCGTCTTCACCGGCCAAAGCGCCGGTGTGGCTTTGCACCATGTCGGCCGCTTGGGGCGAGCGCCCCAGTTTGTAGACCACCACCGGCTTGCCCCGCGCGGCAGCGGCCAGGGCAAAAGCGCGCATGGCCTGGCCGTGGTGCAGGCTTTCCAAAAACAGCACATAACCTTTGATCTGGGGGTCGTCCAAGGTGGCGGCGCAAATTTCGCCCACGCTCAAATCGACTTCGCTGCCCACCGACACCAAGCTGGCAAAGCCCACGCCGCGCGCACGACCGCGCGAGACCAAAGCGCCGATCATGCTGCCGCTGTGCGAGACCACCATCACCGAACCCACGGGCAGATCGGGTTCGGCAAATGCGGCATTGGCGGTCAAGGGCATGCTCGCCCGGGGGTTGACCACGCCCAGGCTGCTGGGGCCCAGCACACGCAGGCCGCTGGTCTTGGCGATCTCGGCCAAGGCCTGTTCGCGGGCCAAACCCTCGGCACCCGCCTCGGAAAAGCCACTGGCCAACACCGTGACCAGGCGCACCCCCAAACGCGCGCACTCGCGCACCGTGTCGAGCACGGTCTCGGTGGGGGTGATGACAAACACATGCTCGGGCACTTCGGGCAGGCTGTCCAGGTCGGGCCAGGCGCGCTCGCCTTGCACCTGGTCGCGGCGCGGGTTGACCGGGTAGATGCGCGCGGCAAACCCGGCTTGGCGCAGAAACTTCAGCGGGCGACCGGCGGTTTTGCTGGCATCGTCGGACGCGCCCACCACCGCCACGCTGGCGGGAGAGAGCAGCACCCGCGCCAATTCGGCGCCTTGCAAGCGGCCCGGGAGGGATGCGGGTTTGGCGCGGCTCATGCGGCCTTGGGCGGGCGCTGCGAAAAACTGCGCTCGAACACGCCTTCGGCGATGCGGTTTTTCAGCATTTCGATCGAGCCGCCCGCGATCATCCAGCCCCGGGTGCGGCGCACGCAGTACTCCACCAAGGTCTCGCGGCTGTATCCGGTGGCCCCCATGACCTGCATGGCCTCGTTGGCCACCGCCCAACCGGCTTGGTTGCAAGCCAGTTTGGCCATGGCCGTGCTGTGGGCGCTGGGCAAGCCGCTCTCGCCTTCCATCGCGGCCTTGTACAACAGCAGTTGGGCGCTTTCGAGTTGCAAGGTCATCTCGGCAAACTTCCACTGCAGGCCTTGGAACTCGCACAAAGGGCGGCCAAATTGTTTGCGGATCAAGGCATGTTCGCGCGCCACATTGAAGCAGTAGCGGCCCAAGGCCAAGGAGCGCGAGGCATTGCCCAAGCGCTCGACATTGAAGCCGGCGATTTGTTTTTTAAAGCCACCGATGCCCAGCAACACCTGGCTGGCCGGGATGCGGCAGTTTTCAAAATACAACTGGCACCACTGCTCACCGCTCATGAAGCTGGAGGGCTCGCCAATTGAAAACCCGGGCGTGCCGCGCTCGATCAACACCGAACCAATGCCATCCACCCCGGGGCCAAAGCGCACGTAAATCAAAAACACCGATGCGTCGGGGCTGTGGGTGGAGAACACCTTGCTGCCGTTGACCACCACCTCGTCGCCCTCTAAGCGGGCGCTGGTCACCAGCTCGGTGACGGCCGAGCCCGCTTCGGGCTCGCTCATGCCCAGCGAGATGAGTTTTTCGCCTTTGAGCAAGCCGGGCAGCCAACGCGCTTTTTGTGTCGGGCTGGCGTACTCGACAAAGGTGCGGATGGCACCGAAGTTGCCCGCTTGCACGATGTCGGCGCTTTTGGGGCAGGCCAGCGCCACCTCTTGGATGGCCAGCACCGCATGCATCAGGCTGCCGCCTTGACCGCCATCGCGCTCGTTAAAAGCAATGCCCAGCAAACCCTGGCGCGCCAGCGAGCGGGCCACGTCCAAGGGATAGGTGGGCGAATGGGCGCGCGCCAGCGCGCCCGGTGCCAGCTCGGCCTGTGCGTAGCGGCGCACCGCTTGGGCAAAGCTGCTGTGCTCTTCGTTCAAATTGAAATCCATGCGAGGTCCCTGTGTGCGAGGGGGGATTCTGACAAGGTTTTGCCCCAGCCCCTGAACAAGTGCCTGGCCATGCGGTTTGACCGCACGGCGGCCTGTCGCTCTCGCGACGACAAAGCTTGTTAAGCTTGTTCTCCCTACCCCTCCACTGACTGTGATGGCCATGACCATTGTTCAATCGCTGGCCGCATTTGGCGCGCAGCTGTCCCACCAAAGCCTCTCACCCGAGGTTTTGCACCATGCCAAACGCGCCGTCATCGATTGGTACGCGGCCTTGCTGCCCGGCGCGGTGTGCGAGCCACCCACCTTGCTCGAACAAGCCCTGGCCGACGACCTGGACCATGGCCGCGCCCGCCTGGCCCTGGGCCGCGCCGCCTCCACCCGCACAGCGGCGCTGATCAATGGCACGGCTGCCCACACGGTGGAGTTTGATGACATTTACCGCGAAGCCATCTACCACCCCGGCGCACCCACCATCGCCGCAGCATGGGCGGTGGGCCAAGAAGTGCAAGCCAGCGGTTTGGAGCTGCTGCGCGCCGTGGTGGCGGGCTATGAAATATCCACCCGCATCGGTGCCACCTTGGGACGGGCCCATTACAAGCACTGGCACAACACCGGCACGGTGGGCAGCTTTGGCGCGGCCACCGCAGCCGCCAGCCTGTACCGCCTGTCGCCCAGCGCCCATGCCCATGCCTTGGCCACGGTGGGCACGTTTGCCGCCGGCTTGCAGCAAGCCTTTCGCATGGACTCCATGTCCAAACCGCTGCATGCCGGGCGCGCCGCCGAAGCGGGCGTGTTGGCCGCCCAAGCCGCGCGCGCCGGGGTGACGGGCTCGCTCGATATTTTGGAAGGCGAGGCGGGCATGGGCGTGGCCATGGGCAGCGGCCCCGACTGGGGCCCGATGCTCCAAGACCTGGGCCGCGTGTTCAACATCCAGCACATGACCTTCAAAAACCATGCGTGCTGTGGCCACACCTTTGCCGCCATCGATGGGGCGCTGGCCTTGCAGCAGCGCATGGGTGTGGCTGCCTCGGCGCTGGCCGCGGTGCACATCGACACCTACCAACCGGCGCTGGATGTGGCGGGCAACCCCAACCCCCAAACAGCGGCCGAGGCGCGCTTTAGCCTGCCTTTTGTGGTGGCTTCGGCCTTGGTGCACGGGCCGGTGCGCTTGGCCGCCTTCACCCCCGAGCGGCTGGCCGACACCCAGGTGCGCGCGCTGATGCAACGCCTGCAATTGCGGGCGGACGCGCAAATCGATGCCGGCTTTCCCGGCCAGCGCGCCGCCCGGGTGCGTTTGCTCACCCACGATGGGCGCGACGAGGTGTATTTCCAACCCAACCGCAAGGGCGACCCGGAAGACCCCCTGACCGATGCCGACCTGGATGGCAAATTCATGGAGTTGTGCGCGCCGGTGATTGGGGACGCGGCCGCGCGCCACATGCTGCAACAACTGTGGCAACTCGAACACGCCCCGCAACTGCCCTAGGACCACCGCATGGAATTTGACTTCTCCACCATGGCCCCGAGCCAGTGCTACAAGCTGCTGGTCAGCGTGGTGGTGCCGCGCCCGATTGCACTGGTCACCAGCTTGAACCGAGAAGGCGTGGTCAATGCCGCGCCGTTCAGTTTTTTCAACCTGATGGGCGACGATCCGCCAATTTTGATTTTGAGCATCGAGCGCAAGCCCGATGGCCTGGCCAAGGACACGGCCCGCAACATCGCCGAGCAAGGCGAGTTTGTGGTCAACCTGGTGGACGAGGCCACCGCCGAGCGCATGCACGCGTGTTCGCGCGACTTTCCCAGCCATGAGAGCGAAGCCGAAGCCGTGGGTTTTGCCACCCTGCCCTCACGGGCTGTGGCCGCTCCGCGCATCGCCGAGTCGCCCGTGGCGCTGGAATGCAAGCTCTACCAAACCATTGACATCAGCCCCAAACGCCAACTCATCATTGGCCAGGTGGTGTGGCTGCACAGCCATGAAGGGGTGTTTGACCCGGACACCTTGCGGGTCAACATGGAGCGCTACTTTCCGGTCGGCCGTTTGTATGCCGACCGCTATGTCACCACCCGCGACCAGTTTGTCGCCGAGGGCAGCCCCGAGTACCTGGCCGCCATCCGCAGCCAAGGCCGCTTGTAAGCCCGCATTTAGGCCCTGCGCTTTCAGCGCAGCTGTTCGCGCAAGGGATAGTGCGGTGCCAACACGGCCTCGGCCCACAGGGCCACGCCCAGCAAAGCCACATCCGCGCCCAGCGGCCCAATCAGCTGCACACCCAGGGGCAAGCCCTGCGGGCCAGCAGCCGTGGGCAGGTGCACACAGGGCAAGCCCATCAGCGTCCAATTGCGGTTGAACACCGAGTCACCGGTGCTGTGCAAACCCGCCGGGGCTTCGCCCGGCGCGCTCAAACTGAGCAGCACATCGCAGCCTTGCCAGATGGCAGCCAAACGCGCGCCGCAATGCTGGGCCAAGGCCAGGGCCTCCAGGTATTGGGCATGGGGGATGGCCCAGCCTTGCGCCAAGCGCAAGGCAAACTCATCGCTCAATTGATCGCGCCGATGCGCCAATTCCCAGGCGGTGGCCCGGGCGGATTCATACCGCATCACCACACCTTGGGCCTCGTAGAGCAAGGTGTATTCGCTGTCCAAAACCACCTCGCTGACCTGAGCGCCAGCCGCTTGCAAGCGCTGCGCCGCGTCTTGCAAAGCCTGCTGCGCGCTGTCGCTGGCCTGGCCCCACAAAGCGGTGCGGTGCAAGCCCACGCGCGGCGATCGGGTGGGCCAGCTTGCTGGGGCCTGCCCCACCAGCGCATGGGCCCACAAGGACACGTCTTCCACATGGCGCGCCAGCAGGCCGATGGTGTCGAGCGACTCGGCCGAGAACTTCAAGCCTGCGCGGTTGATGCGGTTGAAGCTGGGCTTGTAGCCCACCACGCCGCAATAGGCCGCTGGCCGAATGGTCGAGCCTGCGGTTTGGGTGGCAAAGGCCAGTGGCACCTGGAAGTCGGCCACGGCGGCGGCCGAACCGCTGGAGGAGCCCCCCGGCGTGTGGCCCGCATGGTGCGGGTTGGCGGTGGGCGCGGGGTGGATGCTGGCGAACTCGGTGGTGTGGGTCTTGCCCATCACCAGCGCACCCGCCGCGCGGCATTGCGCCACGCAAGCGGCATCGGCCACCGGTTGGTGCTGGGCATAAATGGGCGAGCCATAGCGGCTGGGCATGTCGGCGGTGTCGATGATGTCTTTCACGGCCACCGGCACACCATGCAGCAAACCCTTGGGCGTGGTTTGCGCGTCCAAGGCCTGGGCCTGGGCCATCACCGCCTGGGGGGACAAATGGGTCCAGGCCTGCAGCCGGTCCTCGTGGGCGCTGGCCCGCGCCAAACAGGCTTGGGCCAGGGCTTGGGCGCTGAGTTCACCCCGGGCGATGCGCCGCGCGGCCTCGGCCGCGCCCCAAAACGCAGCTTGGTCGGCGCTCATGGCGCACCCGGCACGGTGCCGGCCGGCAAAGACTCGATGTGGCTGCAAATGTCCCCCGGGCGGGTCAGCCAAATTTGGTCGCGGTGTTTCAGAATGTGTTCGATCACCCGGCGCAACTGGCGCACCCGGTAAGGCTGGCCCATGATGAAGCTGTGCAACACAATCGGCATGACCAAGGGTCGGCGCTCTGACTCTTGCAGCATTTCGTCAAATTGATCGATCAGGTTCTCGCAAAACAACTGCGAAGGGGTGCGGCGAGACACGCATTCGAGCGAATCGTTCAGGTCGTGGGCATAGGGCACCGACAAAATCGGGCCGTGTTGGGTGCGAAACCACACCGGTTGGTCGTCGAGTGACCAATCCATCATGTAGCGAAAGCCCGCTTCTTTGAGCAGGTCCAAGGAATCCACCGATTGCGAAATATAGGGGGCCAACCAGCCCTTGGGGCGCACGCCTTCGTGCACAAAGATTTTTTGCGATGCCTCTTGGATGCAGGCCCGCTCTTGTTCGAAGTCCATGTCGGCCTGGCGCTCGCTGTTGGTGCGGCCGTGGCCCACGATTTCGTGACCGCGCGCGCTGAAGGCCTGGATCATCTCGGGGCAATAGTCGTACAGCTCGGTGTTGGTGAGCAGGCCATAAGGCAGTTGGTAGGCATCGGCCAACTCCAGCAAGCGCCATGCGCCGACCCGGTTACCGTAATCGCGCCAAGCAAAACTGCGGGTATTGGGCTGCGGGTGGGGGACCGCATAGTCGTTGCCCAAGCCCTCGCCAAAGGCAAAGTGCTCCACATTCAAAGCAATGTGCACGGCCAAGCGTTGGCCGCCCGGCCAGATGTAGTCGGGTCGGTGCGTGATGGCCGAATAGTCGTAGCGTCCGTGGGTTTTGAGCATGGCAGGTTCTCCTGCGACCATCTTATCTGCCCAAGCCGCCCCAGGCCGGGGCCCAGCGGATCGGTGGCTATACTGAATCGGAAATCAGTTTGTGGAGTTTTCATGCTGTTGACCCCCAACGCCCAAGGCGTTTTCCCCATCGCACCCACGGCCTTTCACCCCGATGGCCGCATTGACACCGCTTCGATGGACCGGCTGACCGACTTTTACGTCGCCTGTGGTGCCACTGGCGTGACGGTGCTGGGGCAAATGGGCGAAGCGCCCAAACTCTCGCACAGTGAAAGCGTGGCCATCACCACCCAAATGATCCGCCGCGCCCCCCAACTGCCGGTGATCGTGGGCGTGTCCTCGCCCGGCTTTGCCTCCATGCATGCGCTGACCCAAGAGGTGATGGCCGCCGGTGCCGCCGCCGTGATGATTGGCCCGCCCAACACCTTGCGCACCGACGATCAGGTGATCAACTATTACCGCCAAGCCGCCGAAGCGCTGGGCAGCGATGTGCCCATCGTGGTGCAAGACTACCCGCTGTCTTTCTCGGTGCAAATGAGCCCCAGCGTGATCCGCACCATGGTGCAAGAAATCCCCTCCATCGTGATGCTCAAGCACGAGGATTGGCCGGGGCTGGAAAAAATCAGCACCCTGCGCCGCTTTGAAGCCGACAAAAGCATGCGCCACATCGCCATCTTGTGTGGCAACGGCGGCTTGTTCCTGGACTTTGAAATGTCGCGCGGGGCCGATGGGGCCAACACCGGCTATTGCTTCCCCGACATGCTGTGCGATGTGGTGCGCCTGTCCCAAGCGGGACAGCGCGAACAGGCGCACGATTTGTTCGATGCCCACCTGCCCTTGCTGCGCTACGAGCAGCAACCCGGCGCAGGCTTGGCGGTGCGCAAATATGTGATGCAGCGGCGCGGTTTGCTCGCCAGCGATGCCCAGCGCAAGCCCGCCGCCATGCTCAGCCCCAGCGCCCGCCAAGAGGTGGAGTACCTGCTGGGCCGACTGGCCCAGCGTGACCCACGCGCCCAATTGCCCGCCTTGTGAGCCGCAGTGCGGGCAGCGCCAACCGCCCTTGGGCAGGCGTGATTCATGCTTGTGCACACAATGCATGCGGTGAATCCCCAAGTTGGTGCCCCCTGCGCTTGACCCACAATGGTCCCTCGATCCACTGGCTTCACAAAGGTTTGCCTTGACCCCATTTGACTTAACCATTCGCAACGGCACCGTGGTCAATGCCGATGGGCGCATGCGCGCCGACGTGGGCGTGCGCGATGGCCTCATCCACACCCTGGCCCCTGGCTTACCCGCCGGCGTTCGCGACATCGATGCCAGCGGCCACCTGGTGCTGCCCGGCGGTATCGACAGCCACTGCCATGTGGAGCAAATTTCCAGCAACGGCGTGATGACCGCCGACGACTTCGACTCGGCCACGGTGGCCGCCGCTTTTGGCGGCAACACCACCATCATCCCGTTTGCCGCCCAACATCGGGGCATGGCGCTCCCCAAAGTGGTGAGCGACTACCACGCCTGTGCCGGGCCCAAGGCGGTGATCGATTACAGCTTTCACCTGATCGTCTCGGACCCCACGCCACAAGCCTTGCACCACGATTTGCCCGAGCTGATCCGCAAGGGCTACACCTCCTTCAAGGTCTACACCACCTACGACAAGCTCAAGCTCGACGACGGCCAAATGCTCGACGTGCTGCACACCGCCGGGCGCGAAGGCGCGTTGGTGATGGTGCATGCCGAGAACAACGACATCATCAAATGGATCGCCCAGCGCTTGCTCGACAACGGCCATGTGGCCCCCAAATTCCATGCGGTGTCGCACGACCCGCTGGCCGAGAGCGAGGCCACCCACCGGGTGATTGCGCTGTCGCGCCTGCTCGATGTGCCGGTGCTGATCGTGCACGTCTCGGGCATCGAGGCGGTGCGCCACATCCGCTCGGCGCAAACCCTGGGCGCGCGCATCTTTGCCGAAACCTGCCCGCAATACCTGTTTTTGACCGCCGAAGACATCGACCGACCCGGCTTGGAAGGCGCCATGTTTTGCTGCAGCCCGCCGCCGCGCGATGCCGCCTCCCAAGAAGCGGTGTGGGGCGGTTTGCTCGACGGCACCTTTCAGGTGTTCAGCTCCGATCACGCGCCCTACCGCTATGACGAATCGGGCAAATTGCCCAAGGGCGACAAGACCACCTTCAAAGACATGGCCAATGGCGTGCCCGGCATCGAGCTGCGCATGCCGCTGCTGTACTCCGAAGGCGTGCACACCGGGCGCATGAGCCTGGAGCGCTTTGTCGCCCTGACCGCCACCGACCATGCGCAAATGTATGGCCTGTCGCACCGCAAAGGCCGCATCGCCGTGGGCCTGGATGCCGACATCGCCATCTGGGACCCCTTGCGCCAAACCCAGGTGGGCACGCACATGCTGCACGACCGGGTGGGCTACACGCCTTACGAGGGCAAAACCCTCACCGGCTGGCCCGCCACGGTGATCAACCGGGGGCGGGTGGTGATCGCTGACAATCAATTGCAAGTGGCCCGTGGCAGCGGTGAATTCATTGCCCGGGGCAGACCCGGCCCCTTGGTCAACGCCCCCGCCAGCTCTGGCTCGGCGGGCTTTCTCAAATCTTTGTTACCCAAATTGCCATGAAACGCCCCTTTCCCCTGGCCGTGGCCCAGCTCGGCCCCATCCATTTGCGCGACAGCAAAGCGGCCGTGGTGGCGCGCTTGATCGAACTGCTCAAAGAGGCGCATGCCCGCCACGCCCACTTTGTGGTTTTCCCCGAACTGGCCCTGACCACGTTTTTCCCGCGCTATTGGATGACCGACGAGGCCGAGATCGACCGCTATTTCGAGTCGTCCATGCCCAATGCCGATGTGCAGCCCTTGTTCGACCTGGCGCGCCAATACGGCATTGGCTTTTACCTGGGCTATGCCGAACTCACCCCTGCGCGCGAGCGTTTCAACACCGCCATCATCGTGGACCGCAAAGGCCAGATCGTGGGCCGCTACCGCAAGATCCACCTGCCCGGCCACGACGACCACAAACCGGCCGCGCCATTCCAGCACCTGGAGAAAAAATACTTCCAAGTGGGCAACGAGGGCTTCAAGGTGTGGGACACCATGGACACCCGCATGGGCATGTGCATTTGCAATGACCGGCGCTGGCCCGAGACCTTCCGCGTGATGGGCTTGCAAAGCGCCGAGGTGGTGGTGCTGGGCTACAACACCCCCTCGCACAACATCCACTGGAGCGAGCCGCCCCACCTGCGCATGTTCCACCACCTGTTGCTGCTGCAAGCGCATGCCCACGAAAACGCCTTGTGGGTGGGTGCCTCGGCCAAATGCGGTGCCGAAGACGGCTTCCACATGATCGCCGGTTCGGCCATCGTCTCGCCCACCGGTGAGGTGGTGGCGCAAAGCGCCAGCGAAGAAGACGAACTCATTTTTCACAACTGTGACCTGGCCTTGGGCGACACCTTTCGCCAGCACGTGTTCAACTTTGCCAAGCACCGCCGGCCCGAGCACTACCAACTCATCGTCGATCGGGTGGGCGCGGGCCAACCGCTGGGCTGATTGTTTTGATTTTTTTAACCACAAAAGGAGTGTCTGCATGAAAACCAAACTCACAGGACTGGCCCTGGCCTTGTCCACCGTGTTCAGCGGGGCCGCCGTGGCGCAAACCATCCAGACCGCAGTGGATGCCACCTTTGCACCCCACGCCATGCGCAAACTCGACGGCACCATCGAGGGCTTCAACGTCGACATGGCGATGGAAATTGGCAAGCGCCTCAAGCGCCCGGTCAACATCGAGGGCACCCAGTTCTCCGGCCTGATCCCCGGCTTGAATGCCAAAAAATACGACTGGATCGCCGCCCCCACCACCGTGACCCCTGCGCGTGCCGAACAAATGCTGTTCACCGAGGGTTACCTGGACACCGACTTCCAGTTTTTGGTGAAAAAGTCCGATCCCGAAATCACCAGCCTGGACGACTTGAAAGGCAAAACCATTTCGGTCAACAAAGGCTCTGCTTATGAAGCCTGGGCCAAGGACAACATGGCCAAGTACGGCTTCAAGTACGACGTGTACGACACCAATGCCGACGCGGTGCAAGCCGTGCTGTCGGGCCGTGCCAATGCCAACTTTGCGGGCAACACCGTGGTGGCTTGGGCGGCCAAACAAAACCCGCTGGTCAAAACCACTTACACCCACAAAACCGGTTTGGTCTGGGCCATTCCTTTGCGCCTGGACGACCGGGCCGGTCGCGCCGTGGTCTCCAATGCCGTCAAGTGCATGAAGATAGACGGCACCTTTGCCCGCCTGCACGAGAAGTGGTTTGGCACCAAGCCCGCCGCCGACTCGGCAGCGGTCAAGGTCACCCCGGGACACGGCGTGGTGGGCATGCCCGGCTACGACCCCACACCGGTCACACCGCAGTGCTCTTGATGCGCGCAGCGTTGAATGCACAGGGCTGGGCATGAGGCCCGCCCTGGAACTGCGCGATCTGCGCAAAGCCTATGGCCCGTTGGCCGTGCTGCACGGGGTGAGCCTGAGCGTGCCCACCAGCAAGCTGGTGTTCATCATCGGGCCTTCGGGCTCGGGCAAGAGCACCTTGCTGCGCTGCTGCAACTTGCTGGAAGTGCCGCAATCGGGCGCGGTGCTGGTGGACGGCAAAGACATCACCCTCTCGGGCGTGAACCTCAACGAGGTGCGCCAGCAAGTGGGCATGGTGTTTCAGTCCTTCAACCTGTACCCGCACATGACGGCCCTGGGCAACGTCACCTTGGCTTTGCGCAAAGTGCAAAAAATGAGCAAGGCCCAGGCCAAGGCCGAGGGCTTGCAGGCCTTGGCGCGGGTGGGCTTGACCGACAAAGCCCACACCTACCCGGGCCAGCTTTCGGGCGGTCAGCAACAACGGGTGGGCATTGCCCGCTCGTTGGCGCTGAAACCCAAAATTTTGCTATTTGACGAACCCACCAGTGCGCTCGACCCCGAACTGGTGGGCAGTGTGTTGCAAGTCATGCGCGAGTTGCGCGAGTCGGGCATGACCATGGTGGTGGTCAGCCACGAAATGGGTTTTGCCCGTGCAGCGGCCGACCATGTGGTGTTCATGGACCAGGGCCAAATCGTCGAACAAGGCAGCCCCCAGGCGATTTTTGACACCCCCCAGCACCCGCGCTTGCGCGAGTTTTTGGCCTCGCTGGGCCAACGCTAAAGCGCATGAACAACGCGGCCCCCATGTCCACGCTGGATCGGTTTGTATCGAGCTTTTTCAACACCGAGGTGGCGGCGCGCTACCTGGGCCCCTTGCTCGACGGCATGTTGCTCACCGTGGGCTTGGGCCTGTGTGTGATCGCCACCGGCTTGGTGCTGGGCCTGTTGTTGGCGGTGGTGCGCATCCAGCATGTCAAGCTGGTCAACGTGTTCATCGTGGCCTTTGCCGATGTCTTTCGCGCCTTGCCGCCGCTGGTGGTCATCATCTTGTTGTTTTTCGCCTTCCCCTATATTGAGTTGTCGATGAGCGCCTTCACCGCCACCTGGTTGGCGCTGTCTTTGGTGCTGGCGGCTTTCACCGAAGAAATTTTTTGGGCCGGCATGCTCGCCATTCCCAAAGGCCAATGGGAGGCGGCCCGCTCCACCGGCTTGGGGCCTTGGGCCACCCTGGTCCATGTGATCTTGCCGCAAGCGGTGCGCATGACCGTGCCGCCGCTGACCAACCGCACGATTGCCATCACCAAAGGCACGGCGCTGGGTTCGGTGGTGGCCTTGCACGAGGTGCTCAACGTCTCCTCGGCCGCCTCCTCTGAGGCGGGCAATGCCACCCCGCTGGTGATGGGCGCGCTGGCTTATTTGATTTTGTTCATTCCTTTTGTGGTGTTGGGGCGCTGGGTGGAAACGCGCTTTACCTGGAAACGCTGAGCCATGGACAACCTGATCAACGTTTTCTTCAACCCCGAGATCATGGTCAAGGTGTGGCCGTTTTTGCTGCAAGGCCTGTGGATGACGGTGTTGCTCTCGCTCACCGTGGTGCCGCTGGGCCTGATCGGTGGCTTGGGCGTGGCACTGGCGGGCAACCAAGGCCCGCGTTGGCTGCGCTGGACCACCGTGGTCTATGTGGACTTCTTTCGCGCCTTCCCCCCACTGGTGCTGCTGATCTTGATTTACTTTGGCCTGCCGTTTTTGGGCATCGACATGCCCAAATTTGCCGCGGTGGCCATGGGCTTTTTGCTCAACACCTCCAGCTACTACGGCGAGGTGTTTCGCGCGGGCTTGGAGAGCGTGCCGCGCGGCCAAATGGAGGCCGCCCGCTCCACGGGTTTGAACCGCGCCCAAGCGCTGGGCTATGTGGTGATTCCGCAGGCCACCCGCAATGTGCTGCCCGAGTTGATCAGCAACACCTTGGAGGTGATCAAGCTCACCGCCTTGGCCAGTGTAGTGGCCTTGCCCGAGTTGCTCAACAACGCGCGCCAAGCCCAGGCCCTGACCTACAACCCCACCCCCATCGTGCTGGCCGCGCTGATGTACCTGGTGCTGTTGTGGCCGGTGGTGCGCTTGCTCAGTCGCTTGGAACACCGCAGCACAGCGGTGCGCTGATGCCCAAGGCGGGTCAGGCCGCCTGGGTCAGAGACTCAAGCGCCCGCTTGCTGGGCCAGCACCCGGCCCATGGCCAAGGCCACGCCGGTTTGGGTGGGGTCGATCACCGGCACCTTTAAAAAGTCTTCCAGCCGCTGGCGGTAACGCGCCATGCCCGCGCAACCCATGATGACCACGCCCGCACCGTGCTCGTGCACCAGGCGTTGGCCCACGTCGCGCATGCGGGTGAAGGTGAGCGACTCATCGCCCAGGTTGACCACATTGACCTCGATGGGCAGGTCGCGCGCGAGTTTGTGGTCCAGCCCCAGGTGGCGGATTTGGCGCAGGTGGCGGGGCACGGCCCGCGCCAAGATCGAGATCACCCCAAACTTATCGGCCATGGCACAGGCCGCATGGTAGGAGGCCTCGGCGCAACCAATCACCGGGCAGGGCAAGACCTCGCGCATGGCGAACAAACCGGGGTCTGAAAAGCAAGCCAGCACCCAGGCATCGGCTTCGCGGTAGCGGGGGTTTTCATCCAACCAGCGCAGCATTTTGTCGCTGATGCTGTCCACATGTGCCTGGCTCTCAATGCCCGGCGGGCCACTGCGCAGGGTTTGGCAATCAAGCTCAGGGCCGCCCGCAAACCGAAACGGCTGCAAGGCCAGGCTGATGTGATCGGTCACCGCTTGGGTGCTGTTGGGGTTGATGACCAGGATGGTTGACATTGTCTTGCTCCGGTGTGAGGCCACTGCAGCCACAAAGCGGGCCAACGCAGCGGGGGGTGTTGCAGGCTGGGCGTTAAATCACAGGGGTCAGGGCACCGTCCATGGAGATCATGGAGCCGGTCACATAAGTGGATTGGGCGGCGCACAAAAAAACCACCATGTGGGCGATTTCGTGCGGCTCGGAAAACCGGCCCATGGGCAACTCGGCGCTGGAGCGCGCTTGGGCCTGCGCCGGGGTGATGTTCTCTTGCTGGGCCATGGCCTGCATGCGGCCTTGCAAACGCCCGGTCAAGGTTTGGCCGGGGTTGATGCCGTTGACCCGCACGCCCCGGCGGGCATAGGCATTGGCCCAACCGGTGGTGGCCAGCATCAAGGCGGCATTGGCCGCGCCGCCGGCCAAGTGGATCGGGCTGGCCACCTTGCCGCCATTGCCAATGATGTTGACCACGCTGCCCTTGCCGCGCTGGCCCATGCGCTTGATGCAAGGGTCGGTCATGTGCACGTAGGTGAAAAACTTGGCCTGCATCGCATCGTGCCAGGCCTGTGGCGTGAGCTCATCGACCGGCACCCGCTGGGCCGCACCGGCGCTGTTGACCAACACCTGCACCGGTCCGAACTGGGCCTCGGCCTGGTCGAGCGCTTGCACAGCGGCGCTGGCATCGCGCAAGTCGGCAGAAACGACCTGGACCTGATCGGCGCTGGCACCTTCACGGATGAGTTGCTGGCGGGCCTGGTCGAGCGTTTGGGCATTGCGCGCCACCAAACTGACCCGCGCGCCTTGCGCCAAAAATGCCTGAGCGCAGGCCAAACCAATGCCTTGGCTGCCACCGGTGATGAGCACATGCTCGCCCTTGAGTCCCAAATCCATGCGGTATTCCTCTGGTTGATTGGCGGGCATTGTCGCTTGTCATGGGGTCTGTTTGAACAGCCCCTCGGAACCCCCTTAACTTGCTTTTTGCCGGGCATTGCTTTTTTTGTTGGCATTATTTTGTGCGTCTGAATTGAACTCCCCCTCTAAAACCGCAATCTCGGGGTATGCAGGCTTCCTCCAGTCGCTGCGCTCCAATGTCGTCAGCCCGCACACCCCTCGTGCCGGTTTCCATTGATCTCGTTCGCAGCCTCGATGGTGGGTGCGTCGACCCGACGACATCGGAGCACAGCGACTGGAGGAGGGCGGCGCACCCACCAGCGGGGCGGGCTCAGCAAAAAAGCCAGAGAAATTGGAATCTGACCCCCATTAAAAGGGCTCAGGCAAAATAAACCCGATCACATCCACTGGAGCCCACATGATTCCTGACCTGAAGTTGCGCCACATGGGCATGTTTGTGCGCGACATCGAAACCATGGCCGCGTTCTACACCGAGGTGTTGGGGTTTTTCATCACCGACCGTGGCGATGTGCGCGGGGAGAAAGTGGTGTTTTTGAGCCGCGACGCGCAGTCGCACCACCAGTTGGTCATGGAAAGCGGTCGCCAACCCGGCGATGGGCCGGGCTATGGTTTGCAGCAAATCTCGTTTTGGGTGCCCGCGCTCGATGGCCTGCGGGTGATGCACGACAGGGTGCGTGCGCGCAGCGATACCGGTTTGATCCAGTGCGTGGACCATGGCAACTCTTGGTCGCTGTATTTCCGCGACCCCGAGGCCAACCGCATCGAGGTCTACACCGACACGCCTTGGCACATTGCCCAGCCTTATTTAGAGCCGCTGGATTTGTCGCTGAGCGATGCCGAGATCACCCGCCGCACCGAGCAGCACATGGTGGGCAACCCCACCCAGCAACAGCGCGCCGATTGGGTGGCGGCTTTTGCCGAGCAAATCCGCCTCAGTCAGCGGTGATGCCAAACTTTTGAACCGAGCCCACCCAGCGCTCGATTTCATCCTGCAAAAACGCCTGTTGCTGGGCCGGTGCGATGTTGAGCAAGCGGCCACCATCGCGTTCCACCCGGGCTATGAACTCGGGTTCGCGGTTGATCTGGGCCAGGGCTTCGCGCAACTTGGCCACCACCGCAGGCGGTGTGCCCGCAGGGGCAAAAATGCCAAACCAGCTCTCGCCCTCAAAGCGGGTCAAACCGGTTTCGTTGACGGTGGGCACTTGGGCCAGGTGCGGGCTGCGGGCGGACGATGAAACCACCAAGCCTTTGAGCTTGCCCGACTGCACATATTGTTTAGAGGCCGACATGTTGTCAAACATCACGTCCAAGCGCCCACCCAGCATCTCTTGGTGGGCCGGTGCCGCGCCTTTGAAGGGCACATGCAAAGCCTCAATGCCCAAACTGCTGAGCAAGACCGCGCCCCACACATGCTGCAAGGTGCCCACGCCGCCCGAGCCGTAGCTGAGGCGGCCAGGGCGCTCTTTGCCGTACTTGACCAAATCGGCCAGGTTGTTGACCGGCAAATCATTGCGCGCGAGCATGACAAACGGATAGGCCGAGATGTAGCCCAAGGGGATGAAGTCGCGTGCGGGCTCATACGACAGATTTTTGATCAAGGCCTTGTTCATCACCATGTTGAAGATGCCGCCCATCAGCAAGGTGTGGCCATCGGCCGGGGCTTTGGCCACAAATTCGGTGCCCACCAGCGAGCCCGCGCCGGTGCGGTTTTCCACCACCGTGGGTTGGCGCAAGACCTCGGTGAGTTTTTGCGCCATGTTGCGCGCCAAGATGTCGGTGCCACCGCCCGGCGCTTGGGGCACGACCAAACGGATCGGCCGGTTGGGAAAGTCTTGTGCGCCAGCGCTGGCGGCCCACAGCATGGCAGCGGCCAATGCGCCCAATGCGCTGCGTCGCCACTGCAAAGATTTTTCAGGTCCCATGTTTGAACTCCTTCATCAACAGGTGGGGGATGGGTCGGGCCATCACACCGGCAAAAAGCCCAACTCGGCCCGCAACGCGGCCAAGGCGGGGCTGGCCAGGTGGGCGATCAGGGTTTGGGCCAGCTCGGTGTGGCGGGCGCGCTTGGCCAGCACGGCGGTGTACACCGTGGCCAGCTCATGGGCTTTGGGCAAATCGCCCACCAACTGCACCCCGGGGGTGGACAAAATTTCCGTCACCTGGGTGCAGCCAATGGCTTGGGCGTCTTTGCCCAAAGCCATCGCCTTCATGGCGGTCGCCCCATTGGGGTGGGGGCGCAAACGGCTGGCCAATTCGTCGGCCACCCCCAGTTTTTGCAACACCTTCATGAAGTGGATGCCGGCCGTGGCCAATTGGGGGTCGGGAAAGTAAATGGCACTGGCCTGGCGCAGGGTTTGGCGCAAGGCATCGGGTGTGGCCACCGCCACTGGCGCTTGCCCGGCCAACACCGCCACGCCGGTTTTGACCACGCCCAAATCGAGTGCCGTGCCTTCGCTGGCGTGCCCTTGCTGGATCAGCTCTTGCACCATGGGGTGGGTCAAGATCAGCACATCGCAAGGCGCGCCTTCGGTGAGTTTTTGTTTCATCGCGCCCACGGCACCAAAGGTGCCACTCAGGTGCAAGCTGTGCAGCGACTCAAAGTCGTCGGCCACAGCGCGCACCAAACCTTGGGCTGCCCCACCACTCAATATGTTCAAGGTGACCATGGTGCTCAATCCATTTTGATGTTGGCGGCGCGGATGACTTGGGCCCATTTGGCCACATCGTCTTGGATGTATTTGTCAAACACTGCGGGGCTCATCACCATGGGCACCGCGCCTTGCTTGCCCCACTGCTGACGCACATCGGCTTGCGAGGCGATTTTCGACACCGCTTGATTGAGCCGATCGACCACCTCTTTGGGCGTGCCTTTGGGGGCCATCAAGCCGACCCAAATGGTGGCCTCGTAGCCAGGCACGCCGGCCTCGGTCAAGGTGGGGACATCGGGCAAAACCTCAGAGCGCTGGCGACCGGTGGTGGCAATGGCCCGCACCTTGCCCGCTTTGACCTGTTCGGTCATGGTGGTCACGGCATCGAACATCAAATCGACCTGGCCCCCGAGCACATCGGTGCGCGCCCCCGAGCTGCCTTTGTAGGGGATGTGCACCAGGTCTATCTTGGCCATGCTTTTGAACAACTCGCCCGCCATGTGATAGGGCGTGCCCGGGCCGGATGAAGCGTAATTGAGCTTGCCCGGTTGGGCCTGCGCGCGCTTGATCAAATCGGCCGCGTTTTGCAGGCCCGTGCCCGGATAGGCCACCAACACCAGGTCGGAGTAGTTGATCGGTGCCACGCCCACAAAGTCGCGCAACAAGCTGTAGGGTTTGTTGGGGATCAAAGTTTCGTTGACGGTGGAGGCATTGGACATCAGCAACAAGGTGTAGCCGTCGGCCGGGGCTTTGGCCGCCACATCGGTGCCAATGACCGAGCCCGCGCCCGGCTTGTTGTCCACCACGAAGGATTGGCCCATGGCATCTTGCAAGCGCTGAGCAATGAAACGCGCATAGTTGTCTGCCGGGCCACCGGTGGCAAAGGGCACGACGATCTTGACCGGGCGCTGCGGATAGCTTTGCGCCCCCGCGCCGGTGCAAGCGGCCAGCGCCAGCATGCAGGTCAACAGTTGGCGGCGGTGTGCGGAAAAAAAGTCCATGGTCGGTGTGCTCACTCTAATTTGCCCATGCGCCGAACCACCTCGCTCATACGCTTGATGTCGGCTTGGACGTACTTTTCAAAATCGGGGCTGTCTAAAAACTGAACCGGGCTGCCGGCATTGTGGATGACCTCGCGGGCCTTGGCATCTTGTGCGGCCATGCGAGCGGCCGCGCGCAAGCGCTGCACCAGCGGCTCGGGCGTGCCACTGGGCACGAACAAACCCGACCATTGGGCGTATTCGGCGGGAAAGCCCTGGTCTTTCAAGCTGGGCACGTCGGGCATGGATTCGAGTTTGCCCGCGCCCCAGTGGCCCAGCACCCGGATCTTGCCCGCCTTGACATGCTGCAACACCGTGGCCGGGCCGGTGGACACCGCCTCGATTTGGCCGCCCAGCAAAGCCAGCACCGCTGGGCCCGCGCCCGTGAACGGCACATGGGTCAGGCTGATGCCACTGGTTTGCGCCAAGATTTCCATCGGCACGTGCATGGTGCCGTAGTTGCCCGATGAGCCGTAGTTGATGGCCTTGGGGCGGCGGCGCGCATCGTCGACAAAGTCTTTGGCGGTTTTCCACGGCGCATCGGCCCGCACGGCCAACACCGTGGGGTCGGCGGTGTAGCGGGCAATCGGGCGCAGGTCGGCGTGGGCATACATGGCCGGGCGACCCACCAAGGCATCGGCCTCTGGGATCACGCTCAAAGAAGACAAAGCCATCAAAACCGTGTATCCATCGGGCTTGGCCTTGGCCACCAAGCCCATGCCAATGCCGCCACCGGCCCCAGGTTTGTTCTCGATCACCACCGGTTGGCCCAGATCGCGCGCCATCGCCTCGGCCACCGGCCGGGCCACGATATCGGCCACGCCGCCCGGCGGAAAGGGCACCACCATGGTGATGGCCTTGGTGGGGAATGCGGGTGCGGTTTGCGCCCACAAGGGGCTGAGCGACCAGGTGCCAACGCCCCAAAGCGCTGCAAAAAGCCATCCAAACTGTTGCAAAGTCCGTCTCATGTTGTCTCCTGGAGATGGGCGCAACCTGGGTTGTGCCGGTGTCAGCGCACTCTATCACCCTTGTGAACCAATCTCGGCCCCAGGGTCTAGGCGATTGCACCGATGGGGCCAGGCTGCGCTGGGCGCTAAACCAACAGCGGCGGCTCTTGCATGGCCTCGATTTGCTCTTGCAACATGTGGACCTGGCCGCGCCAGTAGTCCGGGCCATCGAACCAGGGAAAGTGCTGGGCAAACGAGGGGTCGTCGCGCCGGTGCGCCAGCCAGGCGCTGTAGTGGATCAAGCGCAAGGTGCGCAAGGGCTCGATCAGGGCCAGCTCGCGCCGGTCAAATGCGCGCAGGCTTTCGTAGCCGTCCACCAGTTGGCCCAATTGCCGGGTGCGCTCCATGCGCTCGCCGCTTTGCAGCATCCACAGGTCTTGCACCGCCGGGCCTTGGCGGGCATCGTCGAGGTCGACAAAGTGCGGCCCGCCTTGAGGCAACTCGGTGGGTGTCCACAAAATATTGCCGGGGTGGCAGTCGCCATGCAAGCGGATGGTTTGCACGCCACCGGCTTGGCCAACTGCCGCCGCATCCCAGGCTTGGCCCACCAAAGCCAGGGCTTGCTCACTGAGCAGGCCCCATTCCGTCTCAACCTCGGCGGCCACAGCCCCTTGGTCCAGCAGCCATTGGCGCGGCACGTGGCCAAAACTTTGCAGATCCAAGGCAGGGCGGTGGGCAAAGGTGCTGCGCGCGCCCACCAGGTGGATGCGGGCCAAAAAACGGCCAATCCATTCCAACACCTCGGGGTCGTCCAACTCGGGTTGGCGGCCCCCTCGGCGCGGGCTGACGCTGAACCAAAAGCCCGGGTGATCGGCCTCGTCAACCGCCAAGTGGTGCAAGGTTTGGTCGTGCAACACCAGGGGGGCCACCACCGGGATGTCCTCGCTGGCCAGTTCATGGGCAAAGGCCTGTTCTTCGGCAATCAGGGCCTGGGGCCACCGCTTTGGCCGGTAAAACTTGGCCACCACCGCGCTGTTGTCGTCGAGCATGGCCAGGTAAACGCGGTTTTCATAAGAGCTCAAAGCACTCAAACGGCCATCCACGGCCAAGCCCAAATCCGACAAGGCATCGAGCACGCGCAGGGGCGACAAGGCCTGGAAAAACGGGGCCACGCGCTCACACCCCCCAGACGATGGCTTGCTGGGCGCGTTGGCAGCGTTCGAGCATGGCCAAAAACGGCTGCACCCGCTGGCGCAGGCCCACCGCAGGTGCAGGCAGGGGCTTTTCACCCCTGGCGCGGGCCTCCTCGGCCGCCTGGGCCTGGGCTTGCTCGGCCTGGGCCACCGCTGCTTGCAAGGCCTGCACCGCTGCGGGCATGTCCGCCGGTTCGATGATGCCCTGGGCCGCATCGGCTTTGCCCAAAATGGCCAGCAATTGGCGACCGTTTTCGGGCAAGAAAATCAGGTCGGCCGCCGCCTTGGATTTGAATTTATAGATCATGGCGCGATTGTGCGCCGACATGCGGCTTGGCGGCAGGCCGCGCAGGCCTGTCATTGCCCCAGATCAAACAAATTCAGTCAGGGCTTGACAATAATTACTTTAAACCTCAACAATTCGAACATGAATATCTTATGCATCGGTGGTGGGCCAGCGGGTTTGTACTTCGCTTTGCTCATGAAAAACCAAAACCCCAGTCACCACATCACCGTGGTGGAACGCAACCGCCCTTACGACACCTTTGGCTGGGGCGTGGTCTTCAGCGACAAAACGCTGGACAACCTGCAGCAAGCCGATGCACCCACGGGCCAATTGATTGCCGATGCCTTCAACCATTGGGACGACATCGAGGTGTTTTTCAAGGGCCGCAGCGTGCGCTCCACCGGCCACGGCTTTTGTGGCATTGGCCGCAAGCGCTTGCTCAACATCTTGCAAGCGCGCTGCGAAGAACTCGATGTCAAGCTCTTGTTTGAACAAGACGTGAGCGACGACCAGGCCTTGGCGCTGCAATACCAAGCCGACTTGGTGATTGCCAGCGATGGCCTCAACAGCCGGGTGCGCACCCGCTATGCCCAAACCTATCAGCCCGACATCGACACCCGCCTGTGCCGCTTTGTCTGGCTGGGCACGCACAAAACCTTTGATGCCTTTACCTTTGCCTTTGAGCAAACCGAGCACGGTTGGTTCCAGGCCCATGCCTACAAATACGACGGCGAAACATCGACCTTCATCGTTGAAACGCCCGAGCACGTGTGGCGCGCCCATGGCTTGGACCAAATAGACCAAGCGCAAGGCATTGCGTTTTGCGAAAAGCTGTTTGCCAAATACCTGGACGGCCAACCGCTGATGAGCAACGCCTCCCACCTGCGCGGCTCGGCCATTTGGATCCAATTCCCGCGCGTGATTTGCAACACCTGGGTGCATTGGGAGGCCATTGGTGGCCGCCAAACCCCCATCGTGCTGATGGGCGATGCCGCGCACACCGCGCACTTTTCGATTGGCAGCGGCACCAAGCTGGCTTTGGAAGACGCGATTGATCTGGCCCAGACCTTTGCCCAGCACCCCAACGATGACATGGCCACGGTGCTGCAAGCCTATGAAGCCCGGCGCAGCGTCGAGGTGCTGAAAATCCAAAACGCCGCACGCAACTCCACCTCGTGGTTTGAGCATGTCGACCGCTACACCCACATGGAGATCGAGCAGTTCACCTACTCGCTGCTCACGCGCTCGCAGCGCATCAGCCACGAGAACCTGCGTTTGCGCGATCCGGTCTGGTTGGAAGGCTACGAGGCCTGGTTGTCAGGGCGCAAACCGGTGGCCCCCATGCTGCTGCCGCTCAAGGTGCGTGACATCCACTTGAAAAACCGCATCGTGGTCTCGCCCATGGCCACCTACCATGCGGTTGAAGGGGTGGTGGGCGACTTCCATTTGGTGCACCTGGGTGCGCGTGCCATGGGTGGCGCGGGTCTGGTGATGGTGGAGATGACCAGCCCCACACCCGAGGGGCGCATCACCCCAGGCTGCCCCGGTTTGTGGAATGACGCGCAACAAGCCGCCTTTGCCAAAGTGGTGAATTTCGCGCACCAACAAAACGCCCACATCGGCCTGCAACTGGGCCACAGCGGTGCCAAGGGCTCGACCCAGGTGGGCTGGGAGGCCATGGACGAACCCCTGCCACAAGGCAATTGGCCCCTGCTGGCCGCCAGCGCCCTGGCCTATGGCCCCAACAACGCCACCCCACGCGCCATGACCCGTGCCGACATGGATGCGGTGACCGCCGCATTTGTGGCCGCCACCCAGCGTGCTGACGCGGCCGGTTTTGACTGGCTGGAATTGCATGCGGCCCACGGCTATTTGCTGTCGGGCTTTTTGTGCCCCTTGACCAATTTGCGCACCGACGAATACGGTGGCGACATCGAACAGCGCTGCCGCTACCCGCTGGAGGTGTTTGCCGCCATGCGCGCCGTGTGGCCCGCCCACAAACCAATGGCGGTGCGCATTTCTGCCCACGACTGGGCCGAAGGCGGCAACACCGACGACGACGCGGTGGTGATGGCCCGCTTGTTCAAGCAAGCCGGCTGCGATGTGATCGATGTGTCTTCGGGCCAAACCACCCGCCAAGCCAAGCCGGTGTATGGGCGCATGTACCAAACCCCGTTTGCCGACCGCATCCGCAACGAGGTGGGCATCATGACCATGGCAGTGGGCGCGATCAGCGAGGCCGACCATGCCAACAGCATCATCGCCGCCGGGCGGGCCGATTTGTGTGCCGTGGCCCGTCCGCACCTGGCCGATCCGGCTTGGACCTTGCACGAGGCCGCCAAGCTGGGCAGCCGCGATGTGGTGTGGCCCCGCGCCTATGAAAGTGGGCGCGATCAGCTCTACCGCAGTTTGCATTCAAGCCGTTGACCGCTGCCATGGATTTAGAGGCCCGCGCGCACAGCGAGCATCCCGATTCACTGCGCTTGTGGCTGCGCTTGCTCACCTGCACCCAGCTGATTGAAAAGCAGGTGCGGGGTCAATTGCGTGAGCAGTTTGACACCACCTTGCCGCGCTTTGACCTGATGGCGCAACTCGAACGCGCGCCAGACGGCATGAAGATGAACGAGTTGTCACGCCGCATGATGGTCACCGGCGGCAACGTCACCGCCATCACCGACCAACTCACCCGCGAAGGCCTGGTCGAGCGGCTCGATGTGGCCGAAGACCGGCGCGCTTGGCGCATACGGCTCACCCTCAAGGGCAGAACCGCTTTCAAAGAAATGGCCCAGCAGCACGAGCGTTGGATCGTGGACGCTTTCTCCAGCTTGAGCGAACGAGAAATTCAAACCCTTTATAAATTGCTTGGACGGGTCAAGCAACAAGCCCAACCCATCACCGAACCGGAGACACCATGAACCATTACATGACCGCCCCCAATCCCATGCACGCGCAGTACAGCGCGCAAGGCGGGCAATCGGCCACCCATTTCCATTGGGCCTTTCAAGATGGCGTGGCCACGGTGACCTTGAACCGGCCTGAGCGCAAAAACCCGCTCACCTTTGACTCCTACGCAGAGTTGCGCGATCGCTTCAACGCTTTGCGCTACGCCACCGATGTGCGCGCCGTGGTGGTGCAAGGCGCGGGCGGCAACTTTTGCTCGGGCGGTGATGTGCATGAAATCATTGGCCCGCTGACCAAAATGAGCATGCCCGAGTTGATGAACTTCACCCGCATGACGGGCGACTTGGTCAAAGCCATGCGGGCCTGCCCACAGCCCATCGTGGCCGCCATTGACGGCGTTTGCGCCGGAGCCGGGGCCATGATTGCGCTGGCCAGCGACCTGCGCTTGGGCACCGATGCTGCCCGGGTGGCTTATTTGTTCACCCGCGTGGGCTTGGCCGGTGCCGACATGGGGGCCTGTGCCTTGCTGCCGCGCGTGATCGGCCAAGGCCGCGCCAGCGAGTTGCTCTACACCGGGCGCGCCATGACCGGCCAAGAGGGATTGGCCTGGGGGTTTTTCAACAGCCTGCATGCATCCGAGGAGGTGGGCGCGGCGGCCCAAAAAATGGCGGCGCAAATTGCCCAAGGCCCGAGTTTTGCGCACGGCATGACCAAAACCATGCTGCACCAAGAGTGGGCCATGACGCTGGAACAAGCCATCGAGGCAGAGGCCCAGGCCCAAGCCATTTGCATGCAAACACAAGACTTCACCCGGGCGTACGAGGCCTTCGCGGCCAAACAAAAACCGGTTTTCAAAGGGGACTGAGATGCGTGCACCCCAGTGGCAGTTGCCTTTTTTTGAGCCCGTCCACCAGACCTTGGCGCAAGGCCTGATCGACTGGTGCCCCCGCCAAACCATTGACGAGCAAGACGACCGGCAGGCCTGTCGGGACTGGGTCCAGCGCTTGGCCCAGGGCGGTTGGTTGCGCTACTGTGTGCCCGCCGCCCATGGGGGTGCATTGCCCGAATTGGACTCCAGGGCGCTGGTGATTTTGCGCGAGACGCTGGCCTGGCACTCGCCCCTGGCCGACTTTGCTTTTGCCATGCAAGGCCTGGGCAGTGGGGCGATCACCTTGGCGGGCACACCCAGCCAACAGGCCCAGTACCTGCCTGCGGTGGCCCAGGGGCAGAAAATTGCGGCCTTTGCCTTGAGCGAGCCCGATGCGGGCTCGGATGTGGCGGGCATGCTCACCCGCGCAGAGTCGGACGGCCAAGGCCATGTGCTCCATGGGCAAAAAACCTGGATCAGCAACGGTGGCATTGCCGACTTTTATGTGGTGTTTGCCAAGACCGATCCACAAGCCGGTGCGCGTGGCATCACCGCCTTCATCGTCGATGCCGACGCGCCGGGCTTGGACACCTCGGCCCACTTGCACGTGATCTCCCCCCACCCCTTGGCAACCCTGCGCTTTGACCACTGCCGTTTGCCCGCGCATGCCCAATTGGGCGACACCCATGGCGGCTTTAAATTGGCCATGCGCACCTTGGATATTTTTCGCGCATCGGTGGCCGCAGCGGCACTGGGCATGGCCCGACGCGCCTTGCACGAGGCCACCCACCACGCGCAAAACCGGCGCATGTTTGGCCAAACCCTGGCCGACTTTCAATTGACCCAGGCCCGCTTGGGCGAAATGGCCGCCTTGGTTGACGCTGCCGCCTTGCTGACCTACCGCGCGGCTTGGATGCGCGACACTCAAACCGGCATGGACAGTGGCGCATACACCCAAGCGGCCGCGATGGCCAAATTCACCGCCACCGAAAACGCCCAAAAAGTCATCGACATGGCGGTGCAAATGCATGGCGGTCGTGGTGTGGAAGTGGGCACCAAGGTGGAAGCCTTGTACCGCGACATCCGGGCGCTGCGCATTTACGAAGGGGCCAGCGAAGTGCAATTGCTCATCATGGGCAAGTCGGTGCTCAAGGGGGTGGCCACATGACAGCGCATGTCGACCGCTTTGTGCGGGATCGCCTACCGCCGCCGCAGCTGCAACCCCACATGCTGCGCGATCGGCCCGAGCTGGCCTTTCCCGATCCAGTGAACTTGGTGCACCATTTGTTCGAAGCGGCCCAGGCCAAGGGCTGGTCTGATCGGCCTTTTTTGCGCTCACCGCGCATCACCTTGAGCTACAGCGATGCGCTGGAGCGGGTGGACCGCATCGCCCAAGTGCTGGTGCACGACCTGGGGTTGGTGCCCGGCAACCGGGTGCTGTTGCGCGGCGGCAATTCCATCGGCTTGGCCCTGGCCTGGTTGGGGGTGGTGAAGGCCGGCATGGTGGCCGTGGCCACCATGCCTTTGTTGCGGGCCAAAGAGTTGAGCGAGATCATTGCCAAAGCCCAGCCCACGGTGGCCTTGTGCGATGCCACTTTGCTGGAAGAGTTGAACTTGGCCCAACAACAGCAAAACGGGTTGCGCACCATCGTGCCCTTTAACCTGATGGATGCCCCAGGCTCTTTGGCCGTGCGGGCCGCTGCACAGCCGGGCCACTTCACTGCCTGCCCCACCCAGGCCGATGACATTGCCATGTTGGCCTTCACCTCGGGCACCACCGGCACGCCCAAAGCGGCGGCCCACAGCCACCGCGACATATTGAGCGCCTGCGAAGCCTGGCCACGCCATGTGTTGCGGGCCACTCCCGATGACATCGTGATGGGCTCACCCCCCCTGGCCTTTACCTTTGGCTTGGGTGGCCTGTTGGTGTTTCCGATGTGGGCTGGTTGCTCGGTGTATTTCCATGACAAGCCCTACACACCGGCCACCATGGTCGAGGTGATGGCCCAAGTGGGTTGCAGCATTTGCTACACCGCGCCCACTTTTTACCGCCAAATGGCGGCCCACATCCAACCGGGTGCCGTGCCCAGTTTGCGCATCAGTGTGAGTGCGGGCGAAGGCTTGCCCGATGCCACTCGCCAACTGTGGAAACAAGCCAGTGGCTTGGAAATGCTTGACGGCATTGGTGCCACCGAGATGTTCCATATTTTCATTTCTTCTGCTGGTGATGAAGTGCGCCGTGGTGCCATTGGCAAAGTGGTACCGGGTTACCAGGCCAAGGTGGTGGACGAGCATGGTCAGGAGTTGCCGCGCGGACAAGTGGGCCGCTTGGCCGTGATTGGCCCCACCGGTTGCCGTTACCTGGAGGATGAGCGCCAGCAGCGCTATGTGCAAGCGGGCTGGAATTTTCCGGGCGACGCATTCATCCAAGACGACGACGGCTACTTCCATTACCAAGCGCGTGACGATGACATGATCATCACCGCGGGCTACAACGTGGGCGGGCCAGAGGTCGAAGACGCGTTGCTCAAACACCCCGCTGTGGCCGAATGCGGCGTGGTGGGCAAAACCGATGTCGAGCGCGGCATGATCATCAAAGCCTACTGCGTGTTGCGCCCTCCACACGAAGGAAATGCCGAGCTGGTCAAGCAACTGCAAGACCATGTCAAAGCCAGCTTGGCGCCCTACAAATACCCGCGTGAAATCACATTTGTGACGCAACTGCCCCGCACCGAGACGGGCAAATTGCAACGATTTAAATTGCGCCAAATGGCCAACACTTGAAAGGCAGCCATGCACCAACACATTCAACCCGAAGGATGGGAGCGCCCCAAGGGCTATGCCAACGGCATTGCCGCGCGTGGCACCCAAATTTACGTTGGCGGGATGGTGGGCTGGAATGCCCAACAACAATTTGAAAGCGACGATTTTTTGCAGCAAACCGGCCAGGCCTTGCGCAATGTATTGGCGGTGCTGCAAGCGGCGGGGGCTGGCCCTGAGCACATGGTGCGCATGACCTGGTATGTCACTAGCCGTGACCTGTATGTCGCATCCCTCAAAGGTTTGGGCCCGGTGTACCGCGAGGTGATGGGTCGAAATTTCCCCGCCATGACCTGTGTGGCCGTGACCGCCTTGGTCGAAGAGCGTGCTTTGGTGGAGATCGAAGTCACCGCCGTTTTGCCCGACCCTGTGGCTTGAGGCTTTACTGCGGTGAAGCCAATTGTTTCAATGCCCAGGCATTGAAGGCGCTGGCGTTTTCATAGTTGGCCCAATGGCCGGTGTCGGCCAACAAGGTGAGGTCGCGCAAATCGCAGTCCATCAAGCGTTGGGCCGCAACACCCAAGTGGGCTTCGTACAAAGCATCTTTGGCACCCCACAACACATGCACCGGGCAGCGCCATTGTTTTTGCAAGTCCAGCATGATCGTGCTGCGCGCGATGCGCCGCTTACGCAAGCGGTCCCGCACCACATTGGTCTCTTGGATTTCCAGGGTTTGGCCCGTTAACGAAGCCTCATGGGCCAGCATGATGGCCATCAAGTTGTGCCGGTTCACCGCCTCGCGCTGCTGCGCCGTCATGGCGGCCTGAAAACCACGCAAGGGCAAGGCATCGACAAACATGCCCAAACCCGGCACACCGACCAACAACAACCGAGACACGATTTCTGGGTGCTGCGCAGCGACAAAACCCGCCGTCAGGCCACCGAAGGAAAAGCCCATCAGCGCACAGGCTTGGCCATTCAACAGCTGCGCCATGCCTTTGGCCACCCAGGGCGCGATGTCATCGGCATCTTTGGCTTGCGGCGGCAAATCAGAATCGCCCATGCCCGGCAAGTCCAGGGCCCACACCGCATGGTTTGCCGACAAGGCATCGATGTTGCGCAACCAGTGCGTCCAACTGCCACTGCCCCCGTGCAACAGCACCACGGCATGCGGGTGTGCGCGGTTCCACACATGCCACACCTGGTTCACACCATCGATGGTGTGGACCACGCGCTCGGCACGCGCCTGCACTGCTTGCAAAAAAGGATCTTTCACGGTTTGGCTTTCACCAACAAAAACGCCCACACAAGTGCGGGCGTTTGGGTTTCAGCAAATGCTTCACTGAAAATTTGGTTGCGCGAGCAAGATTTGAACTTGCGACCTTTGGGTTATGAGCCCAACGAGCTACCAGGCTGCTCCATCGCGCGGTAAGGGGGTGATTCTAGCTTACTCAGCGGTGTTTGGCTCACTGCTGACCGTTATTTCTGGGCGGTCGACCAACTCCACCAATGCCATTGGCGCGTTGTCGCCCACGCGGTAACCCATTTTCAAAATGCGGGTGTAGCCACCCGGGCGCGCTTTGTAACGCGGGCCCAAGTCTGCAAACAGCTTGACCACGCTGTCGCGGTCGCGCAGGCGGTTAAAGGCCAAACGCTTATTGGCCAAGGTGGGTTCTTTGGCCAAGGTGATCATGGGTTCCACCACGCGGCGCAGCTCTTTGGCTTTGGGCACGGTGGTTTTGATGACCTCGTGGGCGATCAACGAGTTCATCATGTTGCGCAACATGGCGAGGCGGTGCTCGCTGGTGCGGTTGAGTTTGCGAAGTCCGTGTCCGTGACGCATGTCAATTCCTTTCTAGCTTGTTTTGCCGGCCGCCGTATCAGGTACGGCCAGGGGACGGATGTCTGTTTTTTTCGGTGGCTGGTTTCAGCGCTTGCTGTCCAAACCAGCCGGCGGCCAGCTTTCGAGCTTCATGCCCAAAGTCAGGCCACGAGAGGCGAGCCCTTCTTTGCTTTCGTTGAGCGACTTGCGACCCAGGTTCGGGGTCTTGAGCAACTCGTTTTCGGTGCGCTGGATCAGGTCGCCAATGTAGAAAATGTTTTCGGCCTTGAGGCAGTTGGCAGAACGCACGGTGAGTTCCAACTCATCGACAGGGCGCAACAAAATCGGATCGAACTGTTGAGCGCCACGCGGTGCGGGCGAATCAAAGGCGGCCAATTCATTGCCTTCGAGTTGGGCAAACACAGCGAGTTGCTCGACCAAAATTTTGGCCGATGCGCGCACAGCGTCTTCGGCGGTGATCGCACCATTGGTCTCGATGTCCACCACCAAGCGGTCCAGGTCGGTGCGCTGTTCCACACGGGCGTTTTCCACGCTGTAGCTCACGCGCTTGATGGGTGCAAACGAGGCATCCAACACAATGCGGCCAATCGACTTGGAGGGCTCTTCGCCATAACGGCGCACGGTACCGGGCACATAGCCACGGCCTTTTTCGACCTTGAGCTGAATGTCAATCTTGCCGCCTTGCGACAGGTTGGCGATCAGGTGCTCGGGGTTGATGATTTCCACATCATGTGGGGTTTGGATGTCGGCCGCTGTGACTTGGCCTTCGCCGTCTTTGCGCAGGCTCAGGGTGACTTCATCGCGATTGTGGAGTTTGAACACCACGCCCTTGAGGTTCAACAGGATGTTGACCACATCTTCTTGCACGCCGTCGATGGTGGAGTACTCGTGCACCACACCCGCGATGGTGACTTCGGTCACCGCATAGCCCACCATGGAGGACAACAACACACGGCGCAGGGCATTGCCCAGGGTGTGACCATAACCACGCTCAAACGGCTCGAGCACCACCTTGGCGCGGTTGGGGCCAATGGGTTCAACGTGGATGGCTTTGGGCTTCAACAAATTCGTTTGCATTCGGACTTCCTCTCAATACCCCCGGTTCGTTACACCGGTAAGGCTGGATTTCTCACCCAAGCAGGCTGCGCAGTCGGCCTGGGAACGACAAGCTTGATCGACGACAACGATCAACGTGAATACAACTCGACGATGAGTGATTCATTGATGTCAGCGGCGAACTCGTCGCGGTCTGGCACCTTTTTGAACACGCCCTCGGCTTTTTCGGCATTGACTTCCACCCAAGCCGGCAAACCGACTTGCTGGGCCAATTGCAATGCTTCGCCCACGCGGTTTTGTTTTTTGGATTTTTCACGCACGGCAATCACGTCGCCGGTCTTGACCATGCAAGAAGGAATGTTGACCGATTTGCCATTGATGGTGATGGCTTTGTGTGAAACCAACTGGCGCGCTTCGGCACGGGTAGAACCAAAGCCCATGCGGTAAACCACATTGTCCAAACGCGATTCCAAAATGAACAACAGGTTGGCACCGGTGTTGCCTTTTTGGCGATCGGCTTCGGCAAAGTATCGGCGGAACTGGCGCTCCAACACGCCATACATGCGCTTGACTTTTTGTTTTTCGCGCAACTGCAGACCGAAGTCAGAGGTGCGTTGTCCAGAGGTGCGGCCGTGTTGGCCGGGCTTGGATTCAAATTTGGCCTTGTCGCTGATCGAGCGGCGGGCGCTCTTCAAAAACAGGTCGGTGCCTTCACGGCGGGATAGTCTGGCCTTGGGGCCTAAGTAACGTGCCACTTGATGTCCTTTGCTGTCAACTGCCCGCCACAGGGACGGGGAGCCTCTGTCGGATGAACAGAGGCGGTGGGCTTGCGGTTAATGAATCAGATGCGGCGGCGCTTTTGAGGGCGGCAACCGTTGTGGGGAACCGGGGTCACATCGGAGATGGAGTTGATGCGAATGCCCAGCGATGCCAAGGCACGCACAGACGACTCGCGACCAGGACCGGGGCCCTTGATCTCCACATCCAGGTTTTTGATGCCCTGGTCGATGGCAGCACGACCGGCCACTTCAGAGGCCACCTGGGCGGCAAACGGGGTTGACTTGCGTGAACCCTTGAAGCCTTGCCCACCCGATGAGGCCCAAGACAATGCATTGCCTTGGCGATCGGTGATGGTGATGATCGTGTTGTTGAAAGATGCATGCACATGCGCGATGCCGTCCGCCACATTTTTGCGGACTTTTTTGCGCACGCGCTGCGATGCGTTGTTGACAGGTGCTTTTGCCATGGTGGTGCCTTAATTATTTTTTCAGGGCTTGTGCGGCCTTGCGCGGACCTTTGCGGGTGCGTGCATTGGTGCGGGTGCGCTGGCCGCGCATCGGCAGGCCACGGCGATGTCTGAAACCACGGTAACAACCGATGTCCATCAATCGCTTGATGTTCATGGTGGTTTCGCGGCGCAGATCACCTTCGATGGTGAACAGGTTGATTTGTTCGCGGATTTTTTCCAACTCTGGGTCGGTCAAATCTTTGATCTTTTTGGCGTAGTCAATGCCACACGCCACGCAAATTTTGCGGGCGCGGGTTCTGCCAATGCCGAAAATAGCCGTCAAGCCCACTTCAGCGTGCTTGTGCGGAGGAATATTGATACCAGCGATACGTGCCATGTGCGTCCTCTTTAATCCCAGTCCATCAACCTTGGCGCTGTTTGTGGCGCGGATCTGTACAGATCACACGAACCACACCCTTGCGCCGGATGATCTTGCAGTTGCGGCAAATTTTCTTGACCGAAGCCGAAACCTTCATTTCTCTCTCCTAAAAGCCCGGATTCATTCCGGGCACATTGTCAACTTGCTTAACCTCTTCAGTCCCTCGCCTCACTTGGCGCGGAACACAATCCTGGCCCTGCTCAAATCGTAGGGCGTTAACTCCACCGTGACCTTGTCTCCCGGGAGGATGCGGATGTAGTGCATGCGCATCTTTCCGGAAATGTGGCCCAACACCACGTGTCCGTTTTCCAACTTCACCCGAAATGTGGCATTGGGCAGGTTTTCTACCACCTCGCCCTGCATTTGGATCACATCATCTTTGGACATGTGTCTTTAGCCACCCAAACTCGTGCGGAAATTGGCCTTCTTCAACAGCGACTCGTATTGCTGACTCATCATGTAGTTTTGCACCTGGGCCATGAAGTCCATGGTCACCACCACAATGATCAACAAAGACGTGCCACCAAAGTAGAACGGTACGTTGTATTTCAAAATCAAAAACTCGGGCAACAAGCACACAAAGGTGATGTAGATGGCACCGGCCATGGTCAAGCGCACCAAAATTTTGTCGATGTGCTTGGCTGTTTGTTCACCGGGGCGAATGCCAGGGATGAATGCGCCGCTTTTCTTCAAGTTATCGGCGGTCTCACGGCTGTTGAACACCAAGGCCGTGTAGAAGAAACAAAAGAACACGATGGCTGCGGCATACAACATCACGTACACCGGCTGACCAGGGGACAAAGCGGCGGCGATGTCTTTGAGCCAGCGCATGCTGTCACCCGAGCTGA